>JADDYB010000607.1_pt1 | contig 11382 bp, 1 predicted proteins | sample 8641941 | NCBI WGS metagenome assembly JADDYB01 (sample SAMN16275377, study PRJNA637457) | freshwater sediment metagenome | isolation source: Lake Kineret sediment | place: Israel: Lake Kineret | collected 2013 | reverse complement strand
GCCGTTATGATGAGGAACTGAAAGCGTACGAGACCGCGATTACTCTTGATCCTGCCAGTCCCGCCGCGTGGTTCAACAAAGGGTACTCCCTTGCCGGCATGAAGAGATATGATGAAGCAATCGCGGTTTTTAATAAAGTGCAGGCTCTTGATCCCACATTTCCGAATCTGGCAGCGAATATACGCATTGCTGAACAGAATCGGAACTCAACTACGTCTTTTAATACGAGTGAAAATCCATCTTTAACCCCGCTGACACTATCACCGATAAAGACTTCCCCCACTCTTCCGGCAGGTACACTTACCCCAGCAATGCCTTCAACGAAGCCTGAACCCACACAGTCTCCCGTTTCTGTTGGAGCAGTTATCGGAATTTTTTCACTGCTTGTTTTGGTCCGGCAGATTGGAAAAAGAAAAAAATGATAAATCCGGCTCGGGAAAAACGGAGATGAGTCGATTCGTTTCACACCCGAACTATGAAAATCGTATTGAATATGAAGGATCCCCGCCTTAGGGCCTCTCCGAGGCATGGTAGGGCACGAAGGTTTCAGTCATTAAAGCGCCGCGGGGCGTCCCTTTGAGGAGCGGCGTTCATCCCAATGGTACTAGGACAATCTCCCCGAATATCCAAAATATCCGTTTTTCAGAGAAAAAAACCTGACCGCTCTGGAAGATTTTTTCCCCGCCATAGTAAAGTCCCCTCATAATGCGATAAAACCCGGACAGATAGTACGTAATCATCGTTCTTGAGTGCAGAAGCGGTAGGGAGGGACAGGTACTTCCCCTCCCGCATCTTTCCTTCCATTTCCTGATTTGAGGAATTCACCTGGCCAATAATTCCTTTAGGTGATTCATCATTTAGTGCCAGAACCTTTTTTCATGCGTAGGATATTCCGCATAAAATTACAGACTGATCGCGAAAATTCAAATTATTTTATGAGATTAGGTAATACAGCGTTGTCATATCAGGGGGGTGCCCTAGTGGAGGGGGCGAGGTCTCCAGGAACGTTTTCAAATTGAAAAATAAAAGAGATTCTTTGCATTAGTTCCATGATAAAACTAGTGTATGGTGTCCTTTATTGAGTGACCGATTTCATTCATAAAAAATAGGTAAAATCTTACTTCGCCTTCTTATAACAAATCTTGGCTTCTTCATGTTTACCTATCGTATCAAGTATTCCCCCAATATCATTCCAAACTTCTTTACGTCCAGGATCAAGTTCCAAAGCGTGTTTGAAGGTAGTCAGAGCTTCCTGGTACTTCCCAAGCTCATGTAGTGCCCGACCCTTGTAGATCCATGCCTCCACAAAATCCGGTTGGATCGATATCATGGCACTGAATGCTTCACTGGCATCCTGGTAATGCCCGAGTGCAATAAGCGCACTGCCTTTGGTGAAATAGGCTATCGAGAACGTTGGGTCAACGGATACAGCCCGTTCATATGATTCAATTGCATCCCCGCTTTTACCCTGAGCTGCAAGCGCCATACCGTGACGTGTCCAGCCAATAGCATTCTCCGGGTCCAGATCAAGGCTTTTCTCATATGCAGCCTGGGCTTCCGGATGCTTTCCGAGATCGTAGAGAACATTGCCTTTTCCCATCCATGCCTCAGCGAGGTTACTATTCTGTTCCAGCGCTTTTTCGAATGTTTCCAGAGCATCCCTTGACATGCCAAGTTCAGCAAGTGAAACACCTTTATGGGAAAGTACCTCGGCGCTATGATTGATCTCAAGAGATCGATCGTACGATTGAACCGCCTGCCTGTGCTGATCCAGCGCAGCATAAGCCTTACCCTGGTAGTAGTATATATCAACAGTTCCATGGTTGTTTTCCAGAGCATGCTCGAATGCAGTAAGTGCCGCATCATAATTGCCCATCTCAAAATATGCCCTTCCCTCCCAGAAGAATGCCTGATAGCAGCTGGGATTTATCTCCCATGCCCGTTCAAAGGCAGAGATTGCGGCATCCTGGTTTCCGAGTGCAAGAAGGGCTCTGCCTTTTTCATAGATAGCGATAGCAAATCCGGGATTATGAGAAAGGATGCGATCGAACGATGCGATCGCCTCTTTATTCTTCCCGATATGCATGAGTGCCCTTCCTCTTTCGTAAAGAGCATCCTGATATTCAGGATTAATTCTCAGCGCAGCGTCGAATGCAATAATCGATTGATCATAGTTCTTGAGGTGGACCAGGGCAATTCCCTTGTGATGGAATACTTCTGAGTACTGGTCATTGAACGCCAAGGCCTGATTAAACGCTGTTATTGCTTCATCAAAGCGCCCCAGCTTGAAATACGTGATACCCTGGTAATAGAATGCTTCCGGATATTCCGGCTGGAGAGTCAGTGCCAGATCAAATGCTTTCAGCGCCTCGGTGTACCGGTTCAGGTGAATTAATACAACTCCCCGGTGAAGGTGCGGCAAAGCGCAGGTCGCATCCAGGGATATTGCACGATCATAGCAATCAAGCGCTGGACTATATCTTCCAAGATTCTCTTCTGATATACCCTTATAAAGCCAGGCATCGGAAAATGCATTATTCTCACCAATCGCCCGGTCGAATGCACCAATTGCTTCTTGATGCATTGAGAGACTTGCAAGTGCCCGCCCCTTCTGATAGAATGCTTTGGTGCATTTCGGGCTGTGAATGAGTGCAGCGTCGAAGTTTTTAATTGCATCATTATATCTGCCGATATGGGAGAAAGAAAATCCCAGATAATAATATGCCCGTGCATCTTTTGTATCGATACCTAAAGCCTTTTTAAAACAGCTGATGGCATCCTCGTCCTGGCCAAGGGCAGACAGGGCTACCCCCTTCCCTGTCCAGATAAATGCAGCCGTTGGTCGGAGGCGTAATGCCAGGTCAAATGATGTGATTGCCAGATCGTAGCGGGAGAGTCGTGTAAGTGCTATACCCTTATGGTAAAGTGCCTCGATATGTTTCGGCTGGATTGCAAGCGCATTATCGTATGATGCTACTGCTTCGTTATCCATGCCTTGTTCATAAAGTGTACGCCCTTTATAATAGAACGCCGACACAAAATCCGGGTGTGTGTCCAGTGCCTTACAAAACGCTTCAATTGCATCCTCATAACCGGAAAGTGCGAAGAGTGCAGTACCCTTGAGGTACCAGGCATCGGCATTATCCTGGTCAATCCCAAGAGTCTTATTATAATCCTCGATAGCATCATTATATCTGCCAAGGTCTGCCAGAGCCATGCCACGGTGCAACCATGTTTCAACAGACATGGGGGTAATCTGTAATACGAGGTCAAACGCATCGATTGCATCTTTTTGCCGTCCGGTTGCAATAAGGGATAATCCTTTGTTATAGAATGCTTCAGCATTTCCTGCATCAAGGTCGATATTTTTATTGAATGCAATGATGGCTTCTTCGTGCCGCCCCAGATTTGCCAGTACAAGTCCTTTGTGGAAATACACCTCAGCATAATTCTTATCGATGATGAGGGCTTTATCAAAGGCCCTTACACCTTCACGGTACATACCAAGTGATGCAAGTGCCTTTCCTTTGTCAAACCATACATCTGCCAAGGTGCCATCGATCTCAAGTGTGCGGTCAAACGCTTTGATTGCCTCTTCGAACCTGCCAATTCGTGTAAGTGCGATACCTTTACAGTGAAGTGATGGCGTATGTGCCGGATCGAGATCAAGTGCCTGGTTATAGACAACAATTGCATCATAGGTTTGTTCAAGGGAATCCAGTGAACGTGCTTTGTTATAATATGCCACAAAATAATCCGGTTTTATCGTGAGTGCATTATCGAATGCGGATATCGCATCTTTGTGACGGGTGAGTTTTGCAAAGATGAGTCCCTGTTCAAACCACACCTGCGCATTATCAGGAGTTATTCCAAGGAAACGTTCGAATGCCTGTGCTGCTTCATCATACTTTCCAAGCTCAGCAAAAGCTGTTCCATAATGGTAAAGCGCATCTGTGTTACCCGGTTCCAGGGACAGGAGTTTTTCCAGGACTTGGATAGCTTCTTCAAATTTACGGATACGGAACAAAGCGATACCTTTCGCATGCAAGGCACTGGTATTTTCTGGCAAACGGTCAATTACGCAATCGAAGGAACTGATTGCATCTTCAAATTTTCCAAGAGTGGCAAATGCTTTTCCCCTCTCCAGAAATGCCCTTGGATTTTCAGGCTGGTAGATAATGCTGTCGTCAAATGCAGTTATGGCTTCAGCAGGATGACCGAGGTTTGAAAGTACCAATCCTTTTTCGTACCAGATTTCAGGATTTGTTTTATTCAGCATCAGTGCGGCATCAAATGCATGTCCAGCTTCTTCGTATCGGCCGAGCAATACCAGAGACAATCCCTGTAAATAGGGGGGTTCGTACCGGCTGGGAAGCTGAACGGATGCATAGCCGAAAACCTCCTGGGCTTCTTCATCACGCCCCAGTTTTGCAAGCACCCGACCCTTCTCTAACAGGATATCCCCATTATCAGGATCTTGTCTGAGTGCACTATCAAAAATATGAACAGCTTCGTCATACTTTGCGAGCCGGAAAAGAGCATTCCCTTCGGAAAAGAGCAATGAGATATTATGCGGATCATTTTGTCGTGCTTTCTCAAATGCTTCAACAGCTTCCTCGTCTTTGCCCAGATGTTCAGATGCAATGCCTTTGTGGTACCATGCTGCTGAAAAATCAGGGATACGTGAAAGTATCTGATCGAATGCACCAATCGCCTGATCGTACCGTCCAAGATTTTCGAGTGCCAGACCTTTATTGTAGTAACCTTCTGCAAAGTCATGATCCAGGGTAAGAGCCTTTGAAAATGACGATTCGGCCTCTTCATATCTTCCGAGCATTGCAAACGCGAGTCCCTGTTCAAAATGCCCATCCCTGTTCTGGTCATCTATTGCAAGTGCACGCGAGAAAGCGGTTATTGCCTCTTCATATTGTTTCAGATGTAAGAGCGCGTACCCTCTTTCATAATGTGCAGCGTAGGTATTCTGATCGAGAGTGATTGCCCGGTCAAATGTAGTTTTTGCTTCATCAAATCTTTTCAGATAGGTTAGTACCAGGCCTTTGTTAAACCAGGTATCATAATTTCCTGTATCAAGGGTGAGAGCTGCACTGAATGCTGAAAGTGCTTCCTCATACTGTTTCAGGTTTTTGAGTATCAGTCCTTTTTGGAAATATGCGGGGGAATAAGAGGTATCAACAGAAAGTGCCCGGTCAAATGCAGCGATGGCTTCCTGATTTTTGGCGAGTCGGCTGAGCGCCAGTCCTTTTTCGTAAAAAGCATTGATAAATTTCGGATCCAGTGTCGTGGCATGTTCAAATACTTCAACTGCTTCACTATCTTTGCCTAATTTCACAAGAGCCACACCTTTGTCATAGTAGGCATTTGCATATTTCGGGTTGATAGCAAGCACTCTGTTATACGATAAGACTGCTTCTTCATATCTGCCGAGTTCTAAAAGAGCAATTGCCCGATCATACCACCCGTATGCAGAACCGGGTTTAATTTCCAGGGCACGGGTGAGGGCTTCCAGTGCAGGTTCGTACTGACTGAGGGAAAGCAGCGTACTGCCTTTCCGTAACCATGCTGAAGCACAAGCCTGATCTTGAGACAGGACACGATCAAAACATGTAATGGCCTCATGAGGGTTCCCGAGCTCAATGTATGACTTCCCCTTTCGGTACCAGGCAGTATTGTTGTCCGGTGCAAGGGCAATAGCCCGCTCAAATGAATCGAGAGCTTCCGGCATACGTTCCATTTCAAAAAGCACGCTTCCCTTGAGGAGCCAGACATCAGCGATAATATTTTCAAGGTTCAAAGAAGATTCGAGCGCCTGGAGCGCCTCATCATACCGAAGGAGTTTTACAAGAGAAAGTGCCCGCATATACAGGATCGCGGCATTATTGGGCGTATGTTCCAGTATCTTATCAAAAGCGTCAAGTGCTTTCTCATGTTTTCCAAGGCTGGCATAGGAGAGACCGGTCTGATATATCGCATCTGTGATGGAAGAATCGTAGGTAAGTGCCTGGTTGAATGACCGGAGTGCTTTTTCATACTTTCCCGTAGCGTTCAACACGAGTCCTTTATGGTAGTGAGCATGAGCATGCCCCGGAACGTATTCCAGGGTATAATCAAACGCTTTTATGGATTCTGAGTATCTCCCGATGCGGAAGAGTGCAAGTCCTTTGTTATACGCAGCATCAGAAAGTGTGGAATCCAGGGTCAGTGCCTGTTCATAGGAGATCACTGCTTCTTCATCGTGCCCGACTGCAGACAGCGCCTGACCCCTGCCAAACGCTGCACGGGCATTATGGGGATCTAATGCGAGTGTCTTATCGAATGCGACAACTGCATCGTTGAAATGGGCAAGCCTGAAAAGTGTCTCACCTCTTGCTAAATGTGTCGCAGCATCGTCAGGAGTAAACTCAAGCGAACGGTTCAAGGATACAATTGCGTCCTGGTCGCGCCCCGCTCCAATGAGAGAGGATCCCTGGTAATAGTAAAGTGCTCCACTCGCCGGACCGAGTGCGAGTGCCAAATCAAATGCGATTACAGCCTCTTCATGTCGGCCGATAGTTGCGAGTGCGAGCCCTTTGTTATACGCCGCATCCTGCATATCAGGATTGATTTCAAGAGCACGTTCAAAGGATAGTACTGAATCTGCAAACCGATTCAGTTTGCCAAGTACACATCCTTTATGATACCATGCGACAGCACATGCATCATCGAAAGACAGCCCCCTCTCAAACGCACTGAGAGCATCTTCATACAGTGAAGTATGTTCATAGCCGGTTCCCCGGTAATACCATGCCTCGGCATTCTTTTCATCTAGGGTAAGTACTTTTTCAAAGGTTGTGATCGCTTCTTCCCAGCGCTTGAGATGCAGAAGAGCTTTTCCGCGATAGAACAGAGCAAAGACATTCTGAGATTTGCGTTTTAGCGATTTTCCGAAAAATTCAACCGCTTCCTTATACCGGTTCAATTTATAGAATGAGTACCCCTTGCATGCAAGGAGATCGGGATTCGCCGAATCATTTTCCAGTGCCCGGTCCAGTGCAACAACGGCATCTTCATACCGGTCAAGTTTTGCAAGGGCAATACCCCTCATCCGGTGTGCCTGGGCATTTTCCGGATCAAGGACAAGCGTGGCATCGAACTCGGTGATCGCATCTTCATGCCGGTTAATCTTTGCAAGAATCTCTCCTTTTACCCGATGCGAGACCGCATCATTTGCATCAATTTCAAGGGCATGATCGAATGACGCTAAAGCATCTTCATATTTTTCCAGTTCAAAGAGCACCAGTCCCTTTTCTGCATGCACGCGGGAATTATTGAGACCCAGCACGATGCACCGGTTAAATACTTCAAGAGCAGAATCCAGCTTTTTTACATGGGTAAGAGCGAGTCCCTTTTCAAACAGGATATCTACTGAATCAGGTTTGAGCGTGAGCAGTGAATCAAAGGCTTCAACTGCCTTTTCATATTTTTTTAGGATAACGAATGCTCTCCCCATTTCGCTCCATGCCTCCACACGGGATGGATTAAGGGCAAGAGTCCTGCTGAATGCATCGATGGCATCAGGATAGTGATGAGTGCACACGAGTGCGAAACCTTTGTAATAAAATACCCGTTCGCATGTGGGATCAATCTGGGTAATATGGGTGTATACCGCAATTGCATCTTCATATAATCCCTGGTGGTCAAATGCCCGGGCCTGGCCATACAGTGCCATCAGATCATCGGGATTTGATAAAAGCACCTGCCTGAATGCGTCAGCTGCCTCATGGTGGATGCCCAGTGCTGCAAGTGCTCTCCCTTTCTGCAGATACGCATCGGAAAAATCGGGCATCAGCCGATTTGCCTGTTCGAAAGCTGCAGCTGCCTCCGCAATTTTCTTATCTTTGGCAAGTGCGATTCCCTTATAGTAAAATGCCTCCCCGAACTCCGGATCGAGAGCGAGCACCTGATCGAATGCATTCACTGCATCAGCATGGTTGTCGAGACTGATATGCGCCCTTCCTTTATAGAACCAGGTATGAGGGTTTGTTGCATCAATCTCAAGTGAGGCATTATAGGCTATGATGGCTTCCTGATAGCGCCCGACTGCGAAGAGACAGAATCCTTTAATCAGCCATGCATTCGCGATTGTTGGTGTTACTTCAAGTGCCCGGGAAAGGGCTGCAATAGCCTCGTTGAACTCACCAAGTTCGGCGAGGGAGAGTCCTTTATGGTAAATGGCATCCGTGTAAACGGGATTGATCTCAAGAGCACGGGTAAATGCATTCACCGCTTCATTATGATGACCTAATGCTGCGAGAGATAATCCTCTCTGGAATTGAATTTCAGCTTTTAATGGATCGATACTGGAAGCAGCTTCAAAGGCAGTGATGGCTTCTTCGTGGTTTTCCATGTGTGCAAGTGCGATCCCTTTCTGGCAGAGTGCATCAGCATCGTCCGGAGTAATCTCCAGCTTAATGTTGAATGCAAATACGGCTTCATTATACATGCCGACATTTGCAAGCGCAATACCTTTTTGGAAGAATGCAGGAGCGAAACCGGGTATAAGTTCTAAAAGACGATCGAATGATGCAACCGCTTCTAGATGCTTGCCAATATGTATCAATGCAAGACCTTTGTCATAATATGCCTGTGCATTATTTGGATCGAGTTCAATTGTCCGATCAAAGGCAGCAACTGCCATATCATACCGTTCAAGACCAACAAGGGCTTTTCCTTTCTGGTATGCTGCGTCAATAAAATCCGGTCTGAGTTTCAGTGCGTTCTCGCAGGCAGCAAGTGACTCTTCATTTCGTCCGAGATCATGAAGTGCGATACCTTTATTGAGTGCAGCTTCAGCTGAATTCGGATCCAGGTCCAGTGTGCGGTCAAATATATCTATTGACTCCTGGTAATGGCCGATTGCATATAGTGCAAGTCCTTTCTGGAAAAACCCGGGGGCATAACCCGGGAGCAGATTCAGTGTTTTATCAAATGAAATAATCGCATCATTGAACCTGAAAAGCTTTGCAAGGGCAATACCCCGGTTGTAATGTGCTGCTGCAAAATTGGGATCAATTTCCAGGGTGCGATCGAATTCCAGAAGTGCGTTTTCAAACTGTGATATTTGCAAGAGAGCAAACCCCTTCTGAAAATGTGCATCAGTAAAATTTGCCTCCAGTTCAATTGTACGGTCATAAGCTTCGATAGCTTCGGACACATTCCCCAAATCAAAAAGAGCTCTTCCTTTCTGGTAATAAGCATGATAATTTTTAGGGTTTTCGGTAATAATCTTGTTAAAATCCTTTATAGCATCTTTGAATTTTTCAAGATTATAGAGTGCGATGCCTTTTTGCATCCGTGCTTCGAGGTATTTTGGTTTTAACTGAAGAGTCTTTTCAAAAGCAAAGATTGCCTCGCTGTGCCGGTTCAGCCCCTCATACGACCTGCCCTTGTGATAAAATGCAAGTGCATTTTCAGGATCATAGATAAGTGCCTTGTCAAATGCTCCGAGAGCTTCTTCATATCTTCCGAGTTTGGAAAGTGCCAGACCCCGGTTGTAGTGTCCCTGTGCATTACTCGTATCCTTTTCCAGATTTTTATCGAGAGATTCGATAGCTTCGGTAAACTTTTCAAGTTTTAGAAATGCAACACCCTTATAATAATAAACTTCAGGGTATGCTGACTCAATCTCCAGCGCCCGGTCAAATGCAACAATCGCTTCCTGATATTTTCCGCCATGGATTAAGGATTTCCCTTTGTTATACCATGCAGGAGCAAATGAAGGCAGGATATCGATGGTCTTTTCGAATGCATCGATGGCAATACGGTGATCGCCAAGTTTGGCTAATGCAAGTCCTTTATGATAGTGTGCATCGCCATTCCGCGGATCGATTTCAAGGAGCACCTCAAATGCATGGATCGACTCGTCGGTTCTGTTCACCTTCTCGAGTGCAAGTCCTTTGTAGTGGAATGCTTCAATACATCTCCGGTTCAAGGCAATTGCATTGTCAAAGGCATCTATTGCATCCTGGTATCTCCCCAGATCATAGCATGCCTTCCCGTTTTTTACCCATCCGTCCACCTGATCCGGGTCTATTTTTAAGGATTTGGTGTATGCCGCGATTGCATCTTCTGTTCGCCCGAGTTCATTAAGTGCATCACCTTTTCGCATCCAGACATCACGGAGGGCAGGATTGATATCAAGCGCCTTTGTGTAAGCGACCACAGAATCCTGGATCCTGCCGAGATCATACAGGGCATTGCCCTTTTTTACCCAACCCTCCACAAAATTCGAATTGATCTCAAGCGCTTTTGAATAAGCAAAAATAGCATCCTGCTTTCTGCCCAGAGAAAAGAGTGCGTTTCCTTTCTGCATCCAGATCTCGATAATCGTAGGATTGAGAGAGAGGATCCGGTCATGTGTTTCGATAGCATCAGAGTAGTGACTGAGCTTGACAAGGGCTTTCGCACGACAGATCAGTGCTTCGATACGCGATGGATTTGCTGATAAGCTTCGGTCCAGTAATGGTAAAGCCTCCTCGTAACGCGACAATTCAACGTTGGCGATACCCTGATACAGGTAACTGTCAGTAAGTGATGGATCAATTTCTGTGGCTTTAATAAATGCAGGAATAGCCTCTTCGTATCTTTTTGACTGCAGATAGGAAACTCCAAGATAATAATAATTTAATGCGTCCGAGGGGTCAAGGGTGATGGCAGTCTCGAAGGCCTTCAGAGCATCATTGTATCGTTCACGCTGGACAAGAGCAACACCTTTGAAATGATAGGCAGAAGCATTGGATGGATCAAGTGCTATTGCCTTATCAAATGCCTTTATTGCTTCAGTAAATCGCTCCTGTCCGGCAAAAGAGACCCCCAGGAAGTAAAAACCCAGTGCATTTTCCGGTTCAATGGCTAAAGACTTCTCAAATGCCGTGATGGCATCATCATATCGCTCGCGCTGGGCAAGAGCAATACCTTTCTGATAGAGGATTTTTGGATCTTTGGGTGTAATTTCGAGTGCCTGATCGTACGATATGACCGCTTCAAGGGGTTTTCCCAGATGCAGCAGGGCGTTCCCTCTCTCAAAAAATGCACGGGCGCACCGGCGGTTGATTTCCAGAGTTTTATCAAATGCATGAACCGCTTCTTCAAATCGTCCAAGGGCAATAAATCCGATGCCCAGGTAACACCATGCCCATACATCACGGGGCTGTTCTTCAACTGAACTGCTGAGAATTTTAACTGCTTCTTCATATTGATGAAGTCGGATAAGCTCGATACTTTTTCTTACTGTCGCTTCAGCGAGTTTTGGATTTAATGCGAGTGCATGATCGAATGCCGTAATAGCATCTTCATGCTGGCCGAGATTGATCAGGGCAATACCTT
>JADDYB010000606.1_pt1 | contig 11386 bp, 11 predicted proteins | sample 8641941 | NCBI WGS metagenome assembly JADDYB01 (sample SAMN16275377, study PRJNA637457) | freshwater sediment metagenome | isolation source: Lake Kineret sediment | place: Israel: Lake Kineret | collected 2013 | reverse complement strand
TCGAGTATGTCGGAAAAAAGAATACGCAGTTCTATCGCATTATGGGGGTCGCCGCAACGGCGGGGGCTGACGTATTGCCGACGTCCCCAGGAGTGTTATGAGGGACGTATCCTGAGTGAGTTCTAAGAAAAAAGTAGGTGCTAAACTGGTAACCCCTGAATTTTAATCATTATCCCCCGGGTTTTCGTAATTGTTTGATATCGAAGAAATTTTCCATAATGAGAAAAATGTAAAAAACAACGTTTTTATTATCACAGGTGAAATGGGATTTTATAACCCGCCATATTTCCACGGGAAACATTACACACAGGACCTGACACACATGATCAATGTTGGAGTGCTCGGAGCTACGGGTGCGGTTGGCCAGCGATTTGTTGAACTGTTAGCGGATCATCCATGGTTCAATTTATCGACACTTGCCGCCTCTGAACGCAGTGCGGGACAGCCTTACGGGAAGATCGTGAACTGGCGTCTTGATACGCCATTTCCCGAAAAAATCGCTAAAATTAAAGTGGTACCCACATCACCAAAAGCGATGAAGGATATTGATTTGGTCTTCTCCGCTCTCCCTGCTGATATCGCAACAGGTGTAGAGAATACATTTGCCGATGCGGGGATAGCAGTCTGCAGTAACGCGAGTTCTCACCGGATGGAACCTGCAATTCCCCTTGTTGTTCCGGAAGTGAACCCAGAGCATCTTGGCCTTATTGATGTTCAGCGTGATTCCGGCAGAGACGGGTTTATCGTGACCAACCCGAATTGCTCCACTATTGTGATGGTGACCGCCCTTTCTCCCCTCAGGAAATTTAAATTCACCGATGTCAGAGTAGCGACTATGCAGGCTATCTCTGGTGCCGGGTTTGCCGGTGTAGCGGCGATGGCAATCTACGATAACGTCATTCCCTATATCGGTCAGGAAGAGGAAAAGATGGAGACCGAAACCCTTAAGATCATGGGTACCCTGAAGGGTAACAAGGTGACAAATGCCTCATTTAAGGTAAGTGCCAGTTGTCACCGCGTACCGGTAATTGACGGTCATACTATGGCAGTCTGGATCGATATCAAAGAACCGGTGGAAAACCTGAAAACTGCTTTCCGTGAATACAAACCCCCGATCAAAGGTCTTCCTACACAACCTGAAGAATCCGTACACTTCTTTGAAGAAGAGAAGGACCGCCCGCAACCTCGTCTGGACCGAATGCGGGGGAACGGAATGACCGTATCGGTAGGCAGGCTCCGGGAGGGGATCCGCTTTGTTGCAATGGGACATAACACTATTCGTGGCGCCGCTGGTGCAAGTGTACTGAATGCAGAACTGATAACCAAGAAGAAATATCTCTGACGCGGAGACTAAAAGGATGCAACCAAAAGAGAACACAGTATTCGTCGGTAACAAGCCCGTCATGAACTACGTGCTTGCCGTCATCACTCAGTTTAACAATGGAGCAGAAGAAGTAGCAATCAAAGCACGAGGTAAGGCAATCTCCCGGGCAGTGGATACGGCAGAGATTGCTCTCAACCGGTTCTTAGAAGGCGTAACAAAAAAAGAGATTAATATATCAACTGAGGTTATTGACACGGATTCGGGCAAGACCAATGTTTCTTCCATTGAAATTGTTCTGGCAAACAACAAATAATCGGCTCTGGAGAAACGCATATGAGTCACAAACTCAGGCAAACATGATGAATAACCGTGGGTCCTTCATGGTAAAACCTTGTTTTCTCGATAAAAGACAGAACATATATTGATGGTGTGGACAGTGCCTGTCCCTCCCAGACCGCCCCTGCGCTGTGCGATAATGCTGTATTACCTTTTCAGGCAGAATCGCATTATGAGGGCTGCCATAGCGGCGGGGGCGAAAGGCAACATTTGCCGAAGCCGCCAAGAGCGTTAAGAGAGTTTTCTCCAGGATTTCCCATGAAAATCATAATATACAGATATAATGCGGGGATTGTTTCCACTTTATCCTTCAGATACGATGATTATCGCCCCCGACGGGCCTTCCTGTGCGGCGTCTTGGTTGGTGAATAAAAAATTAAAAACTCCCTGCCCGCTGTGCCATCGGGAGGCCCTGTGGCGGGAGCCCTTCGTATAAAGTAAGATTTTCATGATTTGAGAGTGAACCCGATCGGTTCATGCCCGTTTTTTCACAGCAAATAATCTTTTAAAAAAAAATTGTTTTTTTTGGAAATTCCATGTACAGACAGGATACATACGGCGGATAATCTGGTGTTATAACCCAAAACGATTTAAGTGGCATTGTTGAATGTACTATTCTATGCGAGCAAATGCTGTCGTGCTGCTGATCCTTCTTACGCTCAGCATGGCAGTTCCTGTTATGGCTGTAAATGAGGATCGTTACAGTTACATAACAGTTCAGGATGTTCAGATCAACCTCAATAACGGCAGTGCAGATATCCATGTGAGTTATAAGGTGGATGAAGGCACGCGTTTTATTTTTTTTATCCTGGGTAAGCAGGATCTCAAGAACAAGCTGATGAAGATTCTCAATTATGAGGATGCACGGATGAACCGTATCGATCTCTCCAGTGCCGATTTTACTGTTGAAGATGCCGCATTATCCTATGGTAAAGGGATATACTGGTATCCGTCACACGAATTCAACATTGTTATTCCCACGCTTTCTGTCAAGACACCGCAGGTAACCCGTAACTTCACAATGACCAAAGAATTCCCCAGCGGGGTAGGGTATTTTACGACAGTTACTCAAGGTATGCCCCTAAACGAAAAACGATGAGATTTTAGATAAAAAAAAAGATCCACAAAAAAGTCAAAATGCACTGAGAACTTTTTTATATAACTTCGATAATTTCCTGCTTGCGAAGTTCCGCCATCTTTCTATTGACAAAAAATTGGGTAATAACACCGATGATCGCAGAACTAATGCCGATTATTGTGGAATAAAGAATATTTTTTGCTGCTACATCAGATGTGAGAGGAAAATCCGGAACTCCACTTACTGAGATGATATAGACACTGGCAGCATAGAGGATGAAACCCATGGCTATGACAAAAAAGGGAAAGACAATCACCTTTCCAAGTGCCTCACGTTCATTTGCGTAAACATCTATGATAACACCAATGGATGTTACAAGTCCTGCAACAATAAACCATTCAATTGAACCATAGATAAAGGTCATAAGATAAAGAAGAAGTCCCAAACTGCCGTCAGAAGAGTAAAATTTCAGGACATTAATAAAACCTACCGTAAATCCTATGATGATAAGAAGAATAGTTGTAGTATACGTGATAAATGAGAATCGCCCTCGTGAAAGTGATATGCGGAGCGCATCAATGATACTATGAACAATCTCATCAAACCCGAATCCCTTATACAGCATATATGAGCCGATAACCCCGATCACAATAATCGTTGCAATTCCCGGAGCATCCAAAAGGTAGGCTATCGCATACAGGAGCATTGCCAGACCGAGGGGGATGAATATCATCCGGGAGATCTTCGGGTCATCTAAAAATTTTTTCAGGATATAATAGGTGCCTTCAAGATTAGGCATCTGGTTTACGATGACCCTGCGGATGCTGGAAACCGGAATCTTGGACTGGATGATGGGAATCACATACTCGTCCTCTGCACCATCAGTCACGAGGATGCAATTGGTTGCCTGAGTCTCTTTGATTACCTGTTCAAGTGAGGTAGCAATCCTGCGATCTCCTTCGATCATGTGGAGATGATTACCAGCGATCACTGCAATTGCGGTCTCCTCTCCTTTCTCAGTCAGTTCATCGTAGATTTTGACTGCTGAAAATATGGCGTTGACGTCAGAATCCTCAGGGTCTGCCAGTGCTAACGTATTTGCAGCCTTCAGGCAGGCTGCGCGGCCGATGACCGGGCTTTCGACTTTCGCCTTCCACCCGATATCATCGTCCCGATCAACACTGAGAACTAACGTACGACCCAACGTCATTATTAGTATAAAATTGCGGTGAACCTATTAAATTATTACTGACGGTAAAAAAAGGGAATCAGATAAGTTTTGAGCGCTGGAGGAGCAAAATATCATCGGTGGTGAGTTTTTCTCCTGCCCTGAAGTTCTTAAAGAGACTCTCGGCCTCTTTTCGTACCGCTTTTTGTTCTTTTGTGACCTTAACCTTTTTAGTCTTCTTACGGAGACCGGAAATTACCTTGTCGTAATCCCGAAGTTCTTTCTGGCAGGCAATAAAGAACTTATGTTCGGAGTCTGCAGATTCCTGAGCCTCGACAAAACTCTTGTGTGCAGCATCCGCCGCCTCGCGCGATTTGTCTGCCTTTCTATAGGACTCAACCATGAGATCGTGGTGTTTCTGGGCAAGCTCAGCGAACTCAGTAACCTTTGCATGAAGATCAGATGCTAGTTTTCGAAAATCACGGGCCTCGGTGATTTTGGTGCGCATCTCCTTGTTCTGCTCGAGCTCAGCCTCCTGCTCCCGCACCTGGGCCATCATCTGCTTGATTTTTTCGATAAGTTCTCGTTCTTTATCTGTTGTGAAGACTTCGGTCTGCTGCCGGTACTCCATGAATTCAATCTGTTTCTGGAGTTCCTTCACACCCCGGTTCTTCAGCGTGCCGTGCTCTTTTTTGAAGCCTTCGATCTCTTCAAACAGGACATTTGCCTTGTCATTTAACTCGTTGCGCTGCGCTTTTAAGTCAAGGACATCCTGGTTGTATTTATCCCGGAGATCTTTGTTCTTTTGTGCCTCTTCCACAAACTCCCGTGTCTGGTTGTTGAGGGTATTTCGTTCACGGGCAAACTTGCTAGCAGCGGTATTAAGTTCGTTGCGGCGGTTTTTGTGTTCTTCAGATTCAGCAAGAATTTTCTTTCTTTTTTCCATCAGGTCATTCAACATGCGTTACTACTCCTCATCGATTCTCCGGCGCGGGAGGCAGATGAAGCATGCTGGAGATAAAAAAACAATGCAAAAGAGGTTAGGATTGACCCTTTTGATTCTCTCACATGACAACTCTGCATACAGGATGCAGGGCGAAAAACACCAGAAAAGGATATCAGCGCAGAATCCAGATAAGACTCCGAAGCGAAGTCTTTGTTCAACACTCTATTCATGATGTTCAACTCCCGATACCGGGACGCACCAGATCACCCACATAGTGTCGTCCCCATCCTTCCAGCAAAAGACTGGTCGAATGTACTATATTTTAAAGGAGCGGAGGATTATTAAGCGTTTCGCCGTTGCAGCCAAGGAAATGATTGTTTGAATAGGATCAGGTGAAGGGGCAAAATGGCAAAATTCCTGAAAAACGGTCTTTTAAATAGGTTTAAGCGACTTTTTCATTACGTTTTTGAGAGTGTTGAGCCTCATCTTCCACGCCCCCCCGCTCTTTGCATCTCCCACAATGCGATTGTTCTGGTTCAAAGGTTGAGAAAAGTTCGAAGGAAATCAGGTTTTCCCGAGTGAAAAAAACACTGCAAAAAGGGGTTTGTCATAAGGAGTACCCTTAACTCCTTTTATATGGTCCGATTTATCCAGCCTGATGCTGGTGTTGGTTCGGATTAAACAGCCATTCCTGAATTACGGGAAAGGATGTTTATCTGGAACGTTTTTAAAGATAATTAAATTTTTATGCGTGGTGGATAATTAACCGACCCATTCCAGGACTCCGCCGCCACTGGGCTGGTCCCTGCTGCTTCTTCTGTTCTGGGGCATCTCCACTGCTTTTGGGTTGGAGCGCTTGTTGTCGATATCTGCAATCATTGTCTTATATGACTGGCGGGTTCCGAGGATCTGCGCGCTCTTGACACCAGTCATAATGGCGAGTACCCGGATCTTCCCTTCCATATCATTCCTGACACGAGCGCCCCAGATTACATCTGCGTGAGGATCAAGCTCGTACGTAAGCGAAGTTGCAACCTCTTCAGCATCCTGTAGTGTAAGGTCAGTACCTCCCGTGATGTGGATTAAGCTTCCGGTCGCGCCGCGGTAGTCAATGTCCAGCATCGGGTTGCTCAGACACTCACGAACAACGCTTTCTGCCTTGTTCTGCTGTTTGCTTTCACCGACAAGCATGACTGCGACGCCACCTTTTGACATGATTGCCCTGACATCGGCATAGTCAATGTTGATCAGCGATGGTTCGGTGATTGTTTCTGAAATACCCTTAACGGTTTCACCGATGAGTTGATCCATAACGGAAAATGCCTGCCCCAGTGGCAGGTTTGGGACGAAGTTCTTTAACCGGTTGTTATCAAGGACAATAACTGAGTCTGAAGCGGCTGCAAGTGCCTCAAGACCTTCTTCAGCACGGATCAGGCGGGCTTTTTCAACCTGGAACGGGTAGCTGACCATGCCGACAACAATTGCACCTGCCTCCTTTGCAATTGATGCAACTACGGGTGCGGAACCAGTACCGGTACCCCCTCCCATACCTGCTGTGATGAAAACCAGATCAGCAGATTCAAGGACAGCTTCAAGTGTCGGGCGTGCCATCTCGGCCGCGCGCTTGCCGACATCCGGATATCCGCCGGCACCGAGACCTTTGGTCAGTGACTTGCCAATAAGGATACGTTTGTCCGCCTGGATCATGTCCAGATGCTGTTTGTCCGTGTTGATAGCAATCGTTTCTGCACCGGAAACACCCATGTGATGGATACGGTTCACGGTATTGTTGCCTGCGCCACCGCAACCGACAATAACGATTCTCGGCTGGCCGACAAAGTCGTCTTCCATTGCATTTGCTGAACTTGGTTTGTTCAGCTCCTTTTCAAGTTCGGCGTTTTTTAACGCATCGTTAATTATGCTTTGCATGTCTACCCTCTCATACCTTGAATGAAACCTGGTCACTATCCTTTATGACACGACTTGCACGCTTTTCAACAAGTTCACGGACCGCTGACCGGACAGCTTCTGATACATTGGGAAATTCCCCTGAGTCCACCATCAGCTGGAGCAGATTAATTTGCTGTTCGGGTAACCGGAGCGTGATTCTTTGCATCATCGTTGTATCTCACATTTCTGACATATGTCTGTCAATTGTCATACATATGTCAGACAAAGAGAACCCTTGTGTCTGACTTAACCAGATGATCCAAAATTACACATTAATGTATAAATACCTTCTTCTTTGCTCGTGTATCCCTCACAAAACACATTTATGACAGTCAATCCAAGTATTTTAGAAAAAAAGGGATTTTTTGTGGTGATTGTCTTTCCAAAACGTGAGATTCATGGGGGTACCGGAAAGCGGCAGCGCGAAAAAACCAACAAAAATGTGCTGGATTTCAGCGCGAGCACCAATCCCTTCCCCCCCTTGTTTGAGTGGCATAATGACACTGCATACCTTGCATATTATCCTGATGATAGTTACACCGAACTAAAAAGGCAGATCGCTTCTACCTTCAACCGCACTGAAGAGGAAATATGTGTCGGGAATGGATCGATCGAGCTAATCCGGGTGTTCTGCTCGGTAGCACTCAAGGGAATGGAAAAAACGTTTTTTACAGAATCGCCTACCTTTGGGGAGTATGCATTGTCTGCCCGTCTTGCCGGCGCGGAAAGAGTAGAAAAACCCCAGAAAGCTGATGTTTCATTTATATGCAACCCGAATAACCCTACCGGGATATTACAGAAAAAAAGTGAGATGATAAATCATCTTGAGGGCATGAAATCACATGGAAGTCTCCTCTTCTGTGATGAAGCGTTCATCGAATTGTCTGATCCTGCACAAAGTATGGTGGATGTGCGTGATCCGAATCTCTTTGTTCTTCATTCACTGACTAAAAGTTTTTCTGTACCTGGCATCCGCTTCGGGTATGGTTTTGGAGATCCGGAGGTCATTGATAAAATTGAGATCACCCGGCCTCCCTGGAGTGTAAATGCCTTTGCCGAGGCGTATGCAATGGAGGCGTTTAAGCACATGGGGGAACTCACTGCATCACGGACTGCCATCGCGCAGGAACGTGACCGGCTTGCAGCTGAGATTAACGCTCTTGGTCTGCGCTGTTATCCATCATCTGCCAATTATATTCTTGTAGAATGCGGACGGAATGTCGCATCGTTATGTGCAGCTCTCGTTCAACGGGATATTCTTGTTCGCGACTGCACATCGTTTACATTATCCACCTGTATTCGTGTAGCCGTACGAACACGCGAGGAAAACCAGGTTCTCCTGGAGGCACTCTCCGCATGCATGCACTGATTATGGCAGGTGGTTCCGGCAGTCGGCTCGACCTGGGGGAAAAACCACTTATTTTGATACATGGACAGCCCATGATTTCCTATGTGATTGATGCTTTTTCTGCCGGGGGTTTTGAGCCGGTAGTAGCAACCTCATCTAAAACTCCCATGACCACGAACTGGTGCCGGGCGAATGGCATCACATTCTGCAAAGCTGAGGGCAGAGGGTATGTTGAAGATATGATCAGTGCCGTAGTAACCCTGGATGAACAACACCCGATTTTTATCTGCGTGTCTGACATCCCCTGTATTACTGCAAAAGTTATCCGCCAGATTGCTGATGCTTACCTTATATCGGGAAAAGATGCCTGCTCATCCTGGGTTCCGGCAGATCTTGTCCATTCCTGCAGGGGCAGTATATCCTACCGGGAACAGGTCAACGGTATTGAGGCGTGCCCTGCCGGGGTAAACATTCTCCGTGGCGATCTCATCTCACAACCCCAGGAAGAATTGCAGGTTCTGCTGAGCGAACCAGGGCTTGCCCTGAACGTGAACACCCGGGCAGATCTTGCAAAAGCCGAAGAATTCATAAAACGACACCCTTTTTAGAACAATTCCCTCATTTTACGTATGATCACGGGATCAAACATCCCAATCTGTGCCCCAGTACACAAAACAAGCGCATTCCTGTCTTATTTGGCAGATATGCATATTAAGAGGCATCACCCAAGATCTCTGTATTATGGTGGAATCGCAGGAGATCGAGCTCGCAGGTCATATAATCGATTCGGGTATCATGACGCAGCTCTTCGACAGGGTCATGGATATGGGGGGTAATTTCGAGATCCTCGTATTCGATATCGGTAAGAAAAAAACCGACCCGAGCTATGCACGTTTGCGCATAGCTGCATCCAGTAAGGAAAAACTTCTGTCCATCCTGTCAGAACTCCACCGGCTTGGAGCCCGCCCGCTTGAGGTAAAAGATGCATATCTGGTTCCGGCAGAATCTGATCGTGTTGTGCCCAAGGGATTCTACACTACCAGCAACCACCCTACCCAGGTGAAATATGGCGGAGAATGGATCCCTGTCGAATCTATCGAAATGGATTTCCTTATTGTTGTTGATCCTGAAAAAAAGCGGGCAGTGTCCACAGCACTGGGAAAAATACGAAAAGGGAATTTGGTGGTTGTGGGTGAGCAGGGTGTCAGTGTAAGCTATCCGGAACGCCCCCGGGGGAGCAGTACCTTTGAGTTCATGCACGGCACCGTCTCTCCAGAACGCCCCAGTGAGACCCTGATAGCTCAGATTGCACGTGAGATACTTGATGTCCGCAGGAAAGGGGGCAGGATTGCTATCGTTGGTGGGCCGGCCATCATCCATACCGGGGCAGACAAAGCACTTGCCGAAATGATCCGCAAAGGCTATATCGATGTGGTCTTTGCGGGAAACGCACTGGCCACGCATGATATCGAGTATAATCTGTTCGGCACTTCACTGGGGATGGATATCTCAACAGGAAAACCCGTGATGGGGGGTCATAAGCACCACCTTTACGCAATCAGTGAGATCATGCGGGCAGGTTCCATCAAAAATGCAGTCGAAAAGGGTGTATTAACCAGTGGGATAATGTATGAATGTGTCAGGAAAAACATCCCCTTCGTGCTTGCCGGTTCAATCCGTGATGATGGTCCGCTTCCTGACGTAATTACCGATGTGATGGAGGCGCAGGATGCAATGAGAGTCCATCTCGAAGGATGCAGTATGGTTCTGATGATTGCAACCCTTCTTCACTCTATTGCTGTTGGCAACTGCCTGCCTTCACATGTAAAAACGGTATGTGTCGATATTAACCCCACTTCACTTACAAAGCTTATGGATCGTGGTACAATGCAGGCTATTGGTATCGTATCTGATGCGGGTACATTCCTCCCGCTTCTCGTAAAACAACTCGAGATCCAGAGCGGCCGTGCAAAAAAATAAATTTTTTTGGGATTTTTTACCGTGTCAGCGGCATACAGTATGATTTTTCTGAGGAGAGGATATATTCCCATTCCTGCTTACAGGTGCAGCTGGTTTCGAGCAGGGATGTGATGAGATCCCGGTCAGCGTTCAGCGAGTAATCCCGGATTCCTTTGACTATCTCATAATCGCATACTGCGCAATTGTGAGGCCCCCGTTTTTTCCCGCCGCCAAGCGGATCGCAGGTGACATGAACCGGGGCATCCGCAAGGATTGAAAGGACGCTCCAGAGATACGGGGGACGATATGCCCCACGTTTCCAGTAATACTCCAGTTCGGTGTTGCGCTGGACTGTGCAGGGGTTCATCGAGATCATATCTGCATGAACCGCAGCTTCCCGGATTGAGGTTTTCATATCAGCTACAGCCTCACCCTCAGTTAAAAAAAGCGGTTTAAAAAGGAGATATGCTTTTACCCCGGCTCCGGCAGAATGAGCTGTTGCGGCAGCTTTTTCGAAGTCCGGGAACGTAAAACCCTTATTAATGCACTTTTCCCGGATACTGTCACTGCTTGTTTCAAGTCCTATCGCACAATAGAGCGGTGTCATCCAGCTCCCGTCATCCAACAGTTCAATGAATGAGGAGATGACTTCCGTATGGATAAATTCGGGGCGGGTTTCTGCGATAACCAGTTTCCCCCTAAACGAAGTTGCCACATCCGAAAGAAATTCAGGAGGTATCTCATGCGGGTCAAAAAAACTGCCGGACGTAAAGATCTTTACCAGGTGGTATTCTTCAGGATTATACCGGGTGTTCACCCATGCCAGTTGTGCACGGAGATGCTTAAGAAGTGTTTCAGAAGATTGTTTACCGGAATATCGTTCGTGCCGGTAACTGCACATCCTGCATTTTGACCATGAGCAGCCTGCACTTTTAAAAATGATGGTGAGGCAATCGAGCAATCCATTGCCATACCGTTCCTGTCCCCGCCAGCTTGCGAGTGGTTTTTCCCGTAGTTCAGAAATCATTAACATCATAATAGTTGAACGTATATAGATGAAAAAGATCGTCCTGCTGGTGATGGGCCTTCTCTTTCTATCGGGATTTGTATCGGCGTATCTGGTAAATATCGATGCACCAGATTCACTACCGGTAGGAAAACCCCTCATTGTGAATGGGACGACCACATTTGGTATCGGCACACCTATTGATGTAGTCCTCTATTACCAGCTGACAACCACGACTGAGATAAAACGCAAGATAGTCTATGTCCAGTCT
>JADDYB010000605.1_pt1 | contig 11397 bp, 18 predicted proteins | sample 8641941 | NCBI WGS metagenome assembly JADDYB01 (sample SAMN16275377, study PRJNA637457) | freshwater sediment metagenome | isolation source: Lake Kineret sediment | place: Israel: Lake Kineret | collected 2013 | reverse complement strand
ATGAACCGCCAGTGCTGAGCCCAGAAAGCAAAGACCAGCTGAAAGTTGGAAACGTTGTTACAAACGAGCCTGGCATATACTTTATCGGTTTTGGCGGTTTCCGCATAGAAGACACCGTCTTGGTTAGACCGCGCAAGGCTGAAAAGTTTATTGATGGCTTTTACACTTTGCTGGCAGAAAGATGAGAGTCAAGTAAACTGGGTCCTTCAGGAATAGTGCGCCTGTAACCACAGCAAAAGCAGTCGGTTTTTCCCGAGATTTCCTAATTATTCGCGAGAAAGGCGTTAGTCTGAGGCTAAAATGTCTTATCGTCAGGGTTTAATTTGAAATTGAAAGAAAAATTTAAAAGCAACCTCTGCAAGAACTATGAAGAACGTATGAGGAGAATGGTAGTAAAATTTTATTCCCGCTCTCCTTTCTCCCCTTGCAAACGGTCTACCATTCTCCTCATATTGACTCTAATAGAATTTGAACTGCACTTATAGATTATGGAACAAAGTTCTAGTGAGCAGCCCGCATAGAGAAAGACAAAAAATGGTTGACAAAACCTAAAATACAACATTCCGCATCACTCAAACCATTGAAAGGTGAATTGAAATGAAGATTCTGATCATTTACGACTCTAAAACAGGAAACACAGAGAAGATGGCACTTGCCATTGCTGACGGTGTCAGACAGGTAAAAGGAGCTGAGGCAGAAACAAAAGGAGTAAGAACAGCTAAACTCGAAGATTTACAGGCGGCAGACGGAATAATACTTGGCTCCCCAACATACTATGGACAAATGAGCGGCACCCTGAAAACTTTCATCGACAAATCCGTCAAGATCCACGGAAAACTCCGAGGAAAAGTCGGCGCAGCCTTCACAAGCTCTGGGGGCACAGCTTCAGGCGCAGAAACCACCTTGCTGTCCATTCTGCAGGCGATGCTTGTCCACGGCATGATTGTTCAAGGCAGATCAGACGACAAACACTACGGCGCGGCTGCAGTTGGGGCTCCTAACAAGAAGGAAATCAAGTGCTGCAATGAACTTGGCAGAAGAGTCGCCAACATGGTCATGAAACTGAAAGACTGAAAAGCAACAGTGGGCTCACCCGCACCAATACTAAAAGATTTCAATTATGCAAGCTCAATCTACCTCAGGCGCTTTTTGCTCTTGACGAAGAAAAGTCTACTGGCCGTTGGGGCTGGCAAGCGTGGTGAAGTCAGTTCGTAAAGCAGAATCAAGCCTCATCATTCAAGATGCTCACTTATCAATTGCCGAAATTCCTCAAACGTGGGGAATTTGCCCTTGACAATCATCTTTTCATTCACAAGCACGAAAGGCAGATTTGCGTTTTCAGAAATGAATTTTCTTGCGTGCGGAGGGTAGTAGTCTAACGACTTTCGAGAGCTCACAATTTCTCTCCTGATTTCAATGTTTTCCCTGAATTCCGCGCGTAGTTTGTTCACAATCTCATCTCTTTCAATCAGCATTTCTCTAAGCTTCATGGCAACCCCTAAAGAAGTGACGCTAGGACCGCAGCAGCTTCCAGAAAACGGATCGCTTTCATAGATTTCTACCATAATCCTATTCATTGGTTCTCGCCCAGTTCTACCTCTCTGACTAACCTTCTTACTCTTCTTTCTATTTCATCTCGTATTACTCGAATTCTTTCTATTGGTTTTCCTTTTGGGTCTTCAATTTCCCAATCTACTACCTTGTCAAGCAAAGGCGCTGGGCAGAATCCTTGAGCGCTGCATCCCATGACGATTATTGAGTCTGCTTCCTGAACCATCTGGGTCGTTAGAAGCTTTGGTTTGTTCTGAGAGATGTCTAAGCCTTTCTCTTTCATGGCTTCAATGACCATAGGATTGATTTCGTTTGATGGCATTGTTCCAGCATCCATAGTCTCGATTTTGCCTTTGCCATAAAGCGTCGCGAATGCTTCAGCCATCTGGCTTCTGCCAGCGTTTTCAACACAAACAAAAAGAATTTTCTTCATCTCCTTCAGTCTCCGTTGATTTTGGCTTCTCACTTGCCCAGTTTCTTTCTTTCAACTTCCAATTTCTTCTTTAAAACCTCAAAATAGTCTTGTGCCGAAAGAAGATTCTGCCGGTCACTCTCAAACTTCTTGAGCCCTATTATTGCAAACCATCCTTCTCCATAGGGGTCTTTGTTTGCCAGTTCCGGGCTTTCGCTTAGTTTCTCGTTTACTTTCTCGATTGTTCCGCTAACCGGCGATATCAAGTCTAGGACTGTTTTAGTTGACTCGAAAGAAGCTATCTCGTCAAACTGTTCAACATCACTGCCAATTTCCTTAAATTCAACGAAAAGGATGTCGTTTGTCATGTTTTGCAAGAAATCTGTTATGCCGATTCTTGCTGTTTCGCCTTCAATCCTTGCCCAACAATCGTTTTCATTATAGAGCAGGTCTTTTGGAACCCGAAAGGTCCACTTGTCCACCTTGATTTCGTAGGCTTGTTCAACCATTTCTTGTCTCACCTTCCAAGCAGTCTGCCGATCAAAAGAGCGATCTCTTCTGCGACTTTCTGTGCCAATTCCTCTCCTTCAGGACCTATGTCTGATGCCTTATTAGGCTTGAGACCATATTTCTGAACACTTTGCGGAACAGAAATTCTCCCCCTGATCTTAGCACCATTTTTGGCGGCTACTTTTGTTGCGCAACGTTCAGCGCAACCGTCAATTACTATTACTGGATATTTCTTGATAAGGTCAGCGTATGGTTTGATTTCAGATATGAGCGGAGGTATGCATAGCAAAATAGTTTCATTGGGTTTCAATTCCTCAGCCACCTTGAAGGCACATTCGCGGCTGACTGAACCCAGTGCCTTGTCCATACCTGCACATGCAAGAAGGGCAACTTTATTTTGGTCTGTTACCTGTGTTTTCATTTCTTCGTTTTCTTGCATAGAATTTCATCTACCTTTTTGGCTATTTCTTCTGCAACTCTTTTGGCAAGTTCCATCTCTTCCAGAGTAAGCTTTTCCCGTGACTTGATCTTCAACTTTGGGTATTTCTTCATTATTTCGGAAACCACGATTGTTGCGGCTGGTTTGCCACTGAACTTTTTTGTGCCAACTTCAGCACACTTCTTGCCACATCCGTCCACTGCGATTGTTGGGAAGACTCTAGCGAATGCTCGTTCATCTTCGCCTCCAGCAAGAAAGAGGGGCAAACACAAAGTCACTGTATCGTCGGGTCTGAGTTTTTCCAAGACAAGGCGTGTTGCAACGCGAGATACTGTTCCTTCTGGCAGATCTTCTCCGCTGCAACAAATAATTCCAACCTTGTTCGCAAGTGTCATTCTGACCTCTCCCTGTTAAGGATTCTGTCAGCTTTTTCAGCAACATCTTCCGCAATAATTTCGGCCAATTTATCTCCCTCAGCATTCAACTCTATAACGCCATCTGGCTTGAGTTTTCTGTTCTTCCGAAGAACATCGGTAACTATAATGCTGTATGCCAGCTTACCTTGGGAAATTTCAATATTCTTCTTCGAGCATTGCGCGGGGCAACCGTCTATCGTGATGCATGGGTTTTCTCTGACAAGACTTGACGCTTCAGGGTCTCCTGCTGTCAACAGCGCCAAACATACGGTTCTTGTTATATCAGGCTCTAGTTGCTCTGTTACTTTATAAGTGGCGACCCTGCCAACTGTTCCGAGGCTCTTGCCTATGCCGCTACAAGGTATTATAACAACTTTTCTTTTCTTCATGTCGAAGCCTCCTCCCGGGTTTTCTTTATGAGGGCTAGAACCTCTGGCTTTGATGGAAAACTCAAGGCTTCAGGTGCACAGACCTTGCGGCATGATCTGCAAAATACTACACAATTGTTTTTATTGGCAACTTTCAGCTTCTTCTCTTTTTCATCTACTTCGAATACTTTATGGGGGCAGAATTTTACACATTGAGGGTCGCCTTCACAGAAGTTGCATTTGCCGTAATTGACTGTTGGGCACCATGGTATTTTGCTTCTTGGCACTCCCATGTACGTTTCTTCGGTCACTTTGCTGTTTCCTCCAGAGTCTTCTTGACCAGGGCAAGGGCTTCTTGTGTCGTCATGTTTCTAGCGTCGATTGGGATTAAGTCTTTATTAATGTCAAGACCAGCATTGGCGAAGGAGTCCTTGAACAGTTTCCTCTGCATTATCGGAGCGCAGCCGGCGACCAAGTATTTCCGATCTTTTTTGAGGAATTCGGCGAGGAACCTTTCGCCATCTTCATCACATAACATTGGGTGAATGAACGCATATTCGACTGGATACTCTGCCCGAATTATGTTTATGAAATCCCACATGTCCATCTTCGAAAAACCAGGACATTTCCCAGTGCAAACGCAAAAGATGAAACCAATTTTCTTGTTCTCTGTTTTCTCCAATTTAGACACCAACAACGTTGATATGAACGTTGGAGATGACAATATTTAAATATTGCTATTGACCTAACGATGTTCATGCATTCAAAGAAGGACGGTCAGTTTAGGTTCAAAGCAAAGATTTTCAACGCTCTCTCTGATCCAGTGAGACTTGAAATAATTGATTTCTTGCGTGGAGGGGAAAAATGTGTTTGCGAGATAGTCCCTCATGTGAATTTGATACAGCCTGTGGTTTCGAGACATCTCAAGATTCTCAAGGATTGTGGGCTCCTGAAGTACAGGAAAGAAGGCAACCGGCGACTTTACTCAATTACAGATCAAAGGATATTCGAGATAATCGATGCCGTAGGTTCAGATCTAGTTGATGCTCTTTCCAAACGTATCATCGAGCAGATAGTCTAGATAGGGGCAAAAATGATGTCTCATGAGCAGACACCTGTAAAGAAGGAAGAAGCGCTTGGGATTTTTGAGAAGTATCTAACGCTTTGGATAGCCATATGCATTGTTGTGGGGTTGCTCGTTGGAAGATTTCTGCCAGAATTCGGGCAATTGGTTAATTCGCTCAAATTCAGACAATTATCGATTCCGATAGGTGTTCTGCTGTTCTTCATGATGTATCCCACCGTCCTAGGAATACGTTTCAGCGACATCAAGAAGGCAGCAAACAGGCCAAAGCCACTGCTCGTTACGATCATCGCCAACTGGGTAATAGCCCCACCGTTGATGACACTTCTGGCAAACACAGTTCTAGCCGGAAACCCTGAATACATTGCAGGTGTGATATTGCTCGGACTGTCACCATGCACTGCTATGGTCATGTGGTGGATGTTCCTCGCGAAAGGCGACATGGCTCAAGGACTGATAAACACTTCAATCAATGCTGTGCTGATGCTGTTGCTTTACGCTCCTCTTGCAGGATTGTATCTTGGCGTGAGCAACATTCTTGTTCCATGGGACCTAATTGCCATAAGTGTCCTAGCTTTCATTGCCATACCTGTGGTAGCAGGCGCAATTTCCAGAAAGTACATGATAAGAAGCAAAGGAGAAGACTGGTTTGAACATGAATATCAACCCGCAATCGGAAAAGTCTCAATCATTGCTCTGTTGACAACACTGATAGTCTTGTTCTCATTTGAAGGACAAACGATCATCAGCAATCCTCTGTTGGTGGTCTATCTTGCGGCTCCCAATCTGATGCATTATGCAATTATGATAACATGGACCTATCTGCTTGGATATTTTGCCGGTTGGGCATACGAAACTGCAATTGACACAACACTCATAGGAAGCAGCAGCCACTTTGAGGTTGCAATAGCCGTCGCCACAACTCTCTACAGCATCGAATCAGGCGCCGCTCTAGCCACGGTAATAGGACCATTAATGGAAGTCCCCCTAATGCTTTCCGTGGTTAAGCTTGGTCTACGTACCAGAAAACATTTTCCACGGAAAAAGCACCAGTCTGCACTGCAAGAAAGGAGCAAATAGATGAAGCTTGAGAATGGTGTAGGGTAGGCGTTCTTGCTTCAGTTAGATGAAATATGTAGACAGTTGAGAAGCTTTTCATTGTCATGTCAGGAGTGAGGTCACATGCGACTAGGAGTTGCACTCTGCAAACAGACGATGGACTTCACGTGCGACGCATGCGCAACTCTCATGGTCTGGAGATACGTCGACAGAAATGTGCAGCTTTCCAAGCGAAACGAGTTTCTCGTCTGGACGAGATAGTTGCCTTACCATTCAAATTCTCATCGCCATATCGAATTGCAGCGTTCTTCATCAAGAAAGAGTATGATACAGAGCTGCTAATGAAACAAGGGAAGAGTGACGACGGCAGAATACTGCTCGAATGTTGCCAAACAGCCTTTGAATCTTTAGAATCAGGCATTTTCAGTTCAGCCCATATATTGAGATGTAGAGAGCAATAGCAATATTGAAATATTGCTATTGTCATCTTCTAATCACAGCATCCGACGTAGAGAAAGAACGTGAGACCATTGCCAAAAAAAGAGAAGCAGAAGAAAAAGGGTTGGAAGGAAAGACAACGCGAGAAACAAATGAGATTGCAGCGCTCGCAGGAAACCTACGAAATACAAAGAGAAAGAGACGCCAAGAAGAAGCCTCAAAAGTATCCAAAAGGCAAAATAGTTTTCGGAATCTGTCTCCTTGGATTGATATTCACGGCCCTCGTGGCGTGGCAATACGGCAGCAAACCTATTTCACCAACTGACGGAACTACAAACAATCCACCTCCCACTGGATCAGCGCCAAACTTCGCCCTGACTGACATAAACGGAGATTCCTTTTCTCTATATCAACACGCTGGAAAAGTCATAGCAATTCATTTTATGGTAGTCAGCTGTGGTGGAGGAATTGTCCAAACAAATGAAAACCAGCTAAGGAGTTTGAAGAGCGTGTGTTCTAGCTATTGCGGCGAAAAGTCAGTCACTATTGTGACGGTTGCGGCCACGACGTGCGCAAAATCCTGTCTGGAACAAATCCGCTCGGACTACGGAGTAACTTGGACGCTTGGAAACGATTATGATGATGGAAAAGGAGACATAATCAATGCTTATAGCTCATATTCGATTGCAGATGGGGCGATTGTTCTGATTGACAAGAACTTTGATGTAGCTAATGTCTACTCCGAAGAAATGACGTTTGAAACTTTGTCTTCTCAAATAAGTCAGCTTCTGCAGGTCTGATGAAATATGCTCGAAGAGTTTCTAAGCTTGTTCTTCTTGGGGATAGCAACATTTCTCTCGCCTTGTTCTATTGCTCTCATTTCCGTTTTTCTGACTTATTCTGTAGGAGTAAGTAAGAGCATACGAAGAGGATTCGTTATTGGCTGTAGCTTTGCGTTGGCAATGTGTCTAGTCTTCTTCGTTCTTGGCTATGCGATTTCTTCTCTCATTCCGATAAGTCTGATCAGCTCGAGGAGCTTCTACGGTATTGCAGGTCTCCTTCTGATATTCTTTGGAACCAATAATCTTGGTCTGTTGAGCAAACTTGATTTAACATCTAACTTCGGCAGTTCCTTTACGGAACGGTTGAACGCTGCGAAGCTTGGCGCATTAACGCGGTTTTCTAAGTACAATTACCTAGTAGGATCTTTCTTGTTCGGTTTAATCATCTCCATTGCCTTAGGCCCCTGCACTTTGTCAATAGTCTTGCCTGCGGTACTGTTGACTATTTTCACTGCGTCAACTCCTTTTCACGGCGGTTTCTTCCTGCTTGTCTTCGGCTTGGGTCACGCCCTACCGGTCGTCTTCTTGAGTACGTTGTTGGCAACGTCCCGGAAGGTAGCAAGTGGCAGAATTGCAGGCGCGGGAGAATGGTTAACGAGGGTCTTCGGACTAGCTTTTGTCCTTATCGGAATTTTCATAGTCTTTTATGCACTTGGAGGATGGTAAAATTCAGAAAAACCAGAGTAAGGATTGAAATCTTCCTTCCTACGGATTCATGCATCTGCAATTATGCCAACTTTATGGAAAAAATCGGACGTGTAACATCGAGGTTCAAAGAAGTGACAGAGGTTCAAGTGAAATCGAGCAAATCATCAGAAGCTTCAAAGTACGGAGTTCAAGATATGGGAGTCGTCATTGGCGGGAAGATCAAGCTGTCAGCAAGCTTTGAAGAGAAAGAACTCGAAGATGTAATTAAACAGGCAAAAGATAAAATAAGCGAAGAGCAACCATTACACTAACTTCGAAAAAAACCCCGCGTTTCAAAAGTACGTCAAGGCTTGTCTCGGAATCATTCTCGTTTCAATATTGATCTTCTGCCTGTTCTGAATCTAGGCTTTCCAAGCTATAAACCAACAGAATAGTCTTCTCCAAATAGGTTCTCCAACAACTAGCATACAACAGTGTGGTGGGCCCGGCCGGATTTGAACTGGCGATCAACAGGTATCTCAGTGCCAAGGAGGCACTTATGAGCCTGGCGCTCTACCTGGCTGAGCTACGGGCCCATGTTGTCTGCGTGTTTGCTGTGCTGTTTCTGATCTGATTTAAACGTTCTCTGTTTTTAAGCTATTGGTGAAAGATTTAAAAAGTCTGCTGTTCGGTGAATTATTGTTTAAGAGGGATAAGCTGTTTGGAGTTGAAAGTTTTCACTTTGCCCACCTGTTCAAGCTGTCCTGCAGTCAAGACTGTTGTGGCGGAGGTTGCGCAGAAGCTTGGCGTTGACTATAGGGAGATCGACATGGCAACAGGGGAGGGAGCGGCTGAGGGGTTAAAGTATCAGATTATGGGCACTCCAAGCATCGCCATAGATGATGATGTCATAGTCAGAGGGCGTTTTGTTTCGAAGGAGAGGCTTGAGGTGGAAATTAGGAAGAGAATGGAGCAACAGAGTACGCATATCTCTTCTGAGCGAAGACTTTGAGTTAGGACTGGTTTGTGCTGTTTCTGGTTCTTTCGTAGTGATATAGATACTCTTGAGCATAGCCAGCATATTTGCCGAAATACCGCCGTCCGAACAGATTCAGTCTTTCATATTCTCTGTTGGTTGGTGATCTTTCAGTTGAGATTTTCTCAATGAACTCTTTTGGAAAGTGGTCTGCATAGTGTCTCATGATGGCCCGCTTTATCCATACATCCACTGGAAAGGATTCTTTTTTGTCAAGTGAGAAAAGCAAGATGCAGTCTGCCACTTTTAACCCAACTCCAGGCAGCTCCAGCAATTGGCATCTAGCCTCCTCATAACTTGCTCTTTTCAGCTTTTCAAGGTTGGCATCATCATTTATTTTCCTCGCAGTTTCTAACACGTATCTTGCCCTGTAACCTAAACCGCAATCCTTCAATTTCTCTATGCTCGCGTTCGCTAGGGTTGCTGGCGTTGGAAAAGCGTAAAAGTCGCGTCCTTCGAAAATCATTTTTTCACCAAATTGGTTGGACAGTTTGGAAACCATTTGTTTGATTGCTGGGATGCTTTTGTAGGTTGCACAAATGTACGAAATTAAGCATTCCCAAGGGTCTTGGCGGACAATTCTCAACCCCTTAAAAGTTTCTGCTGCAGTTTTGACATGTTCATCTTTGCCGATTTCCAGAAGTATTTTCGGCAAATCTTCATCTAACCCAAAATAGTTTTTGACAAAAGCAGCGTCTACATTCTCAAACTCCAATTTATCATCTGTTTGGCGAATTCTGAAAGCTTTCTCTTTCACAACGCCATACCACCAGCCGTCTTGATTTTCCCACCTGAAGGTTTGTCCACAGCAGAGAGTGAAATCCAGACTGAACAATTGCGAACCAAGATGGATTTCCATGTAATCTCATTTCTTTCAAGCGCAGCAGTTCTTTATAACTGTCTCCTCTTTCAACTTAACTCTGCACTGCCTTTTTCTATTTCAGCAGACACATAGAATCAGGTAAGAGGTCAAAATCTTGGAAAACGCGGTGCCGTTGACTGTTGAAACGCTAAACAAGGACCCTTACGCATCAATAATCTGCTATCCCAAGTCAGACAAGGCGGAACTGCGGAAGCGTTTGAAGGAACTGCAGAATTTGCAGGTTAAAGCCATCGAGTTCAGCGGAGAAAAGCAAGTCTTCAACTTGCCTGTCTTAGGCAAAGGCTGCGTCGGCATAGTCGTAAAAGCATACTGGAAAAACGAGACAGTAGCCATGAAAATTCGAAGAGTAGATGCTGATCGTTCTATGATGCGCCATGAAGCAGAAATGCTTAGAAAAGCAAACTCAGTGCAAGTTGGACCGCAGTTTCTGGCTGTTAGCAAGAATTTTCTTCTAATGCAGTTTATTAATGGTTCTTTGCTTCCAGAATGGCTCAATGAACGTATGAGAAGAGTGCGATTAAGAAGGGTCTTGTGCGAGATTCTGGAACAGTGCTGGCGATTAGACAATGCCTGTCTAGATCATGGGGAGTTAAGTCATGCTCCAAAACACGTAATAGTTGATGAGAAGGAGAAGCCTTTCATCGTGGATTTTGAAACTGCCAGTGTAAACCGAAGACCTTCAAACACAACTTCAATCTGCCAGTTCCTCTTCTTAAACAGCGAAACCGCACGGAAAATAGTTGGACAGCTCGGACAAAACGACAAAAAAGCGATTATCGAGATTTTAAGACAATATAAGAGGAAAATGTCACGGGAGAATTTTGAAAAGGTTTTGGAAGTTTGCGGTCTTCAAACAACGTAGCCCATTGACGGCGTGTTTCTTTTGTTTTCTCCTATGTTTTCAATGTTCAGTTCTTTGACGAGTTGAGAGAGATCAAGCCAAGTTTCTATTTGAAACTGTTTCGCAACACGTTTTTTCTCATAAAGCAATGGAACAAAATCGACAAATAACCAGCCGTAAGTTTCTTCAGCCATTTGCCTCCTATCTCCCAAAAAGTGAGAAGCCTTCTTTTTCTTATAACCGTGTATGTAAAAACATGATAGAAGAAATCTCTAGAAGTATATTTACCAACGTTTTTACTGCTAAATGTAAAAAAGGTTTAAAAAACATTAACAAGTAGAATGCTTCAGTTGAAGTTGTGAAAACTATGGTCATAAAGAGAGAAGAGATGCAGGAAATAGTAAAGAAATACAAAGAGCCTATTGGATTGAATCTTGGTTCTCACTCAGCCTTAGACGCTTGGCAGGGGCAAAGAAACTATGGCGTACGAAGCATAATCTACACAACACCTGGTAGGGCTAGGATTTATCTTCAAAACCCGATGGTCGGTAAACCTGATGAGCCTGTTGAGGATCTGCCGAGTTTAGCGAAGCGAGATCTACGCGTTGTAAATGATCCTAAAGACATTAAGAAGAATGGTGATTGGCGAAGCATTATTCTGATTCTGGACAAGTATTCTGACATTGTTAAGTACGCTGACGAGCTTGTTGATTTGGAGTGCATGCAGATTACGAACAGGGCTTTCGCGGTTTATGTCGGCGGAGACGAAAGGTGCAGCGTGATTGAAAACAATTATGGCGTGCCGATAATTGGCTCTAGGACATTGCTAAAAATTGAGAATCGCGGCGAACTGGAGAAAGACTACTATTGGTTTGCAGAAAAAGCTGGGAT
>JADDYB010000604.1_pt1 | contig 11422 bp, 12 predicted proteins | sample 8641941 | NCBI WGS metagenome assembly JADDYB01 (sample SAMN16275377, study PRJNA637457) | freshwater sediment metagenome | isolation source: Lake Kineret sediment | place: Israel: Lake Kineret | collected 2013 | reverse complement strand
AATGGAGTTGTGTTTGATAACAATGGGCCAACAGCGTAATTGACACCTGTGGACGCAGCCGTGTCGTATTGTCCACAAGATCCAACAATGCAGTAGTTTGCGTTTGCGAAAGTTCCTGGAGCAAAGTTTAGCGTATAGAATCTTGCGCTTGTTGTATCAACTCCATCAAAGCCAATGCTTGTCACATTGTAAGATGACCTGACAGGAACCCTCCACACAGTGAATGTCGCGCTGATTGTTGGAGCTGTGGTTGTATTGAACGTGATCTGCGTTCCACTTGTAACCGTAACAACCCAAGTTCCAATCAATGGCGCACTGGCATAGGTTGTGATCGTGATCGAATCTCCTGTTGCTAGGTTGTGGGCAGTAGCAAAGTTTGCAGTAACAAGAGTACCAACCGCACTTTGGGTTGAAGTGGTAAGCGAAATTGACCCAGAACCATTCATCCTGCCATTGAAGTTCACCCAAGCCTTCGCAAGCGATGGGGCGCTTCCAGTGATGGCAGAAGCACCAGTAAGGTTCGCAATGCTTGCGCTGGTAAACTGAGCCACAGGTGCGCTTACAAGAGCGAAATCAGCAGTAACCTTGTTGGTTTGGCCGATCTGGAATGGTTCTGCCCACAGTTTCTGCAACTGAAGTTTTGTAAGAGCAGGAATGCTGGCATCAAGGAACAGCATCGAGTCTGCGCTAGCAAGAGATGCCGATTGAGTTGGCTGCTCGCTGACAGATCCTGGCAACAAAGAACCATTTCCAATCAACTGATGAAGATCAGTATTGGTTACATTGGCATTGGGAGCGAATGTAATACCCCTTGTGAATTGTGTTGGCATGGATCAGGAAGACTTGGTTTGGAAGCTATTGGGCAGTGCTGCTACGGCAATCGCTCGGATCTCAGGCTCACCACCTGTGAGGGTCATTGAGAAGTCAATGCTTTGACCTTTGGATGCTACCCGAATCCGATTTGTATCTGTATCCGATGAAAGCGTAAAGGAACCAAGCACCTCAGTCACATCTGGGTCTTGAGTGTTGGCAGTCACTGTCATGGTGCCGGCGCCACCAGTCTTGATTGAAACCTTACTGAACCTCTTGGATTCCAAGGAACTCATTGAGTAGGAACGAGTCCTAGCAGTTCCAGTAACCGGAATAGTTGTAAGAGAAGCAGGGACCAGATTCCAAGGAAGCTGGGCAGGGAGTTGAGGGAGCGGATTGCTTGAGTAGATGTTATCACCTGACGTTTGTTCTTCGTGGACGAAAAGGCCACCCTCTTTCGTCATAAAATGCAGCCTGCGCCCAGCATCGTATGGAAGAACCAAAAGGTGATCCACATACAGGCCGGGAGGGAATTTGTCTGCTGATTCCCATGCTTCATTCAAGATGTTGTAGACCAGCAGCGTGTCGTTCCTCTGGTTCACTCCAGTAGGGATAGCCAGCCAGTACCGATTGTCATGGAAGGCAGCAACAGCCTTCTCAGCGTAGTCAAAGTTGATCGTCTCAATGATGTCAGCAATCGGTTCAGACATCGGGAGTGTGTTGCCTACCAATGTGAGATCCAACTGAGGTGTCATCACATGAACCCCACGCTCAGACAAGAAGTAGACCTGCTGACCTGCCACAACCGCTGAATCCTTGGCTAAGCATCCAATCTGGTCAGACAGCAGTCGAACGTAGGAATTCACCCCAGGTGCGCTCCCCGGTGTCAGGACACTGTTGTCCATGTATCCTAGGTAAATTGACCGTTTTTGGAGCACCAAGAACCCGTCATTGATCCAAGGAAGGAACGAGATGATCTCATCATTCGCCCCTGTGTTGACCCGAAAGTTGTTCAGTGTTAGGTCGTAGATCTCTTCGTCGTAGATGTCGCTGACAGCAATCCTATCCTTGCGATAGTCAATCAACAGTCGTCCCTGATGGTAGATACCGAAGTCACCGGGAGGCATATTCGCACTCCCACCAGAGATTGTGACTTGAGAAATTGCAGACACACCAGCATTGGAGTATGTAACTCCATCCCACTTGATTGGAGGCTTGCTCTTTTGTGCTATTGTTCCAGAATGAGAGCCAGTAGGGTTTGCAAGCGGTTTGTAGTAGAATGTGGTTGAAGTAACCACGGTCACAATGAAGTTCCCGTTGTAATTATTCCCGCCAGTGCCAGAAATCGTCACTTCATCACCAGTAACAAATCCATGCGCGGATGATGTAACGCAGTTCACTCTGTCCGTTGGAATGTCGTGACTGATTGAAGTTACAGAAACAAGAGTTGCTGTATCCCTTCCACGGAACACAAACATCTCTCCACCAGCCTGCACAAGTGATACAGGCTCGTTTGTAACCCTATTCATTCCGCCTGATTGCGGCCAGTCAAATGGACCTTGAGTTGTTCCAGTTCCTCCACCAACAGCAGGTGTGTACACCCAGAAGCCAGACTGGGTTCCTCCCAATGTTGCTACAATGACAACCCTTTCAACCCCATTGGCATCAATGAATTCACCTGCACCCCAAGTGATCCATGAGTCAAGGGACGCATCAGTGATCCTTTTAGCCCCAAGACGGCACCTAGCAGTTGTCGCAAACAGTCTCAGGTTCTCTGAGTGCTGAAGGAATCCCGGCTTCAAGGCAAGTGGGTTTACGCGGCTTGAGAAGCCTGTAAAAGCCACATCTGAATCGCCTTGATACTGGGTTGAGAGTGCCATCTTAAACGAGAGGGTCTGTGCCTACGGTCTTTCTCCTGCGAAGTTCAGCAAGCATATCTGAGGTGAGCATCTTTCTAGCCCATCCTGGCTGAAGTTCAAAGTGGGGTTCATCCTTGATCGACTTGAAGTTACCACCCCATGTCAGCCCAAGGGCTTTGCCAATCTCACCAGCAGAAGCGTACTGGGCCGACTCGGCCATGTACTTGTTGTCCACAAACACACCAATGTCGAAAGCCAACCCAAAGTTGTGCATGGATTGTCCCGGCCCAGCCTTCGTCACAATAGCCCCAGGTTGATTCCTTCCCTTTGCGTACAACTCAGCCTGCTGCTGGTAGGTTCTCAACCCATCAATGATCCTGATGCCCAACCCAGCCTTTTTGCATCGAGCCAAGAACTCCTTGGCAATCTGCTGAACGTGCTTGTGTAGCCCAACAATGTTCCTTGCGCTGCGCTCGTCAATCTCAGGCTCAGGCTTCTCATCCCCAATCAATCTGTCGTAGATGGCAGCAATGGTGAAAGGTCCACAAACACCATCAGCAGGCACACCAAGCACCTTCTGGATCTCTAAAACCATCTGTTGAACAGTCATTTCGCTTCGCAGTCGTTAATGATGTGAAGCAGATCACCCACAAACTCCTTCTGCTCCTTGTTAAAGTTAAGGGTCTTCGCCTTTAATAACAGAACCGGAATCTTGCTGTGAGTCCGCGTTGCCAAGCAGCCACTTGTCGATGTCACGAGCATTATTGCTGTGAACACGCTTAACAGCCTCCTGTTCAATCTGTTTGCGGATCTCATAGAAAGCCTTCACCAACTCAGGGAAAGCCACAATCACCTTGGCGATGATCGCAAGCCAACTCACTTTCCGATGTGCAAGCCAACGTGCTTAAGGACTCCAACAACCTTCTCCAAGGCACTGTCATCCTTTGGGGTTGGGGTAAGCTTCACAATCACACGGGCAGAGATGATCACGCCGCCCAGCAGCGCAATAGCGTCATCCTTGTGGTCGATTACAAATGTGAGAAGGTCTTTCATTTTCGTAGGTTCTTAATCAGGGACACAATGGAGAGCACCGAGACGAAGATCCCACTTAAGAGAGCAGCAACCCGTAGCCACCATTCCAACTCTGTTTGGAAGCTAGTCACAATGGCAATCATTGGGGCCACAACCCCTGTGAATCCCCTCAAGATGGAATGACCATCCATCAACCCACCTGATGGGTAGTTTGCGTCCGGCTGGAAGCTGGAGTTGTGGTGGATGAATGGAAGTTCCACGGTTAGAGGGAGACATCAAGGCCAAGCTTATCCTTGGCAACAGCAATCAGGTCAATGTTCTCCCATGAGTCACGACCATCATTGGAAGCCTTCGCATAGATGTCCTGCTCAAGAAGCTGGAACTCCACAGGGAAGTCTTTGCCTTGGATTTCAAGCATACAACGGCATTTCACAACACCGCTCACAACGTCGATTTCGATGACTTTCAGCTTCATGGATTAGGGAGCAGTGTAGCCTTGGAAGTTAGCACGCACAGTGCCACCGGCGGAAAGGTTGGCATTCAAGGCTGTGTTGGCAGTTGTCACGAGCTCAATCGGGAACGCAAAAGCCACAGGGACGTTGATTGGAAGCGTAAGCCTCCAACGCTCAGTAGTGCCATCAAGAATGATCAACTCAACCGCAGTACCTCCAGTGTTGATTGCCTGCAAGGCAGCCGGATGGCGCTTCAAGCCTGCACCAGCAGCAGGCTGGATGGTGAGTGGAGTTGTGGTTGAGAGCGGAAAGGATACGCTCCAGCCAGCCTCAGGGATTGCGTAGGGCTTTGTGATTTGAACACCGATTAGCGTGCCAATAGCCTGCTGCTGACGAGCGGTCGTGCCTGCTGTTGGGTTGGCAGAAAGACCAACGATGGATTGCAGTACGGGCTGCGGGACTGTAGTGGCGTTGTTTGCCTGAGCGCCTTGCACTGACGCCGGAAGCGTTGTGCTTTGCGTGATCGATACAGGAAGGGCAGATGTTACGTCAGTAATCGGCCTTGGCGTAAACTCAACACGCTCACGCTCGTAATCAAACACACGGATAAAGCTGACGCGAAGGTCAGTGCGCTTGATTACACCGCCACCACAGTTGGTTGACACCAATGTCACAGGAGGAACTGTGCCTGGGAGAGCTTGAAGCTCAAGGAGTGTGGTTGATACGTTTCTAACCTTGTAGGCACCATCAATGCCAAGATCAGCTCCAGCAACAGACTCACGAACACCAATCAGTTCAACGGAGTCACCAATGCTCAAGCCAGACCATGTTGCGCTTCCAGTGAGGCTAATAATGCTGCTTGCAACAGAAACGCTTGCTCCAACCTGTGCGATTACACCTTGGACAACTTGACCACCCTGCGCTCGTGCAACGTAACCACCGTATCCAGTAGCAGTTACAGCAGCACCCCAGACAATCGTGATGGTCGTCGCGTTTACCACGCTGGCAACTTTTGTTGCTGTCGTGATGTTCGCGAAGTTGGTTGTGTCCCTGTTGCCGTAAATGGTGACGTAATCGTCCACAGTCAACCCATGGGCATCCGCAAACACCACAGTTGCAGTCGTCGTCCCGCTTTTTGTTGCCGAAACAATCTTGCCAACAGGAGCCGCAAGCCCCTTGTTGTTCGTAGCGCGAATGCGAAGCTTGTAAGCCTTATCAAAACTTGGGCAGACAGAAGTTCTGATTAGACGCTGAGTTGTTCCAGCCGCAAGATCAATACCGCTGTCATGCCATTGCACCTTATCAGAAGCCAAGTTTAGCCTATACTCTGAGGTTGGAGTAAATGCGTACTGATATGCAGCGTTTACAAGCTGTACGGGAGCTGTCGACCCAATCGTGACAGAATGGTTTCCAGCAATCGTTCCAGAAGGAAGCGCATCGCCAGATTCAGACCGAACATAGAACGAAGCGTTTGTCGCGCTTGCATTCTCAAGGATCATGCTGACCCCATCATTGGCTCCACCAAGACGCCGACGAACGTAGACAAACGGAGATCCAAGGACAGCAGGAGAGGCTGTGAGGGACGTAATCGTTCCAGCAGGGCCAGCAGTAACTGTGAACTGAGTTGGAGTAGGCGCTGTGGCAACAACAACTGATCCGTAATTGAAACGGCTATCGGCGCACCCGTAGATGCCAATACTTGTTCCAACGCTAAGGCCATGAGGCGTTGCAGTGTTGACCGTGAGCGTGGTTGTTGTCTGCGACATCGAAGACACTGCGACTTCTGGGGGTGTCGGCAGAGGATCTCCAGAATCAACAACCTCAATTGCAAACTCCTGCCCAATAGCAGCCTGAGAACGGCTTGCACCAAAGCTCAATTCAATCGGAAGACTGAAGTTTGCAATCGTTTCAAGCTCGGACTCAGTGCCAGTATTCCAAGGGCTTTTGGAGATGGTCAGGTAACTTGATGAAGCAGCATTCCCATCAACTTGAATGATGTCTCCATTTGCTTTGACTTCAGTGTAAAGCTGGCCGGGGACGTAACTCTCAAAAGCATCACGGAACTTGGTCGTGACGTTGCCAACCACAAGCCCTCCGTTGGCTGAAGTCTTCCCAAGATTCCTTTTAACCTGCGTAACGTGAGTGGTCATAGGGCTAGTAAGTGTAAACCATGTTCAATTTGCCAGACTGCTGCTCTTGACGAAGGACGAAGTCTACTGCCCTATCGTAAGCCATTTGTGCTTCAACCTCGGCGGATGCAGCCTGGTCGAACTGAGATTCAGAACGAAGATAGTCTGACAAAACTGCTCTGACAAGGAACGCACGGAACAATTCTGGAATGGTTACGATTGTCCAAGGAGGGAGATTGGTGGTCGCGCTTGGAGCAACTCCAGTGGTTGAAGAGTTTGTGCTGTAGAAATTCCCGTAAAGGTATGCTTGATCTCCAGACTGATACGTTGTGGCAGCATTGTAAGCATCACCAGTCAATCTCGGGCAGGCAATGCGGTACTGAATCCAACAGTTCAACTGCTGCTTCAAGACTGCGTAGTCAAACCAAGTCGAGAATTCGTTGTTGTAAAGAGGCGATGGAGTTGACTCAAGGTAGCACCCAACAGGAATAGCCTTTGTGGTGGCTCTTGGATCGTGTGTATAAACGCCAAGAAGGGCCTCACAGTTGCTTGGAAGCCTCACCCGGTACTCGTCATCAGTCTCGGACCAAAGTGCAGCCACAGGAGATCCGTTCCCGGATATGTATGTTGCAGTCGAAGCCTGATTCGTTCCAACATTCAGAATGATGCTGGTGGTCGTTGGCGTAGATGTGTACGGGAACGATCCAGTAATCAGCGGTGCGCCAAGCTGTTCATTGGCAATGGTCGTATCGACATTGATCAATGCCGGGACACCGTTGTTGTTCAGGGCCGAGTACGGCCAAAGATTGTACGGAGTCGAGAAGGTAACAAGAGGAGAGCCAGCGGTTGTCTCAATCTGAGTCACTTCACGACCAGAAATCGTATTCATGTACTGGACAAGGAACGGCCACTGCTCCCTGTTCCAGATCTCATTCAGCCTGTTGCTGGCAAAGTCACGAAGAGCCTTGAATGTCTTCGTGGACAGGTTGTCCCTATCAAGTCCACAAAGCTGTGCAGCTTCGTTTAGGATTGTGCTGAAAGGAATGGTTCGCATTACAAGACCCCGTAGGACTTGCTAAAGCGTTTTTCGGTCGGTGTATAGCCCACTGACATTTTTGTGCCAACAGACTTCACCTTAACCTGCGGATTGTCCCGCTCGTATTCACGAAGGAACTGCTCATTCTCCCAGCACTCGTATCCCAAACGCTGGCCCCAGTAATGGAAAGCATCAGCAGGAACACGCATCCGCAGCCTGCCAATACCCTCAAGGCTCTTGTGATCCATCGCATTCAACTTTGCGTTGGTCTTGGATTCGATCTCAGCCGCTACAGCATTACGCTGCCAACCACGACGAAGTTCCTTCTCAAGAGCGGGAGCAATATCGACAGGGATTTGAAACATAGGAGAATGGCCACGAACAAGGGGCAAGGGGGATTTGAACCCCCTCGCCCCACCGCATTTGCGGGATGTCAGCTATTAAGCTGCGGAGTAGTCGAACTTGCCAAGGCCCAGCGGGTTTCCGCAGACCAAGCCAGCGACTGCCTGAATCAAGCGAGCAGGACCACCACCAGCGTCAGGAAGCTCAGTGACGGAAGCCACGTTGCCACCGTAACGCACCTCAATCAGCGAGGAGTCAACCACAAGGCCCTTGAAGTTCGTGTTGGTCACGGTAGCCCCAGCGATGGTCGAGATGAACGTGGAAGGATGCAAGCGAAGCGTGCCAAAGTCACCCTGGAAGATGTCAATGGCTTGGATGTAGGTTCCATCACCAGCATCACGGCTAAAGGTCTGCACCTTACTAGCACCAGACCCAGTGACACCAACAGTGCTGGTGGTCGTCAGGGTGGTCGTCCCAATCAACTGGGTTGTGAAAGCACGCTTAAGGGCAGTTCCGACGATACAGTCGAAGGTCTTGGACGTGCCAGTCTGTTCGTAGATCGAGGTGAGCAAGCCCTGCACAGCGGAGTCCGTCAGCAGGCTGGCATTAGCACCAGTCACGATGGACGCAGAAGGCGTGCGGAAGTTGGAAGGAATGGTAGCCCCAGTTCCAGTTCCAGCAGTGCTGATCCACGTCTGAAGACCAGCAGTGGTGTAAGCCTGTGACGTACCGTTGTCAGCATTGGCTGTCTGGTTGGAGCAGAAGGCCACTTCCATGTCCCGCTTGATCATGGTGATCGCCTTGGACACTTCGTAAGCCAGTGCATCACGCACGCCAGCGATCACGGACACATCTTCAGTCAGGGGCGACACACGCACCGCACGCCGGAAGATCTGTGCATAGTTGGACAACTCAGTACGGAAGGTGGAAGCACCATCCTTGGTGTAGTTGTCGTAGCTGGACACATCCGTGCCGTCAATCGTGCCGCCAGCACGAACAGCAGGGAGCGAGTCAGCCTGCCACCGGAAATACATATTCCCCGGCTTCTGGCCTTTCTTTGCAATCGAGACGAGAGGCGTGTCCTTGGCGTCCACCAAGGCAATCATGTCCATCAGGTCTTCGCGTTTTCCAACTACATTGGGTTCAGTCAGCAGTGCCATATCAGTTTCTTTCTATCGAGTGTGAGAGTTAAATGCCTATCGTTTTGAACAACTGTGCTAGGTTGTCCGAACTAGGATTCTTTCTGAACTCGCTCTTGGCTTTTTCGGCTGTTGATCTCTTGGGGTCTACGGCAACTGGTGCAGCAGACCTTGGCACCGCAGGGGCTTTCTTGACGACAGGCGCAGGCTTTTGCGCTGCCTTTTGGCGAGTCGCTTTTGTTGCCACACCTTCCACAAGTAATGCTGCGATGTATTTCCATTCGGGCTTACGCTTGATCTCTGGGAAGTCCTTCAAGAACTGTTGAGCAATGGCGTACTCAGGCGTGTCAGGCTTCTTCCACCAAGGGTATTCCTTAACAACGTCCTGCTCCACTGCTGCTTCAGCCTCTAGGTAACGCTTACGCTCTGGCAGGTAGATGTCCTTGAGTTCAATGGCTTTTAGCCGAGCAATCTTGATCTCTTCAGCAGAGATCTCACGCTCAGTCCCATCGTCCATCTTGAACACGCCACCTTCTGGGTTCTGTTCAGTCGCAAGGATAACCCGAATGGCTTCCTTCATCTGCCGATCAACTTCATCAGCAGTCTTGAGCGACTCAGCAAAACGATCAGATCCAAGGTTGGACTGGTGCTGCCTGATTTCTGGCTCTTTCCCTGTCTTTACTGCTTCCAGTTCAGACTCAAGGGCTTTCACCTTCTCCAGAGCAGCCTTAGCTTCAGCCTCGGCAGCTTTGCGCTTCTCAGAGAGTTTGGAAATGCGCTTCTTTAGACCTCTAGGAAGCTCTTTGGAGTCCTCTTCATGGTCCTCCTCAGGCTTCTCTTCTGGTTCCTCAGAAGCAGTTTCATCAACCTCTTCAGCTTCGTTCGATTCAGTAGAATCCTCTGAAACAACCTCCGGTGCTTCCGATTCCTCCTGTGTGGATTCATCTTCTGGCACCTCTGGCTCCTCGGTGGAAGCCTTCTGCTCCTCCCCTGTAAGGAACTTGTCGGCAATGATAGTTGCCAACTTAGCTTGGTCTAGATGACCCAGGGCGTTTGATACTGCTGTTTCAGCCGCAGCAGGCTGTTCGTTGTTAGGCATGGGTTTAATGTGCCCAAGGCACAGATACACGGCTTAGACTCGCCGGGAGTTGATCAAGGAAAGACACAGACTTTTGTCCACGTCTAGGACAAAGCTGCCTTACATTCGTCCCTAAGCCTTAAAAGCTCACGGGAAACATCCCTTACACCTGCTGCTCTGCCTGCACAGAAGCCCCTTTGGTCAGGTGTAATGTCTGGGTCAAGAGTGTATTCAACCTCGCGCTCCTCAAGAAGTTTCAAGGTTTCTATGACCACAGACCACAAAGGATTGGTGTCACAGGCTGCTAAAGCCTTCACGTCCTCCACTGAAAGGTTCTCGTTCTTCATGCCTGACCTTGTTCAAGTTGGGGCTGCTGTAGCTGTGGCGCAATAGGTGCAACACCCATCCTGCCAATGCTCGCATTTTGAGACTGCATGATGCTCATCTCTAGGTTCTTGACGTAGTTTTGGAACAAGGCTTGGAACAACTGGTCCTGCTGCAAGGAAGCCTGCGCCTTCGGGTTCTTGGACATGACGTCCTGCACCATCTGCATTTTAGCCTTCGCAGCAGGATCATTTTCGGTGTAAAGAGCCTCGCTGCCAAGCATCATTAGGCCAATATCGCTCTGGATCTGGCGGTACATCTGCTCAGAAGCCTGTCCTTGGTCGAGAACCAGTTCAGCAGCAGACTCAGGCACAATGGCGTTCAAGAACATCTGCACCAGCTTGTTCCGGTCAATGACACCACCAGCATCAAGAGGCACGACGAACTTCTGTATGCTTGCCAGCTTCTCGGCAACGTAGTTCGTGTCCAATTCTCGCACATCGAACCTGACCGACACATCAAAAGCCCCGGCAATGTCAGTGAATGTCTGCGACAAGGGAACCCCGGTGATCCGTTCAATCTCCTGTGGCGCCATGTACTGGAGACACAAGGCAAGCATCTGCTTGAAGACCTGCTGCCAAGACTGGAGCCATGCGTTCACACGGACCTGCTGAAGCATCTGTGACTTCACAGGAGGCACGTTAGGATGCGTCAGGCCAAAGTATGAGGCAACATTCGTCTCGACCCGTTCAAGCAGCGAGAAGGCCGTTTGTGGCGCTCTAGCAGGGGGTTCCATGAAGGTGTAATCGTCAGGACGAGTGACAGGGAGCGGCACTCCCGGCCCAATCTTGGTGGGTTGACCAATCCTTTTGACGACCTTGATCGGTGGAAGCGTCTCGAAAGCAGTTCTGTCACGAAGGGAGTCATGCTGCGCCTTCATTTCATCCTGGTCAGTCGTAACCAACTCAGGAACCCCACGGGAATCCGTCACGGCCCTCTTGGTTCGCTCGAAACGGAACTCTACGAAGGGGTAATCCCCGTGCGCGTAGTCCAAAAGTTCGTGTTTTGCGAACTTGGGAGCATCAGGGGCTGTTCCAGCCGTGCTTGGGCAGAATATTGAGTAGTAAATTGCAGGCTTACCCTCATCAATCGTGCGATAATAGGCATAGACCACTTCAATCAGGTTCTTCCTGTCGATGCTCTTGTAGGCAACAAGTGTGG
>JADDYB010000603.1_pt1 | contig 11442 bp, 12 predicted proteins | sample 8641941 | NCBI WGS metagenome assembly JADDYB01 (sample SAMN16275377, study PRJNA637457) | freshwater sediment metagenome | isolation source: Lake Kineret sediment | place: Israel: Lake Kineret | collected 2013 | reverse complement strand
GATGATTCCCCACTTCTCCTTGTCCCCGCCGCGCTTCCTGGCGATATAACGCATGACCCCTTCGACCGCATAGGCATGCTTGCGTAAGCTATCGCCTTCGTTATATTGATGCAGAAGTTCTAAGGCTTCCTGGCGCGTTGGTATTTTTTCACCCATCGTCATCCTCCTTTCTTAGACACCTTTCTTTTTATATTTGATGAAAGTTCCATTTTGGTATTCTTCAAAGGCGATTCTCAATTCTTCCTGGGTGTTCATCACAATGGGCCCATACCAGGCCACGGGTTCTCCAATGGGTTTTCCTGATATGAGAAGGAATCTTATTGCTTTCTCCTCAGTGGAAATAACCACTTCATCCCCCTCATCGAATAGGATGAAAGTTTCAGAACTCATCAAACAATCTCTTTTGAAGTCGAAGTAATTCACTCCCTCCGCCTCATAAGCATATGAGTCCCGTTCGGTGTCGAAGTAGCCTTTCCCCTCTATCACATAGACAAAGACCGTATGTCCCCTTTTCACAGGATGAGTAAAATTCGTTTTGGGTGGGACCGTCATCTCTAAATATTCAGGATCGATGACGATGTCCTGGACAGGACCCTCCACACCGTTCACTTTCCCACAAATAATTTTTACCTTCACCCCGTGATTCAATGTCACTTCCGGAATTTCTTTGCTTTTGACTTCCCGATAACGGGGATCCATCATTTTATGGGAGGCTGGGAGATTGGCCCAGAGTTGGAAACCCCACATCAACCCGTCTTTCTGTCCTTTGGGCATTTCCTGGTGAATAATTCCACTGCCGGCGGTCATCCATTGGACATCTCCAGAGGAAATGGTCCCCTTGTTTCCCATACTGTCCCCATGTTCGACCTTGCCATAGAGCATGAAGGTGATTGTTTCGATCCCTCGATGGGGGTGCCAAGGGAATCCTTTGATGTAGTCATCGGGATGATCCGAATGAAAATCGTCGAGAAGTAGAAAAGGATCGAGTGAAGGAGCCTGGACATATCCAAAAGCCCTTTTCAGGTGGACCCCTGCTCCTTCAACGGTCGGTTTACTTTTCGATATTTTTTTAATTTTCCTGGTCTTTCTCATTCGGACCCTCCTTTTAATATATAAAATGAACCATTCTCATTCGATTTGCAATCCTATTTTTTTAGTTTTGGTTTTACCAAGCAGAGGAGGGAAGAATAATGAATTATTAAGATCTTGGTATCGGCGAGTTAGGATCACACCTTCTCGTCATGTTCTCATTTAGCACTGGACAAAGGTTGGACAGGCAGGAGAGGTGGAAGTCAATTTATATATTCCACTGGATGCTATCTCTTGATTCCGGCTTTTCTTCTATGTTCGTCAGACCTATTTCGGTCATATGATCAGCCATACGAAAGATCACAAGAATCGTTTCGAGAAGGACCCTGCTGTAAATCACTGTTAAAAGGAATATCAGAGGCGCCCCGATGAAAAGCGAAATAATTCCAAACCCCATGGAGACTTTAAACCCCACGATGACGAAAAAGAGGGCGATCAGACCCGCAGATAGGACCGATAAGGCATAGAGAAACTTCATTATCTTTGGACTCACTAACTGATTGAATGAAAAATTGAAAAGAGCCCGAAGCAAATCAACCTTCTTAAAAATTGAAACATCCCTGAACCCTCTTGCGCGTGAAAAACTTTCACCTATTTGGACCTCACTTAGCGATTCGCCACAATTGATACAGGACATTGCATCGTCCCGATTGGAAGCACCACAATTTATGCAAAACATATTTGCCTCCCCAGACCTTTTAGAAACCTAACTCGCGGTTTTGATCTCTCTGATCTTCCAACTGCCGTCTTCTCTCTTCAAGGTAACGTCCTGAAGGGTCCTTTTGTCCTCCCGCTGGCCACCCGCCTTTTTGGAAACTCGGATCAGCCACTCCAATCTGACATTGGCGGTATCGCCGGATATCGTCCGTTCCTTCAAATCATAGGAGAGATCATGGTAATTGTAAAATCCCCAGGTATCGAGTGCATCGAGACGCTTTCCTTCCCTATCGTTAAAATCCCGAGAGTAGCAGGACATAAAGAGGTCAATATTCTTCTTAAGGTTTGCCTGTTTAATATTTTCAAAAAGGGACTTTATCTTTTCGCCTTCTTGATCTTCCGCTAGCGTCCGTGGACTTTGTGGAGGGGGTGGAGGGGAAGGGGATGTGACGACTGCTTTTAAAGTCGGTTCGCTGGATAAAGAGCGTTTTTGCCAGAGAAAGTACCCCCCTGCAAAGATCAGAAGTAGGATGGCACTCGCTGTCAGCAAGGTGATGGGCATGAAGAGATTCCCCGATAATCCGGGGGAAACGAGATTCCCTCCCATCTTACCGGGCAAGAGAGAGAGGGTTTGTCGATATTTTTTTAAACTTCTCTCTCTCAATTTTATTTCCTTTTTCAATTCTTTCTTCTCTCGGACAAAATCGGTCTGGGTGATTGCACCGAGCTTATAAAGGGATTGAAATTCCTCCAGCCTTTTTTGAATGGGTTTCAACTCTTTTTCCAGGCGATCGATTTCTTCTGATGCTCTTTTTCTAACCGACTCAAGCTCTGTTTCGATTTCTTGATGCAGGGGTGACAAAGACTCCAACCGATCCTTATAACCCATGAATATAGGACGGAGGATGTCACTGGAGATCCTCTCACGCTGTGTCTCCAAATTGCTCATGCAGGATTCCAACTCTTTCTCCTCTCTCAATACCCTCAACCATTCTTTCGACCATCTTTTAACCGATTTTTTATCCAATGATTGAACATTCATGACTTGAGGGGGTATTCCCTCCATCAATAGAGAACCGCATTTTCTGCAATAGTTTCCTTTTTTATAAAGGAGTTGGCACCTGGTGCAAATGAGTTTCACTCTTGTTTTTTCCCCTTTAGGAGAGGGTTCTTCTATAGCTAAAAGGAACTTCCCACATTTTCTACAATATTCCTCCCCTGGCTCATGTTCGATATTACATTGGGGGCAAATGACCATTTTGGCCTCCTGAATTTTCGCTTTCCTTAAACATTCCATAAGGTTCTATTGCATTTTATGTGCCACGAGGGGAATAAATTTTTATCTTCAGATTTCGAGGCCTTTTCTTATTGTTTAAAAAAAAGAAGTGAACAATTTTCAGAATGTGGACAAAAATTGTCCACTCTTCTTAGTTCTTTTCAAGTTCCCTGACTTCGTATAAAATTTAACCTAAAAGGCCATTTGCATGGAAAGCCGATTTACCATTCCATCTATTGAAAGAATTTTCAAACACAAATTCTCTTTTGCCACCCATGTCCAGTTATTATGGAAGGGGAGAGATTCCTTCCAAACCCTCTTTGATGTAATCCGCAGCGCAGAAAAATTGATCTGTCTTCAATTTTATATATTCAAAAATGACGAAACCGGAATCGCCTTATCCGAACTGCTAAAAAAGAAGAGCCGTGAGGGAGTGAAGGTCTATGTCTTATACGACCACTTTGGGTCCTTGGGAACTCCAAGAAGCTTTTGGAAAGAGTTGAGGTTGGCGGGTATTCAGATCAGAGCCTCCTATCCCTTTAAATGGACAGCACCCTTTACTTATGTTCATCGAGATCATAGGAAGCTCATTGTGATCGATTCAAGAAAGGCCTTCACCGGTGGGCTCAACATCGCTAATGAATATAGTGGTTTTCACCTTCGGAGGCGAAGCAGGGGTTGGCGCGATACAGGAATTCTGGTGGAAGGCCCCATCGTCAATGAACTTTATGATACCTTCAAAAAAAGCTGGACGACCTGGGGCGGGAAAAAGATTGTTATTCAAGGGGCCCATGAAGAGGCAAGGAGCAACATTCCGGAAAACTTCATTCCTGCCCTCCCCATATTCGTTTATTCCAGGAAGGGCAGAGAAAGAATGAGAGCCGTTCTTCGCCACAGCATTGACCATGCACAAACCAGTATTCTGCTGACCACCGCTTATTTCATCCCGAGCCGTAGGCTGATCGAAAGGATTGAGGAAGCGGTCAAGCGTGGGGTGAGGGTGAGGCTCCTCGTCCCAGGCAAAAGCGATATCCCCGCGGCCTCCTACGCAGGAAGGTCTTTTTTTACAAGGCTTTTAAAAGCCGGGATTGAAATCCACACTTACCTGGGAGACATGCTTCATGCAAAAACCTATCTGTTTGATCAATGCTGGGGTATCATTGGTTCCACCAACCTCGATTACCAATCCCTTATGTATAACGATGAAGGAAATATTGGAATCCTGGATGCCTCTTTTGCTTCAGAGGTGACCGGGATCTTTGAAGAGGACCTGAAAAATTCTGTCCAAATAGATGAAAAAACTTGGCGCAAAAGGCATCTGGTAGAAAAAATCAAAGAACACTTTTTCGCCCTTTTTCGGAAAAGGCTTTAGAATTCCCGATTCATGGTTGATAATGTTATTGGACGATGAGCGTCCCCTCTTGATAACGAATAGAACGTCAACGTAATTGGCAGAAAACTCCTCTGAGGAAATTTGGGATTAAATGGAGATGGAAAGGGATTTACTGCTTTTAAACAGGTCTCTTTAAGTAGTGGATATGAATGGTGGCGGTGCAGGGATTTGAACCCCGGACACTGCGGATATGAGCCGCATGCTCTGACCGACTGAGCTACACCGCCAAACCCAATAAATTTTACCCAATTTCTTTCAAATGTCAATGATAATATCATTCAAAATCAAGTTAAAATCAGTTACTAATACAAACGCATTAAACAAAATGACATCACCCCCACCCTCACCCTCCCCCTTTGAGGGGGAGGGGTGGGTGGGGCCCATCTTGCTTAAGATTTCTTGATAAACAACAATAAATTTCATTTGATTTTATTCCCTGTCTCTCTGATAATAGGTTGAATCAGATTAAGGATAAGGGGATAAACCCATGAGAATTGCCTATTTTGATTGTTTTTCTGGAGCCAGTGGGGATATGATTCTCGGCGCCTTGATCGATGCCGGGTTAAGCCTTCAACGATTGAGAGAGGAGTTGAAAAAGCTCCGAATTCCAACGGTTCATTTAAGGGCTAAGAAAGTCCTGAAGGGAGGAATCTCTGCAACCCATGTCATGGTGGAAGGGAAGGGTGAGAAAAGATCCCATCGCAATTCTAAAGAGATTCTGAGGATCATTGAAAGAAGTAGTGTGGGGGCTGAAGTAAAGGAGAAGAGCAAGGAGATTTTTAAGCGAATTGCTTCAGTAGAGGCGAAGATCCATCAAACCTCAATGGAGGAGGTTCATTTTCATGAATTAGGTGGATTGGATTCCATCGTCGATATTGTTGGATCCGTATGGGGCATTCGACAGTTGGGGATTGAGAAGATTTATGTCTCCAAGGTGAATGTGGGGGGTGGATTTGTCAAATGCGAACACGGTATTCTTCCCGTTCCAGCACCCGCCACTTTATTCTTGATGGAAGGGAAACCCATCTATTCATCAGGCGTGGAAAGGGAACTCCTCACTCCTACAGGAGCTGCCATCCTGACGACGTTGAGTTCTGAATTTGGCTCAATGCCTCTGATGAAGGTGGAGCGAGTCGGGTATGGAGCGGGTCGGGATGACCTTCCCCATCCCAATCTCCTAAGGCTGATCATCGGGACTTCGGAATCAATTTCTGGGAAAGAGAAGGTGGTCGTCATTGAAACCAATATTGATGATATGAACCCTCAGTTCTATGACTACGTGATGGAAAAACTTTTGGCCATGGAAGTTCTCGAGGTTTTTATCACTCCCATCCTGATGAAGAAGAATCGGCCAGGCCACCTCCTCACTATCATTTGTCCTTCTGAAAAGCTTTCTTCCGTTACAAAATTTCTCTTAAGAGAAACAACCACCCTTGGTCTGAGGTGGCATGAGGAGGAGAGGGCAAAGACCGACCGAGAAATCCTAACCCAAGAGACTCCATACGGTAAAATCCGCTTCAAATTGGCCAAATGGGAAGGAAAAGTAGTCAACCTTTCCCCAGAATATGAGGATTGTAAAAGATTGGCATTAGAGAAGGGGGTCCCCCTTAAGGAAGTCTTTGAGGAAGCAAAAAGAGTGGCCACAACACTGCAAAAAAACGGACCAAAGGTTTCGCCTCGCAAGGGAAGTAAGAACGATAAGTAATCGATCATATTGACCTCTCAAGACTGTAAAAAGTCAACCCTAACCAAAGCACATGGTTCCGTCGCTTCCTTGATAATCCTACCCTTCAATATTATGTTTAAACTCAAGGGGGGTGTAATATTCATGAATGTTAAAAAAGCCATTTGTTTCGTTAACCTTTTGTTGGCATTAACCTTTCTCTTGCCTTGTGAGGGATGGACCCAGTTGTTTCCTTACCAAGGAGGAAGACAACCCAAACCAGGGACGCACGCGCCAATCATTACCCACTCTTTTGCTGTGGAAAAGGGATCTTATGGATATATCTGGAAAATCTACATCGAGGCAGAGGATCCAGATGGAGATATGTTGAGAATTGCTTCCGTGGTTGATCAGGTGGGTTTTGGCCATTATCCAACCGATTGGATCTATCTTAAGGCAGGATATGAGAAGCAGTTTAGAGGGTATATTCAATGGAATACCTTTAGTTCACGAGCACCGTATATCACCGAGTGGACGCGACTTACCTTGAAGGTTTCCGTTTTTGACAAGAATGGAAATGAGAGCAATGAAGTCGTTTTCCCATTTACTTTCGAACTAACGCCGAAACAATATGCGTACAAGCTTCCTGCTCCCTTTGATCAGGGGGATCTCCCAAGGGTGGGTTATATCTCGATCGATCTCTTCGATCCCACATACCAGGAAGGAGGGTGCGGGGGAATTGGGAGGCGTTGGTGATCCGAGGCTTATACCAAAGAAAACCCCAATTTTAAAGGTGTGTCGCGTCTAGCCCCCTGTTTTGTTTTCTCTTGAGTTTCTATTTATCCGGCTGCATGTCCTAACCCCTCCTTGAAATTTCTATTTTGATAACTTATATTATTATTTAAGGAGGTGGGAAAATATGAAACTTAATAGAATCTTTGGGATCTTGGGATTATTGCTGGCTTTTTCCCTTTTTGTGCCTTATCAGGGATGGGCTCAATTGTTTCGTTTTGAAGGAGAAAAGCGACCAAAACCAGGGACCCATGCCCCGATCATCACCCACTCTTTTGCTGTGGAAAAGGGATCTTATGGATATATCTGGAAAATCTACATCGAGGCAGAGGATCCAGATGGAGATATGTTGAGAATTGCTTCCGTGGTTGATCAGGTGGGTTTTGGCCATTATCCAACCGATTGGATCTATCTTAAGACAGGATATGAGAAGCAGTTTAAAGGGTATATCCAATGGAATACTTTCAGCTCAAAAACATCCTATCTGAGCGAATGGACTCGGATTGAGTTAAAGGTTTCTGTTTTAGACAAAGCGGGTAACGAAAGTAATGTGGTCGTTTTTCCATTTGAGTTCGTTTCAGGCGTGAAGGATCAATATCAGGTCAACCTTCCTGCTCCCTTTGATAAAGGGGGTCTCCCGAGATTGGGGTATATTCATATCGACCTTTATGACCCCACCACAAATAGTGGAGACGGTGCCGGCGCAGGACTTTAAACTATTATTGGGTTTAATGGAAATCATTGAATGAGATCAGGCCCATGAAATGGGCCTTTTTGTTTTTTCTTGCTTTTCTTCCTTTAGAATGGTAAACATTTTTTATCATCTCATAAAGAAGGAGGGAGATTATGAGTCCAAATACCTTTCAGAGGAGATCATTTATTGCTTTGTTTTTGATTATCTTCTTGGGCTTGTCTTGGGCAGGTTGCTCGACCACGGTAAAAGAGAAGCAATCAGGTCAACCCGTATCAGAAGCAACAGGGGAAAAAAAGGCAGAAGCGGCAGTGACGGGTAAATATTATCTTGATGATGTGCGTGTTCCAGATGAATTGGATTATAGACCGAATGACTCAATGGTCTATGAGACACCCAAATTTAAAGCAGGCGTTCTACGTTTTACAAAGTGGCGTCTCGACGTTCAGTCCCTAGTCGATTTTTTTACTTACAATATGGTAAAAGATAACTGGACATTTGTGAATAGCTTTAAAGGAAAAGAGATCCAACTTAGCTTTTCAAAGCCTGATAAAATGTGCAACATTAGAATTTCTCAACCATGGACTGGGGTGGCCTACGTCATGATTTTTGTGGGTCCGTTAGGAGAAAAGAAGATGTAAGAGTGGGGTATGTTATTCAATCAAGTCAAAAGGACCATTGACCGCCACCATTTATTAAAGAAAGGCGATCGGTTGATCGTGGGTGTCTCGGCAGGGATGGATTCAATGGTCCTTCTCCATTTATTAAATGCCCTCCGTGAAACGTTTGACCTTTCTCTCATTGTCGCTCATGTCAATCATGGTCTCCGGCCCGAGGAATCAGAAAGAGAAGCCGAGCTGGTTCAAGAGGAAACAGCTCGGCTCGCCTTACCTTTTGAATATGGGCAATTTAATGTGAAGGAATTTCAAAAACTAGGTGGGCTTTCTACACAAGATGCAGCCCGCAGGATCCGTTTCCATTTCTTTTACGATCTGCTCCAAAAACATCATGCCCAAAAGATTGTACTCGGCCACAACGCTGATGATCAGGTGGAGACTGTCCTATTAAGACTGATGAGGGGATCCGGGCTGCAGGGTTTAAAAGGGATGCTTCCCATTCGGGAGGGAAGGGTGATTCGCCCCCTCCTTGAAGTATGGCGAGAGGAGATCGAATCCTTCGCGATAGAAAAAAAGATACCGTTTCTCTTAGATTCATCAAATTTAAAGAAAGATTACCTGCGGAATAGAATACGTCTTGCACTGATTCCTTTAATGGAAAGGGAGTATCAGCCCAATTTTAAGGAGATTGTCCTGAAGACCTCAAGAGTTCTCAGGGAAGAAAATGATTACTTGGAGAGAGGAGCAGAGGAGGTCTATCAGAAGATCGTTCAGGCGGGGAAGGACACTCTTTCTTTCAACTTTTCAGAATACCAATCTCTTCATCAGGCTATCCAGTGGAGAGTCGTCAGGAAGATGTTGGAGTGCATCGATGCTTGGGGAGGGGTCTTGGGGGAAGGAGAGTGGCCGGAGGTTCAAAAAATTTATAAGAAATTGGTCAAGCCTTCTCCCAGCTTCCTTTTAGAATTACCCCATGGAGCCCGATTGGAGAAACGATATGATGTCGTTTCGTTGGGAAAGGGAGGGATTACACCCTTTCCACCCTTTGAGCTTGAACTTCAGTCTCCGGGCCGTACCTTGATGGAAGAGATAGGAAAAGAGGTGGGGATTGAAGAAATTAATAGAAATCAATTTGGAGATTACAATGGATCTCCTCATACTGCCCTGATGGATTACGAATGTCTCCAATTTCCTTTGAAGATGAGGAATTTCAGACCCGGCGATCGATTTCATCCATTGGGAGCAAAGGGAACCCAAAAGGTCAAAGAGTTCTTTATCGATCATAAGGTCCCAAGGTTTGAGAGACCAAGGATCCCCCTTCTTATCTCAGGAGAGAGCATCGTCTGGATCGTTGGCTACAGAATCGATGAACGGGTAAAGGTTACCGAGAAGACAAAAAGGGTTTTAAAAGTAGCTGTCGTTTAGAAAAACCTCCTTTATATTTCTCCACACCCACTGCTCAATACAAAAATTCTATAGAGAGCTCTGAAAAACCGCCTTCTCTCCCTTGATTACATAGATTCCCCAAAAGGATTACACAGATTTTAAGAGAGTTCTGGGTTTTTTAAGAAATCTCCTATTACGCCCTTGACAACCCTTGAAGGATTAGGTTAAAGAAGTTTAATTCCCATAGAAAAAGTATGATTTTATAACTTATGAAAATATCAACTAAAATTAGATATGGAACAAGGGCGATGTTAGAACTTGCCTCTCATTATGGGGAGGGGCCCATTGAATTAAAAGAGATAGCCAAGAAAGAAGATATATCTCTAAAATATCTTGAGCAGGTCATTAATCCGCTTCGTGCGGCTGGCTTAGTGAAATCGATTCGTGGATCCAAAGGCGGTTATTCATTAGCCAAGCCCCCTTCGGAAATCTGTTTGTATGATGTAGTTGAAACGTTGGAAGGCCCGCTTCATTTGCTTGAATGTTTGCGCGATGCAAAGGTCTGTCAGAGAGTTCCGTCCTGTGTAACGCGAGATATATGGGAAGAGGTTTCAGAAGCTATATCTAAAATCTTTTATTCGGTTACTTTGGAAGATATGGTGAATCGAAAAAGGGAAAAAGAAGGAAATCGTTCTTCAATGTACCAAATTTAAATAGGAATACTAAATTCGAAGCAATAAGTTAGATACAATATTTTCAAATTTCATGGTTCGACAAGCTCACCATGATTTCATCCTGAGCAAGTCGAAGGATGACATCAGGCATTTTTATAAATTGGATTTGTTTAGAATTTAGATATTCGAATTTCGGATTTTTTGGAGTAAAGAGATGGCGAAAATAGCCAACTTCATTTCTGAATTGATAGGACACACACCTTTATTGAGATTGAATCGTATCACTCAAGGATGTAAGGGAGATGTGATAGCCAAACTCGAATCTTTCAACCCCTGTGGAAGCATTAAGGACCGTATTGGCTTTTCAATGATTGAAACCGCTGAGAAGGCCGGAGTGATTCAGAAAGACACGATTATTTTGGAACCTACGAGTGGAAATACAGGGATTGCTTTGGCCTATATCTGTGCGGCGAAGGGTTATCCATTGGTTCTGACGATGCCGGATACCATGTCTGTTGAGCGTATTCATCTTCTCAGAATGTTTGGAGCTGAGGTGATCCTGACACCTGGCAATGAAGGCATGACCGGCGCGGTGAAGATGGCGGAAGAGATGGCTTCTAAGGATTCTCGATATTTTATCCCACAACAATTTAAGAATCCTGCGAATCCAGATATTCACAGAAAGACGACGGCCTTGGAGATCTGGGAGGATACCGACGGTCAAGTTGATGTTTTAGTGGCAGGGGTGGGAACAGGGGGGACGATTAGTGGAATTTCTGAAGTGATCAAGAAAAGAAAACCAGAATTCAAAGCCATTGCTGTAGAACCAGAGAATTCCCCGGTCCTTTCTGGGGGGAGACCAGGCCTTCATAAGATACAAGGGATTGGGGCAGGTTTTATTCCAGAAGTGCTTCGAATCGATTTGGTCGACGAGGTGGTCGAAGTATCGAATGAGGATGCCGTATTGCTGGCGAAAAGATTGGCCAAAGAAGAGGGAGTCTTGGCAGGAATCTCTTCCGGTGCAGCGGTATGGGCGGCCATTGAGGTAGCCAAGAGGCAGGAGAGCGAAGGGAAGATGATTGTCGTCATTTTACCAGACACTGGAGAACGGTATATCAGCACCTGGCTGTTTAATGGAATAAAATAAAGGATTGGGGCAGGTTTTATTCCTGAAGTGCTTCGAATCGATTTGGTCGTCGTGGTG
>JADDYB010000602.1_pt1 | contig 11461 bp, 10 predicted proteins | sample 8641941 | NCBI WGS metagenome assembly JADDYB01 (sample SAMN16275377, study PRJNA637457) | freshwater sediment metagenome | isolation source: Lake Kineret sediment | place: Israel: Lake Kineret | collected 2013 | reverse complement strand
ACGCCCACCTCCTCTTCCGCTACGACCTCTGCTGTCCAGGGCAACTCCCGCCCGCCCCATTTTTTGGGAAACCTCAATCCCCGAAGGCCATGCTTGGCCAGCTTGGCGATGAACTCGTGCGGAAAGGTGATCTCTTCCCGATCCATGGCCCGCAAGAGGTCTGCTGGCACCTCATCCCGGACAAATCTACGGACTTCATCCCGCAGCGCTTTCTCCTGTTCTGTCAGCAGAGCGTCATAAAGCATGATGGCCTCCTTTCGCACCCTGGGGGGACATTCAAGTGATTAGCGATGATCTCCATAAGTGTTGCCACGGTGCCAGGCAACGTTAACAAGGTATTTTGTATTTTCTTAGCGTTCACCTTTTCCACGAGATTACATGGAAAATGACGTGTCCGTGTCACGTGTCCGTAAAGCATAATATTTTTTTGAGGGTAGCAAAGACGTTGTCCACAGACTCGCTCCACACTTCAATAGAATCTTCTGTCAAGTTTCAAGATCAGGCGCCATTTTATTTTAATTCCATGCCAATTCTGCTCTTATTCTTAGCCCAATAAAGATACAGTGCTTTACCCTTTACCTTTTTTATATTTACGAAACCCCAAAAGCGGCTATCTTGACTATTATTTCGATTATCTCCTAACACAAATAAAGAATCCTTAGGAACAACTATGGGTCCGAATGTATCTAACGCAGGATAGTCTTTTGTAAAATATCCCCAGGGGTCATCCAATAATTTGTCATTAATATATATATTGTTTTTCACTATCTCCACCTTCTCATCTTCTAAACCAATGACTCTTTCAATAAAATCTTTTGAGGGATCTTTTGGAAATTCAAATATGATGATATCCCCCCTTTTAGGTTTTTCACTTTTATAAATTTTCATGTCCGCAATCAAATAATCGCCGACCAACACGGCGGGTTCCATCGCACTTGAGGGGATTCTGTAAGCTCTGACAATATTCTTCCTGATAGTCCCGCCTAGCAAAGGACTTATCACCACACTACTGAGCAGGAATATGATCAAATAGATGTACCATTTATTATATGGCTTGAGTGCTATGGCTTTCAATTTAATTGCGCCCCGTAATGCATCGATCAATATGAATACGAAAGACCCTACCATGACGATTAGATAAAATATCAATCCATAGAATTTGAAAAGGAGAAATGAAAAGAGTATGTAAGCAAGTAGAAATCCGATTAAATAAAAAATACCTTTTCTAAACTGCCCATTATATATTTGTCCGAGGCCAGGAGTAAAAAGGGATAATAAAAGGGCTAAAATTCGTTTTCTTTTTTTAAGACCGTCCATTTTTACTCCTAACCCCAAACATTGCGGTTTAAGTCCATTTTCTTAGCAGTCACCTTTTTCGACAAATTCTTTCAACATCGAAGAACTGATCCTGCACTGCATCCGCTATAAAACAAACGATAATTGTTAGCTTTGCCCTTCGGTGCCTTCCTTAAAATCGGCTTTTAGACTAGGGATTTACACCGACCTTTTTGAAAATGCCTGCCTCGGTTAGTTCGTAGACACCAGTTTTAAATCCCAATGATGACTTAATGTCAATGTCCGCTGCAGCCTTACCGGCTGCCCCTCCCGCTTTTGCCGCCTCCTTGGCTGCCTCTCCTGCAAGTTCTACAATCTTTTGAAGAAGGGACAAAGCAGCAGAAGAATCTTGATCCGAGGTCAACTCCTTGACCTGCGCTTCGTCAATTTTAATTGTAAAGTCATGCTTAGAAAGAAATGACCATGGCTTTACGTCGTACCCATTCTTGATGTCAGGCAAGCTTACGAGTCTGCTGCTCCCTTTCTCCTGATCGACAAGCAAATAGATTCTTTGGGGATAAACCCGAATTCCATCAAATTTATTAGGGTGTGCTGGATACGTAGATATGCCCGCGCATCCGCTAATCACCATGAATGTTAACACAAGGGCACAAGATATTGTTAGCTTTTCCATGTTAGCTCTCCTTTCATTTCGGTGCTCTCACGATTTGAAACACTTCAGTTTTACGGTCACGTTCCTCCTGAGGTATTCAAAAGCGTCGATGAGGGGATGAAACCACGCCCAACCATCATCCATATTCGATGCTGCGAATACAACTCCTATCGCCGCCCCACCTACGTAGATTATCCCACCGGAGTCCCCCACTCGGACGCGCCTGTCCACCTTCACCATCCAAGCATTCTCGACTTCATAAGTGCCTTTTCGATACTCTATACTCACTGACCCTGCGTATGATTCTACGGTCCCTTTTTTAGCATTTGATACGGGAAGCATACACCTTACGTGCAAGGAGGGGATGATCTGATTCTTCGGCATGAAAGAGCGTATGTCGACATTCGTCCCTATAATATCCAGATCTCGCATTGGCAGACACGTAGAATTTATTTGAGCGATGGCAATATCGTATTCGACCATCAGACCCACCTGCGCCGAGCTAAAGAGGGTCGTTGCGAACGGCACTGTTTCCGGCCGCGTCTCACTTTCTACAACGGCGGACAGATCCCCCTGCTCATCGATGTTGCCTATCACGTGTGCACAAGATACCACATAGTAGTTCTTGTCGGATTCGGCTTTGTTCCTAAAAACAAACGACATCGTTCCATTCTGGCGGGTCAAACCAATGCTCGAAGAGATGGGGGACCCTGCACCACAAACCATTCTGACTCGTCCGACCTCAATCACATCGGTTGTAAATCTCAGATTTCGGTTGACCTTGCCGTCTTTGAAGCGACCATACACAAATCGCGGCAGTGCTCCTCTCTTTCGGCTCTTAGGAAACCCCTTCTTCCGTACATAGAACTGAATAGATGCATGGTTATCCGTAGCTGCCCCCTTTACATATTTAGTGCCCGTGCTGATACCAACAACATTCGGATACTTCTTATAAAGTCTTAATGCTGCTCGCCCTGCACGCATCAATTCTTCAAAGAGTCCCACCTCCTGAACAGGAAACCTACGACCCTTTTTAGGAGTTTTGCCTCGATTCATTGTTCAATTCGCCTTGCCTTAGGTGCCTTCAGTGCATTCAGTGTAAGGTCTACACTTTTCACTTCTATTAAATGGTCTATGGTTTATAAATTTTCAATGCCCCAACTTTAATTCCGGCCTGGGCGATGTCCTCAGGAGTCGTGTTCGAAACGCTCACCCTGAGTCCGATAAAGTCTCTTCCAGCTTCTCTATAACGGAACCTTATAAGTTCAATCATTGTGATGTCGAATCACTATCCTTAACCCTTACTGTTTCCTTCTCTAAAGGAAGAGCGAGGGAAAAGTGAAAATTAATGAATTCGGATATTTTTCAGCTTATAAAAGAGAAATTTTGGGGAAGGCTCTAAGGGAACGGAAAATCCCCTCAGAGCATTGATAGGGGCATCTTCTGGAAAAACCAATTCATTGTAGACCCCAGAGGGTTAGATGGATGAGTTAATCGCTTAACACATCCTTTATGCGTTAGAAGAATTTAAAAATACCGTTGTGTTGATTCTAAGGTCTTTCGATAAATTCAGAGTTGAGGTTAGGCCAGAGTATATTTACACGGAATACAAAAGTCAACAGCTATTTTCAGGTCTTCTCCTTCTGCCTTTACATACTTCTCTTCTTGTAATCTGACTGGCTTTCACAATCTTTTTGGTTTTTCAAGGGGAAATTGTAATTTAAAATAAACACCTTAGGGCATACGGCGAATGGTGGGTAGCTGATAGTTTATAGCATATAGCGGATAGGTAGTAGCTTGGGAGTTTTTTCCGCAGAGCCCTACTTAATTCTAATTTTCTTCGTTGATCTCTATTTCGGCTGCCCTTCTTGCTAACCTTTTCAGGAGGTCCTTATCTTCTTCATTCAATCCATCTGAGGCTTCGATGTCATTTACGAGTCTTATGAATAGATTCTCATCCACAGGAGTCACCTCCGCACAGTTTAACAAGCAACTCTGATGCCAAGTATAATAATTTAAAATTACAGGCTTTTTTAAAACTAAGGAGGGTTTGAAACTGACAGATATACAAACAACTAACAAGAATTGTCACTTTAGCTTAGAAAGCAATTTGTAATAACAATGCTGCTCAAATCTATTTTCTTAAGGTTCCCCTTTTCAACTAGATTACTTAGAAAATAAGGGCTTCGTTCAAAGGCAACGGTAAAGATGCCCGTTTCGTCAATCGGTTATGTATTATACCTGAAAAATTCTTAACGGACCTAAAGTTTATCGTTGTTGAAGCTCGTATCGAAACTTGTCTATCGATACTGGATATTCGAGGTTCTTTTTGTGCGAGTTTCCTGCTTCGATACCAGCATCGTCACCCATAACCTTTTGGCTATTTATTTAAACGGGCCTCCTAACCCTAACCGTGACCTATTGACCCTTTTCATGGTTTGCGAGTTGCCTTACGGTCATGGGCAATTACCTAAAAAATAACGTACCCGTGTCCGTAAACCAATTCTGCTTTTATTTTTTAGTCCAATAAAGATAAAGTGCTTTGCCGACTCCCATATTTTGTGGCCAATTGTTCTTGACAGCCTATTCCCCTTTTTTTATATTCAACCCATCCCAAAGCGATTTCTTATCAATTATCAATATATTGCTGGAATTTGCTTTCCGGGGACAAGGCGAATCGGCTGAGTATCAACTTTGTTACGCGGACTTGGATCATTATGCCAGGTTAAACAATCTAATGCAATTCAACGATTGTGACTTACCAACCGCTGTCAGAGGAGCTTACTATGTCATTATCAATTAGCGAACTTCGACAACTCCAGGCTCATGAAGCTGCGGGCCAGACGTTAAACGCATGGATTGCTGGTGCGGAGGCAGTTGCTTTGCTGATGGGTGCCGTCGACTCTGGCATTATAGATGCCCTGCGTACTGGGAATACTGCTCATCAGCTCGCCTCCGCTATTGGTTTAGACAAAAAGCGAATGGAGGATGTCCTCCATGCCCTTGAAACTCATGGCTTGGTCAAGCAACACGATGGACTCTTCCGGATTTCACCAAACCTTGAACTTCTCACATCGGCCGATGCTCCTCAGCCGCTCATTGACCTGCTGCGAGTCACCAAGGTTAGGATACGAAAGTTAGAGAATATAGCAAAGACCAGCGACGACTACACTGCACTGCGTGCTGATGAAGTGCTCTCCGTCGCCCAAGGGATCGTCATATCGGCGCTGTCATTCGCACGCCGCTTTATGGGTGCCGCGCTTGGCCAGAGCATGCCTGAGCTAAAGGAGCGATGGCAGGCCGGAGCACACCATCTGGAATTAGGCTGCGGGGTCGGTAATACCTTATTTCAAATCCTTACCACTTACCCAAAGGTTACTGCGGTGGGTGTTGAAATCGAGGCGGAAACTGCTAACGAAGCACGACGGCGCGCCGATCTTCTCGGGATAACCGACCGCGTTGAGGTACGACAGATGGACGCGAGTGCCTTGAAGGACGATGCGGTCTATGAAACCGCCCAGTGGAGTCAGTTTTTCTTTCCGACATCATGTCGTGCCGATGTTCTGCGCGCGTTGTTCAGGGCAATGAAACCCGGAGGATATGTATTTATGCCGTTATTACCTGCGGTTTCAAAAAACATCTGGGCGTATCGCCGTGACATGCTGCGAATGGCGTTAAGAACTTTAATATCCGACCCGTATATTTCGCTCGCATACCTGAACGCGCTCCTGAGGGCCTCTCCTGCGCTTCAGCGAGTGGAAAAACGCCTTGCTCCTCTGCAGAAATTGGTATATGGAATGTGGGGAGTGCCCATAAAAACTGCGAGCGAACTACAGTCGGAGATGGAAAATTTCGGTTTCCGCATGCTGCGAGCTATCCCAACGCCTGCAAGCCAACTCTTTCCCAATCGTGGATTATTGCTGGCACAGCGGCCTTAATTGCACTTTTCGCTTGAAAAATGGGGACACATCCCATTTTCCAAAAAAATAATCTGAGTCAAATCTACTTTCTTGGCGTTCAGCTTTTCCACCCAATTACTTTGAAAATAACGTACCCGTGTCCGTGCCTGCCGGCACGAAGGTGTGTCCGTAAACCGTAATTAAGAGTTGCCCTGCTTTTCTCACATTCTTCCCATTGAGAGCAACTTCCTTAACTGCAATATATCAAACATACCCCTGATCTTTTTTTTGTAACGGCCTTCTGGTTTTCCTTCGATCGAGGGCTTCGGCAAGCACAGGTAAAAGCAAGGAACCTCCGGGAAGAACGAAGATAACGACGGCCGGGATGATCTTCGCTATGTTTTTCAGATGCCCCTTTATCTCTGTCCTCTCCTCCCTTGTCCATTTTTCATCAGTGTTCCGGGTTTTCATAAGAAGCTGCATCAGTCCCTTGATCGCAAGGACTTCCATGAGGATGGCTTCCTTATTCACAATGATGAGGCTTTTAATATATTTTTTGATCATCGGTACACCAGGTACAACAGTTGAGGTTGGGTTGCTGTCAGGCCCAGATCTTTTTCCCTTAGTTTTCACCTTTTCCACCCAATTCCGCACTTTGATTAAGTGACCAGATTAGCACGCCATTTTGTGTTGTCAAGGGGAATTGTTTTTTTAATAGACATCGATCAATTTTCGGCTATCCGAAAGCACCCATTTTTATTTAGTGACAAAGTAAGTCCTTTATAACATCCTATACTTTTCCCTCCATCATGACAAAAAAGGTCTCTTTTTTGATCTTTTTGAAAATCTGCATTTTAAGAAAACTTAATAAAGTCAACAGGTGTATAAATCATCTACCTCATGGCATCAGTATTGCAGCAAATTTTTGGAACAAATCTGTTTGTACTGATAGAACCAAGGCACAAGCAATCGTGGGGCGGAACGCAATGGGTTCTACAAATCCTAACCGAGAGAGGGCAACATGGGTGGTTCATCTCGTAAGAAAGAAAAAAGGAAACATGGAAGAATCAAGGTTATTTTACCCCTTCATTTTAAGATGGTCGAAAACCCAAATGTCTATCCTGGATTGACCATTGATGCAAGTGAATCCGGTCTTTTGATCCAAACCATAAAAGACATGCCTGTCAAAACGAAACTGAAAATTGAAGTTTCGTTCCCCAAAGGGTTTGAATTGTCTAATTTCAAAGGGGTGGCCGAAATTATCTGGAAAGATATCTGCAATTGGGATGATTGGGAAGCATATATGTATGGCCTGAAGTTTGTTCAGATTTCGAATGAGAATTATTTAAGACTTAAAAAACTCTTGGGCGATTCCTCTTTCATAAAAGAAGCAGAATTAATCGATAGCCCTGAACACGATTCAACGTTGATCGTCAAAGTAGAATGACACCCTTTCCCACTCCCTCTTTTTGATGGGGATATATGAATAAAAAGAGATTGCTTCGCCCTTCCCTGCCTACCGCAGGCAGGCACTTCTCGCAATGACATTCCTCATTTCCCATTTCCCATTTCTCATTTCAGCACTTCCTTAGTTCCATAAACCTTAGTTCCATAAAGGTTGACAGCCCTATTCGAATTTGATTTAATAAAACTGTATATTGATTAAACGCAGCCTAAAGCCTGCGGCTACTCAACACTTTTATGAAAATCTCTGCTGTGATACCTGCACGATATGGTTCGACCCGGTTTGAGGGGAAACCTCTTGCTGATATTCTCGGAAAGCCGATGATCCAATATGTCTACGAGGGAGTGCGGCAATCGAAATTGATTGATGAGTTGATCGTCGCTACAGATGATCAAAGAATCATGGAGGCTGTTCAATCTTTTGGCGGAAAAGCAATCATGACCTCCCCAACCCACTTCACTGGGACGGACAGGGCGGCGGAAGTTGCCAAGAAACTCAAATCGGAAATCATCGTCAATGTCCAGGGAGACGAACCTTTAATCAAAGGCTCGATCATTGACGAGGCCCTCCGTCCCCTTCTCAAAGACGAAACCCTTGACCTTTCAACGTTGATGACGAGGATAGAAGATCCAAAGGATTGGCTCAATCCCCATATCGTGAAAGTCGTGGTGGACCAAAAGAATTTTGCTCTTTATTTCTCCAGGTCTCCCATCCCCTTCCCCCGGGACCTCCATATTGGACGGCTGGAATCCAGTCCCTTTGGAACGAACAGGCCTCTGCCTAAAAGGGTGTTTAAACACATCGGCGTCTATGTATTTCGTCGAAAATTCCTCCTCCATTTCACGAAAATGAAGCCCACCCCTCTGGAAAAGCTTGAGAAGCTTGAACAACTTCGGGCCTTGGAAAATGGTTACCGCATCAAAGTCACCCCTGTCAGTTACGAGCCCATATGCGTGGACACCCCTGACGACCTGCAAAAAGTAATTACTTATTTCTCCCATCCCCATTAAAAATATCCCCGGACGATGAAAATGGTGTTTAGGTTATGGTTAGGAAGCCCGTTTTGTTTAGGGGCAATAGGGTAAGGCTGAGATTTAAGACAAAAGACATAATCCATTGACAAAACTGGCATCTTTGTCCTAACCCTTGAAACACAGAATTTTACTTCCTAACTATATGTTTTATTAGCATTCTTTTAATCTACGCAGAACCTTTTCTTCCCCTTGAGAAATGACAAAAAATGTAAATTCTGGGATTGATTTTTCCATAATTTTAGTGTATATTTATAATGTTTGGCTAAAGTGAAAAAATGAACCTAAGAGAAACCATACCCCGCCTTTTCATTTTTATTCTCCTTTTTATTCTTCTTCTCGTTTTTGCCTGCTCCATGCCATCCTGGTTTCCGATTAAAAAGGGAGCACCTCACAAGGCAAAAATGAAAGAATTGCTGGATAAAGAGGTGATCATTATTGACAAAGAAGAATATGTCAAGGTCTTAAACCCAAGAGCCTCTGAGGGGAAAGATCAGCCCAAATACCTTTATGTTCCTGTGAATGAATACCTCTCCAAAAGAGAGACTTTTACCACTCCACCCACTCGGATGGAGGAAGTTAAAAAAGAGTCCCCTGCTGCTTCCACAAAACCATCGTCTTCTTTGGAAGAGGAGGTTCTCGTTGTATCTCCTTCGAAATCCACGTTTCCAGGTTTAAAGAAAAAAGTCCTGATCACTTATTTTGATGATCGAACCACTGAGGGTGAAGAGGTGTTCGGAGACTGGGTGGCTGAAAAACTGATGAAAGAGGTCAACCGGAGGTCTCTCCAGATTCTCTTCGTCGACTACCAGATGGTTAAAGAATTTCTTGAAAAAAAGGGGACCGCTTTGAAGGATCTTGAGAAACCCAAAGTCCTCCAATACCTCAACGAGGTCTTTGGGGTGCATGCCCTCGTGGCCGGCCAACTCTCAGGTCCCTATGTCTTCACCACCAAGACAGATAAGGATAAAGAGGGGACGGCTTCAGCCATTATCAAAATAGACATGAGGTTGGTGGACACCTTCTCTGGTAAAACCCTTAAAAACCTTTCCGCCAACAATCCCATCATCGCCACCAAGGAAACAGGATCTTTTTCCGGAGAGAAGGCCAAAGTCAAGGCGATCGATCTCACCATTGCTAACTTGGGACGCTCCCTTGCCAAAGAATTAGACGGTATGGATTGGTTTTGTCGGATCGCCAAGGTAGAAGGGGAGGAGGTATACATCAATGCCGGAAAACTAACCGGCCTTAAGGTGGGAGATGTGATGGAGGTGTTTCGGACCGGCGGGTCCGGCGAAAGAGGAGAGATCAAAGGTAAAATTAAAATTTCGGGCTTCTTCGGGATAGACGCCTCAATGGGCAGATTGATTCAAGGAAAAAACCCCGATGTAAATGACATTTTAAAACTAGCCAAAAGTGAAGGGACCTAATTCTCCCGCATGGCTTTCCTCCTCTCTCAATAAAAAGTTGGGTTAGCCATCATCAAAGCTGTCCCTTTGGGAAGTCGTCCCCTGTTGCCATGACAGTGTTTATGCGTGGATTGGAATTGCCATTTTTCTTATCGCCAGGAAGGAGGTTTTAAATTTATGTTCCAGATCGGTGACAAAGCGGTTTACCCGGGCCATGGGGTTGGAGTCATTGAAGCCATTGAGACAAAACGGATCTCTGGCAAAGAGCAAATTTTTTTCATCCTCCGAATTTTAGAAAACGGGATGACTATTATGATCCCCCAGGACAATGTGGAGGCAGCCAAACTGAGAGGGATCATTCGAAAAATTGACGTTCGAAAGGTCATTGGAATCCTGAAGGACCGGGATATCACCATCGATAATCAGACCTGGAATCGGAGATACCGTGAGTATATGGAAAAAATCAACACCGGGTCGATCTATGGCATTGCGGAAGTGCTGCGAGACCTCCATCTTTTGAAAGAGGAGAAAGAGCTCTCCTTCGGTGAGAGGAAAATTATGGATATGGCTAAAAATCTCCTGGTCAAGGAGCTGGCGATCGCCCGGAAAGTGAAAGAGACGGATATTTTGAGGGAGATCCATTCAATCTTTGGATCATGACCTCTCTAAAATCCCTATCATTAGTTTTAATTGAAATGTTTTCTCAAATCATCCAATCATGGAAAGGAGGTGAACACGTTGGGCTCATGGATTCTTCGTATCTTATTATTCCTTATCTGTGGAATCAGCGGGTATACCTTAACCGAAGGAATTTCTCCCTCTCCACCGATTCCCCTTCTGGGACTCATCGGTGGACTTTCCCTGGCAGCATTGACCCTTCTGATCGAGAAAGGGTTGAAAAAAATCCCTCCGAGAAATCTTTTAGGAAGCTTCATCGGATTGATTCTCGGCATCATGGTAGTCAATCTCCTTTCTAACGTCTTTTTATCCAATCTCTATAACCATCAGCAAACCGTTCTTCCCCTTTTAACCGTAATGTATGGGGTGTGCGGATATATCGGTCTACGAATCGGCTTTAAGAAGGGAGAAGAAATTCACCTATCCGGTTGGAAATTCTTCTCGAAAAACGTCCCTCAAAGTGGAAAACCGAAGATTTTGGATACCAGTGTGATCATCGATGGCCGCATCGCCGACATCACAGAAACTGGATTTTTGGAGGGGGCATTGATCATCCCTCAATTCGTTCTGAATGAACTCCAACACATTGCCGATTCCTCCGATTCCATCAAACGGACCAGGGGCAAAAGAGGGTTGGAAGTTCTCCACCACATCCAAAAACAGTCCGGTGTGGAGGTTCGTATTGTGGACAAGGATTATCCTGCGGTCAAAGAGGTGGATTCAAAATTGATTGAATTAGCGAAGGAACTCCACGGAAAAATCATCACGAATGATTCGAACCTCAATAAGGTAGCAGAGCTCCAGGGGATTGAGGTGTTGAACATCAATGAGTTAGCCAATTCTTTGAAACCGGTGGTGCTCCCTGGAGAGGAGATTACTGTCAAGATTCTCAAAGAGGGAAAAGAAATGGGACAGGGAGTGGCCTACCTGGATGACGGGACAATGATTGTGGTCGACAATGGGAGGAGACAGATGGGAAAGACGATCGATGTCATCGTCACCAGCGTTCTCCAAACCCCTGCAGGGAGAAT
>JADDYB010000601.1_pt1 | contig 11466 bp, 15 predicted proteins | sample 8641941 | NCBI WGS metagenome assembly JADDYB01 (sample SAMN16275377, study PRJNA637457) | freshwater sediment metagenome | isolation source: Lake Kineret sediment | place: Israel: Lake Kineret | collected 2013 | reverse complement strand
GGTTCGGCACTAGGAAGTTGGTCAACATGAGCCTCATTTTTAGGAAGCACAACCTCGCTTTCTGCCTTCTTTCTCGGCAGGTCTTCTTTTGCCTTTTCAACCACTACCTCGTCTTCCTTGTTCCAATCGGTAAGTGGTTTTTTCAGCACGCCATCAAGTTCAATTGAAATATCAATTTTCATGGTTTGAGGGTATAAAAAAAGAGGAGAAGTTCACATTAGATAATTCAATCACCCTATCTCAATCGTGTTTCTTATTGGGTTGAGAACACAGCGTGCTTGGAAAAATTCAAATCCTTCACTTTAGACAACACCACCTCCTGAGCTGTCTTAACATCCAAATCTAAATAGGAAATGTCTTTCTTGTATCCTGCCTTGCTGATGGTGAGCTTGAAGGGGTAGTAATAAGTCCAAGTATTGGTATCTGAATCGATGTCCCCGTAGGTTACTGCTGTTGTTGTAATGTCCCCACCAGCATCAGTCGTTAAAGAAAATGCCTGTGTTCCATTTTTGTCTTCAAGTAAAACCGTTGCTCCCTCGATATCACTTCCCTGTTCATCAGCCACATGAACATCTAATTCATATTGGCGGTAAACCATATTGCCCGTTCCTTGAACGGTAGTCATCCAATTATTACTATTAACATTGATAAGATAAGCACTTGAATTAGTCCCGACAGATTGGGGGGCAATTATAGAATAAAATGTAACATCACGACAGGTTACACTAGCCCCAGTCGCTATTCCCCTTATCCAAAGTTGGGGAGTAGCAAATCCCGCAGTAGCAACAAATTGTGAATTACCGAGGTCGTGGACAGTTCCATCAGTTCCACTTACGAAATAACTTCCTACCACGACATTGTTTTCAAAAGCAGCCGTGCGGGCATCTAATATCCTTTTAGAAAATATAAAACAGTTACTAACAGGAACTGCACTACCAAGAGAAGAACCTCCGCTAAGAGTTATAATAGAGCTTCCATCAAAAGTAATCGGAGCGGTCTTTGTCCCAATAGCAAGGGAATTACCAGTAGTAAAGTTACTATCCAAAACAAGAACTGAATCATCGATATCAGCCCAACCAGTCATATAAAATGACCCATTAGTTCTAATATGAATGGCATCACTATTAACAATAATACAATCTTGGTACATTTTGAAATAGCTAGTTGTCTCAAAGAGAATCGGACAGTTTTCAATGGTTAGGTTTCCTCGACTATCGGTGAAGGCTGCTCCCCACCTGTTTTGCCTAACTTCAACTGTCCCATCAGCCCAGCCCGTGCAATCAAAAGAGGTAACCGTCTTGTAACAATAGGCAGAAGTGTAATCTCCGTCTCCTGCCGAAACATCAATGCTTTCCGTTAGGGCTTGGTCTTCTGCTCCCGTTCCCGTAATATCAATCGTGTCTCCTGCTCCTGCCGAAGTTCCTGCGAGAGTAAAAGTTAATAATTGCCCCCCCATGCCAGCGGGTTTTGGAGGTAAGATAGTCATCCCAGTCGTGCATGGTAAAGAAGGAGCTAAATCTCTTGTTCCTGCTAGGTCAGCAGTTTCAATATCTGCTGGAGTGGCGGGAGTTTCTTCAGAGTAACCATCAACATATATTCTTGGGCTTTGACCTTTTACTTGCTGGGTTGAATTAGCTCCGCCTTCAGTAAGATTGGTTACGGCCGTTATCCTCGCCCTAATCCAATAGTAAGAACCAACAGGGCCGACTCCCTGCATAAAGAGTGCTGGTCTATCAAATAAAATCCATTGTTCTCCAGTCCGAGTGAAGTTCACAGAGCCGTCAATAACTGTCAGGCTTGTCCAACCCGTTCCCGATGCTCCGTATTCCCATTCCAAAGTAATTGAATCGGCAACGAGAGCTGTTCCCACGTAAATACAAAGAGCCATTGGTCTATAATTTACAGTCGGAGCAAAGCCGATGCAATCTCCCACGACTGAATCATCATCAAAATAATCGCCTGTGGTATAATTTCTTGCTGTCCATGTTCCTGCTGAATCATCATAGAAATACATAGCACCATTTAATTCATAGGGAAATGTCATTGCCATTATATTTTCTCCACTTCTGTCTTAATTTTCTCAAGCTCAACCTTTTCTTTCTCAATTTCCTCAATGGGGGTAACCATCGCATTGTGTTCACCAATCGCTTGTTTGACTTCTGCGGTTGCGTCTTTGGGAAATTCGACAAACTTAGGAGCACTATCAATCTGGCTTTGTAAATCCGCAATCTGTTTATTTAGTTTATCCAACCAAATCTCGCTCCTCTTAACCTCATATTTCCAGACAATGTTTGGGTCTGGGCTTTTCTCAAGGGCTTCCTTGATAGCTTTTTCCCAGTCGGTTGTTTTAGTCAGTTGGTATGCCATAAATTCACCTCCTTATTTACATTCCAAAATAGTAATTATTTTACCAGAAGAACCACAGGCGGCATACAAACCACTTTCACTATCAATCGTCACTGTTCCTCCCGCAGGGATTGGCGTTCCGATAGAACCAGTAACACTATTATCACCGAATCTGATTTCAGTATCAGAGGTATTGGAAATAATCAATACTTTTCTTCCGCTTTGTTCTGAAGTAGGCAGAAGATAGGCAGTGTCGGCTAAGGTGAGGGTAACGGTGGTGGAGACGAAGGTGGTGAAGGGAGAAGCGCCAAAGGTAACTATTTGATTACCAGAGGCATCAACGAGTTTAATTTTTAAAGCACTTAAAACACTATCAAAAGCACGATTTAAAATCGCCTGTTCTTTTAGGGTTGTATCAACGTCAGTCATTTTTCTCCTTATTGTGCTAGAATGTCGTTTCCATAGGCTTCTCTAGCAATCCTCACAATCTCACTAGCTGTGTCCATGTCTGGGGCTTCAATAGTTTTTCCAAAGTATTGTTTCCCGTTAATCGTAACTTCCACTGCCTTAGTAAACTGAAGCCTTACGGTTTCAGGTGTTGGTGTTGGAACTTCTACTGCTGGTTCTGGAACCACTTCTTCTGGTTTAACCTCTTCCACTGGCGCTAGTTCTTCTTTTATTGGCGCCTCTTTTAACTCTGGGTGAGATTTAACCAAATGAGCCTCAAGGATTTTTGGGGTTATCATCCTTTTCCCACAATGCGGGCATAAAATTTTAGCCATGTTTCAATCACCTCCCTCCTGTTCTTTGTATTCTTTTAACTTGAAGTTCTGAATTAGATAATCTTTTCCAAGAACTTCTTGAGTTCAATAAATTCTCTGTCAAAATCCACGACCTCCTTAAATTTCTTATGGGCATCTTCACACATCGCCTGGTAGTTTTCGGGAATTGAATAATAGAGAATCCGATTAATATTTTCTTCAAATCCGCAAGCCTCTAGGTTGAGGGCAGTTTTACCATCCTGAAGTAAAAAACCCGCCAACTTATCGTTATAATCAGAAAAATTGGTTAGAACGGGTCGGCCACAAGCAAACCAGTTATGGATAATATGGCCAAAACCATCTCCCCCAGGCTTAATGTGCCAGCCGAAATCAGACTCAGACATAATCTTAGAGATTGCCCCTAATCCCGTAATTGTCCCATCAAGACTGCCTGCTCCATAAGCCTTGAAATCAAAGTCTGGCAACCTACTTTTGTAGAGCCGGTAAACTTCTGGCATGGGTAAAAGGTTGACAAAGCTAGTAATCTTACTGGTTGCCTGTGGGGGAGAATATTTAAAAACATCCAAATCAAACTCCTGATGGTAAAAAACCACATTCTTATCTGGGGGAATAGGATAGGGCATGGTTGAACACATCACATTTTTAACTTCAGTAGTCTGATAGGTATTCCCCATCTGAGCAATATGTTTAACCTTGGGTTTGTAGTCTTTAATCAACCTGGCAAACGATTCATCATGGGGCTGGTAGCTGGAAATGACAATATCAATCGGTATCTCTTTAAACTTCTCTAGGGTAATTGCCTTTTGGAAGATTTCATGAATTGGATCCCAAATATGATAAACTCCATCCTTCTCATAATTATTAGTGCCACCATTAAGGTTCTTATGGGGGTCCCAAGCCATTGTATTAATATCTAAGTATTGCCTGACTGTGTCAGGATTGTTCCCATACGGCTCGGCTATCTTCCAATAACCACCCTCAAACCAGTCCATCCCAATTGGGCGGTATAACTCCCAACCTAGCCTTTTCTCGAATAAAAGCTGTAGGGAATAATAAAGGTCAAAATGGTGGAAATCAGCTAAAACATTCATATTACTCCCATTCCTTATCTCTTCCATCTTCTGTTTGATTGTTTGGCCAGTCACGTTTTCCTATCCAATAGTCCGCCATTTCCTTGGTTATTTCCGAGAGGCGCACCTTTTGGGTTTGGTTTGGTATCCAATAACTCAATGGTTTGTTTCCAAAGGGCAATTTATACTTTTCCATTCCAACATCCCCCCCCCATTTTTCGACATAATACGGGATTTGAATATCCAGGTTGTGCCAATAGTGGGCAAAAATATAATTGTTTCTCGCTCCAGTTGTTAGTGTTAATTCTTTTTCGATGTTGAAAAGAGATTCTGAAAACCGAAACCCAAGTAATGAAACTCGTCGTTGCCAATCGGCATCGTCCCGATATGCTGGGTAGAGATTTTCGTCAAACAATCCCAATATCTCGTGGAGTTTCTTTGTTATACAAACGGTGTGAAAACCATCACCCCTTATTCGATAGCAAAGTTTGGGATTATTTTTTTCTGCATCAAGAACAGTATCTACAAATTGGTCTGCTCCCTTGGGAAACTGCGTTCCTGGGCTAAAGATAATAACGAACCTGGAGGGCGTTGTATCCATCTTTCTTAATCCAATGTTCCAAGATTCACAAGAACCCCTATTGTCCCCAAGGAAGGGAATTATCTCTGCCCCTTCCTTTTTGCATTTCTTACCGATTTCTATAGTTCTGGGATGATCGTAATTGTGCACAATGATTAACTTGGTCTTGTCGGCAATCCCAGAAACAAGTCTTTTTAATCTTGCTGCCTGCGTAGTTACTGGAATCAATATCCTGTAATCTATGTCCATGGGTTATTCCCCCAAGCATCTTCCAGGCGAACTTTTGACCACCGACAATCTTCAAAACAAAAACTTGGAGGCTTTCCATTAAGGCCCCGTGCATGACAACACCAAGCAATGGTTCCATCCACTTCCCAAACCTTCTCAAATTTTCTACCGACACATTCTCTTGGAGTCATTTTTATAGGAGTCTCGTCTGATGGAAGTTTTCTCCTGACAAACTTAGCATAAAGAGCCAGTTCTTCAGCTGGATATTTCACATTGGAATCATCCGCTCTCACATCAATAATGGAAATACCAATCCGCCCAGGATGTTCTTTGAAAAGTTTCCGTTGCTTGCCATTAATTGACCTGTCATTTAGACTTAATCTTACCCAAAAATTCTTGTGGTCTTTCATTATTTCAAGGTATTCTCTAATCCTTTCTGGATTCGTCCCATTTGAAACAAGACCAACACCTATACATTTCGTAGAATATTTCATAATGTCCTTGAAATTTGGATGTAAGGTTGGTTCCCCGCCCCCGCTAAAAGACACGCCAATTTTTGACCTAAACGCTTCATCTATTATGCGATGAACCATGCCTATTTCCATGTCCATAGGATTTTTAAGCCTAGCTTCCTTTGTGCAACACCAAGGACAATTGAGATTACACCTATTTGTTAAATCTATTTCGTAAAATGACGGAGTTGGACACGCCAATTTGTCAGGGTCCCAAAGATATTTCGTCCACTCATACTTCATAAAAATCACCAGCCCCCTTCTGACCAAGATAAAAACCCCTAGGGGTTCGGAAATGAAAATTGCTTAGTTGCCGAGTCCTCATCAATTCTTTTATTTCTTCAGGGAGGGTTCCAAAAGGCCAATTCATTACTTTATTAATCTCGACTCCTGTCTGTCCCATGTTAGAATTAAGGTCGTGAATACCTATTAGTCCCCCAGGTCTTAGCCCATGCCAAAAACGCAGAAATTCACTAAACCTAAGATGTGGTTCTGTGTCTAAAAAGATAAGGTCAAATTGATTATTGGCTATTTCTAAAGTATTCACATCCTGACAGAGAGAATTAATCCAATCCCCAAAACCCAGTTCGGTAAACATTTTATTGGCTTCTTTCCAATGGAGAAACTCATACTCAACGGTGGTAATTTTCCCATTGCCATTTTCTTTTAAGGCTGAGGCCATATATGCTGTAGAAATTCCTTTATGAGTTCCCGTCTCTAAAATTGCTTCTGGCTTAATCATCCGCACTAGGCCATGAAGGAACTCCCCTACCTCTACTTCAACCCCGCCCGTGTTATACATCGAGTAGTTTGAGTTTGTCGGTTCAGGATATGTTTTTAAATTCAGTTTCATAGGTTTTCAAGAAAGTCTTTCCACTCCTCTTTAATCTTTTCCTTACCAAAGAGTTCGATCGCCGTCTGTCTTCCCGCTTCGCCAATTTCTTTAGCCTTGTCGTGATGGGCCAATAAATACTCGACATTGCCCCTCAGCTCATCAGGGTTGTCTGAACAAAAGCCATTTTTTCCATGCTCAATAATCTTGCCGATTTCATAGGTTTTTAACCCCTTCCAGATTTTAATGTCAGCCAGCTTTGGGCCAATCGCCACTACGGGAATCCCCGTCATCATTGCCTCGATAAAATTCAATGTATAACTTGCAGGATAAGTGCCTGTATAGAAATAGACTCTAGCATCACGGTAGGAGGCTTTTAGGTCCTCGTAGGCAAGCATTCCGCCCTCTATCCCACTATCCTCATTCCCAGGCCCAAACAAAGCCCTTGGGAGTCCATGGGTAATCGAATCAAAAAGGCTAAATCCGCAATACTTAGCCCTCGCCCTCATGCTTTGGGCAACCGTCATCACGATTGGTTTTTGCCCATTCCAGTTACAAAACTCACCTTCATCTTTATAAAAGCGAATCATCGCATCCTCGCCAATGTAACCAGGAATGTTCTTTTCTTCGGGGGAATAACGAACAAGTTTCAATCCTTCGGTTTTTGGCAAATACAATAATCCCTCAACGTCTGGGATTGACTGACCGATTGACCGCCAAACCACTTTTTTATGCTTGATATTTAGCCAGTTTTTAATTATCCACTCGTGCTTATGGACAAAGATAATGACATCAGCCCAATCTATAATCTCCTTGTGGATGTTTTCTCTCGAACATTGAGAAACAATCCTGTCTAGGTGGTCATTGTAATATCCCACTATCGGAGGCCGTTTGGGATCAACCGGAGAGTTAGGATTTCTATATGAGTCCATTGAGAAAACCTCATGCCCCATCTCGGTAAGAAGTTTAACTTCGTCATATTCTAAAATTGAATGGCAAGGAACGTATAAAATTTTAGTCATTTTATCCAAACGCTTTGTTGAAAATCTAACACGCACCGCCAGCCCTTTTCCCTTAGATAACTTTTAGTCAATCTGGTTTTCCCCCCACCGGGAAAGTCATTATCATCGAGTAAAACCACCGACTTATCGGTTAATTTACCTCTAGCGAGCTTAAATTCTTCAAGTTGGTGTTTTTGGCAAGCAATAGGGTCAGAACCATCAAGGGGAAAATCAATACTATCGAGGTAAAGAAAGTCAATCTCTTCCCGAAAGTTTCGTAAAAAATCTAAAGAATCACCAACCACATAGGTAATCCAGCTGGAATAATCCTTGGTAATTTCTTTACAAACTTCAATACAGCGAGGCTCAATATCTATTGTCCAAAGATGTTTACCAAAAGCCTTGCAGACAACGGCAAAAAGAAAGGTAGAATAACCTGCCCCCCAATCATCTTTCATTCGGGTCGTGCCCGTTTCAACAATGTTTTGACCCCCATTTTGGAGAAACAAATTCAAAGCTATTTTAAAGGTGAAGTATCTGCTATCAGAACTGTTTTTATAGTCCTTTTCAAACCAACTCCCAACCTTAATAAAGTTGTCCATTAAAATTCCTCCAATTTCTTTAATAAATCTTGGGCGCAAGTATCCCAATTGAATTTCCGGTGAATGAAATCTGAGGCTAGTTTTCCCTTTCTCTCCGCTTCTTCAGGGTGTTCGTAAACCCATCTCATCCAATACATTAACTCTGCGACGTCAATCCTGGCCATAAATCCAGGCTGGTCTTCTCCCCTAATATCTGGATGGTCAATGGCAATTGGAGTCAAAGGATAATTGAATATCGGATTACAAATTTCCACCAACCCACTCCAGTTAGTCAAAATTGTCGGTAATCCAGTTGCCATCGCTTCCCTGGGTGGCAAACCCGACCCCTCGGCATGAGAAGGGCAGAGAAAGCAATCGAAGTATTGATAGAGCTTTTGAATCTCCTCGAAAGCGTAGAGGCGATTAATAAGTTTGATTCTAGGGTCAGTAAAGGAAGTATGGTTAAAATAACCATTGGAGTTCTTTATCCAAAACTCAACGGGTTCATCGTGACCAAACTCTGAACAAAAAGCCTGAACCATGTCCTGCCAGTTTTTCCTATCATCCATATAGCCAATCGTTCCAAAAATAAACTTCTCTTTCTTTTTTCTTTTAATATAAGGAAACTTCTTTGAGTCTATTCCTTGCTTGACCGACTTGATTGGCTTATTTACTCCACCCTCTTTGAAAATATCAATTAGGAAAGAATTGGGAACAAAGATGGCATCCATCTGGTTACATAAATCAACCCATTTTTTACCGATTTTGGTATTCTCTACCATCGTGTAGCCAATCCTGAAGTCGCTGGTGTTCTTATGAAAAAGCTGGGGGGTAGTCTTGATTATGCCTAATCTCTTCTTTTGAAATGGTTTTTCCAAAAGTTCTTTTTGTTCAGGCGTCAGTTGATCCCATAACCCAGGCAGAAAATCTTTTCTTCTTTCCCAACCATAGTAAACCTCAACCCCTTGTCTTTGGATAGCAGTTGAATATTCTAAGTTCACAACCCCATAGCCAGACTGCGGGTTACTCCATCCAAACCAATTTATTCCACCTGCTAGTTTAGGGTAATTCATTTTTAAATGGGTTAAATTCTGGTTCGGTTGAATAATTAGCTTCGGAACTAAAAATACCCACATCCCTTAAAAGACAGAAATTGTCAAAACTTATCGGGGTAGATTCCTCAATAGGAATAAAGGTCTTTTTAGCATTGACACAAACCATTAAGGCTGACTTTCCCGTTTCGGGGTCAACCTCATTAGCCATCTTTCGTGGCAAAAAGAACTCCTTTTCTCCGATTAAATCAGTAAGGAGCTTAATTGGTTTTCCTGAGCGTTGGACTAGGCTCACTTTTCCTCCCATATTTTTTAATGTGTTTTTCAAATTGTTTAATGGCGCTTGGGTGTCTGGCTAGGCGGGCATCCCTTTCTCTTCGCATATCTCCGTAGCTCATTCCCCGATGTTTAAGGTATCTTTCTAATTGGACATCCTTTGGTTTGGGCTTTTGACCCATCATCTTCCAAAAGGGAATAGACAATTCGTCAAATAGTTTTCTGTCTGTTTTCCCCTTTCCAAAAGGCAAGCCTAAACAGTCATAGCACCAAGTAGCCATTTTTTTCTTTCCCTTCTTCACTTCAATGTCAAAGGTTCGATAACGACCCTTATCTGATTGTTCGCACCTATCGCAGATAATTTTCATAATAAAAAATAGCCTGTTTCGTAGGCTAGACGGCATAATGAGTAACCAAGCGATTTATGCTGCTTGTTGTTTTTAAGCTCTCGCACTCTCCAGCCTCACGAGCCAATTCTGATTCAAAATCACAGATTTGAAATTGAACTTCCATGTCATTGCGTGTCTGGTTTTCCATTCATCTCCCCAGCCACCAGGGCTAGTGTAAACGATGTCATAGTCATCCAGCATCCATGCGGTCTTCCCGTAGGCGTTGTCGCCAGTAACAATGGTTTGTTCAACCGTCGCAAGTTGCGAGGCAGAACCAGCGTTAGAGGTCGTGGCAGCTCTTGAGGAAAAGGTGAACCTTAACCCGTAAAGCTCGGCAATCGTCCCAGTGAAAATGTAGGGCTTTTGGAACTGGATAGCACTTTGGAAAGTAGTATCCTTCATCAGTTGCTCGATAACGTTTGCAGAGCAAAGAGTCGAATACATCCCCTGAATCTCTGGGGCATCATTATTTCTCAAAGTCGTAGCGACTGAGAAAAAATCATTCATGTCCACTAAGTCAGTAGAGAGAAGATTTGGCCTTGAAGCTCTGGCGTTAGCATAAGCAGCATTAGTTCCTGCAACCACAACATCTCGAACTTCAGTATCAATAGCTTCCGCAGCGTGCAGAGTATTTAGAATACGAAGTTCTTTGGGAATGTCGGCAAACGAGGTATATTCAACCCCCTCATTCCACTCGTGACCCTTACCGAACAAGAAGTCAACCTGAGCCGTGACGGTAGTATCTGTCGGAGTTTGCGGTGTCCAAGTGGGAGCCGCACCAGTTGAGTTCTTTACATAAGTTGCAGAACCAGAGAAGTCATCTCCGCTGGTAATGCCAACCTTAGTAAATCTAAACCACTGGCGAGTCTTACCCTCTCTTTTCGCAACACGGTCCTTAACGGCGTATTGAGAATAGATTAATTTGGGCCTCGCAACTGGCAGACCTTCACGAACATAATCAACTTTTTCAAGATCGGTTAGCGATCCTAATGTTATTACAGCCATATTATTTTATTTTTCACCTCCTTACTTTTTAGGGATAGACCGACTGTATTCCTCTACGGTTTTAGCCTCGTCCTCAGTCCAACTATCCACCGGTTTTTCCAAAATCTTTTGGATTTCCGCTGGGCGGGCTTTAGATTCAACCTTACCCGTTGTATTCGTGTCGGCAATTGGGAAAGTTTTAGGAGGAGCAACTTGGGATTGTGCCTGATCTTCCTCGGCGATTCCCTCAATATAGTCAAGCAAATCTATTTTTGCTGACTCAACATCGGTAGTCGTCTCGTTGATAAAGCCCCTAGCATTTGCCAAGATTGCTTTCTTGACCTGCTGGTGAAGAGTCGGATATTGCTCCAAAACCTCACGGGCATAGTCAGTCAGCTCTCTTTTAGCATCCTTGATAAGTAGGTCTTGAACAAAAGGGTGCGACATAATCGCTTCCCAATCTTCTGGACCAACTCCCTCAAGTTTGCGGGCACCTTGCTCTTCCGCAGTCTTCCGCTGTAACTCTCGAAACTTCTTATTAATCTCCTGAAACCTTGAATACGGGATAGTTTTTTCGGGGGCAGGTTCGGGAGCAAGCGATTCGGGTTCTTTTTCCACAACCACAGGCTCTTTAACCTCACCCTTAGTTTCGGTCGGTTCAGCTGTTTGTTTCTCCGGTTGTGGAGCCGGTTCGGTAGTTTCTACTTCTACCGGAGCCTCTACTGGGGCCTCAGACACTTGACCTTTTACGTCTTTAGTCACTGACGATCACCTCCTTTCCATATTTAACGTGTTTTCGCCACGACGAAAGGTAACTGGAATTAAAATATAGG
>JADDYB010000600.1_pt1 | contig 11473 bp, 11 predicted proteins | sample 8641941 | NCBI WGS metagenome assembly JADDYB01 (sample SAMN16275377, study PRJNA637457) | freshwater sediment metagenome | isolation source: Lake Kineret sediment | place: Israel: Lake Kineret | collected 2013 | reverse complement strand
ATAGTGAGACCACAGTTTATACCTACCTCCCTTATGACCAGTTAGCCACTGCTGGCGATTGGAACTTCACATACGATGCACATGGGAATACCCTATCCAAGACCAGGACTTCTGACAGCTGGTCATATCAGTATGACACAACAGACCATCTCACAGAGGTCCAGCACAATTCCCAGGTTATTGGAACCTACGTGTACGATGGGATTGGTCAGAGAATCAAGAAAATAGAATTCGATGCAGACTCCCAACAGTACGAGACCATCATCTATTTATATGCACAAGGTAATGTCTTTTACGAGAAGAACCTGACGACAGGATTTGACGCTCTCTATGTCTACGGGTTTGCAGGTAGGATAGCAAAGAAAGTAGGTGAAGAAGTCATGTACTACCACACCGATCACCTGGGGAGTACCCGATTAGTAACCAATGCACAGGGTAACCCTGTTACTGCTGTTAAGTACTCTCCTTTTGGGAATTCTGAAATAGCTGGCCAGAAGGAACAGTACCTTTTCACAGGGCAGGAGATGGATTCAACCGGATTGTACTACTACAAAGCCCGTTACTACGATTCAGAGACAGGGAGGTTCTCGACACGAGATACCTGGGAAGGCGATCAGAGACGATCTCAGAGCCTAAACAAGTACGTGTACTGTCTGAATAATCCTCTGAAATACACAGATCCCACAGGAAACAAACCTACAACTGGAGATGAAGAGGCAGATGAGTTACTGGCAGATGAAGATGATGAAGAAGATGAAGAAGATGAAAACCTTCAGAACAAGCCAGACGCCTATAAATTGGGGTATGCGCTCTCTGCTGCTGTAAACACTCAACTGATTTTAGAATTTAACCCTGATCCACATAACAACTCTCGGATCCTGAAAGAACAACTGGCGCTTCAACTGTTTCCTGGTGATGAAAATGCAGAGCAACGAAAACAATTCACTGATGGATGGGATGCCGGAGAAAGTGAAGGGCGATTCGATGCCATACCGGTTGTATTGAAGGATGTGGAAAAAGACATCGGTGAGATACAGGAGTGTGTCAAAGGATTGATTGAAGAGGTGAGTGAGAAGGTTGTAAAGGAAATCGGGTTTGGATTTCTCGCTCCCGATGAAGTCAACGCTCTGCAGCATGTGGCTGAGAATTTTACTGCTCTTGCAAGAGGTGAAATACCGCCTTCTAATGATTTAGCGCAGTTCTGTGAACCTGAAAAGGAAGAAGAGAAATCGTGCTCTGGAACTGTTGTCCTCATGGTCTTTGTAGTGCTGGGAATTATGATAATCTTCATGAAAAGTGAAAAGAGGAGGTTGCTATGAAATCCCGCTTTGCAGTAATTGTCTTTTTCATTTTCTTTTTTGCAGGATACATGATTCTGGGCTACACGAGACACTGCATCTACGAGGAGGAAATCAACAAGAGTGTAGAAAAATGGGTAACTGCTCGGAATGAAGGTATAAAGAAACCTCTGCCATGGGAGAAATTCCGATACCACGGTGCCCCTGAAGCAGTCCCGATCATTGGGGACCCCATGTACAAAGAAGTGGCCTATTCCTTACATGAGACCTACTTCGATTATATTAACGGGGAGTATCAGACTGAAGTGATCCCCCAGTTGCTCGATGAGGTTACCAGTGGGAAATGGAACCTGTGGGCCGTCTATAACAGAATGGCCATTTACAAGTCTCTCCAAGTGTATGTCTATGTGGGAGGTAATACTTCAATTCGCTTAGGTCCTGATGTCCCGACAGATGTATGTGGTTCCTTGGCTGAATCAATAGCTTCGTGGGAAGCAGCAGGAGGGAAGCGTGAGGGGAACTGGATGGAAGTCTACAAGCAGTCTCCAGAGTACAGGGCCTGGCTCGATCAGTGGTTCACCGAGATTTCCGGTACAAGAGAGCTCGAACCTCCACTGGAGATAGATGATGAAACTAGAAAAATGATTGATGAATTAATTCGTAAAGCTCTCAGTGAGGGAAAAAGTGAGGATGATCCCTATGTGCAGGCACTTTACAAGGCAAAAGAATATGGCGAATATGGTGGATACTATGAAGAAATGTGGAGGTCTTACAGGCCAATGAGTGTGGAAGAACGATACCGAAATACTACAGAAGAGCTGAAACTTCCCTTCTGGTCAAGCCTCCTTTGTAGAGATGTTCTGGAGGCAGATCAGAGACTGGTAGAGGTGGCCTATGAACGATATGTTGAGCATCTGGTAGAGGAAGATATTGTTCGAGGAGGTATCGATTCCGGGATTATTGATCTTACGGGGGACTACCTTGATCGTACAGCCAAAAATAGTTACAATATTTCATATGTTTTGAAAACGTGTGGGTTTCCTCTGACTGACTTTTTCGTTGACGTATGCATGCTTGTCGTTTCTTCCATTGTATTGACAATTTGCGTGGTGAAAAAGATTCTACCACGACTTGAAAGAATAGAACAAAAATAAGTTTTACCAAGAGAGATTGTTTTCTAAATCTGTCTTTTTTATCTTTCTCCTGAACCAATTCAAATCCACCTGAATGTCCGTGGAATCGATGATTAACGTGATCTGAGAAGACCTTTTCCTGCATAGAGAGCCTAAAAATCCTGATGTTAATCCTGAGTATGAGACCTTTCTGCAGGACCTCTATGCAAAAATTGAATCATCTGAAGGGAAGTCTCTGGAGGATATGGTGAAAGAGATACGTGAAGCACCTACTGAGTCTCACAATCCTCTGAGCGGATTGAAAACCCCTTTCTTAAAAGATGCCCAGAAACTCGCCACTGTGGTGTACGAGAGTTATCAAAAAGACAAAGAGCAGGGAAATATTTCACGAGTCACGTATGAAGCTAAAATCCTTCAGGAACTCTATGAAAGGGTGCTGTGGATCGAGGCACTCACTCCTTACGAGTGCATGCACCTTCGATGGATAACATCTTCGCTCCCTGATCCCTTTGTGGATTTAGCTGGTATTTTCGTGTGTTCTCTCGTCATTTCCCTTGTTGCTACCTACGTTGTGAGCAAGAAGTATTGGAAGTGAACAGGATTACAGAACCTTTCATATGCTTTTCAAGAAGGGCCACAGGTCATGGCCTAATGAGACCTCTGTGGTCTATTGGAAGATATGGTGGATTGATTAGGGAAGACATTTCCCAAGTGATCTGGGGTAGACCCGTGGTGGTAGAGGGTAAGGTGCTTTCATCATCAGGGACTCTCTACTGCGTAGATGCAGCCACAGGATCGGTACTCTGGAAAGGCTTTTTCTCCCCCTTTGCAGTCTCCAACGAGAGAGTGTATGCCTTCACCGGGTCTGGCTACGCTTGCCTGAATCTTAAAGATGGTACAGTCGTGTGGACGTACGAGAGAGAAGGAGTAGACTTTGGAGAGGTTGTTGTCCATGACAATGATGTCATTTTTGCAGTATCTAGTGAGGTCGTGGCTCTGGATGCTTTAACAGGAGAAGTGCAGTGAACCTATGACGTCTCTGAACCTATTTCATGTCCACCTCTCGTCCTCGACCACTTCATCGTCATTAGGACTGAATCAGCACACGTCATAGCTCTGGGTACACCAGAATATGAACTTCTTTCACGCTGTAAAGACCTGGATTCAGCCAAACGGTTATTGTTCAAAAAAGATTATGAGAATGCTTTAAAAATGCTCGAAGATGCCAGAGCTCTATGTCCTGAGGATCTGTATCTGGAGATAGATACGCTCACAGCTTACGCTCACAACCAACAAAAGAAAGCACACGAGATGGACATCTTTACAGAAGTCGGTGTAGTGGCAGCTTTGATCTGCGGTGTCGCTATCACCTTAGCAGCTATCGCTCTTACAGTTGTCTTTCTCAGAAGAAAAAAATCACAATCCTTGAAATTGGAATAGGTTATGTAGGATGCAATACTTGGATTAATCTGGGTCCTATCAGCTCGACAGATATTTGTGGTTCTTTGGCTGAATCAATTGCATCATGGGAATCGGCGGGAGGGAAGCGTGAGGGCAACTGGATGGAAGTCTATGAACAATCGTCAGAGTACAAGGCATGGCTCGGTCACTATTTCGCTGAGGTTTCTGGCCCGAAACATTTTTTCTTCTAAGAATGCTCAAGAAAACAGTGAGAAGTTCAAGGCAGAACTGGAAGACGACGTACAGTACCTGGTAGACCACATTGGCAATGAGCTCGTCGTTTCCGGGTTGGAGGGCCTGATTCCAACACCAACGGTCATATTACCAGCAGAGACAATTCAAGCCGTTATCTACGTAGTCAAAGAAAACTACAACCTTGATATCTCCAAAGAGTATGATAATTTCCCCCCAACTGATTTTGAGAAGTACTGCTGTGAAGAGGAGAGGAGCTTATGTGCTGGAACCTCTCTTCTCTGTATCTTTACTGTATTGGCCGCCTTCGTTGCTTTTATGAGGCATGAAAAGAGGGTACTTCCATGAAATCCCGTCGTACTATTGTTTGTACCATTTTTCTTCTCTTTTTGCTGTCTGGGTATATTATCACGGGATTTACAAGACATTACCTGTACGAGACGACGATACAAAAGTACATAGCAGGACAAAAATCCTTTAGGGAGGAATCCATGTGTAAATTTATGGGTTGGGAAACTCATGAATATTTAGGCTCTCCAGAAGGAGCTTCTGTGGTGGCTGACCCTGTTTTCCGAGATGAAATTTACTCTTTATGTAGTGCATGGCTCGAATACTCGATTGAATACGGAATTAAAGTTCTTCCATCCATTCTTGAGAAAATTGATGACGAAAAGTGGAATTTATGGGATGCCTACAAGAAACTGACAATTTTCGAGTATGTACGAATGAGTTTTTGTATAGCCAGTAACATGAAAACTCCCATTTCCCCCAGCAGCGACAACGATTGGGGTGGTTCTTTAGCTGAATCAATAGCCTTATGGGAATCAGCAGGGGGGAAGCGTGAGGGGAACTGGATGGAGGTCTACAAGAAATCTCCTGAGTATGAGGCGTGGCTCAGCACAATCTTTGGTGAGATTGCAGATCCCCGAGGGACACGGCAAGAAGGTTACAACCCAGTGAGCATGGAAGATCGACACAGAGAGACCACACGAGTGGTGGAACTTCCCCTTTGTAGTGGTCTCCTCCAAAAAGATATGCTGGAAACAGATCGAAAAATGGCGGAGGTAGCATACGAAAGGTACTTAGTTCATACAGCTGAAAAAGACATTATTCGAGCAAATATGGATGCATGGGTTGTCACGTTTGCATCATCTCACTTCATTTCTGAAGCCTCTACAAACTACACTTTTCAACTCATTGTGGGAATGCGTGGATTTCCCTTCGGAGATCTGATTATTGATACGTGTATTATTGTTGGATTTTCTGTCGTATCTACAATCTTGATGGTGAAATGGGTTCTGCCCAGATTTATATCGCCAAAACAGGAAGATCAGACAGAGAAATGAGAAATAGCAACCTGAAGGTCCTCTGGTAACATTCTGAGCTGTTGACGGTAGCACCGGCAGTTCTTCTAGCTCTTGGAGGGAATCACTGCAATTCCGACAATAGCTGATTCATGAGTAGAAAAAAAGATGGTTACACAGGAAAAGAAAAAGATGTATCTAACCTGTACTGCTGCGGTACCCGTTACTATGACCCTGAAATGGAAAAAAAGACAATTCTTTTGAAAATGACTCTATGAATGCATCATTTGGTGGACTGCAGGGAGGGATATAGTTCATAAAGCTTCTCAAAGCTTTGATAACGTCTTGACACTGACAAGGTTTTGATGTCAAAGTATTTATGTTCACTTCCCCACAACAATGCGGAGTTGACATCAATGATTGAAATCTTAGATAAGTGTTTACTACTCAACCCAGCAGCAGACCTCGTCCAGATGCGCGGTCAAACCCGAACACTCACAACCTGCACCGTCAAAAACGGTGTTATAGAACAGTTCTCTGACATACTCTTGGGTGGAGTTGGCATCAGAGCCCTGGTCGATAATAGATCCTGGGGTTTCAGCTCCACCAACGCACTTACTCTCAAAGATGTAGAACAAACCCTCAAGAACGCCGTAGCTCTGGGCAAGGCAGCCTCACCTCTCAAAAAAGAGAAAATCAACCTTGAACCTGTCAAAGAGGTGGTCACTACCGCATCAACACCTGTCAAAAAATCTCCTCAGACCTTTTCCCCTGAAGAAGTCGTCAAAATACCTTTAGAAGCCTACAAAGGTGCCAAGGAAGTAGACCCACACGTTAAAGATGTCACGGTCACCTATATCAGCATGGAAGACCAGAAATACTTTCTGAGTTCAGAAGGAGCTAGAATCACCCAAAAAATGACGAGAGTCATGTTATTCGTTGACGTCATGGCCAGAAAAAATGATACCATCTGTCCAGCCTCAGAGAATTTAGGACACACGGGCGGAATGGAAATCTTTGACGAGAACCCACCCTATTCTCTCGGAAAAAGAGTGGCAGAAAAAGCAGTGAGGCTCCTGAATGCGAAAGCACCTCCCCGGGGAATGTTTGAAGTCATCATTCACCCAACGTTGTGTGCCACCTTACTTCACGAAGCGATTGGTCATCCCCTGGAGGCAGATTTGGCCATGGCAGGAGGTGGGTTCGGAGACCACGTGGGAGAACCAGTGTCCTCCCCCAAAGTCACCATCTATGATAACGGCCACGTCCCCAACGGACTGGGTTCTTTCTTTTATGATGATGAAGGAATCCTCTGTGACCGCACCACCTTGATCGAAAAGGGCGTCCTGCTCTCTTTCATGCACGACAGGACCAGTGCTGCCCGTGCGGGCGTCCCACCCACGGGAAATGCACACGCCTGGGACTACAGCGTGGAACCCTTGATCAGACAGACCAACATTGGCCTCGAAGGAGGTGACCACACAATAGAGGAAATGATACAGAACGTTCAGGAAGGCCTCTTTTTGGAGGGCACCTTTGGCGGCCAGGCAGACTCTAACGCAGATTTCACCTTCGGATTCCAGAGCGCCCACTGGATACATCACGGGGACATACAAGATGAACTGAGAGGTGCCAACGTTGCAGGGAACGCCATAGAGGTGTTCAAGACTATCAGTGCCATCAGCAAGGAGGTCGTCCTTCGCCCAGGTGCGTGCGGGAAGTTTCAGTTTGCTGTCCAGGGACGGATAGTCCCTGCCATCCGCTGTCACATCATGGTAGGAGGAACGGGAGGTTAAGACTATGAAAGAGATAGAATGGACTTCATTCAAAAATATAATCGAGAGAGCAGTGAAAAAACTTGAAAAAGACTGTTTGGCAGAAGCATTTTTTACCATGACCCAGAGTACGCAGGTTGCTATTCGAAACTCTGAGATTTTGACCCAGAACAGATTGAATGACGGTGGCGTGGGGTTCCGCGTATCTGTTAAGAACAGAGTAGGGTTTGCGTGCACCAACGCGTTAACAGAAGAATCTGTCATGAAAACGGCAGAAAAAGCTTTTGCCATGGCAAAAGTCAGTTCTGAAGTGCCTCATTTCTCCCTTCCAGAACCAGGGAATCTCCCTACAGTAAAGGGGTTGGACCCCCGTGTGGCTGCCATCACAGCAGAAGAAGCAGTTGACGTGGCGAGAAGGGCAATCACAGCAGCAGCAGAAGACCCCCGGGTCACGGCAAAAGATGGGCGTGTCGTGTTTCAGTCTGGCTGGCGAGGAGTCATCAACACGAGGGGGGTTAACAGTGAAGAACGTGAGACACGGGCAGTACTCTATGTGGGCGGGATTGGTCAAAAAAATGGTGAAGTCACAGGAATGTGCTCTGAATCAGCGTACAGTCGCACCCACGATTTAGATCCAGAAAAAGTGGGACAAAAAGTGAGAGAAAAAGTCATTCACATGTTTAACCCACAGAAGGTGAAGACTTTTGAAGGCACTGTCATTTTCGCCCCAGAGGCTGGTTCGTACCAGTTGACTGACGTCCTCATTGACGCATTGAAGGGAGAATCTGTGGTCGCGGGACGGTCTGCCTGGACGGGGAAAGTGGGAGAAAAAGTGGCAGCTGAATCTCTGACCATCACGGATGACCCCCTTCTGGAGAATGGGTTCTCCTCCCGATCGTTTGATGATGAAGGCTGCCCCTCCCAGAAGACCGTGCTCATCGAAAAGGGTGAACTTGAAACCTTCCTCCATCATGCTACCTCTGCACGTGCCTTGAAAACGAGGAACACGGGGAATGCTTCACGAACTCCGGGTGGGTTCGACATGATTCGCAGCATCATCGGCGACGGATACAGGAGAGAACCCGAAGTGTACCCCTCGAATTTTGTCATTCGCCCGGGGACGAAGACCAAAGAACAGCTTATCTGTGAGGTTGAAAAAGGTGTCTTGATCGAGTCCACGTCGGGATTTGCCCAGAAAGGTTCTGGCGTCATCAGTGTGCAGCTTTCACAGGCATTCTTCATTGAAAAGGGAGAGATCAAGTATCCGATAAAGGAGGGGATGGTCTCTGGTGTGGCCTTTGACTGGATGAACAGGATCTCGGGAATGGGGAATGATGCGAAACAGTTTGAGAATGCAGTAGTTCCGTCTATCCGTGTTGAAGGTGTCACCATTGTCGGCGGATGACGAACAGATTAAAATTTACTGGCCTACTATGGTGAAGGTGCCTTCAGACAGTGCTTTCTTCCCTGCTATCTTATCAATGACAGTGATCTTCACCGTGTAGGTGCCAGCTCTGAGAGTGGCGGTGTCGATCCAGAAGGTAAACCACACGTAAACTGGTTTCACCTGCGAGGGCACGTCCATGGACTGAGTTACCTTGCGGATAGAGGTCCCTGTATCATCATACACCTGCATCTCGGTGTCAAATTGAGAGGTGTAGCCATCTCCGCTTTCTGTGTATTCGAACCTGAAACACTCGAGATAGAGCCAGATGATATCTCCATACGTGTAGGTTGCGTCCATTTTTTGTTCGTAGGAACGGTCAGAAGGTTCATTTGAACAGAATACAATATCTGTGAGGGTGAAGTCAGGTTTCTGTCCCAGGCAGGCGCACGTGAGGAGCAGTACGATGAAGAGCGAAACGAGTTTCATGAGGTTCCTATCTCCGTGGATTTTTAAGGGTTGTGCTGAGAAGCTGAGAAGTAGGTGAGAGGTGGAGTTACTGCACCAGGGTTCAGCCGTGATTTGAACTTGTAAAAAAAGAGTGATAAGGTAAAAAATCAATCAAAACCTCCACGTACATCCGGTCCCTTTTTGAATCAGGGAAACCTACACTGCTTCCACGATAATGTACCACGTCCCCGAATACGTGCCCGCCTGCACAACCTCAGGCAGTTTTCCCCAGAATACTAACTGGATTCGCGCCTCTCTGTTGAACCCCCCTTTTTCAGCATAGGTTGTGTACACAACCTGTCTCGACCCATCCAGCTGCACCATCCCGGTTGCTCCCTCCACAAAAAAGGCATTCACCGGTAAGACTCCGCCCTCTGAAGAGTGCAGGCTGCTGGCTTCGACGAAAACGTTTACACCCGTGTTGGAGGTTACCACAACGTGCAACAGAACACGGGGGAGCTCCTCTCCTGGTGAAGCTTTTCCAAAATTGATCCTGGCAAGAGAAGAACGCGAATTGTCTTCTACACGAAAGGATACATATTTCGTGACCGTGAATCGTTCAAATGCCTGGTCAGATTGATGATTTGTATCATATACCTGTATTTCAAGGGTCCACTCCCCGGGGGAAGCCACCTCACTCAGGGAGAAATGGAGCGTCCACACAACTTCTGTGTTCTGGAGCGAGACCTCAACGATTACGGGATCTCCCTCCCACACAGTGTAGAGGTGTGGTTTCTTCCAGGTGACCTGGTACAATTCTCTCTCTGAAGGAGCTGTGGCATCGTGGTAGAGTGAGACATCACACATGTCCAGGTCCTCTACTCCAAAATTATCGGTGACAGAGAAGGTTATACTCTCCTCCGTGGAGGGGTTCACCACGCTCGGACAGGACATGACCGTGATCTCAGGAGGATAGTTGATGTGGATCTCAAAGAATGTTTCACCTGTAACGTGGAGAGTACTCCACATCAAAATGTCGACCTCAACCTGTGCTACCCCCTCCAGTGCATTTGAGGGGAGGACACAAGAGAAGGTGTAGGTTTTCTCCTCCCCCGCTTCAATGCATTCCGTATCTGAAGGGTAGCCACTGCTGATGGTGCACAGTACTTTCTGAGAATCGCGCACCACTATGTCCATCGTTTTCAAACACTCTTTTAAACTAGTCACATTCTCAACACTCACCTCCATGGTCACGGTCTCTCCCGGCTCGTAGAAGGATTTGTCTACGTTGATCTTCACGGGAAAGGTAGGTTGTACCAAGAAGAGGAGAAGGAAGATAAAAAAAAGGGGTTTTTCATTCATCTCTTTTTTCGCCTCCTGTGAAGGTAGAGAGCAGCGATACCCGCGGCTGCGAATAACGAAATGAATGCACCGTAATGGGGGATAATTCTGAATCTGATGTCCTTTATCACGTTGTAGGTTACCTCCAAGGGGTTTCCCACTATAATCTCGTCCTTTATAACAATTAGGATACTCCATGAACCTTTCTCGTTGAATGAGAACGTGACATCACTGCCCAGTCTTTGACTCTTCCCCGAGGGGGATATTACAATGAATCCTAAATCTGCAGGTTCTTCTCCCTGAGTGAATTTTACTGAGAGGTGAACAGGCTCATACTGATAGGCGTGAGGGGGTATAGAGATGAGTAACGGCTTGTCAAAGGGACGGACTGTAGTGGCCTTGGTCTCTTTCATTTCCTCCACCGTCTTGGTCAACTCCCGGGGCTGCTCTGGTGCGATCTCTGCCTCTTTGGGTCGGGGAGCTCCCACGCCCTCAGGGACGATCAGGGTCAATTGGTAGGCTGCAGACAGTGCTAAATGGGCGGTGGCAGAGTCGGGGGTTGGTGCTGTCTGGGTAGGGAGTAATGTGGGCTTGAAAATGACGTCGTACTCTCCTTGATAGCCAGATTCTGCGTATATGGAGAACTGGATCACTTTCGTTTCTCCGGGGGGCAAGGTGAAGGCAGAGGTGTCTACTGTCACCCAGTCCAGGACATCTTGGTAGGGAGCAGATATGGAGATGACGAAGACCCGTTCTTCCTGTCCTTTGTTGTAGACTCTGAAATGGTTCTGGTAGGTGAAGGGGAAGGAATCGATCGTGAGAACATCGATGGGTGGAGTAGCCAGGCCAATGCCCGGCTGTCCTGCCGTGAAGGGAATGACGAGAACGATGAGAAGGGGTACTATGGGCCAGCGCATGAACACTTTTTTGAAGTGTGGAATATAAAGATTTCTGTCGTACGTACCATATACCAAGAAATGTATAATTGGATGAGCATATATAATTGGATGCCTCATGCATTATTCACTGCTTTAGGAATATTCTCTGAGTTCATTCTTTTTCTCTTGAAAATTATTCATAAAATCTCGATTTTCTAAATATACCCTGAAATTTCTCTTATCTTGTTCTTTTTGAC
>JADDYB010000599.1_pt1 | contig 11483 bp, 14 predicted proteins | sample 8641941 | NCBI WGS metagenome assembly JADDYB01 (sample SAMN16275377, study PRJNA637457) | freshwater sediment metagenome | isolation source: Lake Kineret sediment | place: Israel: Lake Kineret | collected 2013 | reverse complement strand
CCAAAGACCTCTTTTAGGAGATCAGTGGTTCGAGCAGCTGGGTTTTTTCGGATTTTCTTCTCCTCCTCGCCAACCATATAAAATAATCCCCCGAGCGCCTTGCTTACGACATACTGGTCAAGATCAAAACTTTCTTTCTTAACGAACGGAATACTTTCATACCGTCCAGTGAGTTCCTTGTATTGCCGGGTCACGCCAACTTCATTCATGGCATTGGAAACAGGGGGCTTAAAAACAACTGTAAGCTTGTCCGTGGTCTTTCCTTTGAAATAATCTGTCGCTGCTGTTTCATGTCCTGAAAGGATTTTTCTCACATCGTCAAATGTCATCCCTCCGATCGCATCCCAAAAGATCTGTTTGCCAAAGGGAGCCGCTTTCTCGGCAGCGCGATTCATACTCAGGACGAACTCATCGATCTGAGGACCATAACCAACTGCCCTCAAGCCCTTCTCAAAAGTCTTCAGTTTTTCAGGCATTAGGATCTTGATCACCTGGTTGAGAAAGTATCCATCCGTCTTTCCGGTCAAGTTGACCGCATTTTCAGTCCCAACCTGTAAAGCTTCTTTCAACCCCGAGCCAATCTTGGCATCGCTCAGTCCGCTGCCCTGTCCACCTATTCCCAGACCTTTGTAGAGGCGGTCCAATTGGGCTGACGCAGGGTATGCACTGAACAAGATAACCATACTCACTATAAATATTCGAATGATCATAATAGACCCCCTTTCTTCCCCTCATCCATTGATGGCTAACTATTAATAATAAAATTCTAATAAATTTGGACTCACAAATCAATAAGAAAAAATTCGCAAAATTGAGAAACCCAGAGGATAGCCAAAGAGGCAGTTTTATGATATGTGTTTTTCAATGGAAACGGAAAATAAAGATCTCCTCATTGAAGGGGCAAAGACCTTTGGGATCCATTTAGATGAAAAAGCAATCGAATCTTTTGAGGTTTATCTCAAAGAACTCCTCAAATGGAATCAAAAGATCAATCTCACTGCCATCCGATCAGAAAAAGGAATTGTTCTAAAACATTTTCTCGACTCCCTATCCGTCTCCCTTTACATTCCCAAAACTTGCTCTCTCTTAGACATCGGATCAGGGGCAGGCTTCCCAGGCATCCCTTTAAAAATCAATCAACCTAATCTGGAGATCACCTTGATTGACTCTGTTCGTAAGAAAGTCGATTTCCAAAGACATATCATCCGAATGCTCGGCTTAAAAGGAACCGAGGCCATCCATGGCCGTGTTCAGGATAAAGGAATCCTCCAGAGTTTAGGAGGGCGATTTGATATCACCCTCTCAAGGGCTTTTTCCGATCTTCAAACCCTGCTCATACTGGGTTTCCCTTTTCTGAAAAAAGGTGGACGGGTGATAGCGATGAAAGGTCAGGTGGACAATAAAGAAATCCGGCTCCTCACTGGAACGGAGGGAGCCCGATACCGATTGCAAAAAACGATTTCTCTGACCCTCCCTTTTAGTTCTTTCGAAAGAACCCTTCTCCTATTTGAAAAGATATGACTTTTGTCTTTCCATCCTTCCCGTTTTTATGCTATATAGAGTTAGATTTGGAATACTGGAAGAATGGAACAGTGGAATAATGGGTTTAATTGAAGGATGAGACCGTATTCCATTACTCCAATATTCCATCATTCCAGAGGATTTTTATGGCAAGAGTCATTTGCATTGCCAATCAAAAAGGAGGGGTGGGGAAAACCACAACGGCAGTCAATCTTTCCGCCTCCATCGCTGCCGCAGAGAAAAAAGTTCTTCTCATCGACATTGACCCGCAAGGAAATTCAACGAGTGGTATCGGTTTGAGCAAAGAAGGGGGCAACGGGACCATTTACCACGCCCTGCTCCGTGGTTCAGGTCTGAAGGAAATCATCCAGAAGACCCCCCTGGCCTATTTGGATGTGGTGATTTCCAATACCGATTTGATCGGTGCAGAAGTGGAACTGATCCAGGAGAAAGATCGCGAGAAGAAGTTGGATCGTCTGATCAAAGAGGTCGAGGCCGATTACGATTATATTTTTATTGACTGCCCTCCCTCATTGGGTCTACTGACGATTAATTCACTGACCGCTGCCCACTCTGTCATCATCCCTCTTCAGTGTGAATACTATGCCCTGGAAGGGCTGGGCCAACTTCTCAAGACGATCCGATTGATTAAACAGTCTCTCAATCCAAAATTGGAGATCGAGGGGATTCTGCTCACGATGTTTGACGTCCGGAATAACCTCTCTCACCAGGTAGCCAATGAGGTGAGAAAACACTTCAAGGATAAGGTCTTCAGCACCATCATACCGCGAAACATTCGACTGAGCGAAGCTCCCAGCCATGGGAAACCTGTCCTTCTATACGACGTTCATTCAAAGGGTGCAGAAAGTTACTTGAACTTGGCCAAAGAAATAATGATGAATGGGAAGATCAATGGCAACTAAAAGAATGGCTTTGGGAAAGGGTTTGGGAGCGCTTCTCCCCGAATTTGGACAAGCGGAATCGAAAACACTTCTCTATTGTGGGATTGAAGAGATCATCCCCAATCGATCTCAGCCTCGAAAGTATTTTGACGAATCGAAACTCCAGGAATTGGCGGAGTCCATCAAGGAGAAAGGGGTTCTGGAGCCTCTCATCGTCCGAAGGACCGCTCAGGGATACGAGCTGATTGTTGGAGAACGTCGCTGGCGTGCAGCTCAGAAAGCAGGACTGAAAGAAGTTCCTGTCGTGGTAAAAGAAGCAGAAAGAAGGGAGGCTTTGGAAATCTCTCTGATCGAAAACCTGCAAAGGGAAGACCTTAACCCCATTGAGGCAGCCGAGGCTTTCAAACATCTGATAGAAGAGTTCCATATCAGCCAAGAGGACTTGAGTAAACGGATCGGAAAGGACCGAACCACCATTGCCAATGCCCTCCGCCTTTTAAAACTTCCGATAGAAATAAGAAATCAACTTCTGCAAAATCGTATCACTTCTGGACATGCGAGAGCCATCCTCAGCCTTGAAAGCAAGGAAAAACAGAAGGAACTCTGTGCCCTGATCATTAAAAAGAGCCTTTCGGTGAGAGAGGCCGAAGCCCTCGCCAAGCGTTGGTCAGAGAAACCCAAAAAGGCGACGACTCCGGTCAAACGAAAAGGTGACTTGGAGAGCCAACTCAATAGCCTACAGGATTCCTTGAGAAAATACTTAGGAACAAAAGTACAGATTACCCAAAAAGGTAAAAGGGGAAAGATAGAGATTGAATACTATTCTCATCAGGAATTGGAAAGAATTGTAGAAGCCATCTTTGGAAAATAGATTAAAACGGAATACCCCTCACCCTTCCCCTCTCCCCCAAGGGGAGAGGGGAAGGGTGAGGGGGTGAAAGGAGTTACCCATGTCATCAGGAAAATCCCTTTTTTCTAAAAGCAGTCCCACCCCTTCACCGACCTCTGAGGAAATTAGCGCTTATCTGGGGAAGGAGACCCTCTTTGATGGAAAGATGACCTTTGAAGGCGTATTTCGTTTGGATGGAAAATTTGAAGGGGAAATCTTCGAAAGCGGAACATTAATCGTGGGTGAAACGGCCATCGTAAAAGGAAAGATCGGGCTTAATACGATCATCATCAATGGCCTGGTTGAGGGGGAGGTATACGCCAAAACACGGGTGGAGATCCATTCCACGGGTAAAGTCTATGGAAAGGTTTTTACTCCAATCTTAACCGTTAATGAAGGAGGAATCTTAGACGGCCATTGCAAAATGGAGGGGATAGATAAGAAAGAAGGTAATATAGACTTCCTCTCAACAAAGACAGACCATCCTTTATCTGCTTGAAATCAATAAAGATAAAAATGATTGACAACTTCTTTGATTCATGTTAACTAATTCACAATTTTTGCTCCCTGATACTAATCAATTTAGTTCAATAAGCGATCAAAAGGAGCAAAACGTTACCTTCTTAACCGCTCTTGGAGGCTTATTTGAAAGAGTGGATAAGACCGCTTCAATTCTTACTAACAATAGGTTGGTATGTGGCTTTGAGTTTGATCATTCCAGTACTGATTGGTTACTGGCTTGATCAACCTACAATGTTTAATAAGCGTCCGTTATTTATTTTAATCGGTCTTGGGGTTGGGACAGTCGTAGCCTTTTTTGGCTTATTTAAAATGCTCATCCGTTATCAGGCTGAGCAAGAAAAACAAAGAAAAAAGAATAACGAAATGAAGCAGGACCAAACATGAAGGGTAGTGGTCGCCTCAACGTTTTGCTATTTTTCTTCATTCCTGTTTTAATCCTGTTTGCTGTGGGTTTTGTGTTTGGCCCTCTCGGGTCCAGTTTCTTCGGCACAAAAATCCCGGCATTTCTTCAGGTCCCTAAACCCCATGTGGAGCTTCCTGCAGAGCCAGTAGCCCATATTGGTCACTTCTCTGTGACGAACACCCTAATCGCCTCCTGGTTTACGATCCTCGTGTTGGTCGTCTTGTCTCTGATTCTCACTCGTAAGATGAAATTGATTCCTGGCAAGCGTCAAGCCATGGCAGAGGCCATCGTAGAGGGATTGTTGAATTTTGTCGAAAGTGTCGCCGGGAAAAAACATGCCCGGGCACTCTTTACTGGAGTAGCCACCATTTTCCTCTATGTCATCTCTAATGCCTACCTTGCCCTCTTCCCCTTTTTTGGCTCGATTACGGTTAAAAGTTCCCATGGTGAATTTGCGTTATTTCGGGCTGCTAATACGGATGTCAACGTGCCCCTTTCCATTGCCATTATGTCTTTTATTTTTGTTGAAACCTGGGGGATGAGAGCACTGGGTGTTTCGCATTACCTCAGCGAGTTCATCAATTTCCGTCAGATGGTAGGAGGGTTCAAACAACTATTGAAGGGGAAGATGGGCCAGGGAGTGATGGACATCGTTTTCGGGTTTATCAATCTATTTGTAGGCGTTTTGGAGATATTCAGCCACCTGACGCGTATGTTGAGTTTTACCTTCCGTCTCTTTGGCAATATGACTGCCGGAGAGATATTAATTTTGGTCTCCAGTTTTCTCATCCCTGCTGTGTTCAGCATCCCATTCTATGGGTTGGAATTATTGATCGGTCTGATCCAAGCTCTTATCTTTTCCGGTTTGACCCTTGTTTTCGGCACGATCGCTGTCTCGCCACATGAAGAAACAGAATAAAAAGATGAAAGGAGGAGTTGATCCATGTCACCAGAAGTAATGAAGATGTTAACGGTCGGTTTAACTGCGGGGTTGGGGTTCTTTGGTCCGGCATTAGCGTTGGGGTTGATCGGTTATTCAGCCATGCAATCCCTTGGACGCAACCCAGAAGCCAGGGGCGCTATTCTCACGAACATGATTTTAATTGGTGCCCTCGCCGAAGCCATCGGGATTTATGTCCTGATCGTATGCATCATTCTCGCTATGGTCGTCAAGTTTTGATGGGTCATCTGGCCGAGAGGATGAGGATTCATATCCTGATGGAAATGATTATTTTCGCGATGGAAGTCCATTAAGGAGGTATCAGTATGGGACAGGAAGGATCATCCATGAGCTTACCGGGTATGCTCATCGGAGCAGCGGTGGCATTGTTTATCGTCGTTGCCGTAGCGGTATTTTCTTTTGCTGCATTAATTACCTATATCGCTATGAATGTGAAATAGTTCGCCGTTAGCGAATACTTGAAGGGGGCACCATGGGAGGCTTCGCAAGTTTAGGTATTAATTTACCATTGTTGGTCGTCTTCGTTGTCAATTTCATTGTGTTACTTGTTATGTTACGCCTCTTCTTATACAAGCCTGTGATGAAGGTGCTTGACGAGAGGGCGAAAAGAACCAAGGAAGCAATGGACCTGGCCGAGGCGACCAAAAAAGAATATGAACAGGCTAAAGGAGAGGTGCAAAAACAGATTGAGAAGGGGCGCCAGGAAGCCCAGGCCATCATCACCCAGGCGATGCAGGTCGGGGAAAGGCTAAAGGGGGAATCGAGGGAAGAGGCAGCCAAGCAGGCGCAGAGGATGATTGACCGAGCGCGATCCGAATTGGAAGCAGAGCGCGATAAAATCGTTGGAGATTTGCGCCGAGAGTTTGTAGAGATTTCCATCACCGCTGCTGAAAAAGTGATCAAAGAGACCCTGGATAAGGAAAAACATCGTAAGCTGATTGAGGAGACACTTCAGGAGAGTGTCACGCTCAAGAAGAATTGACGGGACAGATGCGTAGAATAAGTTCTGCGAAACGTTATGCCCAGGCTGTTTTTGAGCTCGCCTTAGAAAAAAATGAGTTTGAGAGCTGGCAAGAAGGCTTAAAGAAAATAGTCGACTTGACGACAGACTATAAACTCATGGCGTTGTTGGAAAACCCTAATCTCTCCTTCGCTGCCAAGAAAACTCTCCTTCAGGAGCGATTGGGGAAAATCAACCCGCTGGCCTTGAACTTAGCTCTTCTTCTCGTCAGCAAAGGACTATTCAAGCGCAGCAGCGATCTATTAGAAAAATATAACGAGTTGCTGGATGCTCATCGTGGTATCGAACGTGCGAAAGTGACGACGGTCTTGCCTTTGGGCGATCAAGAAAAGGACGCCATCTCTCAACGTCTTGGGAAAATGGTCGAGCACAAGGTGGTCGTAGACGCTCTAGTAGAGCCATCCATCATCGGAGGATTCGTCGCCCGAATCGGCGATATGCTGATTGATGGCAGTGTCCAACAAAAATTGGAAACCTTGAAAAGAACGTTGGTTGGAGTGAGTAGGTAATAAGTAGTCATTTAGCTTTTTAGGTAAAGGTTACGGCTACGAGGCCCGTTTAATTAAGTGGATAGTCAAACGGTTATGGGTGACGACGCTCGTATCGAAACAGGAAGTTCGCACAAAGAGAAGCTCGAATATCCAGTATCGATGGACGAGCCTCGATACGAGCTTCAACAACGACAAACGTTCGTTCCTTATGATTTTTTTGGCGTAAGACATAACCTAATGACGAAACGGGCATCTTTACCGTTGCCGTTGGACCAAATCCATATTTCCTAACTTAGAGAGGGGTTAAGATGGCAACCCGAGACCAAGATATTATTGCTGTAATTAAAGAACAAATTGAGCGTTTTGGTGCTGCGGTAACTATCACAAACGTGGGGACAGTGATCGAAGTCGGCGATGGCATCGCTCGCATCCATGGGTTAGGGGAGGCCGCTTACAACGAATTACTCCAATTCCCCCATGACATTACGGGTTTGGCCTTAAACTTGGAGGAGGATAATGTTGGAGCAGTTGTCCTCGGCGATTGTAGCAAGATCAAAGAGGGGGATGAGGTCAAAGCGACAGGTAGAGTCATAGAGGTTCCTGTGGGAGACGCTCTCATAGGAAGGGTAGTTGACCCTCTGGGGCGCCCCCTTGATGGGAAGGGACCCATCAAAGCCACAAAGACTCGTCCGGTAGAGAGAGTGGCGCCAGACGTAACAAAGAGGAGCCCGGTGGATACCCCCGTATTGACCGGCATTAAGGCAATCGATAGTATGATTCCTATTGGCCGGGGGCAACGCGAGCTGATCATTGGTGACCGTTTTACCGGCAAGTCAGCTATTGTTCTGGACAGCATTATCGCTCAGAAGGGCCAAAATTTGATCTGCATCTACGTGGCGATCGGACAAAAAACTTCCAAGGTTGCTCAGGCGATAGCAACCCTGGAGAAGTTCGGAGCGATGGAATATACAATAATCGTGGCAGCAGATTCGTCTGACCCAGCTCCGCTCCAATATATCGCCCCTTATGCAGGCTGTGCGATCGGTGAGGAGTTCATGGAGCAGGGCAAAGACGCCTTGATTCTCTATGACGACCTCTATAAACACGCTTGGGCTTACCGCCAGCTTTCTCTGTTGTTACGCCGTCCGCCGGGTAGAGAGGCTTATCCTGGAGATATTTTTTACATCCATAGCCGCCTTCTGGAGAGAGCGGCCAAGCTATCCAAAGAACAAGGCGGCGGCTCGCTCACGGCTTTGCCTATCATTGAGACCCAACTCGGGGATATCTCCGCTTATATCCCTACCAATGTTATTTCCATCACCGATGGACAGATCTATCTTGAGCCAGATTTATTCAATGCCGGAATTCGTCCAGCGATCAATGTGGGGTTATCCGTCTCCCGGGTAGGTGGCTCGGCTCAAAGGAAAGCCATGAGACAAGTCGCTGGAAGGTTAAGATTGGAGCTCGCCCAGTTTCGTGAGTTGGAAGCCTTCGCGAAGTTTGGGAGTGAAGAATTGGATAAGGCGACGCGGGATCAACTTGAGCGAGGTCGTCGCATCACTGAGATATTGAAGCAACCCATGCATCTCCCCATGTCCCTTGGAAAGCAGGCCAGTATTCTTTATGCCGTCACCAATGGTTATGTAGATGACGTTCCCGTGGAAAAAGTAATACCCTGGGAAGAAAATTTCCACCGATTCATGGAGACCAATCACCCTGAGATAGAGAAAAAAATCGATACAGAATATGAGATAAAATCTGAAACAGAAAATCTTTTAAAGACAGCGATCACACAGTTCAAACAAGGAAGCACATTCTAAATGGCCAGCATTCAAGTTTTGCGCCGCCGCATACGTAGTATCCAGGGAACGACGAAGATTGTCCGTGCGATGGAGATGGTCGCCACGGCTAAAATGAGGAGGACCCAACAACAGGCGTTGGCAGGACGACCTTATACGGAAAAAATACGTCAGGTGATTGCTGACATTGCCGTCGAACCCGGCGTCATAGGACAAATCCTTCCCCTCTTAGAGAAACGAGAAGTGAAGAAAGTAGCCGTCCTTCACATCGGAACCGATCGAGGATTGTGTGGTGGATTGAATACGAATTTGAATCGCCTGTTGGCGGAGTTTATCTTGAAACAGACAGTTCCTGTGACGGTCATCACGATAGGTCGTAAGGCAAGGGCCTTCGCTCGTATTGCCAGATTGGATGTGCGCGCTGAATTCTCTGGCATCAGCGATCGAGCGACCATGCAGGAGACCATGGCAATATCAAGAATGGTCATCGATGATTATAGTGGGGGGGAGGTGGATCTGGTCTATCTCGCCTATCCTCGTTTTATCAGTACTGTGGTACAGAAACCGACCATAGAAGTGTTGCTTCCGATCGAGCCCGCAACGCTTCCTCCAGGACAGGTGGCGGAATATATTTATGAGCCTGATCCTCTTACTGTTCTGAATGAATTATTACCCCGATTTGTAGAAATGGAGATTTACCACGCTATTCTCGAGCTCATCGCCAGTGAGCAGTCCGCACGGATGGTCGCCATGCGCAATGCGGGTGACAATGCGGAAGACCTGACCAAAGATTTAAGTTTGTCTTTAAATAAAGCGAGGCAAGAGATGATTACAAAAGAAATCTGTGATATCAGCGGAGGGGCTGAGGCGTTAACGATATAAATCCCCCCACACCCCCCTTTTCCAAAGGGGGGGGAAGGGGGGAATTAAAAATTCTCAAGGAGTTAAAAAGATGGCAAAAGGGAAAGTTGCACAAGTCATAGGGACCGTGGTGGACATGGAATTTCCTCAAAATGAGTTGCCGGCCATTTATAACGGCATTGTCATTCCCATGAACGGCACGAAAGTGATCGTGGAGGCACAAGCTCATATCGGCAACAATTGGGTGCGGGGTGTCTCGTTGACTCCGACGGATGGTTTGGCAAGGGGAGCCGAAGCCATTGATATGGGGACTCCCATTTCCGTACCAGTCGGGCGAGCGACGTTAGGGAGGTTATTTAATGTCTTCGGTGAAGCCATCGATGGGCTGGGAGAGGTAAAAACGAAGGAGAAATGGCCGATTCACCGTCCGCCTCCCCCCCTGACGGAGCAAGAGACGGTTCCTCAAATACTCGAGACAGGATTGAAAGTGATGGATCTCGTCACCCCTTTTACAAGAGGCGGCAAGATCGGTGCTTATGGTGGGGCCGGAGTCGGTAAGACCGTCATCATCATGGAACTCATTCGCAATATCGCTGCCGAGCATGGAGGATTTTCCGTCTTTGCGGGTGTGGGTGAAAGATCCAGAGAAGGCAATGACCTATGGTTAGAGATGAAACGTTCCGGTGTCATGGATAAGACCGTGATGGTCTTTGGTCAGATGAATGAAACCCCTGGTGTCCGCTCCCGCGTCGCTCTGACCGGGGTCACCATCGCAGAATATTTCCGTGAGATTGAAGGCCAAGATGTGCTCCTGTTCATCGATAATATCTATCGCTATGTTCTTGCGAATATGGAACTCTCCGCCCTTCTCGGACGCATGCCCTCAGCCGTTGGTTATCAGCCCACTTTGGGGACAGACGTTGGAGAGTTAGAAGAAAGGATTACCACCACGAAGAAAGGCTCCATTACCTCCTTCCAGGCGATCTATGTTCCTGCTGATGATTACAGCGATCCAGGCATTGTAGCGACTTACGGTCATCTGGACGCCGTGGTGGCTTTAGAGCGTTCGATCGCTGAGCTGGGAATTTATCCGGCTGTGGATCCCCTGACTTCTACCTCTCGAATCCTGGATCCGACCATTGTCGGTGAAGAGCATTATCGAGTCGCCCGGGGGGTTCAATCCACTCTGCAGAGATATAAAGAATTGCAAGATATCATCGCCATTCTGGGTATAGAGGAATTGAGTCAGGAAGATAAACTCACCGTGGCCAGGGCCAGAAAGATCCAGAGATTCTGCTCCCAGCCCTTTCATGTGGCTGAACAATTTACAGGCACACCTGGCAGGTATGTCCCCATCAAGGAGACCGTGAGAGGTTATAAGGAAATCTTGGAAGGGAAACACGACGATCTTCCTGAAGGGGCGTTCTACCTGGTAGGCACGATTGACGAAGCAGTGGAAAAGGCGAAAAAGATAAGAGGGTAATAAACAATAAAAAATCAACCCGTCTCCCCTCCCCCTTGATGGGGGAGGGTGAGGGTGGGGGTAAACAAGAGTGTATTCCCCCTCACCCCGACCCTCTCCCACCAGGGGAGAGGGAGATAATTATAATTATTTTCAAGGTAAGCCGAAATTATGGCAACATTTAAGTTAGAGATCGTGACTGCAGAAAGAATGGTTTTTTCTGATGAGGTGAGCGCACTCATTGCATGGGGTCTGGAGGGACAATTGGCAATTCTTCCCCATCATGCCCCTTTGATGACGATGCTTCAGCCCGGGGATTTAATGATCAGAAAAGATAAGGAAGAGGAATACCTCGCCATCAGCGGGGGCTTTCTGGAAGTTCGGCCCGACAAAGTGATTATTTTAGCCGATGCCTGTGAACGTGTTGACGAAATTGATATCGCTCGTGCTGAGGAAGCAAAGAAGCGTGCTCAAGAAACGTTGAAAGCAGGACCTCTTACCGCCGATGCGGCCGCCGCTGAAGCGGCCCTGCGCCGTTCTATAGCCAGACTGAAGGTGGCAGAGAGAAAACGCCGCCAGCCCCCAAGAGTTGGTTAATATCAATTTTTCTCACTTCACGATGGTTTAGGACTTTCATTCCCTCCCGACCTG
>JADDYB010000597.1_pt1 | contig 11515 bp, 13 predicted proteins | sample 8641941 | NCBI WGS metagenome assembly JADDYB01 (sample SAMN16275377, study PRJNA637457) | freshwater sediment metagenome | isolation source: Lake Kineret sediment | place: Israel: Lake Kineret | collected 2013 | reverse complement strand
GCCGAAGACGAGCGGAATGTACAGCCCCTTCTTGCTGGACGGGGTGAGTTTGAGGACCAGGAACGCTAACGCACTCAAACAGAAAATGATCGCCAGGGCTGCACCGGCGATGGTCGTGAAATCAGTGAGGTTGAGGGTACTGCGTGAGATCGACGAGAAGATCAAGCAGGGGCCGGCGAGATAGACGATGACTCCAAGGTACGGCTGCACATCCACGGTGTGCCGTCTGCCGATCGCGTACCCGACCAGAATAACGGCGAAGATGGGAATAACGGTCTGCACCAGTGCCTGTGGCATCATTTCATAGTGAAGAAGAGAGGAAAGCGGGCTTATAACACTTCCGCTTCGCTGCGTTCTCAAGGAAAGGAAGAAAGGAACGTTAACAATGCAGGGGAAGGTTTTGGGGGGAAAAAGGCAAGAACCTCCGCGAGCTCTTTTGCCTACTCTTATTCTCGGTTGCGTCCACGAAGGCAGAGGATTAAGAGAACGCGAGACCTTACCAGATACACGGAGGGTATGAAGCGTGATACCTACAACCGAAGCCTCGCGGCGGATTGAGCAGAAGATGCGCATGTACGATCTCTCGGTCTCGCTGTATCCGGGCATGCTCCAGTGGCCGGACGATCCGCGCGTGCACGTCACGCACATGGCGTCAATCAAAAGGGGTGACCCGTATACCCTCTCACAATTCACGTGTGGCACGCACAGCGGCACGCACATTGATGCGCCCTACCATTTCACGGAGCAGGGCAAGACGATTGATCAGGTGAGCCTGAGCGATTTGATCGGCGAGGCCGTGGTGGTGCAGGTGGATGCCGATCGGATCACCGCGGACGTGCTGCGTGACATTGACCTTACCACGTACCGCAGAATCCTGTTCAAGACCCGGAATTCCGAGCTGCTCCGGGACGAGGCATTCCACGAGGAGTTCGTCTCGCTCGAGCTCGCTGCCGCGGAGGTGCTGGTTGAGCGCGGCGTGCGGGTGGTGGGGCTCGATTATCTCTCGATCGAGGCGTATGAGTCCGCGGACCATCCGGTGCATAAGCTGCTACTCGAGCATGAGGTGGTAATCCTCGAAGGTCTGGATCTGAGCGCGGTGCAGCCGGGCACGTATTTCCTGGTCGCGCTGCCGTTGAAACTGGAAGGTGCTGATGGCGCGCCGGCACGGGTGGTGCTGGTGCAGTGGTAAAAGGATGACAGAAGGCGCGATCGGAGAGCCAATCCAAGCAGGGGTGTCTTCAGGCCCTACTGCTTTATATGGGCAGTCCTCCATCTCTGTGATTAAACCATGAACCGGCTGCTCGTGCTCCTTATCCTGGTCCTTGCCGTCGGGCTCGTCACGGCGCAGTCCGATGGTGGCCGCGGCACACCACCCGTGGATGCGGAGCTGCTGGGGCAGTACCGGGCAGAGCTGGAGAGCGGGTTCATCCTCATGCAGGGTGAGCCCTTCGCCCAGGATCTGCCATACCCGCTCGTGGTGATCGGCTCGAATCTCGATACACTGGAGCAGCAGTACTATCCGCTCATCCTGACTGACTACCCGGATGTGCCGCGCATTCAGGATACCGAAACGAGCTATGGCGGCCGCTCAATTTACGAGTATAATCTCATCCTGGTCGGCGGTCCGAAGCATAACCAGGTGAGTAAGCAGCTCTTTGAGAATGCCGTCTTTGAGTTTCAACGGACGACGAGCAAGCCGAAGATCGTGATCATCGGCGTCCCGAATGCGACCGTTGCGGGCGCGGGAATACTCTGTGGCACGATCTACGGGTTCGATTTTGTGCCCACGAAGTGGGTGCCCATCATGGCGCTACTCCCGCCCGAAGCTGCACCTGCCGCTGCCGCGACGACCGGTATCGTGCTCGCGGGCCTGGGAACAAAACTGCTGGCATTCCTCAAGCGGTTCTTCAGTACCGCCGCGGAGGAGATCAGTGAGGAGGTGCTCCTGGAGAAGACGAAAGGGCATGAGGAACTGCCCGCCGAGCTGGGTAAGCAGACGATCCTTGGCCTGAGCCGCGTTGAACTTGCGCACCTGGGTGTCTCCTTTGTGCTCTTTGGCAGCTTTATGGCCTGGACAGAGAGCACACTCTCGTCGTTCCTGCAGAACCTCCCACCGTATATCCTCGGTGCGGGACTCGTGCTGATCGTTCATGAGCTGCTACACAACTTCATGGCGCACCGCTATGGTGTCGAGTCCGAATTCAGGATCGCCCCGGTCGGTCTGCTTTCCGTGGCGATCACCTCGCTCATCTTTGGGACCGTGTTTGCCGTGCCGGGGAGGACGATCCTGTACGGCAAGGCGACGGCAGACCAGCGCGGTAAGATCGCGCTCGCGGGGCCGCTGGTGAGCTTTGTGATGGTGATCCTCTTCTGGCTGGCTTCGCGTCTCGGTGGGTTCGTGGGCTCGATTGGTCTCGCTGGCTTCGCCGTCGCGTTCGTCATGGCCGTGTACGAGATGCTCCCGATCAGGCCGATGGACGGCGAAGAGGTGCGGAGCTGGAGCCGGCGTGCGTGGCGCTGGTATTTCATTCCCGTCTTTCTGCTCTACGCCTGGACGTTCCTCATCGTCTAGTTTAGTTTAGTTTAGTTGATGCTGGGGACGTTACCGCTGGCGCTCATCGCAGCTTATCGTGATGATCGCCGGCCATACCAGAGCGCAAGCATCGCCTGAAGCTCTTTGCGGCTCGCTGCTTCACGCCGGTCGAGGTCCGTCATCGGACCGCCGAACTTCGTCGGCACAAAGATCGCGCGGCCGCCGAGGATAACCCCGCTCCAGAGATACGAGGTGTAATCAACGTCCTCGATCGAGGATACTATGCCGTGGCAGCTGCCACCGCGGCATTCCGCCGTTGAGATTTCTTTCGCGAGCAATTTATCGAGCTGTAACCTTCGCTCCATCGCTTGAAAGGTTCTAAGAGCCACGAGTATAAAGGTCTTTCCGCAGCTTGCGGCACGCACGATTATGCCGCTAAACCAGCTCGGTAAGCTCGTTCACGATCTCCTCGGCGATGATCCGTTTCATGCCCGTGATGCGCTTCACCTCGTCCGTATCGCGGCGGAGCAGGTAGACGTCGTTCTCCAGTGTGCCAATGCCGCCTTTGCCGATATCATTGGCCACGACCATGTCAAGCTCATAGCGAGCCATCTTCTCACGCGCACGCCTGATCAGCTCGTCAACCGAGACGTTCGTCTCCGCCTTGAAGCCGACGATGAGGAGCGTGGGGAATTCCGTTCGCGCTTCTTCGAGCAATTTCGGGGTGGGGGTGAGGTGGAGGAGCAAATCGCCCGCGGAGGAGATCTTCGTGGCTGAGGGCTCCACGGTGAAATCGGAGATGGCCGCGGAAGAGATGAGCGCGTCATAGCCGGTACGCAGCTCCTGCATGCAGGTCTCGATCATCGCGCGCGCCGTCTCTACTCGCAGCTCCCTAATCCCCATGATCCGCAGCTCCTTGCTGTGGACGAGCGTCACCTCCGCGCCTTGCTTGTACGCCTCCTTCGCCAGCTCGATACCCGTTCGACCCGAGCTCCGGTTGGTCAAGACCCTGACCGGATCTATCGGCTCGGCCGTCGGGCCGCCGGTGACGAGGACACGTTTACCGGCGAGCTTCTTGGGCGCGAGGAGATGCTCGACGGTGAGGATGATCTCCTCCGTGGAGACGAGCTTGGCGAGGCCCTCCTGCAGCTTCGGGCCCAGAACCGTAACGCCGAGTTTGCGCACCTTCGCAAGGTTCTCGATAATGACCGGGCTCTGGAACATGGACTCGTGCATGGCAGGCACGATCAGAATGGGAATGCCGGAGCCGAACGCGGTGGTGGCGAAGACCGTTACGGGCGTGTCGGAGATGCCCGTGGCAATCTTATTGAGCGTATTGGCCGTGCAGGGTGCGATAATGACGAGATCCGCGGAGCCCTCCATCCCGAGGAACTCGACGTGCTCGATATCGCCCATTAATTTCGTGATCACCTCGTGGCCCGTAGCGTAATGGAGCGTATAGGGATGGATGATCTCGGTCGCCGCCTTGCTCATCACGCTGTAAACATCCGCACCATGCCGTATCAGGTCACGGGCGAGCTCGAACGCGCGTACGGCTGCCACGGAGCCAGTAACGCCTAAGACGATCTTCTTGCCCCATAATGACCGGCTCTTCGTGCCCTTGATCCGCAGTGTGGGATGCGGGCCACGCTCTCGCTCTGCCATACTCGACCTACCCACCCACTCACGTACCTATTTAGGGACTAACCCGCGATTAGATGGACCGGTCGGGATTTGAACCCGAGGCCTCCCGCACGCCAAGCGAGCGATCTTCCACCTGATCTACCGGCCCGTACCACCGCTAGCCCTCGTAAGATAGGTGATTTTCACAGTTAAATAACGCTACCACTTCTAACCAGCCGGGCTAACGTTACAGATACCCGGATATGTCCTCGATCATCCGTTCGCAGTAGTAGCAGCGGAACCGAAGCGGGTTCTCGCCCGCCGTGCTGAACCGTGAGATCACCGGCTCACGTTCAGCATTGGAGATGCAATTCGGATTGGCGCAGCGGATAATGCCCTCGATGATTGTGGGTAGGAAGACCTGATGCTTCGCCACCACCTCGGAGTCACGGATAATGTTGATGGTGGCCCGGGGCGCGATGAGCGCGATCTTATCCACCTCTTCGGGCTTCAGCTCGCGATCCTCCACCTTCACGATGTCCTTGCGGCCCATCTGCTTGCTCCGCACGTTCATCACCACGCTGAGCGCCGCGTCGGTCGTTGCGTGGATGCCGAGGATCTTTAGGACGTTCAGTGCCTGGCCCGCGGCAATGTGATCGATCACCGTCCCGTTCTTAATGGGCACGATCTTGAGCTCTTTCTTCATGCTGCTGATTAGGTAGATAGAGGTGCACGCAGTATTTAAATGCTCCTCCGCGCGATTTGTCGAGCCTGTGGAGGGAGCACGCCAGTGATAGCTCATGGTGGTTGACGGCATGATTAAGTGCGCCCCGTTAAAACGATACTACCGAAGGGGGGAGATTTATCCGCTCACTAACCCTAACCATAGCTGAAGCACCATTACCACGAACAGCTCAGGAGCTCTTGGATTCAATCCAGTGTATCCTGCCACAGCGGTTGTACATCTCGAGGAGGATGAGGAGTAGCAGGACGAGCGAAAATAGCAAGAAGAACACGTATGAGGGTGATGCCCAGTAATCACCAAAGGTCAACAGCAGTCCGAATTCATCGGTAACGAATCCCAAGCCACCACCATAGAGTACCGCGGCAATACGCGTTATACGAGGTCCACGATTAGTATACCCAAGCCAGCCACCAAGAATGAGCAGGCCAATGCCATAGAAGAAATGATGAATCCGGTAGCCTTTCAATGACAACTGGATTGTTGGAGTAAGAGGGTTATCAATAAAAATCACAAAGGATCGAGCAATGAAAAAGGCAACAATGAATGAGATAAGTATAATGAGCTGTATCTGGAGCTTTTCAGTAGTGCCTTTAAACTTATTGGCTCGCAACAGTAAGACTATGGCATACAAGAGCACGAGCAAAATAATCAGATATCCAGCAAATACGAGGGTAAAATCACAGCTCAACCGGAGTAACTCCGCGGCACTGAAAATTTCCCCTGTGAAGAGCTTCAGGGAATTAACCGAAAAAAGAGCGTCAATGATACCGCTGAGTATGGTGAACGCCCCGAGGAGTGCGCCTAGTTTCACGTGGTTGGGCCCCATCAGATAAGAAAGAAATAGCCAGATCCTAGAAGCCATTCACATTACACCGCCCTTCAGAATTCGATATAACATAAGCCTATAAAAATAGAACACGCTAATTCCATATTAACCCGCGTTCTTCCAACGTTAAGAGATGGTACGAGACCAACCTTCTTTCCATTCCAAGCGCGCTGACCAAAGCGTTGATGTGCATCGGCTGCTCGGCAATCAGCTCGACGATTTTGTAGTGATCGGGCTGCAGGAAGATATGCGAGTCTTCCAGCAGCTCTTCATCTAAAGGTTTTCTTTTCATATGGCATCAGAAATGGGGATAACGTTTGGCACCTCAAAAGACTTTCGGCGCACGGTACCATCTTCCGCCGCGCCTTCTTCGCCATCGCTTCCGCCTTCGCCATCCGAAGGCGGCGGTCACGGCGAAGAGATCTGGAAATAAAACGACACTTTTTGCTAGTCAGCTGACTGTTAATATTCAGGATAAGAAGCTCGACCTCATCCGACCGAATGAGACGTTAATTCAGATCACGACAAGCGGAACATAAAGTACCCTCTGATCGTGTCGTAAAGCGACCACACTTCTTGCACCGATTTACCTTTCTCTCCCTTCTGCCCTTTACCTTCCACTCCTTTCTTGCCCATTCTTCACCTTCTCCAAGTTTGAGGATATCAAATGGCTCATAATCCGTAGTTTCGCTCGGTCCAACTGCCGATCCACGAGAGTTGCCATTCCATCCTCATTCGATCGCTTCCACCGCTTTTTTATAGCTAGCCGATCCGGCGATCACAGCCGAAAAGATGGTTCTTATGGTTTTGAACAGCTGACCGTTAAAACAGACATTAGACAATCAGTGCGTGTGTCTTATGCCTTATACTTTTTCGCTCCTGCGGCAATCGCTTCTTCGACAGAGACCAAATCATTCATCACAAATATTCGTATGTTGCCTTTCACATTATGATCAATCGAATTCCGTAATATTGGTGCATATTTCTTAAATATTTCTAGTGTAACCGTATAATTAGATAGATCTTCAATAAGAGAAAGCTCAAACCATTTTCGCTCAAGATGCTTTATAACCTTGTTCCTTTCTCCCACGGTGGGTAGTTCAAACCGATATTGTTCTTGATTGTAGTATTCGTATAGTTCTCTGAAGAGCTCCTTGTCATCAAAGAAATGCTTGAAGCACCATACCCGCCCTATCTTGAAGATGTTAATCTTCTCCCGTTTTGGCGGGCCGCCAGCAACGGTGGGATTGCTCATGGTATTCTGTTTTGTTACCATCTTTAAAGGCTTTCATAGATAAGTAGGTATGCGCCTCTCACCGCTTCACCATAGCCGCGTTGGGTTTACGGGTTCCGTGATTTTCCGGAGGACAGACGTTAGAGTCCCTTCTTCAGCTTCGCTTTCACCTCAGCCGCTTTATCGGTTGCCGTGTGACCCTAATCGCATTTCCCTTCGAGTTTTGCTGTTCCGAGACCATGTACTTGCTCTTCACGAACCCGCGGTCGTTTCAGAGGTTCACCCGCGCCGCACTTCCTTCCGCTGCGCCATCCGGTAATCGCAGATAACGCTCAGGTACCCGCTCAACTGCTCATCCAGCGCCTCGCTACCCGTATCCACGAGGAGGAAGGGCGTCTCGCTCAATTTGTGCGGCGTCGCGAGCACAATCACATTCTCCAGGCCGATCTTTTCGAGCACCCGGGCACTGAGCTGCTGATTCCCGCGCCCGAATATGAAGCCCTGCGCGCCGATCGGGCTCACCAGCAGCTTCACCTTCGTTTCACCTTCCAGCAGGCGGAGCAACTCCTGCTCATTCAAGTCCTTGCCAACCAGTTTCCCGTCTTTCACCGCATCCACGCCAAGCAGCGTCTTCTCCTCGCCCAGCCCCAGCAGTTCCGCGATCTTAAAGATCGTTGTTCCGGCACCTAATATGTAGAGCGAGCCATCCCGCATGAATTCAAGGGCGAATAGTGCAATCTCCTCCTTCGCCTTCTCTTCACTCACGCTTTGAAAGAGGCTCTTGCCGTGCTGCACAAGCACGGGCTCGTAGGGGGTGCGGGCATAGCCAAAGACGGTCATGTGCAGCTCATTGCGCCGGTACGCCTCTTCATCCGTATCCATGACCTCCGCATCGCGCACCTCCGCCTTCCCTTCGGCGAAGAGCGTGACCAGCTGAGCCGCACCTTTGGGACTGATCGCGAAGACTGCGGAATGCATCTTCACGCCCGCGGGAATGCCGAGCATCGGAATGGTTCGTTCGACGACGCTGTACACATCGCGAGCTGTGCCGTCACCGCCGCAGAAGAGCATGAGATCTACCCCTTTGGCCATGAATCGGCGGCAGGCCTGCTTGGTGTCCACACTCGTGCTGCTGCCATCGAAGGAATAAACAACCTCGTACTGCAGCCCTGAGCTTCGCAGGACATCTTCACCCATCGCGCCTGAGCAGGTAAGCATGAGCGCATCGAGCTTCAGCTCAGCAAGGCAGTTCTTCGCGCGGTCAGCCGCCAGTGGGTGCGCGCCCCGCCGCCGCGCCTCCTCGGCCAAGCCGTCCGTTCCTTTCAGGCCGACCGAGCCGCCCATGCCTGCGATCGGGTTGATGAGAAAGCCGAGTTTCATGCTTTGGTGATGATTCATTCACTTAGTTTCACATATTTCTCGAGGCTGAGAAATAGATCAATCCCTAGATCCATTGTTCCCACCTGTTCTTTTTCACGTAATGGCTTAACTCGCGTGTGGTGCTCTTCGAGATAGGTTATGAAAATCCCCAAGTTATCCATTTCCAGGTAAGAGTGGATAAGCGCGTGCGTATTCGAAGGGACACGAAAACCCGCACTACGTACGTACTGATTAGTACGAGAGGTGCCGGTGGAGGGTTAGAAAGATAAACAAGCAAAACCAACTACTCTGCAGGTGAGAGAGCACTATGGAAGAGCGGCTGAAGGCGCTTGAAATCGCCATGGACCGTGAAGAAGCTGCCAGAACGTTCTATCTGGAGGCGAGCAAGAAGGTCACCCATCCGTTTGCTCAGGAGATGTTCAGCTCGTTCGCGAAGGACGAAGAGCGACACTACCTGACCGTCCAGAAGATCTATACACGGCTGAAAGAAGAGCGGGCATGGCCCAAACTGATCACCTCCATTGGCGATGCCGTGATCACCCGCGCAGTGGATCCGCAGCAGCAGCTTGAACCGCTGACCATGAGCACGAAAGATCTGAACGTGAGCCGCAAGATCGTGAAACTCGGGCTGGAGCGGGAAGAGCAGAGCATGGCCTTTTACCACCAGCTGGCCGAGCAAGCGACCGACCCTTTTGAGAGCCGGTTCTTTATCGCGCTCGAACATGAAGAGCGAGGTCATTATCTCACGCTCTGGGATTATCGCGAGTATCTCGAAGACCCGGCGAGCTGGCACAGCAGGAAGGAAGGGTTCCGGCTCGATGCCGGGTGAGTGCAGCACGATGGTCCGCCTTTTTGGCATCTCCGGTAGTCCGCGCCGAGCGGCGACCGATTGGATCGTGCAGGAAGCGTTACGGTACGCTGCAGAGCGGTGGCAGGCGGAAACGCGGTACTTCTCAGTCCGCGGCAAGAAATTGAACTTCTGCATCCATTGCGACCACTGCATTAAAGAGGGCGGCTGCGTGCACGAGGACGCGATGCAGGAGGTCTATGCCGGCTTCGAATGGGCTGACGCGGTCATCATCGGCTCCCCGGTCTACCAGGGCACGCTCAGCGGTCAGACAAAGGTGCTGCTCGATCGCATGCGAGCGTTAGCCGCGAGCAACCCGCATGCACTCCGCTATAAGGTCGGTGCCGCGGTCGCCGATGGCGGTGACCGAATCGGCGGTCAGGAGCTGGCGATACGCGCAATTGCGGATTTCTACGTGATTAATGAGATGATCCATGTCGGCGGAGGCGCGTTCGGCGCGAACCTGGGCGCGTCATTCTGGTCGCAGGATAAGGGCGTGCCGGGTGTGAAGGCGGATGACGTGGGCTTGAAGAGCCTTTACAAGACGGTGAACCGGCTAGTGGAGGTCGCTCAGCTGCTCCAGGAAGCCAGGAGGGCGGAATGAGCACGGCGAGGGCGAAGCGGATCGCCTGGGGCATCACGGGCTCGGGCGATAAAATCCGTGAGACGGTGGCGCTCATGGAGGAGCTGATCGAGACGTACGACCTGGAGGTTCACGTGTACCTCTCAAAAGAGGGCGAGGTGGTCTTAAAATTTTACCGGATGCTGAATGATCTGAAGCGAGTATTTCCGAAGGTAACGGCCGAGCATGGTCCAAATGCGCCCTTCCTCTCCGGCAAGCTCCAGATGGGCACCTACTCGCTCTTCCTTATCGCGCCCGCCACGGCCAATACGGTCGCCAAGATCGCTTACGGGATCGCGGACTCGCTCATCACCAATTCGGCCGCGCAGGCCATGAAGGTGAATGTACCGGTCTATATCTTCCCCGTGGACCAGCAGGAGGGTGAGCTGGTCACGAAACTGCCCAACGGCCGGGACCTGAAGTTACGAATCCGGAAAGTGGACGTTGAGAACGTCGAACGGTTACGGCTGATGGACGGTATCACCGTGTTGGACAAACTTGACGAATTCGAGACGGTGGTGAAGCAGCTTTATGAAGAGTGAAACAGTCACCTGAGCCGCTATACAGCTGCGATTTATTGGAGGACCTAAACCTCGATGCCAATTTCTAACACGGGGTTAAAGATCGAGATTCCTCATAAAAAACAACCCCACGAGTTGTAGCCTATACAACTCCCGAGGTTGTAGTTTCAGGAAACAACCGGTAGGGTTGTATCATGCTGGAGTGTGGGGTGGTGATGGTGGTAGGGGGAGACCTATAATCTATCATCCGTTTTTGGTACTCCGCTCGGAAACGGGGCGGTTTCGAGCGCTTACTGAGCGGATGGCGCGCGCAATGAGGGCAGAACCGAGGGTTGAGAGAAAGATATATCTTCGTGACCCTGTACCATATACTGTCCAAAGCAGAGAAATGGTGATCAGTATGCCGTATTTCAGAAAAGAGACGCAGAAAGCTGATTTTGGGCTGCTGGAGGAGGATATCCTCGCGCTCTGGGATCGGGAACAGACCTTTCAGCAGAGCATCGACCAGCGCGAGGGCTGCGAGAAGTTCGTCTTCGTCGAGGGACCGCCAACGGCCAACGGGCTACCCCATCCCGGCCATATCCTCACCCGCGTGGTGAAAGATCTCGTGCTCCGGTACCGGACGATGCGCGGCTATTACGTGCGTCGAAAAGCGGGCTGGGACACCCATGGCCTCCCGGTCGAGATCGAGGTGGAGAAGGAGCTGGGGATCCGCAGCAAGCCGGAGATCGAGCACTACGGCATTGAGCGATTCAATCACCGGTGTAAGGAATCAGTCTTCAAGTACGAGCAGGAATGGGTGAATGCGACCCGCCGTGTCGGGTTCTGGATCGATATGGACCATCCGTACGTCACGTTCGAGAACACTTATATCGAATCGGTCTGGTGGTCGTTACAGGAGATCTGGTCGAAGGGCTTGCTCTATAAGGGCCATAAGGTCGTGCCGTACTGCCCGCGGTGCGAGACGACGCTCAGCAGCCACGAGGTCGCGCAGGGCTATCGCGATGTCGAGGATCCCTCGGTCTTTGTGAAGTTCAGGGTGAAGCGTGAGCAGACGTCCGAACCACCGCTCTATTTGCTGGCATGGACGACGACGCCCTGGACGCTGCTGGGGAATGTCGCGCTCGCGGTACATCCCGCACACCCGTATGTCCGGGTACGGATGCTGGTCAGCACCGCGGATG
>JADDYB010000596.1_pt1 | contig 11523 bp, 11 predicted proteins | sample 8641941 | NCBI WGS metagenome assembly JADDYB01 (sample SAMN16275377, study PRJNA637457) | freshwater sediment metagenome | isolation source: Lake Kineret sediment | place: Israel: Lake Kineret | collected 2013 | reverse complement strand
AGCGTAGCTATATCCAATATCACGATAGTTAGCTTCTGTTGTGTGTATCTCAAAGGTGATAAAGTTGCTCAAATCCTTCTTATGAGCGATAAAATCAAATAGTGGAAAATCGCGACTAGATGGGTAACGTACAAACTCGCCGTATTCTAAGCTGCCAAGCAGCGACTTTACGATGTTTTCAGGGAGTTTCGGGGTTTGCGCCAAAATTGCTATGGCTTCGAGGACATTCGACTTACCGGACGCATTTGGCCCGACGAATATCGTGAGCGGAGCAAGCTCCGGTTTCAATTTCCTGATGCTTTTGAAATTCTCGATTTTGATCTTAGTGAGCATAAGTAATATGCTGTTCGGAATGGTTTAAATATCTTTGCCTGCTCATAACAACATAACAAACCAAACGACACAGAGGTGTAACATGGTCTCTCAGCGCACGATCATCCGCCTGCTTGCCATTGGCTGCATGATAGCCGCACTGGCTGGTGTGCTCATCTTCTCGACCACCAGGCCGGCATGGCACGTGACTGATGACGGGCTGCTGGAATACCCGCCGTGCTCGCCTGAGTATCAGGTAAGGCTCCTCGAGGAGACTGCTACGTACACCTTAGCTGAGATAAGATTCACCAGCCGTGATGAGGAAATCGTTGGTCTCCTGCGCATGCCGCGGACTCACCAGATAGAGAAGGTTGCCGGTATCGTGCTCCTGCCTGGTGCAACGGTGAGCAAAGAAGGCGAGCAAGGGCTCGCAGCATATCTCTGCAGTCTCGGCTACGCCACTATCGCGCTTGATCAGCGGAATCTCGGCGTCGTTGATCTCCAGCAGGATCTCCAGCTCTTCTTGACTGATGAAGAGCCGAGTGAGCATAAGATGGTGCATGACGCGCTCGCGGCTGCAGCGGTCTTGCGCGTGCAGCCCGGGATCGATCCGGACCACATGGTATATGCAGGCGAGAGTAACGGCGCACGGTTCGCCATTATCGCCTGCGCGCTCGATCCACGGGCACGGGGCGTGCTGGCCATCAGCACCTGCGGGTACGGCGTGGAGGCTGCAATTGCCTCCGGGAGACTAACCGAGCCGGATCAGATCCGATTTTATCGGTCCGTCGATCCAGAGACGTACCTCAGCAAGATCCCACCTCGGAAGTTCGTGCTCTGCCACTCCGTGAACGATACGATCATCGCCTACGAGTACGCGGAACAAACCTATACCCATGCCCTCGCACCAAAAGAGCTCCACACCGTTGCATGCGCGACCCATGGCTACTGCTCCGAGATGGCCGATGCGCTCAAGACCGAGCTGGCCGCGATGGTCTCGTGAGTCAAGTCACAACCGCTACTTTGCGGTGAGAATCGCGCACAGCAGCACACCCTCACCTCGTAGCCCAAATGAGTCCACACAGGCAGGCACGACGACCGTCTCCAGCGGCGCGAGCAGAAGTTCGGCGGAGGGAGGCTCAGCCGTGGTAGTGAGCGTAACGGTGCCCTGGAGGCCGGTGATCAGCCAGAGGCGCGCGCCTGTCTCAAGAGTAACCTCAGCTTCGCCTCGCAGTCGAAGACGCCGCAGATGGAAGTGCGCGCCCTGTACGAGTTGATACGTTTCCAGGTCAGCATCGGTCCGTGTAAGTTCAGGCTCCTGCTGGTTTGCAGGCCATAAGCCTTCCCCGGTTGTCTTCAAGACGCGCAACGCATCAGCCAGATGCAGCTCCCGACCACGCCCATAATCGTACATTCTGAAGGTCCGCCCCGAGGCGGTACTGACCTCATACACCTTCGTGCCAGCACCCAGGGTATGGACCACGCCGGGCGGGATGCGATACGTATCACCGACCTGCGGATCGAATCCATGCAGCATGGAAAGGAAAGCGCCGCGGCGTATCGCATCAATCACTTCCGCTTGACTCATCGCCTGCTCGAGCCCCAGATACAGCATAGCACCGCGGCTCGCCTCCAGGACGTGCCATGCCTCCTCCTTCCCGTAGACGTCTCCCAGTGCGGCTGCATACGTATCGTCCGGATGCACCTGCACAGAGAGGTTCTCCTCAGCCTTGAGGATCTTCACGATCAGGGGGAATGTTGGACGACTCGGCGCTGCCGCCCCCACCAGCAGCTCATGAAAGAGTGCCATCAGGTCGTCCAGGGTGAGGTCGTCCGCATCTCCGGGCTTCAGCTCCGCGATATTCCGGGGCGAGGCGCACCAGAACTCATAGCCCCACAGCTTCGGCTCCACGAAGGGCTTGATCGTGAAGGGTCGAGAAACAAGGAACTTCAGCTCGTCACCGTGCGCGATCATCAACTTCGCAAGCCGCTCCAGCCGCTTCTTCGTGGCCTCCATCTCATCATCGGAGACATCGCGTACCAATTCCGCAACCTCGCAGAGCGCATAGTCATTACCCGGGAGGCAGGTGTGCCACCATGCTGCTTTCGCTCCTTTCTCCGCACCCATGGACATTCGCAGCCGAATCATGCCTTTGACCGGATGAAAGACACCGACGAGAAAACAGTCTTCTACCTCGAGCTCGTCATGATCCACCACGTTATACACCACACACCGTTTGCCCTTGATCCGGTTCAGGGTAGCATTGAGCACGCAGGCACCTTCGAGCTCCGCGTGCTTCGCCGTGGTATTCATGATCACACTCTCCTTGACCTCACCCGCAGCGATCGCCGACCGCTCGTAGACCGAGCAGGAAATCGTGCAGCCTGTCGCAACGGAGGCAAGATCAACCGCAAGGAATCGACGCAGCTGCCGCCCCACCTCGTTATCCGCGAGGAGTTTCATCACGCTCTCGTAATACCGCTCATTCGTACCAAAGTCCAACCAAATCGTCCGTTCGCTCAACGGATAGCTCTTGAGGAACACGCCCGGCGCTCGCTCGAGCAGGTCCTGCTTCAATCGATCTGCGCGTTCACGGAGCCACGGTTCCGCTTCGTATTCCGGTAAGAGCCATGCTTGCCAGAGCTCATCGGAATTGAACTTACCGCGCCGCGCGGTAAGCTCCGGGCTGAACACCTCGAGCATCCGTTCCGCCGCAAGACCACTCAGGGCAAACATGCCCATGTTCACCATCACCTCGCCCTGCCACTGCTGCACCAGCCGCTTCGCCGCCTCGTAGTTGCGCGTATCCTCGAAGGCGAGCAACTCGCAGCACGCTCCTCCGTTCTCACCTCTCACGATTTGTATCCCATACGTGCTCGCGATCGTCTCGGTGAGCTCCGTCTTCAAGCCGAAAAGCAGCACGTGCGTGGTCAATGCGCACTCACGGATCGCGTCAGGCGTATCCTCGAGCAGGAGGAATTGATCGCCCCAGGTTACCATGATGCGGCCTGGAATTGCGAACTCCTGGAACTGCTTGATCACGCCTTCCAGAATGGTGAGGTTGGGCACCTCGATGAGCGCTTTGTTCTTCACCGTCCGCGTAAGGACGTTGCGGGTACCCTCGCCGGCGGTGTGCACAAGGAGCAGACTTTTGCCACGCTTCACCTCCGCCACCAGGTCTTTTCCGAGCACGGTACTCGCGTTATCGATCGCGAAGAGCGTGCCCAGGCCGTTGCCCGCACGACCTGTCCACCCACTCTCGGGCACCGGCACGAAGGTCGAGTTAAGAAGCACACCGGGTCTGAAGGACGCAGCGGCTAATTGACGCGCGTCTACCTCTTCACTCACCACGACCACCACGTAATCGAACATCCCCGCCACTCTTTTATACCCGGGTGCCACATTTAAAAGTAGCCCGAGAATGAAGATACGTGCAAAAATCGAGATACACGGTGCGAATGCGGCCTTAGCTGGTGTACCGCTCATGCAGGATAATACCGCTCGCATGAAGACGGTCGTGACGGCTGAGCGCGTGATAACCTGCTTTGAGACTGATAAACTTGGCTCGCTGATTGCGAGCGTGGATGATTTCTTGATGAATGCCCGGGTGGCACGCGATATCCTTGAGCTGGTGGAGGGTGAGCATGAAGCCCCAGTCTGAAGAGCCGATAGCCATGACGTTTGAGCTGAAAGCTACGCTGACGTGCAGTGGCAGCCTTGCGGCAAAGGTCGATCGCGCTGTGATCGAGGACTTCGTGCGGCATTGTAACACAGACGTCTTGAAAAAAGGCGCGCCTCCAGGGTGTGGTGCTGCTATCATTTGGTGGGAGGTGGCCGCTGAGAACTTCGCCCTGGAAATTCGTTCCGACCGCTATGTGCGGGCACATGACGCGCTGCTCCGTGCAAAGAAAGAATTTGGCACGGTGGTGGGGAAGTATCGGATCGGGATACGTGGTCTTGAGATCCAGGACTACCGGATCACCCTCGACTGGGATGCGGAGGAAGGCTTGAAGCTCGTGAAATTGCCATTTGTCAAGGAGCTGAAGCACGAAGGGGGGCGATTAGAGCTGCTTCTCGCGCTCGACGAGGCCGCGCTCGAGAACCGGATTCCTGATCGGCTCATTCGGTTACTGGAGGATAAACGGGAGGCGTTCCGCTGGCGGGGTAAAACGGAGCACTGGGAACTGCTCTTCGAGAGTGCGAAGAAACCCCTCCGGTTCGATAAAGACCCCACCGAGGAGATGCTCCAGCACGGCTGGCTCGAGCATGCTGCAGGTCGCGGACAGTATATTTATGGCCCGCAGGTGACGCGCATCTTCAGAACCTTCGAGCAGATACTGCAAGCTGAGCTCTTGACACCTCTGAGCTATGCGGAGATGATCTTCCCGAAGCTCGTGACCTGGGATGTGTGGAAGCGATCAGGGCACGCGAAGGGGATCTATCCAGAAGCATACTACGTCTGCACGCCGAAGACCCGCGACCCTGAGTACTGGGAAGAGGTGATCGATTACTTCAAGGTGACAAATGAGGTCCCGGTCGCGCAGATCATGGAGAAGATCGAGAATGTCGGCGGGATGTGCTACGCGCAGTGCCCGCCGTTCTGGCCGTTTCTCCAGGGGAAGACGCTGCCGGACGAGATACTCCCGATCCGCGTCTTCGACCGTTCAGGGCCATCATTCCGCTATGAAAGCGGGGGCATCCACGGGATCGAACGCCTCGACGAGTTCCATCGGGTCGAGATCGTCTGGATCGGGACGAAGCAACAGGTGATCGAGCACGCGGAGCTGCTGGTCGCGAACTACCGGCACATCTTCGAGGAGATCCTCGACCTCCAGTGGCGTGAGGCCTGGGTCACGCCCTGGTTCATGGCACAGGAGGGACGAGCTGGCCTGGCAGAGCTGCGGGAGGTGGGCACCCGTGATTATGAAGCTCTGCTCCCCTACAGCGGGAAATGGCTGGAGTTCCAGAATGTGAGTGTGAATGGTGACAAATATCCAAAAGGTTTCAACGTCAAGCTGCAGAGCGGGGCTGAGCTCTGGTCCGGGTGCTCCGGCGTCGGCCTGGAGCGGTGGGCCGCAGTATTCCTCGCGCAGAAGGGGCTGGATTCTGATCTCTGGCCCAACACGTTCCGTGAGCTCGTCGGTGCGCTCCCCGCGGTATTCAAATTCCTGTAATACGTCTGATCTAAACGGAGAGGTGAGTTAGGTAGATGAAAGCGCAGGACAAAGCGGATGAGGTACTGAGGCTCTTGGAGGAGAACGCACGACTGAGCGACGCGGAGATCGCCATGATGCTCGGGCTGCGGGAGGACGAGGTGAAGGGCATCATCGCTGACCTGGAACACCGGGGAGTTATCCGGAAATACAAAGCGGTGATCAACTACGAGAAGGCGGGCATCGAGCTCGTGCAAGCGCTGATTGACGTCAAAGTCAGCCCGGAGCGGAATACGGGCTACGATTCACTGGCGGAACGGATTTCACGCTTCCCTGAGGTCAAATCCCTCCGCTTGGTCTCCGGTGAGTATGATCTCTCCGTGCTCGTCACGGGGCGGACGATGCAAGAGGTCGCCTATTTCGTCGCGGAGAAGATCGCACCTCTTGAGCAGGTCCGCAATACCGTGACCCACTTCTTACTCAAGACCTACAAGGAGAACGGGGAGATCTACGCGGAGAAGGAGACGGTGAAGCGCTTGCCGGTAACGCCGTAAGTGATCGCGCGAGCGGATCGAAAGCCGCACACTTTTTATCTTCACAGCGCAAACCTCAGCTAACAAAGGGACGAGCATGAGCAGGATGGTAGATCATATTGCGGAGAAGGTAAAGCAGCTCAAGGGCTCGGGCATACGTGAGTACTTCGATCTCGTCCAGGGTATGGAAGGAGCGATCTCGCTCGGTGTCGGCGAGCCGGATTTCGTCACGCCCTGGCGTATCCGCGAGGCGTGCATCTTCTCGCTTGAGAAGGGCTACACCACCTACACCTCGAACTGGGGGTTGCTCGAGCTCCGTGAGGCGCTCTCAGAGCGCATGTACAAGGAGACCGGCGTCTATTATGAGCCCGTGAATGAGATTTTGATCACCACGGGCGTGAGTGAAGCAGCGGATCTCGCACTCCGGGCAATTCTCGATCCCGGCGACGAGCTTATCCTGCACGAGCCGTCGTACGTGAGCTACAAGCCCTGTACGATCTTCGCCGGCGGGACGCCCATCGTAGTTCCCACGACCGTCGAGGACGAATTCCGGGTGCAAGCGGAGGAGATCGAGGCGAGAATCTCGGACCGCAGCAAAGCGATCTTGTTGAACTATCCGAACAATCCCACGGGCGCAACGTTAGCCCGGAAAGACCTGGAGGAGATCGCGGACGTGGCCACCGAGCACGATCTCCTGGTGATCTCCGATGAGGTCTACGAGAAACTGACCTACGAGGGCACACACACCTGCTTCTCTTCCTTGAATGGAATGAAGGAGCGGACGATACTGCTGAATGGCTTCTCGAAGGCGTACGCGATGACCGGCTGGCGCCTGGGCTATGCCGCGGGAAACCGGGAGATCATCGAGGCGATGATGAAGATCCATCAGTACATCATGATGTGCGCGCCAATTACGGCTCAGAATGCTGCGATCGAGGCACTGCGCTGCGAGGACGAGGTGAACCAGATGGTGAGCGACTACAACCGGCGGCGGCGCATCATGGTCGATGGGCTCAATAAGCTCGGGCTGCACTGCTTCATGCCGAAAGGCGCGTTCTACACCTTCCCCTCGATTCAAGCTACCGGGCTGAGCTCCGCGGAGTTCACGAAGCGGCTGCTCTTTGAGGAGAAAGTGGTCGTGATACCCGGGAGTGTCTTTGGTGACTGCGGGGAGGGGTACGTGCGGTGTGCGTACACGGTCTCCCAGTACGAACTCAACGAGGCTTTGGAGCGCATGGCGCGCTTCTTGGCACGTATCGGGTAGGATCGAAGAACTCGAGCACCTACCTACCCAAGCCTGCTCCAGTAAAGTGTTGGTCGGGTTGTTGAAATGATCGAGATCTGTATCTATGGCAGAGGTGGGCAAGGCGGCGTCACCCTAGCGGAATTGGTCGCCCACGCCGCGATCCACGAGGGCAAGCACGCGCAGTCCATGCCCTCCTTCGGGCCGGAGCGGCGCGGTGCGCCGGTTCTTGCCTTCTTACGGGTGGACGAGACGGATCGGATAAAAATACGGGCGGAGGTCACCGAGCCGGACGTGCTCGTGGTACTCGACCCGGGATTACTGCCCGTTGGTGATGTCCTGGCGCGGCTCAAGAAGGAAGGAACTGCGGTATTCAACACCAAGAAGACGCATGCGGAGATGCGGTCGAAGCTGACGACGGGACGACTGGCCACGGTCGATGCGCTGGCCATCGCGAAAGAGGTGCTGGGTTTGCCCATCGTCAATACGACCATGCTGGGCGCGCTGGTCAAAGCAACCGGTATTGTGGACCTGGCATCGCTCGAGGAGCCGCTGCACGAACGATTCGGGAAGCTCGCGGTCAAGAATCTCGAAGCGATGCAGCGTGCCTATAACGAGACGGTGGTCGGGTAACCCGTGCGGCTAGCACGAAGAAAGAAGGAGTGAGCAATGGTCGCGAAACAAAAAGGCTGGAAGGAGCTTGAACTCGGCTGTGTGGTGATCGAGCCAGGTAGCGCAGCGATCGAGAAGACGGGCGATTGGCGGTCAGAACGGCCGGTTCGTGATACGACGAAGTGTATCAAATGCGGGGCGTGCTACATCTACTGTCCCGAGGCGTGCATCCACGAGGACGAAGACGGGTTCTTCGAGGCAGACCTGTACTATTGCAAGGGCTGCGGCATCTGTGCGCACGAGTGTCCGCGTAAGGTCATTACGATGGTGGAGGAAGAGGAGGAATAAGGAGAGGCTGTTAGTTAGGTTCGTGGATGAGCTAACAACCAGCAAGGGGTAACTACTATCATGCCCCGCAGGCGATCAGAACGGAAAACGGAACGATTAATCAAGCAGTTTTACAAGTATCTCACGCTGAAAAAGGGCCTGAGCGAAGCAACCGCTGCAGAGCACGCTCAGCGAATCGGGATCTTCGCGCTCCACTATCTCCAAGATTACGAGGGAAAAAATCTTATCGATGCTTCCGGTAGCGATATTGACCAGTATCTCGGAGACTGGTATATCCGGAGGGTGCTGAACAGCGGTACGAGTGACGTTCGCCCTGCGCTTGTCACCTTCAAGAAATTCTTCAAATTCCTCTACGAGAAGCGAAGAATCGGCAAAGCGCAGTTGGATGATATACTGGCCGCCTGCAACGACCCGCAAAAGTACATGAGCCGATTTGAAACGTACTTCGAACTCGACCCAGAACGTGCGAGCCGGGATGCTCAGTTCGAGGACTGGCTCCCGGGCTATGGTAACGAAGTAGAGGAAGATCAGGAACGCCCATGTAGGGTGCATGAAGAACTCAGCCGGACATTCTCAGCTCAAAATCTGGACGCGAATAACAGGATCGTTCTGGACGATTTCCTGCTCTTCTCGGGTTACCTCACCGCGAATAACGGTGGCTCAATCGTGGCAATGAAGAAAGAAGAATTGAGAGCGAGAGTAAGAGAGGAAAGGGAGAGGGAGTGGGTAAGAGACTCGTTGATGCTACGGGCTAAAAAACCTGAAGATACCCTGAGGATATTGTTCGACCTGTGTGAATTCACGCAGAAGTTAGCCAGAAATCAAAGATGAAGGAAATGAGGAGTATAGAAGAGGTAGTAAAGAGCATTACGAGGATATTAGAAGAAAAGAAGGTGGATTATGTGATTGTTGGGGGTATAGCAGTATCCGCATGGGGTAATATCCGCACAACCAGGGATGTGGATATACTGCTGCTCCTCAATAAAGAAGATGCCAATGAGCTTGAAGTGGCGTTGAAGCGGGAGAGGTTCTCAATTCAAGCAGGGGATATACTAGATGCATTAAAGCAGAGAAGCCACTTCACGATCTTTGATGAGTTATCGGAATATCACATAGATGCAAAAGGAATTTACAGTGAAAATGATCGGCTAACACTCACCAGGAGGAGGAAAGTAAGTTTAGCGGATTTTGCGTTGTATGTTGCATCACCCGAAGATCTCATTGCGAACAAACTGCTAGTTGGAAGTGAGCAGGACATAAAAGATGCCGAAGGTATGTATGCCCGGCAGTTTGATAACCTGGACATGGCGTATTTAGAGGTTAGATGTATGAGCTTAGAGGTTAACGAGGAGTTTTTAACGATGAAAAAGCGGGTTGAACGAACCTTACATGAAGGAGGAAACAAGCAAGCGAAAGATATTTTACAAGTAGGAGGGAGCATGTGATGCCAAAAGGAAAAGTAATTGGTATGGAAGGCTCGTTTGCGGTGGCTGAGGCGGTACGGATGGCGAATGTCGATGTGATCTCCGCATACCCCATCACGCCGCAGACACACATCGTGGAGCGTCTGGCGGAACTGATCGCGGATGGTATTCTGGATGCGGAATTCATCTGTGTGGAATCAGAGCATTCGGCGATGAGCGCCTGTGTGGGCGCATCGGCGGCTGGTGCGCGTGTATTCACCTGCTCAGCCTCGCAGGGGCTGGAGCTCATGCACGAGGTACTCTACATCCCCTCCTCAATGCGGCTGCCGGTCGTGGCCGTGGCGGCGAACCGGGCACTTTCAGCACCACTTTCCGTATGGTGCGATCACTCTGACGTCATGGCGATCCGGGACATCGGGTGGGTCCAGATCTTTGCGGAGAACAATCAGCAGGCCTTCGACCTCACCGTCGCCGCCTACAGGATCGCGGAGGACCGCGATGTCCTCTTCCCCGCGATGGTGCACCTCGATGGCTTTTATCTCTCGCATGTCATCGAGGATATGCTGATGCCGGATGAGCGTGAGGTGGCCGAGTTCCTACCAGATTACGAGCACCCGTTTGTGTTAGATCCTGAACGCCCGGTGAGCATGGGCTGCTATGGGCCCCCGTTTATCTATCCCGAAGCGAAGAAGGCACAGGAGGTCGCGTTCGAGCGCGCGAGGTCGCGGATCAGAGCGATCTGGCAGGAGTTCGGGGAGCGATTTGGGCGATATTACGAACCTGTGGAGACCTACCGGATGGATGACGCACGTATCGCGCTCGTCACCATGGGCAGTATCAGCGAGACGGCGATGCTCGCGGTAAATGAGCTGCGTGCGGACGGCACCCCCGTGGGGCTGATTCGGCTGCGGTTGTGGCGCCCGTTCCCCTTCCGGGAGTTCCGTGAGGCGGTGAAAGGGCTCGAGCTGCTCGTCGTGCTGGATCGCGCCATCTCCTTCGGCATGGGCGGGCCGGTCTGCTCCGAGGTGAAATCAGCGTTGTACGATCTGAGAGCGGACCTGGGCATCGTGGGCTTTATCGGCGCCATTGGTGGTCGCGATCTCTCGATCGGCGAATTCAAGTACATGGTGACTCGTGCGATGGCACGAATAAAGATGGTGGAGCCGGGTGAGGAGATCGCCGCGGAAATGATAGGGGTGAGAGACTAATGGGAGAAAGAGAGATGAGCGCGCTCATGCGAGACGAGGAGCTCTTCGTGCCCCGGCTCATCACGACGGATGAGAACTTCGCCTCCGGACACCGTGCCTGCGTCGGCTGTGGCGAGGCACTTGCCGTCCGCCATGTTTGCAAGGCGCTGGGGAAGAATGTGATCATTGTGAACGCCACGGGCTGCATCGAGATCTTCTCCTCGCTCTTACCGCGAACCTCGTGGCGCGTGCCCTGGATCCACACGCTCTTCGAGAACGTGGGCGCGGTGGTCTCCGGGGTCGAAGCGGCATATAAGGCGCGGATCAGAAAGGGCAAGCTCGAGGATCGAGGCGTCAAGTTCGTCGGCTTAGCCGGTGACGGCGGCACCTCGGATATCGGGCTACAAGCATTATCAGGCGCATTGGAACGCGGCCATGACTTCCTCTATGTCTGCTTCGATAATGAGGCGTACATGAATACGGGCATTCAGCGGTCGTCATCCACACCCTACGGCGCATGGACGACCACCGCACCCGTGGGCAAGAAGAGCATCGGCCAGATGACCTGGAAAAAGAACATGCCGGAGATCGCCGTGGCACATCGGATACCCTACGTAGCCACTGCCTGCCCGTCATATCCGTTCGATCTGATTGATAAGGTGAAGCGAGGCGTGGAGACCGAAGGTCCGGCGTACCTCCACGTCTTCTCC
>JADDYB010000595.1_pt1 | contig 11529 bp, 7 predicted proteins | sample 8641941 | NCBI WGS metagenome assembly JADDYB01 (sample SAMN16275377, study PRJNA637457) | freshwater sediment metagenome | isolation source: Lake Kineret sediment | place: Israel: Lake Kineret | collected 2013 | reverse complement strand
TCAAGGATTCAAGGGTTCGAGGGCTCAAGCTTTTTTTAATTACTTCACTTGGCCCCTAGAATCCTGGACCCCTCGGATCCTGCTTTTAACTGGGCTTGGCCCTAATCCCCGGATCTTCTCGGTCATCTCCCGAGCCACCTCTGCAAAGCGCTGCCCCTGGGCCGAACTCATGTTGTACATCTCTACCCGAGCCCCTCCTAACCCCACCTCATCCAATAACCCCTTCACATACTGAACTCGTTTCTTCGCCCTCAAGTTCCCTCTCAGGAAGTGACACTCTCCCTCCAAACACCCTGCTAGGTAAACCCCGTCCACTCCAGATTCAAAGGCCTTGAGGATTAATAATATATCCACCCTCCCTGTACAGGGAACCTTCACGATCTTCACATTCGTAGGATAGTTGAGCCTCATCGAACCTGCCAGGTCCGCCGCACTGTAAGCTCAATGCTCACAACAAAAGGCCAAGACCTCAGGCTCAAACGACGTTGCTCGTGATTCGGGACTCGTGCCTCGTGATTCCTGAACTGCTTCTGTCATGCTAAACCTCGTTTCAGCTCAAAGTTCCTGCTTGCCGGCAGGCAGGCCTATCACCCTATCTCCCCATCTATTTTCTGTAAGCTACGCTGCCACATCCATGATCAAGGCTTGGCACTTGGCCCACAATTGAGGATCCCTGAAGTGCATCAGCTCAATGGCCCTGGCCGGGCACTCGGCCGCACAGCTGCCGCAGCCCTTGCATTTGGCCAAATCAATCTCCGCCTCGCCCTTCAGATTGATCACCGGAACGTCATACGGACATACTCGCACACAGGTCAGACAAGCCGCGCACCGCTCGCCCTCCACCATGGCCACCACACCACCCACAAGCATTTTCTCCTTAGATAAAATGGTGCAGGCGCGAGCTGCTGCTGCGTTTGCCTGGGTGATCGTTTCGCTGATCAACTTAGGCCCGTGGGCGCCACCGGCGAGATACATACCATCCGTCGCAAAATCAACAGGTCTCAGCTTCATATGGGCTTCCAAGAAGAACCCTTCCATTGTCCGGGGGACCTTTAGCATGGTTGCCAATTCCTCGTTCTCTCTCGGAATGGTGGCCGCAGAAAGAATCAGGAGGTCAGGCTTTACCTCCACCTTTTCTTTCAAGATTCGATCCAGAAAAGATACGGTGAGATCTTGTCCATTCTTTTTCACTTCAGGCTTTTCTTCGGGTTCGTATCGGATGAACATAATCCCTTGTTCCCGAGCTTTGGCGTAATAAGATTCTGCAAGGCCATAAGTTCGTATATCCCGGTAGAGAATCGAGATATTGGCATTGGGATTCAATTCCTTAATCTTGAGAGCATTCTTCACCGCCGTCGCACAGCAGGTTCGGCTGCAGTTGGGTCGCTCTTTGTCTCTTGATCCTACACATTGAATCATCACAATGTGATTGGCTCGGGCCACTTCGTCAGGTTGACTGACGATCCGACCTTCCAATTCAAGCTGCGTGACAATGCGGGGATCCTCACCATAAAGATATTCTTTTGGTTTCCATTCCTGAGCGCCTGTGGCCAAGATGGTTACCCCATGCTCAATCTTCCGGTAATACATGGTAGGCGCTACCATCACTCCTGTGGAGAAGTTTCCTTTGGAACCGCTGAAATCAACCACTAAAGCGTTGGTGATGACATGTATGGATGGATGGTTTGTCACCCGAGTGATCAAATCCTTTAAGAAGGCCTGAATATCTTGACCTTCGAGTGTGTAATAAAGGTTTCTCAGATTCCCTCCCAATTGCGCTTCTTTTTCGAGAAGGAAAACCTCGTATCCCTGTTCGGCGAGTTTCAGGGCAGAGGTCATTCCAGCCACTCCTCCTCCGATGACCAATGCCTTATGGGTCACCGGCAATCCGACTTCGCTGAGAGGCCGGATCAATCGGGCATTGGCCACAGCCATCCGGACAAGATCCTTGGCTTTGTGGGTGGCATCCTCCTTCTGACGCATGTGGACCCAGGAACATTGGTCACGGATATTGGCCATTTCGAAGAGGTATTTATTGATTCCTGCCTCTCGACAGGTTTCTCTGAACATCGGTTCATGGGTTCTGGGAGAGCAGGAAGCCACAATGACACGATTCAATTTATGCTCGATGATGGCATCCTTAATCTTTCCCTGGGTGTCCTGGGAACAAGTATAAAGGTTATCTTCAACATGAACGACATTTCCTAGCGTCCTCGCATACTCCCTCACTTCAGGGACATTGACTACGCCTCCAATGTTGATGCCGCAGTTGCAGACGAAGACCCCAACGCGAGGTTCTTCCCCCGTCACATCCGTCTCGGGAGGATATTCCTTTTTGGTGACCATTGTCCCTCGTGCAGAAGCGATCAGTCCTGCAGCATCTGCCACCGCACCGCTTGCCTGAGAGACAGTTTCTGGAATATCTTTGGGTCCCTGAAACACACCACAGACATAGACACCGGGTTTCGATGTTGAAGTGGGTTCGAAGGGTTTTGTCTTACAGAATCCATGAGCATCCACCTCGATGCCCATCCGTTTTGCCATCTCAACCGTTTCCTTGGATGGGACCATGCCTACAGAAAGGACGACCAAATCGAATTCCTCTTCAACCATTTTCCCCTCTTCATCCAAGTAGGTCACCAAGAGGTTCTTTGTTTTGAAATGTTCCCTGATTCTGGAGACCATGCACCTGATGAACCGGACGCCGTATTCGGACTTCGCTCTTTCATAATAAGCATCGAATCCCTTGCCATAGGCCCTGACATCCATATAAAAAATGGTGGGCTCGACAAAGTTGGCATGTTCTTTGGCAATGATGGCCTCTTTCGTTGCGTACATGCAGCACACGGATGAGCAGTAATCCTGTCCACAGGAGATATCGCGGCTTCCCACACATTGGATGAAAGCGATCTTCCGTGGATGGCCTGCATCGGAGGGACGCTGTACCACACCGGCATAGGGGCCACTAGCACTCAGCATCCGTTCGAATTCGATGCTTGTGACGACATTTGGATAAACGCCATAGCCTAATTCGGGCCGAATATTTCCTTCCACGGTTTTAAAGCCGGGCGTGAGAATGACTGCCCCGACTTTGACGTCAACCATTTTCTCGCGGTCGTCGTGATTGATCGCGCCCGCGCGACAGGCGAAGACGCACTGCAGACACTCGGAGCAGATGCCGCACTCCAGACACCTTTTGGCTGCTTCGATCACCTCCTCTTCGGTAAGCGTGGCTTCCACTTCTGAAAAGTCACCTTTGCGTTCGGCTGCTTCTCGTTTTGTCGGCACAGGCCGCGGGGCCTGTGATTTGACCTCCATCAACTCCTTCGCCTGAGTCGGGTCGAGTTTGGCTTCCGGCAGCCTTTCGATTGATTCTAAAACCGGCGGCCATACCCTAACTTCTTTATCCACCTTTAAATAGGCTTCAATCGAACGTGCCACCTTATGTCCTGCGGCAATGGCATCCACAACAAAAGTGGTTCCTGTGACCACATCGCCGCCAGAGAAAATCCCGGGCACATTCGTGACAAGCGTCTCTTTATCTACGGCGACCGTCCGGCCACGCACCGTTTCCACCTTGTTGTTCAATAATGTGAGATCAGGTTTCTGGCCAATGGCAAAGATGACCACATCGCAAGGAATAACGGTCTCTGTCCCGGGGATCTCGTCAAAGTCAGGCCTTCCTTCGATGAATCCTCGGAAATTCACATCCACGGTTCGCACGCCTGTGACATGACCGTCTTTGTTCGTCACTTCCTTAAAGGTCCTTCCGGGATAGACATCAATGCCTTCGTCTTGAGCGTCACGGACTTCCCAATCATGAGCAGGCATTTTCTCCCGACTTTCCAGGCAGGACATGCCCACCCAGCTTGCACCCAGACGGACTGAAGACATGGCCGCATCAATCGCAACGTTTCCACCGCCGAGAACCAACACGCGCTTGTTTGCAATTTTTGATTGGATCTTTGACGTTCCTGTAAGGCTGACTTCGCGTAAGAAGTCTGTTGTGATGTGAACCTCTGGCAGGTCATTTCCAGGGATAGGCAGCTTAATGCCAATATGAGCGCCTGCAGCGACAAAGACAGCATCGAAATCTTTGAGCAACCCTGTCACATCTTCCACACGATGGTTCAGCTTCAGCTCAACCCCTCTTGAAATGATTTCATCTATCTCGCGCTGTAGTAAGTCGTAAGGCATGCGATACTCTGGAATGCCCACGCGCATCATTCCGCCTGGTGCAGGCTGTGCTTCAAAGACCGTGACAGAGTAACCTTTCCGGATCAGGTCATCGGCCGCCGTTAATCCTGCTGGGCCAGCGCCGACTATGGCGACCTTCTTTCCCGCTCCACTGGTATCCGGAGCCTTCTGGACACCTGACGCATACATCTTCTGGATCTCTTCAGGATGGGCGAATGCCCAGTCGGTCACAAAACGTTTGAAATGCATGATATTGACGGGTTCACTTCCAACCTCCGTTCGGGTACAGGCCTCCTCGCATCGATGGTTGCATACGCGGCCGCAAACCGAAGGAAAGGGGTTATCTTCTTTGATGGTGCGGTAAGCCTCGGCAAATCGTTTCTCCCGGATAAGGGCAACATAGCCCATGGCACGCTGTTCAATCGGACAGGCGTTACGACATGGAGCTTCACCACGTTTTTCGATGGCGAAAGCATTCGGGATGGCTTGAGGATATCTCTTGTAGATGGCCTTTCGTGTAGAGAGCAAGGCATTGAACTCGTCAGGGCGGATGATGGGACAGGCTGCTGCACAGTCACCGCAACCCGTACATTTAGCGGTGTCAACGAAACGAGCATGTTTACGAAGGTGGACATTAAAGTTCCCTGGTTCTCCTGAGATGCCTTCGACATCGGTGGCCGTCAAGATGCCAATGTTGAGATGGCGGCCCGCCTCTACCAGTTTAGGAGAAATGATGCACATCGAGCAATCATTGGTGGGAAAGGTTTTATCCAATTGAGCCATCACTCCGCCAATCGCCGGTGATGTCTCGACGAGATAAACGTAGTAGCCAGATTCGGCTAGGTCAAGGGACGCCTGGATCCCAGCGATCCCGCCCCCTACCACCATCACTGCGCCAACTTTATCGGCCATTTCATTCACCCCTTTAAATTCCAAATGTCAAAACCCAAATGTCAAATCAATGTCAAATGACCAAATGCCAAAAAATATTTTTGGTCGTTTGGATTTTGGATTTAATTTGAACTTGATTCACCTTCGGTTCATCACTTCGTGCGGACTTTGATATTTGACATTGCTTTTACATTAATCCCTTGGCACTCAATACCTTGATCGGGTCTGTGATGTGCCGGTTAAACCATTTCTTGGCATCGCGATGCCCCAAAGCTAATCCCATCAGCTCTGTAAAGTAGAGAATGGGGAGATCGTATTTTTTCCCCGTCTCTTTCTCCAATTCTTTCTGACGGGTATCGAGATTGGCCTGGCACATCGGGCAACCCGTGACCAGGCAATCCGCCTCTGCTTCCATTGCCATGGAAAGAAGTCTGTCGTTCAATTTCCTTACGATGTCTGTCCGCGTCATCACCAGACTGGCTCCACAGCAATCTGTCTTATAGGACCAGGGGATGGGATCAGCGCCCAGTAATTTCATCAGCCGGTCCATATGTTGAGGGTTTTCATATTCTTTTATTCCGGTCACCTTAGGGGGCCGGACCGTAAGGCATCCATAATAGCAAGCCACCTTAAGTCCCGAGAGAGGTTTCACACGCTTTTTCTTCACTTCTTCTAGGATCGCTTCGTCGCAGAAAAAGTCCAGGGCATATCGAATGGGGACATTTCCGTGATAAGGGAAATAGACCTTCTTGGAATGTTCCTTGACTTCCTTTTCCACTGCTTTAAATCGGCTGTAGCAGGCCACGCAAGGAACCAACAACTCACGATCGCTCTTCTCTGCAATGGCAAGATTACGAGCGGCCAGCTCGATCGCCAGCTCTTCATCCGTGCAGTGGGCTGAGCTTGCACCGCAACAGGTCCAATCCTCTAACTCATGGAGTCCAATATCGAGGATCTTTGATACGCCACGGATCGAATCGTCATACTCCCTGGCTGTTCCATGGAGAGAGCATCCGGGATAATAAGAAATGTCTTTCACCTTCTCTCCCCTTTCTCAAAGGCGTTGAAGATCTCTTGAATCTCTTTCCCACCTCTAAACCTCGAAGGCAGGATTTTAATCTTCCCCTTGCGAAACATCTTCCACCCCAAGCCGGCGTCCTTGAGAAAATCTTTGGTCTTCGATTTGAATTGGAGAATAAGGCTCAGTTCGTGAATCCGGCCTTTCGTCTTGATCGTATCTAAAAAGACGGAATGGAAAACCGGGACATCCTTTTCCCCCAATTCAACCCCAGAATGAATCGATAAACTTCTCAGGGTGTCCATGATCTTGGCGATATCGATATTGTTTGGACATCGAACGCTACAGGTATAGCAGGATGCGCAGATCCAAATTGTTTTTGAAGAGAGGACCTTCTCTCGATGGCCGTACTGGATATGACGGAGCACCTGATTGGGGAGGATATCCATCGCATAAGCAATGGGACATCCCGCTGAACATTTCTGGCATTGAAAACAGGCCTGTATGGTTTCACCACTGGCCTGGACAACCTCAGACAGGAAGGTATTCTCCTTTTGGCTTACCTGCATTTTTGGATCCATCATTTACCCCGTTAGAAAATCCCGTTGCTCGCCCCGTGTGAAGCTACGTTCCTATAGGGGCTCGCAGCGGGCATGATAGCTGTTCCTTTCTCAGCGAACACGGGGTTTAATGCTCCGTGTGAGCCTTCCCGTTAGAAAGTAGAGACTTTCTAACGGGGTTTACCCCTTGATCTTGGATAGGAGAACTCTCCAAGATAGCCTGAGTCCCTTGGTGAATAGGAAGTTCAATTGTAAAAGTGGTTCCTTCTCCCACTTTACTCTTTACACTGATCTTTCCTCCGTGATCCTCGACAATCCCATAAGAAGTGGCGAGGCCCAATCCGGTTCCCTTCCCTACTTCTTTGGTGGTGAAGAAAGGATCGAAGATCCGGGTGAGGTTTTCTTCAGGGATTCCCTCACCGGTATCAGTAAATTCTACGGAGACTGTCTTTCGATCTGGGGCAGGGGAGGTGGTAATGGTAAGCGTTCCACTGCCATGCATGGCCTCTGCCGCATTGACAATGATATTCATAAGGACTTGTTTCAATTGGCTGGCATTTCCCCGAACGAAAGGGAGGAAGGGGTCAAAATTCTTAACGATTTGGATATTGTGAAACAAAGCCTGGTTGACTAAGAAGAAGAGGCCATCGTTAATGGCACGATTGATATCGGTAGGCTCCATCTTTGGTTCTGTTTGACGGGCGAATTCAAGAAGGCTCTTCACAATCTCCTTACAGCGACCCGCTTCCTGAACGATCCGCATCAAATCCCCTCGCTTTGGGTCTTCTTCAGGAAGATCCTCCATCATCAGACTGGAATAGATAAGAATTCCACCCAAAGGATTGTTGATCTCATGAGCAATGCCGGCTGCGAGCTTTCCAAGAGAAGCCATCTTCTCTGAGCTGACCAATTGAAGGTGGGTTTCTTGAAGCTTCTTTTCCATCTTAATGCGAGACCTCAAGTCCGTGAAAATACCGACACTGGCGATCTCCTGGCCTTTTCCATCATAAATGAGGGCGGCGGAAAGCTGGAAAGGGATTTCCTCTCCGACTTTATTGACCACATTGAACTGAGTGGAATTGAGTTTTCCAACCCCACCATATTCTGGGCCTCGGAGTTTCTTCATAATCTCTTTCGCTACGCCCTCAGGATAGATCTTTGTGATATGGAGCTTGCCGATCACCTCTTCTGCGTTATATCCGGTCAACGCCTCCGCCCCTTTGTTAAAGATGAAGATATCACCCTTCATGTCCGAAGCGATAATCCCATCCACAGAGCTTTCAATCAAGTTCTTAAAGAATTCATTGGCCTCACGAAGTTCGTTTTCGATCCGTTTCCTCTCCGAGATATCTAAATTAATGCCCTGGTAGCCAACGACCTCTCCTCTCTCATTATTAATCGGATAGCCGGTCAGCAAGACAGTGATCTTGTCCCCATTTTTCTTCTTAAATTCCACTTCCCAGTCTTTGACATGACCATCTCTTTCAATTCTCTCCTTAAGGGTCTTCCGATCTTCAGGGTTCACATAGAGTTCCTGGGCGATATCAATTCTAAGAAATTCATCCTTGGTAGGATATTCCAGCATGTCGAGAAGGGCTTGATTACAGTCTAAAAACTTGCCCTCCTTCGAGCTGATGAAGAGGCCATGTCTTACTCTTTCGAAGAGGTTCCTCAGCTTTTCCTCCGAATCCCTGAGGTCCCTTTCGAATTTTTTTCGTTCGGTGATGTCACGGATATAGGCGTAGGTCTTGACCTCTCCTGTATCAGACTTGGCCAAGGCAATACAGACTTCTGCATCCTTGATTTGCCCTTGGGGGGTCAGGATATTCATTTCAGTACAAAGTTTTTCACCTATTCCCACCCCACGGGTGACGGTCCCCTCAAGAAATTCTTTGTCCTCCTTACCGATCACAGTGAAAAAATTTCTTCCGATCAAATCTTCCTTGGGTATCCCAATGATTTCTGAGGCCATCTGATTGGCAAAAATGATCTTAAAAGCCTGATCGAAAACCATGATCCCGTCGTCACCCATCTCCGCAATCTTCTCAAACTGTTGGGTGGCCTCTTGGATTCTTCGTTCCATTCTTTTCGAGTCAGTAATATCCTTGAGATAGGCATAACCTTTCCTGGCCCCAAGAGGCGTTTTCGCCATGGCGATACAAATCTCAGCCTCTTTGACCTCACCCGTTGAGGTGAGCAGTTGAGCCTCGGTACAAGTTTTTTCCCCATAACGGTCAGGATGGACAAAGAGGTCTTCGATAAAGGATTGATCGGGTTTGTCTAGAAGGGAAAGGATTGACATTTTGAACAACTCTTTGTTCGAATATCCAGTGATCTCAGAGACCATTCGATTGGCAAATTCGATCCGATGATGTTCATCAAATACCAGGACCCCGTCATTTCCCAATTCGGCAATGGACTGAAACATCTCTGACCCCACCCCCCTTTTTTTAAGAAGGGTGAGTGGTTCAGAAGTTTTTTTCCTTTTCTTTGGTGAAGGTGGTTTTTTTGGAGACATACCTTTCAAAAAGTAACATATCTCCCTAGGGTTGACAAGAAAACCCGGGCGCTCGTTCAATGCCAAATGCCAAATGTCAAAGCTCAAATCCTGGGTTTTTGTCTTCATATCTCATTTGATATTTGAAATTTGACATTTGAGCTTCATGTTTTTATAGCCCTACATAATCCAGGAGAGCGGGGATTTGTTTTTCCCACCCGATGGGGATGATTTGAACTCCCTTGCAAAGCGATCTCAGCTCTTTGATCAGACCCCCTGCAATCTCAAGGCTTGCTTGCTGTTTATCGGGAGCCCTCATCAATTGATCGATGATTGAATCCGGGATGGAAACTCCTTCCACATGCTTATTGACATATCGTGCCATACCGACTGATTTGAGCAGGGTGATTCCTGCGATGAGAGGAACCTTGAAATGCGCCACTTTTTTGACGAAAGGCTCAAAAAGGCTCACGTCGTAGATCGAGTTGGTAAAAAAGAAATCGACCCCCATTCGTATCTTCTTTTCCATGTCCATGACCTCTAAATCGAGGACGTGACCTTTGGCCGTAGCATTGATATAAGTGCCCACACAAAATTGAGGTTTTCCGTTGAGATCATTGCCCATGAGGTCATATCCCTCTTGAAGGCGCTTGGTGGCACCGAGCAAGCCCATGACATCGAGATCAAAGACCGGTTGGGCTTCGAAGTGATCCCCAATGGATGGATGGTCACCCTGGAGGAGCAAGAGATTTTTCAAGCCCAATGCCGAGGCGTTTAAGAGTTCGGATTGGAGTACCAATCGGTTTCGGTCGCTACAGGAGAGGTTGAAGATGACCTCCATCCCCTTTGCCTTCAGCAGGGTGCATACCGAAAGAGATCCCAGCCTCATGATGGCATTCTGAAGGTCTGGCACATTGATCGCATCCACACGCCCCTTGAGGAGTTCCGCATCTTCAAATAGTTCAGAAAGATTGTTGCCCTTGGGTGGCTGAAGTTCAGTGACGACGACGAATTTATTAGATTCTAATCGTTCTTTAAATGACATCGTCTTTCTCCTCTCTTTCACCTTGAGGGAGGTGATCCTCCAACCCTCTTGGTGATCGTCTTGTCATATGGTTTTGGTTAAATCTAAGGACCTGCTCGAGGTCGAGCATCTCCCCCCCCTCACAGATGCTCTGACTTTGTGAATTGGTTGCACAACAGAACAGAAATTTTACGGACGTTGAAAATGCAAGTCGCCGCATTATATACTTCTGTTTAAAAATATGTCAAGATAAAAGAGGCGTTTAAATTTTGATTTCTGAAGTAAAAAAACCCACCCATTCAAAAAAAGTCTTTTTTAAAAAAAATACAATCATTTGGCATACCTTGTTTTGAAGGCTTCCTGAATCAAAGTCCCTCGTGTTTGGTTTCGCCATTCCCTTGCGGGTTTCACTTTTAGAATATTTTCCAGTCTGTTTTGTTCATTCAGTCTTTTATAAATTTCATACCAGGCGCAAGGAGTGTCTTTGCTCACTTCACATTTGCCTTCCCGAGATGTTCCCCCGCATGGCCCGTTGAAAAGACTTTTGGCACATCGTGTTACAGAGCAGATTCCCGCCGTCTCTCCTAGGACACACTCCCTGCAGGAGCGGCAATTTTCCTCAAACCATCCAAGATCTCGGTCCACACCCACGAAGATGGTATTTAAAGCAGGGAACACAGGTTTGCTCGGATGTCGATCCGCCAGAAACTGAACCCCGGCACCACAGGCCATAGAAAGAATGGCCTGGTAGGGTTTAATTATCTCATCTAATTCTGAATAGAAATCGGCATTGCACTGTCGTTCGATGGTAAACGCATCGATCTGAAAAGGGGTGTTTTCCTGTGCAAAAGCATTTTTGAGTTCTTCGTTCAAGAGGCCGACCTCCTTTTGACCACCAGAAAGGCAGATCGAGGTACACCCTCCACAACCCACATTCAAAATTTTCTTGAAACGGCTCATCATTTCCTTGATCTCATCGAAAGGTTTTCTTTCTGCGACAATCATTTTCTCCCTCCGTTTATGTTGATTACACCGATTCAAAAAGCGAGATTCCACCGATACTTTCAGAATCTATGTAATCTTGTTTAGTAATCTGCGTAATCATTTTCGTACATGACATTGTCCACAAAATCGTGGACCTGTCTTTTTCTTTTCTTTCTGAAACCTCGTATGACAGCCGATGCATTGGTCGTGAAAAGCCTGTTCCAGATCGATTCGAAACTTTGGACCGTGACAGGCAGAACAACGGATGTCCTGATTTCCCTCCTCCAGTTTGCTCTCGTCCAGAACGTTTTTCCCGTTTTCATAAACGTGATGACAGTCCTTACAGGACAATCCCGCT
>JADDYB010000594.1_pt1 | contig 11534 bp, 10 predicted proteins | sample 8641941 | NCBI WGS metagenome assembly JADDYB01 (sample SAMN16275377, study PRJNA637457) | freshwater sediment metagenome | isolation source: Lake Kineret sediment | place: Israel: Lake Kineret | collected 2013 | reverse complement strand
CCGCCATTACGGCAAATATACTTCTCATTTTTAGCCTCCTATGCGGCTGGATTATCTTGTCTTCATAAAGCTTTGATCGAAATAGAATATTTATCCTCGATGAGTATTGTTGTTGATCATTTAGAAATATAGAATATATTCTAGCCATTGCATTGCAATTTCCAGAAATTCTGAGAGGCTGCACGATCGTCTGCTCAAAATCTATTTCAATATCAGAAGAGTTATGTTCGGTATAAATAATAATAGCTATTATGAACCCGCGGTGAGGAAATAAGGCGGACCACCTTGGAGAAAAGGGGTTCGACATAAATATCTGTTTTATCTATTGGCTCTCCCAATTATTATATCTAAATTATTTGTATAAATAGCTTACTCTGATCTACAAGACAATAGGCTATTGGCTCAAAATCCTTATCTATAGTATATTTGCACAATATAAATATACCATTTGAAATATCTCCTAGTTGGAGACATCCATCATCTCCACAAGGGGCAGGCGACTCTTAGACTCACCAAGGACTCTTCATTGCTTGCCTCTTGAATCCCATAAACACGGCAGAACCTTTGAGTACAGATATAACGGCAATTCATTCACCTCTTATGCACTTTTTGGGGCCAAAGTCTTGGTTCTAATACCTGATGAAAATGAAATTGGAAATAGTGCATAATATTGGGATGGGCAGTCTTTGCGTTATAACTTGAAGCTGACTAAATATAATAATTATTATGTATATAAAATATGTATATAGACTATTGGATTTGTGTTTTGTATTTGGAAAAAGCATATACCAGATCCAAAGAAGGATCTGCTAAAACCTTGATCTTAAGCTCAATTATGAACATTATACTGCTCCCCGCATCCTCCCTGCAGGAAATTGTGATAGGATCGATTGATGTCGTCCAAGCCGCGCTTCAATCCACTGGAATAGATTGGCTCTTATGGCCGATCTTTCTAATCGTTGCCTGGTGGATCTTATTGGCGAGAACGAACACAATTCTCAAAATTTTCGCGGTTCCTGCAATAGGGATATCTACCTATTTTTTCCTCTTTATTTTGTATAAATTTACAATATGATTATGTAAGGGAAAAAATTTAAAATGAAAACAAATCAAGAGACTCCAGCTTGGGCGGCTCTTCTTTAAATTGCAGATTTGTCATTTCCACTAGAAACAGTTCTTACTTAAAAATTTTAATTGGATCCTTTCTTGATTGCCTTATTGTAAATATCTTCAGTCTCTAGAGCAATCTGGTCCCAATTAAACTCTGCCTTGAGCCTTATTTGCCCGGCCAGTCCCAAATTCTTCCCCTTTTCAGGATTTTCCATTAAACGGTTTAAGCACCAAGCAATGGAATCCGGCTGTATATAGGATAAAAGCCCATCTTCAAAGTTTTTGATAATCGATACAGCCTCCGTCGCCACAATGGGCTTGCCGGCATCCCAGGCCTCCAAAACTATCATGCCAAATGGCTCATTTCTGCTGGGGATACACATAATATCGCAAGCATTGATCAGTCTATCTTTCTCTGCCCCAGATATATGCCCCAGGAATATGCAACTGTTTTGAATATGGAGCTTCTGCGCCAGGTATTCGCATTTTGGTCTTAGGTCTCCATCGCCGGCAAATACGAATTTAGTATTCTTTTTGCTTTTCAAAACATACGGAATGGCCTCTATCAGAATATCAGGTCCCTTCTGATAACTCATTCTTCCGCAAAATAACACCAATTGCTCTTGCCCATCGATGTTATACTTCTTCTTTATATCTTCGGTCCTGGCAGTACTCCTTACCTTTCCTCTCACGATGCCGTTTGGAATAATGCTTATCTTCCATTCGGGAATTGAATATATCTTTTCAAGCTCATTTAGCATCAACTTGGTGGTCACAATTATCTCCGATGATTCATAACCACCCAGCCATTCCCGATGAGAGATCGTCTTGAAGATATCTTCATGACTGAAGTTGTTGCCATTTCTGCCCCATTCAGTGCTGTGGACGGTTAGAACACATGGAATACCGAAGTCGGCTTTTATGCGATTCAAGGCCAGGATAGGATGCCAATCATGACCGTGGATGATATCAAAATTTCCAAAAATTTTCTGCGCCCCAGCAAATCGATCGTAAAAAGCTGTGCACATTTCATCCATTTGAGCGACAATATCCCCTCCTGTATCCGAGGAGACACGTTGATAATGAACGCCATTTACCCTATCGTAGGAATCAAAATCGCCCCGCCTAGTGAAGATATGGACTTCATGGCCTAGTCTAGCCAATGCTTCAGAAAGCTCTGATACATGAGGCGCTATGCCACCCACTTTTATCGAGTACAAGCTTTCCCAGGAGAATAATCCTATTCTCATTCTTGCCCCTGTAAATCAAGATATACGCAACTCTCACATGAATGCTGATGCATAAGTCAATTCATGCAGTTGCCAAGTCCACTTCGCACCTTTGCTCTGCATTTTCAAGATATTTCATGGATAAATCCAGAAGATCTTGGACCTCTTGAGCTTTCCTTGGTTCGAAATCCATGGGCCTTAACGCTGTAGATTTTAGCGCCGCTAGGCTTAGCTGCGAGTTGAATAGCTGACTTGAATCCCCTTTCGCTAAGTTGATATCAGTGCGTAATTGTTCAAGGATGCATAGCACCATTCTGATCTCAGTAGATCTTTTTTCTCTAGTGCTGCCTGGAACTTTCAACCTCCAGGCAGCTACGATCGCAGATTTCAGCTCTATCATCAAATCTTCAGGGATAGCGATTGCATCGATGAGTTCAAGGATGAGGCTCAACCTCTGGTGTCTGAATTCGCCCTCTTTCTTAACCAGCTCTTTGTTTTGAAAAATGATCGAATAATAGTCGATCAGGCCCAAGAGACCGTTAGCGATTGGCCTGTATCCAAGATCAATCTCATTTGGCATTGTGACTACCTCGCAGCACGAGGTGTTCAATTCCATTTGTCGTTATATTCTTTTTCTATTTTAACTATATGTTAATGGTCCCAATATAGTCTCTATATAGAAACAATCCCATTCGTCTACTACCAAGTACTTAACTTCAAATAGGCAAAATAATGATTATAATAAGAAGAACTCGACCGGAAATCAGGCCGGCCTTGTAGAGTCTTTGCCGTATGATATCATAGATCCATCATGACGCTTCAAAATTCCAAATCCCAAAAATCCCTTCTTCAAAAGATCAACCTGGCCTTCAATATCCGAGCTTTCAATATGGATTTCTTCCGGGCCGATTGAACTAGGATATGACAAATTCTTATGCATTATATAACGCAACCGCCCTCCAAACTTCATCTTTAGGGCTTTTATTGTCAATCCATTAGAAAATATATTCCGAAGGCTGGGATGGTTCTTTGGCGAGACCATACAGCAGACATGTTCATAGCCCATTTCTTTGATTAAGTTGAGGTGGACTGCTTCCATCTTCCGCTGAAGGGAGTTGCCTCTATAAGCTGGGTGGACTGCCACCGTCTCCAAGTGCACTACATTGTTCAGTTCTTCTCTGGGAAGGTTAATATCGATCCCGAAATTGTCTGAATCTAGTCCTGGAAAAAATAGGACATTGTAAGCTACCAAGCCATCCTCTGTGAAGACGCCGATAACTGAATTCTCCACCTTGAAATGCTCCTCAAAGTAGTTTGGGGAATGTACTCTGAATATCTCTTTATCTCTTAAGTTTTGAACTATTACCTCCTGCAGTTCCATCATATCCATTAAACTGCTTTCATCAATAAATCGCATTTGATAAAGTATATCTTCTGACAATTGAGTATACTTATTCTTCGTGACCCAGCCATTTTCAATTATCGAGCTCATTCTCATCTCCTCTTATTCCCTCTCTCATAAATGAAATAATTGTGAAATCTAACCAAATACCAACGAACCAACTCTCAAGATCTAATCGGCAGCAGAGCCTGCAGCGATATGAAAGCATATTTCCAATTCACGATTTTCTTCAATTTGCCATTTAGAAAGATGGCGTAACATCTTTCTTGACATTAGTCCATTATGCGACCGCTTCATTATATGCATTTTCCAAATCTCGCCGCAAGCTAATTGGAAATCCTCTGGATATACTTTTGCCAATTAAATTATTTATCTGAACTTCAAGTAATATTTCTATATAGATAAGATGTTGTGCCCTTTCAAACATTTTAATGCCAAACAAACTTCATTTTGACGGATGATCAGTCTAAATATCACATGTTAGCAATGCTGGCAGGGCCACGAGATTAAAACGAGATCCTCAATGGGATAGAGCTTTGGCTCGAAGGCAATCTGCCAGCAGATTGGCCCCTTGAGCTCTGAAGGGGCGTATGCAGGCTGTTCTGATGTGGTTCGGAAATTGCCCATACCATCCAGACAGCCTTATTGTGAGGACTCAAAGCCCTCATGCTTATTTTGATGAGCTATGAGATATTCTTTTCCCAAATACAATAAATATAATCAATAGCAAAATTGAGAAATAAGAAAAGTAAATTCTCTACGGAACTGCAGCAGATCTTGTATCTGCATTTACCTCTAGGCTTGCCATGGAAAGGTTTATGGTCAGCTCTCCCAAGTTGACTATATAATCGAGCATCCGCTCAATGCTGCCCCCTACAATCAAGCCGACAAGCATTTTATCGCCATTCTTTAGATGCCGAGAATTTGCAGTCTCCTCATGAAGCTTTCTTATTTCTTTTGCATTATCGATTAGCCTATTAGCTTTAACCGAGTCTATCTGCAAAAGACAAGATACCGCATCTTCAATCAATTGAACAATAATAGGCTCTAGCCTTGATAGTTCTTTTATAAGTTCTTCACCAGGGGGGGAATCCACATGACTGGCAATTTCTGCTATCCTAGCGGAGTGGTCGGCAATTCTTTCTAGATTTGAGGCAGCTTCCATATAATTAAGAGATGCTATGAAATTTGCATACCTTTGATTTATGGATCTGGATCTAAGCATCTTAGTAAATTGGCGCGATATTAAGAGGTTCAATCTGTCCACATCGTTATCCCGTTGTATCACGTCCAAGGCCAAATTTTTGTTATTATTTATTAGAGAGAATATTGAATCTTGGATTAAAGATCTAACTAGAATCTTTATCCTTTTTAGCACTTGTTTGGCCTCTAATTCCTCCGAACTGAGAAGATCATGAATCACAATTCTGTTCGAAGTCTCCTCTAGTATCTCAGGGCCTATGAGTTTATTTACAATATCATGGATGTTCGTTTTTTGAGCAGTAGACATTTTCTTAGAGGTGATCTCTATAGTTCGATACCCAGCCAAATAGCAGGCAATAATATCTCTGATTAGGGATTCGCCAGACCTATCCCCAATATCAAGCTTGACACTTAGATCTTTCTCTGAGCTGTCTGTTGAAAGCATTAATGCTCCATTATCACTCTGGCTGATATAAACCATAGATCCGGCTTCAATTGAATTGTTCTTTGCCCAATTTTTGGGAAGAGATACAATGTATGTGGACTTGCCCGTTCTTTGCACTTTTCTTGTTTCCATTTCGCCCAATCCTTCCAACTTTTAATCAATAGTGTTATTATTTAATATAATAATTTTAAATTGTATTATAAGACTCTTTCCTTTAAAAAATGATAAAGAAGAAGCAAAGAAAATAAAATAATAGACAAACCATAAGTTACAATAGTTATCTTGGCTTCTGCCTTCATCCAAACCGCTGAGGATTTATCTAATTCATATATTTTTCCTCAATATGCTATATAGATAGATTTCTTATCAATACGTGTATATAGTCAAAACTTGAATCAATTAACCTTTTAATGAGAGCCGAATCCTAATGTGCTATTCATTCTCTTAATGCATCCTGTATGTGATCAGTTACCCTATGATGCCATTATGATACTTGTAGGAGTTTGCAGTTCCTATGATTTGGAGGAACCGCATCAGGCTGACTGATGGCAGCCCAACCTCCAAGAGCCAGCTCTCGGAGGTTAATGGATGCAATGAAATCCGCATTGTGCTGGTAGCCGCAATGAACGCACCTAAACAATGCTTGGCTTCTCCGATTGGACTTATCAATAGTTCCGCACCTAGGACACCTTTGAGATGTAAAGTCCGGCCTTACAGAAATTACCGTAATCCCCTGGTCAGCACACTTGTATGATATCATCTGTTGAAGCCTGCTTATAACTAATGATTGATATGAAGGCCTAGTGTTTCTTCTATGCTTCCTGTGGCAGCTCTTAACTTTGGTGCCCTGGAGCTTTTCCATTACCAAGTAATCATCTTCCTCCAATGACTTAACTAGAGACCTACTATATTGATGCAGCGTCGTTTTGTACCACTGATTCTCTCTCTTAATCAACCGTTTTAGCCTCCTTCTTGCAGAGGAGGTGCCTTTTTCTTTAAGAGAAGATTTTAAAGCCCAGAAATGCTGCCTCTTGGCATTGAACGGACGACCATTTATCTGAAAGCCATTAGAAGCCATTAGTAGATTTTTAGTTCCCAAGTCCACCCCCACAGCATCGTTCATTTCTCTTAGCGGCACTTTATATATGACATGTATTTGGATTAGAGCCTCTCCTCTGTTAAGGATCAATCTAGCGCCACGTGTTGGATTTTCGAGAAGTGCCCGGTGATATGTACCAATATCCAGTTCCGCCTTCAGCCTGCCTTTTAAAGTAGTAATGGATGCCGCCAGCTTTTCCAATCGCTTGATACTGAATAGCTTTCCATCTAGGAATAACGACCTCTCCCTGAAAACATGAAGCCTCTGGGAGTTTTCTACATAGGACGCTGCCACTTTGTGAACGACTTGGGCTGCAAGCGCTGCTGGCAGTTTAAATATCGTTCTTAATTTTCGGTAGGTGCGATCGTGAAGCTCTCTAGTTTCAAATACTCTATTCCGAAAGGCTATTTCGCTGGCATAATTGCATGCATTCGAGAATGCCTCAATGGTGCTACGGATTTTTTCCGCATCCTCTGTATTTATCTTGAGCCTACATATCACTTTTCTTGAGACTTCCGTGCATAACATTTTTTCCACCTTCAAGATATTGCTGCTTGTTTTCTCAATCTGGACAAATCCAGCTTCTCTGGTCTTGTTCCCCATTTGATACGACTTGCGCAATTTCTAATAAGGTATTATTGTAAAGAGACTCCATTGATTCGACATTTCTTGCAGAGACATTGGCACGGCTTTCAATTTGAACGGCTAATTCTTGAGTTCTATTTTTTATCGAAGCCATTTGCTCAGCCATTAATGAGATATTGCCAAAGATTGACATAGACTGATTCAATATATTCCTTCCAGCATTTGCATATGAAGCAGATTTATTGGCAAGAAAACCAGCCTGTTCAGTTAGTGCTTCATTTCGTTTGGTTAGATCCGAAAGCTTCTCGACTTCAGCTGTGGTTGAATTGTAAATTGATTTTGTTTCGCCTAGACTGTTTTTGGCCTCTGATGCATAGCCTAAAGAACGTTCAGCATCCTTTTTTGCTTGGTCGGCTGACCTCTTGGTCTCAGCGGCAAAATTGTTAACTTGGCTAGCCAATAACGATGTCTGATTGAGAAGAACAGCAGCTTGTTCTTTTAGTGATGCCGTATCATCTCGAAAGGCCTTTGCCTGATGTACCATCGCTCCTGGAGATAGAGCCATTACTTGAGGTATAATAGGTGCCGCGAATCCAGTATGGCCAAATGAAGGCTTGCTGCCTGGTTGCGCTACACCTCTATCCAGATTTATCATTGCGCTGCTCTTTCCATTGCCTAGTATTAGAGGGTCTAGGCAATTCGAAGGAGAAATTAGTAGAATAAGCATTAACAACAACAATGTAAATTTCGAATACTTAGCAGTAATATCCACTCCTCCTCTATTCGATGGCGACTTATCGTGATTTTATAATGACTGCTATCGCCTGGTGGGAATTTAGAATTATTTTATATAAATATTGCCCACATACAATAGATATTGCCAGTAGACTTATATTTACAAGAGAGAGTATATAGATTCTCAGGCTAAGAGATCATCGTAAGCCTATCAATGAGAATTGGAGAACCATATCTTCCTTTTTCCTCGATATTATCTTTTGGAATGCAGTCTTACCCATTATTCTATATAACCTCATGATTCCTATTTAATCTATCTAGGAAATGTTAATATTGTGTAGCACTACATTGACCAGGTTCAAGGCCAGTATTGTTATCACCAATTAGAGGCACTTCCCCTCGACAGGCCTCATCAAAAGCACCGCATCACTCTGGCCCTTGGTGCGGTGTGCATTCAACTTCTGGAGAAAAGGGCTAAAGAAAATTGGGATTAAATTAAAATGAATTTTATAGCTATATAGATTCAATACTTACATATAATCCAATTGGAAAAACTATAAATTGACTCTATTTTTTATCTGAATTGGTAGTTATGCTTTCGGAAACTCATGTAAATACATTGGGGAAAGGAGATGTCTTTAGAGATTGGCTTGTTGATGTATTAGGTGATAGAATCCGCCATAAGCGCTGCAAAGTCCGAGTTTACAAGATTGCACCTGCATCTCACACCGTTTGCAGGTATGAATTTGAAGGTGAGAATTATGGTGTTGTGGCCAAATTTTACGCAGAGCCTACTGGCTGGAAAAGGAATTATAATCCCGTACATTCCATGGAAAGAGAATTTCGAATGCTTAAGAAAGTTCAGAGCATAATCAATATTCCCAGACCTGTGGCTATAAGGAAGGACTTCTCATGTGTTCTGATCACTGAATATGTGCATGGAAAACCACTTTATAAATTCATCAGAACCGAATATAGCCTTTATGATAAGTTAGCTGCAATGGCCAACACGCTAAGAAAGCTTCATGACAGCACTCGATCCGAATATCGCAAGCAGGATGAGTTCGCTCATTTCCACAAGCTGCTAGATCAGCTCAAGTTGGATCGAAGTGCTCGGTTATTTTACAATCGCCTTCTGGGTGATTGGTGGTATAGCACGCTCATAGATCATCCTCAAGGATGCATGATACACAACGATGCTAACCCTGTCAACTATGTCTTTGATCACGAAAAAGTCTACGTTTTGGATTTTGAAAGCTCCTGGGAACACGCCAACCCTATTCATGATCTAGGAACAGTGGCAGCCGAGCTTAAGCACTTTTTTGCCATCCACAAAAACAATGGAGAAAGAGCAGAACCATATATTGGCCACTTCTTATGGAAGTACAGCAGAAATGAAGAGGAGTTCAGAAGAATAACCAGAGCGCTTCCCTTTTTTATGGCCCTCGGTTTGCTCAGAATGGCCCGGATGAGCATAGATCGAGACAGGAAGAATTACATTTTCAACGAAGCTACCGCCTGCCTCCAATCGACCAGAAGATAAACTGGAAAAAAGAAAAAGATGGAAAGAAGAATCCCCTCAGGGCTTCTTCTATTATTGTGCAGTCGGGAACTGGGCCACCGTTCCATTCCATGCTGGTTTGTATGTGCTAAGAGCGGTCGCGCGACATGTACAATCAAAGATCCCGGTCTTTGCTTTGTTTACTTTTTGCTCAAAGGCTTGCATGTCGAAAAATCCACCCATGCAGCAGGGCAGCCAGTCCGCTTCATCCTTATACGCGCCCTTGACCACGTTGGTTTGTATATTTTTCTTTATCTTGAAGGTGCCTATATAGTTCTCATCGATTGTGATTATGGGCTCTACTTTACTCCGCTTTCCGCCATAAGTCTTCGTATCATAGGCAAGTTTTGGATCCAACACCAGCTCCCCAATATGTACGGTTCCCTGGGTTACATCTTCTTCTATTCTCATACTATTTAGGCCCACGCCTTTCCCGCCTATCCACCCGTCTGTGCAGTTGAGCTGAACGCCTATATCTTTCCTGAAAGCTCTGGCGTACTCAATCTGATGAACAATGGAAATGCCGGCTTGAAAGTTCTTGGAATCGGTCCTCTCTTTCAATAACGACGCATATTTGACGGGATGATCTGCATACCATCCGTTTCCATATACAAATCCCTTGGGGGCATATGTCATCTCATTCTGTTCTTCTAAGTTTATGACACTGTCATAAGAATAGACGCTACCTGGAATTCCTGTTTTTGTAAGCAATTCATTGTCACGATAGGGCTTCTGCTGGGAGCTTATCAGAGTGGCCATATCCATGACCCCGCTTCCATGCATGTAATTTTTCAAAGAAAGGTTGTTGGTGTTGATGTCTTGATATACCATAATATAACCCTCTCCTGAAACGTCCTGCTGAAAATCATTTTTGTGCTCTACCCAAGACTGACCGGGATTCATGTTAATATTCGGTGCACTCTTGTCCGCACTAACCATCCCGGAAATTAGGAGAAACAATATTAATGCTGCTCCTGCCCTCCAAATATTCCCTGCCTTTATCATAATAATACCTGTCGGCCAGTCAACATCATTGTGAAATAAATAGGCTGCCTTTATAGAGAATATTTTGTATAAATCGTAAACAAGTAAACATATTGAAAACATGAAACAGTTTAATATGATTCCGGCAATAATAGTTATAGTGTATATATATCTATATAACTAATTGATAGGTACCTATTTTATGGCGAAAAACCTTACATACTACCTGGATGTTCTTGCACCTCGGTGACAAAATGAGATTAAAACTGATAGCAGCATTATTAGTTTTGCTAGTCTTGGGGACGATTGCCACGACTATGGCAGTAACTGAAGTATCGGTTTCTGGATCCACTACGGTTGGACCTTTAGGTGTGCTATGTGCCGAAGCTTTCAATAAAAATCAAACGGATTACCATGTATCCGTGGCTCAGACAGGAACTGGCGCAGGCATCACTGCAATAGCTTCTAGCACAGCTGATGTGGCTATGGCTTCAAGAGAGGTAACATCTGATGAGAAGACCAAGTACCCCGGTAAGCAGTTCCAGGAGACTTTGATAGGTTATGATGGCATAACTATTTGCGTCAGCAAGAATATTTACGATGCTGGTGTAAAGAACCTCACAAAAGCACAGGTTAAAGATATCTATTCCGGCAAAATAAAGAATTGGACGGAACTGGGCGGACCGAATGAGCTTATATTTGTAATATCGCGGGAGCAGGGATCCGGAACAAGAGATACATTCCTGGAGGATATCTTCGGAGATAAGAAGGCCGAAACACCAGGTGTGAATTCCTATGAAGGTAGCAGCTCCGGAATAAAGACTGCAATAACCGGAAGCGATAAGGCCATCGGCTATCTAGGGTACAGCTATTCTTTAAGCGGAAACCTCGGAGCAATTGGACTTGATGGCGTCCAGCCAAGCCCGGAAACTATTAAGAACAAGACTTATGCTCTGTCCCGTGCACTGTATCTTGTTACCTTTGGCGATGCCAAGTCAGGCGCTGAGGCATTCATAAACTTCTGCAAGGGGACTGAAGGACAGAAGATCGCTAGCTCCAATGGCTTCATAACACTCTAGGTTGGCATAGTGATCATCTCTAAATTTTTTTATTTTATCAGAAGTTTATAAATCATCATTTTAGGGCAATATATCGAAACAGCTTACATTGGAGAAGGACAA
>JADDYB010000593.1_pt1 | contig 11535 bp, 8 predicted proteins | sample 8641941 | NCBI WGS metagenome assembly JADDYB01 (sample SAMN16275377, study PRJNA637457) | freshwater sediment metagenome | isolation source: Lake Kineret sediment | place: Israel: Lake Kineret | collected 2013 | reverse complement strand
GTATCCCCAGGCGGACATCCCGGCATTCGAGATGAGCCTTGACTATTCCTTCAACGATTGGAATCCTAAACCGCTGCAGTAGCACTACGAGTTGGCCAAGGGGCTTTTAGAATTGAGGAAAAAGGGAGTCTTGATCATTGGCAGCGGAAATATTGTGCACAATCTCAGGTTGATCGATTTTGGAAACGTCAATGCAAAGCCTTTCCACGGGGCAGTTGAATTTGACGAGTGGGCCAAGTCAAATCTGCTGGATTGGAATCACCAGGAACTGATCAACTTCGAAAGGATGGGCCAAGTAGCCTCTTATGCTGTACCAACGCTTGATCATTACCTGCCCATGATTTGCGCCATTGCGTTACAGGAAGAGGATAATGCCCTTGCCTTTGCTCATGAAGGATTTCAGAACTGCTCCATCTCTATGAGATGTTTCCAGATTGGATGAGCCGGATGCCTGCAATTCCGTAGTTCATGCCTATTTAGTGACAACTCGAATCGCCCTTAAACCCTTAAACCCTTAAACGCAAAGTATAAATTGATTGCAACTTATATGCCAAATTATGGGAGATTCTCCTAAAGATCCATCCGATTTTATGTATGAGCATTTGAAGCTTATTCAACAAAATATTGATAAGTATGATAAAATGGGAGGGACCATCAGAAACTGGACAATAACACTCTGGTCCGGCACATTAATCGCTGGCCTCATTCAAAAAATTGGAGGAAAGGATCTATGGATTCTCATAGGGATCTCAATTGCTATTCCTTTGATAATGGGGATCTACGACGAAATTTTCAAAACATACAGAGAATGTTATAAAAATGTCCGCAAAGAATTAGTTGAAAATATTCAAAATAAATCATTTGATATGAATTATATTAAGTTCCCTGAACAAAAACAAGGGGAGGATTTGATTTTTTATGCTGCCACGTCCTTTATCGATATTGAAAGAGTGCATGTAAATCTGGTTTATTGGCTTCTAATTATGGCGTCAATATTAATAGCAGTAGCCAAGCATTTTTTTTGACCTAGCTTATGGCAAAATGCTCCAACAAACATTGCACTGCATCGTCGAATCAAATTTAAGCTATAAAAACTCAGATAGAATCCGCTTGGCAGGCCCTTCGATTTCTTTTAGATAAAATCTGGGCCGCAGCCTTCCCCGCACTTTGGCACGGGTGTAAATGACAACCTTATTTTCCTGCTGAGCGTGGTCTATCAGCAGTCGCTCCAGCTCATCCTTTTCAGTCCCGGAAAGCTCAATCTCGCCCTCTCGGCCTGCAGTCCAGTCAAAGATGCGGGCTAGGAAAAGAGTCTTGATGTGCTTTTCTTTGCCCATAGGCCGGTCAGACTCAATTTTTAATTGTGCTGCATACTCAACCGGACCTTCAAATTCCCAGCATTTTTCATCTGGCTGGCATAAGCCCAAGTTCGCTATTCCCAGATCAGGATAGCTCTTGCTTGCTCTTTTAAGGGTTTCGCACTTGGGGCAGTGCATATTTCCAAACCATTCTGCGAAAATGCGATCCTCCACCCCTGCAACACTGAACCACAGCCCAAAAGCATCCTCCCGGCTCCAGCCGGCCTGGCCTAGAAATGCTGCCAGAATCGCCGCTGCCCTATGTTGTCCCCTTTTCCCCATAGGCTTCTGGGTTATGCTCTTGATGCATGGAGGGAAAAGGTCTTTCGATACTGGCTCTGAGGCGATCCATAACATCTCGTCTCTCTGCTCAATTCCAAGGAGGGAGATTGGCATCTCATTTCCTTCTACGGGCTTGGGCCGATATCTGCCGGAAGACATTTAGGCTCTTTTATGGCCTTCTGCAAAATAAGCTTGCGTTTCTTTAAGAGGCTTGCTGGCCTGAATTGCAGGCACCGATCCTTTCTTTGCCTCATAATCCATCCTCTGCTGCAAAATACACCGGCCCAGTCTTAATCCGCCCAGGGGATTCTTGGGCGTTCCCATAGAATTCATGCATCGGGCCATGACAGCCGCGCCCCGCGCCAGACCATCATCAACGAAGACTATATTTTTCTCCGGTTCATCATACAGCCCCAGCTTGGCAATTTCCTCAATGATCAAGCTGGGTTTGTCGCCGGTAATTCCGGCACGTCCGGTAACTCCTAGGGCAGTGTTAGACGTGACAATGCCTTCCTCGATGCCAACCTCAACCAGCCTCCTGGCTACATTGGCGCTTACTATATCCAGGGTGCCAAATAGGATCTTTAGTCCATTGCTCTTGTAAAGCTCTGCGCCAATCTTTGAAAGCTTGGGCATATCGCTTCCGTTGACGCCCACATCGCATCCAATCAAAACCACATTATTGAGCTGCGCAGCTGCTGGATTTACTGGCACCAGACCGTATTTTGTCCGCGAGGAAGGGACCTTCTCGATTACCACATATTCGTCTATCCTTTCGGCATACTCTCTGGCATCTTTGCCATGATCAGCTTTGGTTTTGGCATCAAAGATATCCAGCATTGCTCCCGTTTGCTTGTCCACCAGCCCGGTTCCCTGGACCACAGAATCAGGAATGGCACCAGCAAGCCCCAGTAAATTGCCAATTGTGTTTGCATAGGGAAGCTCTTCGCTGGTCACCCTGCCATCTAGCGTCGTTCCAAAGTCCATGGACAGGCAAGGATTGCGAAAGTCCACATCAGTCCATTTGCTCCCCTCTTTTATCCCAGCGGTGGCCAGCTCGCCTTCCATCTCATTGGCCACTACTTCCACGCCTGTAGATCCTTGGGGAGGGTAGACTGCGGCCACTGCTCCGTTAAAAACCACCTTCTCAATCATGGTATAGCGTTTGAACCGGTCAATGATATTGTAAATGGACATAGCAGGGGTCATGAGCCTAGGCGGCACGCCTGCCATAAGGCATCCTTCGGCCAGGGCTTGAATGAATGCCCCTACTTGATCTGGCGAGTCCAGTTCAGCTACCACTCCCGTAGACCTGACCACAAAGTGAAGGTCGGTCTTAATGTTCAGTCTAGCTCTTTCGTGGCTCTCAATCAGGGTATCTCTCACCAGTTCAGCTATGGACTCCTTAGTTAGTGGAGTGCCGTTGATAGTTCGGGCAAAGATCTCTTCGCCGGACTTTGGAGGCCGCACATCTCTAGTCATTTTGACGGTCTTGTTGACCACATATGTTTTTCCTGTATTCATATCAGTGGCCGTCAAAATGGATTTTGTAGTAGTATTTCCCACTTCAACCGAGGCTACAATATAATATGGCTTGGACTTGAGTTCCAGGTAATTGAATGGCGGACTTTTCGCAATACGAGGCTTTGGCTTGAATAGGCGACGTCCAATGCTCATAAATCGAGATTTGGTTCTTGATACATTAAAACCTTCGGCTAGTATGTCATTAAGCGAGGCTTTAGAACCTGACCTCCCCGCTGTTTAGGCAATGTGGCCAGATGAATCGAGCTCTAGCTAGTGATTCTTGCGATGAATGATTTGTGCCCATTGCCACAAAGAATCGTTATGCATCAAGGCTATATGCCTAAATTATGGGGAGTTGAGGTTAGAACATTTCTTGGCCAAAGTATGGGCCAAAACGTATACCAAATCTATTATGCGTATAAAATATATTGAAGATCATTTTTTATAAAAATAAGATAAGCGAAAAAAGGCTGGCCTCAAATCGACGTAATTTAGGCCTTCAGAGAGCAGCCCCAAGTACCTCTAGGTTAAATGACTCAGCTAATACGGCTGGATTTATCTTGCCGCTTGCAAATGTCCGCCTCGATTTGAGCTCATTTACTACCACCTTGGCTGGGGCAAATACATTATGGTCTACTTTAAAGAAGTCGAAGCCTGCAGCTTTGAAAGTCTTGTAGAAGGGAGCACCATAGTCTTTTGAGGCCTCGGATGGCATATTCCTCAGATACTGTTGGAGCTCATTAATATTTTCGTATTCCAGGGAGTAATACGTCTCGCCTCCATAGATTATGCTATCATTGGAGGCTCCCATGCACATAGTCGTATCTCCCACTACCGGTGCTATAGGTGCTCTGCCCCACCCGCTCTTAATTGTATTGATATCAAATCCCATAGCGAAGAGCTTGTGCAGGCCTGTTTCCACTACTCGGGCTGAAACCTGGACCATGCCCGCTACGGAATTCGTGGGTGCCACAGCCAGCCGCAGGTCAGATGGATCTATTCCGCACTTTTCCGCTATGTGGGCTGAGACAGCCGCATCGGGAAGACGGTTGGACTCCAGGACTAAGACGCCTACTTCTGAAAACTCCTCAAAGCCGATCTTTTCATAAAGCTCTTTGGTTTTGCGAGCCAAAACCCTGGCCGGGCCACTGCCCATGGCGAAGTACTTGTCTACCTTGATTTGCCACATGGCGCATTGTGCCGCCATACAGGAGATCGCAGGATGATCGGTGGCCACTTGAACTCCAGGCATTAAAATCCCGTTTATATCCACTGGAGTTAGCTGTATATCTGCTAGATCGGCCATGCACAGCCGGCTCAGATAGAGGCCTGCTCCAAATCCGCCCTGTGCTTTTATTCCGGCATCGATTACCACAGTGCCATTCTCAAGTTCAGTTGCTTCCAGCTGCAGCTCGTCTTCGAAGTCCAGCATCTCCTCGAGGACTTCAAATCCCATCTCATTGATTCCCATCAAGCTCTTGCCACCTTTCACCACCAGAAGAAGCAGGTCATATAAATAAAGTGGCGTTGGAAGACCAAAGCTAACATGTTTTCATTGTTATCTCCTGGGAGCAATATTCGATTTTCTTATCAAGCAAAAAATCTTGGTAGCTGGGATAGCCATCATATCCCAGAATCTACAGCCATCCCTTTAGGAGAAGATGTTTGTAACTGTTCACTACTTTGGTTCCATCCTAGTTTCTTCAGAGCATCAGCTGCCGTTGATCGGACATCGCTATTTTCATCATTTAAAGCTTGGATTAGAGGATCTATGGCCGAAATATCTCCAATATCTCCTAGAGAATCTGCTGCAGCCTTCCGAACATACTCATCTACATCTTTTAGGGCATTGATCAAAGGCTCAACAGCTCTGCGATCCCTGAGGTATCCAAGAGAATAGGCAGCCACTTGTCGGACGGGAGAATAATTATCCTCCTTAAGGGCTTTGATAAAAGGCTGCACTGCACGCGTATCATTAATGTCCCAGAGAGAGATTGCAGCATTCCATCTGACATCGCTATCATTGTCATTGAGGGTCAGGATCAATGGCTCTACTGCTTGGGGATCCCCGATCGAGCCTAGAGCATCCGCAGCAGCTGCTCGTACTCTGCTATCTTCTCCCTTATCTACAAGAGCCTGAATTAATGGATCGACTGCTTTTATATCTTTAATTTCTCCAAGAGTATCAGCTGCATGTGATCGGACACCGCCATTTTCATCATTTAAAGCTTGGATTAGAGGATCTATGGCCGAAATATCTCCAATTGTTCCTAGAGAATCTGCTGCAGCACTCCGAACAGACTCGTCTTCATCTTTTAGGGCATTGATCAAAGGCTCAACGGCTCTGCGATCCCTGAGGTATCCAAGAGAACGGGCAGCCACTGATCGGACGGAAGATTCATTATCGTCCTTGAGGGCTTTGATAAAAGGCTGCACTGCCCGCGTATCATTAATGTCCCAGAGAGATAATGCAGCATTAAATCTGATATCGCTATCATTGTCATTGAGGGTCTGGATCAATGGCTCTACTGCTTGGTGATCCTCGATCGAGCCTAGAGCATCCGCAGCAGCTGCTCTTACTTTGCTATCTTCTGCCTTATCTATTAGAGCTTGAATTAATGGATCAACGGCCCTTAAATCTCTGATCTCTCCAAGAGCTTTTGCAGCCCAGGATCGAAGGTTTGAGTCATTGGCATTATCCTTTAGAGTCTGTATTAGTGGATTGACGGCCGATTCTCCGATCTTCACGAGAGCGTTTTTAACTTCCCATTGGACAGACCAATCCTTATCCGCCAATGCCTGGATCAAGGGATATATTGATTGAGGGTCTTTAAGCTTTCCGAGAGCCTCAGCAGCATTCTCTCTCACTGAACTATTTTCGTCCTTCAGAGCTTGTATTAGTGGATACGTTGCTAGCGTGTCATTGATCTCACCTAGAGCTTGTGCAGCACTAAGTCGAATTGTGCTGTTATCATCTCTGAGATCCTTAATTAGCGAGTCTACATCGTCAGTCTGCTCCTGGCCCAGAGCAGAAATACAAAACGCCGCTAGTACTATCCAAATAGCAATAAAATTTCCGCTAATAGTCCCACCTTCCCATCTGTTTGCTTGCTCGGATCATTCATGTTGCCTTGAAGCGGACCAGGTACCTCCCGAGACAAGTTCCGCTGTGTACGTTCCACCTGAGATCATATCAGGGGAGCAGGAACTCGATATCCAGGTAATCTGGCCGCCTTTGCGAGATGACCATTTCATTGTAATAGTGCTGTTGGAGTACACCCATGTTCCGTTCCTAGTAGCACCTACATTCGCTCCTTCAGTTTGAATCCAGCTAAGAGTGCCATCAGGGTTCAGAGTAAGGTTTGCCTTGAAGTCACTATTATCGACTCCGATCTGCTTGCCCTGCATGATCCAACACCCCGAAAGATCAAAAGCTGGCCCGGCCTCGGTATTCGAAGTAAGTATTCTGGTTTTATTGCTGATTTGCTCTACGAAAAGTGGATCTCCCACGTAAATTGAATATGGTATTCCACAGTCATAGGAATAATCAAGGGTATGAGTGAATTCTCCATCATCAACGACTATTGTATGACTCCCCCAACATGGAATATCATGAACTATGAAATTTCCATCTAGGGTATCGCCATTTCTGCCTTCTGTTCCTACATAATTTCCATCTAAATATACTTTGTATCCTTTCTTTTCATAACCTAAGTACATTTCATTTCCTTTTTGTTGGCTGCCAGGACTAGATTGGTTAGCAGGATGATGGGACTGATCTCCCAACAAGCTCGAAGATTGAAGCGAACTCGTGGATTCAGATTCATAAGCCTTAGCAGCAGATCTCAGAGCCGACCAGGTACCTCCTGAGACGCGCTCAGCGGTGTATGTTCCATCAGCAATCTCGTCTGGTTTTACAGAACTCGATGTCCAGGTAATCTGTCCTCCCTTCGTCGAGGACCACTTCATCGTCAATATTTTGCCATCGAAATCCCATGTTCCCGATCTTGCAGCGCCAACATTTGCTCCCTCAGTTTGGATCCAGTTGAGAGTGCCATTAGCGTTCAGGGCAAGGTTTGCCTTGAAGTCACTATTATCGACTCCGGTCTGCCTACCCTGCATAATCCAATCGCCCGACAAATCCAAAGCCGGCCTGGACTCAGGTTCTGAAGGCCGCAATCCGGCAGAGCTTCCGATTCCCACTCGACTAAGATCAGAGCCCACCCATAATAGGCTCTTGCCCTCATCGCAAACGATCAGAAGATCGCCGTTTACAGGATTGAACTGCATCTCTCCAGGCTTGACAAGGCCGGATATAACTGGCTTAATGGTCCCATCAGCAGTGACTTTTAGCACCTTTCCGGCTGCCGCATCACTGACGTACAAGGCGTGGCCGAAGGGCCCGCTTCTGCTCAGAGCCATGCCGCCGTTCATCTTGGAGGTCTCGTTGATCTTAGCGACTAATGTAGCTTCGCCATCCTTTGTAATCTCATAGACGGCAAATGTTCCTCCAAATGGCCAGTCTCCTACCCAATTTAGGGTGTAGAGGATATCATCCAAACTATCGTAAGCCAAAACTGCTAGGCCTGGCGGAATATCGCCCTTCGTAATCAAGGGCGTCTCAATAGTGTCTTTGGCTGAAAGATGCCAGATATTATCCGCTTCAAAGTCCGAGAAGTACCACCCTCCAACAGATGCAGAGATGATATATCCCAGGCCACCGTAACTTGATTTCAGATTCCACTGATGGAAGGTGCCATTGGGGTTGAGCTCGTAGATCCCGATGTACCTGTTTCCTCCCTCATTCCAGCCATCTACAGTCATCAATATGTTCGATCCAAAAAACACTCCAGTCTTGCGGTTGATGCCAGCCAGTATCTCCGACTCTGCATAGGTCTGGGCTGTTCCTGTGCCATCGATCGCCATCAGCTTCTGCTTGCCCCTCTCGCTTGAAAATGTGTAGGCTGTGCCATCAGGCCCGAAGAAGATGGTTCCCAGGGCAAAGGCTGGTTTGAAAATTTTAGCCTCCACGCCCTGGGGCAATGTTATCCCTGTGGGCAGCGGAACTGGCTGGATTAAGCTGCAGTAAGTCGGCGTCCAATTCCCGCTTACTGCCTCGCCAGCCAGGATCTGCTCGACTTTGAAATCTACAGCCAAGGGAACCGGCTTTTTAGCTCGATAGGAATTGTCGATTCTGACTCCTATATAAACAGGGTCTGTAAATCCAGTTTTGAAATCGGCAAGTGGGACCCACTGGCATTCAGACCAGTAATAAGTCGAGAAATTACCGTTGTGGCGGACTATTCTCAGATAGCCCTGAAGGTCTGATTGGAGATTAGAAATATCTTTGGATTGGTAGCGGCCCCAACTGCCATCAATCCTCAGATCGGTCTCATATCGTCGTATCTGAGGAGTATACTCTCCATCAGTTTGAGCATTACCTATGTAGACGTCGTTCTTGTCAGCGCCATCGGTGGCGAAGAGGGCTAAATCTCTCCTTTCACCCTCATTGCCCGTCCAGTTTGCAGCGTCAAAGCGGACTACAGCATCAAGATCACCTTCAAAGCGTCTACCGCTATGAACTGCCACATCTCCCAGAACAGAACCGTTTAATGCGAGACGGATCGAGGCGTTGTCTACAATGGCAGTGCCAGGCCATTGGACCAGATCCCAGTTCGGAGACTCCATCGAGTCCCTAGGCGCTGTCGTCAGGCGGACATCCTTAAGGGTTATTATAGCAGGTTCAGACGTAAGGCCATCGTACGCATTGCGCTTGAAGACCCAGCCAACCCAGACAGTGTCTGAGGCGTTGAACACCTGTCTTGCGGCGAGGTTCCATTGATTTCCATCGAGGCTCCAGTAGCTCTTCCATTCATCTCCACGGCGGATCAGCTTTACCTTAACAAATGTATTAGGCGCGTCAGGGCACTCCTTGAAATCCTTGTTAAATGAATCCAGCTTAGTTAATCCGTCCATTTTCGACCAGCTTCCGCCCATAATTCTAAAGTCCTCCCCGATCCCGTCCGCCTTCATCTGGTTTGCCAGTATCCCCAGATTGGAACCTGGCGAATATAACACGAATTGAATTCCAGCATAGTTGGTGCAATTGGATTTCAGAAGTATCTGGCCAACCATGTCGAAATCGCCTGTGGCTTTGTGAAATAAACGAGGTGCATCTGTACGCTGTCCAGCCGTGGATCCTGGATATCCCCAGAGCTCGTTGCCATCGGGGACCGTCACCTTGAGGGTTCCATTTTCAGGCGTTTCTATCTCGGCATCCTTTCCTGGGTCCTGCCAGATCCAGCCTTCAGGAATCGTTCCATCAGCAAAGGCTGCCTCATATTCTCCATATGGCTCGGGTTCTGAATCGTCCAGAATGAGTTCTCGCAAAGGCAAGCCTACAAAGAGGCCTCCATCGTCGGTGCTTATATTGTAGGGGCTGATCTTGGCTGCAGGCAGTTCCAGCTGCTGACCGGCCTCCAGAGTGATCCCCGGTCCAGTTTCATTTAATAGAGTCTTATTGAATAAGGTCTCATTGGATAGGGTTTCGTTGGATCGGGTCTCATTGTATATGATTAGGGAGCCCTCAACCACGGCCACGCTGCCAGCCTTGCCATCCCATTGGACTGTATATTCCGTGCCTTTTGGCCGGATCAATCTGTCTCCAAGCAGCACTTCCACATTACTTGATCCTCCTGGTGCACTCAGTATCCTGGCACCACCCTGCTGGACATTGACCAGAACTCTGCTAGGACTGGGGCTGGTGAAGGTGAGAACGCTGTAAGGATCGACCAGAAGTTCGGAGCCGTCAGACATGGCAAGAATGGTCTTGCCCGTGGTTTGGATCTGCTCCCCTTCCTTGATGACTGCCCCCGGCGCGATAGGCTCCAATGGTGTTTTGTTCGTGCGCATCTCAGTGATGCCATAAATGCTGGCGCATGAGTTGTTTTTTAAGTCTGAAACAGTTGGCAGTGGCCCCCTGTTGACACCCCAATTCCCCCAGACGCAATCGCCTGCAGGATTCGGTTCGTAACTATGAGAAACGCCTGCGATACTCTCCAAGTTGCATAGACAGTTCAAGAAACCGAGCGGATCTCGACCGAAGATGTTGCCTTGGTTGATGAACGGGGCCCCGCCGCTGGTGGAGAAGACTTTGCCCAGACCCTGATTAGAATACTTCTCTTTGATGCAGTTGATTATTTTGCGGACCTCTTCAGCTGCAGCACTTGTCAATGCCTCTTTAAAGGGATCGGGTTTCGATGAGAATCCTGGCAAATAATGTCTCGCCAAACTTTCGCCTTCGGCTCATAGCTTGGCGGTATTTTCTCCTCCAACCGCATAAGAACCCAAAAACATGATCCCGAACGTATGATACCAGGGTCCCATCTTGTCTACGATTTTGTCACCCGAAGGTCGCAGGTTTTTCAGCTTGTCCGATATGGCCGTATCCGATGGCTCAAGATAGATAGAAAATTCGCCTGAGGATGAAGTATCGGTTGTAAAAGGCATGTTAATTTTTTTCAAATAATTCGTATACTTTGTGTTAATAGCCTTCATTCTACTCTGTCTATCTTTATCATTCTCCTTGATTTGGTTGCCCTTGATTTGAGTGATATCTATAGTTGAACCTGAAATACTATCCTTGTAAGGTGATGGCGAAGTCGGAGGGGGTGGCATAGTATATCTTAAAAATACCTGCTTAATATCACCATTGCGCTGGGACCAGCAGACCTCTTTGAGCAAGTTATGACAGGTCAGGAGTGCTGAAGGCACATCTCCTTTAGTCACCTCTAAAGACATACCAAAAAGCTGAGACGGTGTGATCTCGCCATTTGATTTCATGACTTTGATTGCTAAATCCAGCTCTCTGCTTGATGGAAGTGAGCTTTGGCCTTCTCCAAGGCTTCCATGAGATCCCAGAGTATGCTTGACAAAAGGATTTTCGATGCCCGTCTTTGATGGTTCGGCTGATTCAAAAAGCAAATAGGTAAGGCTCTGACTGGGAATATCATTACCCAATAATACTTTCCCCCCGAGTTGCATGAGACTCTCATAAAAGTACTGTAATTCATCGTAAAATGGTAAGGATTCAGGCACTTCAGTTTGATATAAGCTCTTGAGCTTTCCCTGCTTGGCTTGATCGCATGCTGTCTTGGCCAAATCCCCTAGACTTTGATCTATAGCTTGCTGAATGGTTGGATCTGGATTGGGAAACCTTAATGTGGGACTCTCAATCTGATTCTCAATCTGTGCAGATACCGGCCAGAAGCACTGTGCAACTAAGATAAAAAAAATGTACGTGTTTAGCTCCCGACCAAGTATCTGAAAATTTCCCACCGAATTCGTTTAGACCAGAAAAATTAAGTAATAT
>JADDYB010000592.1_pt1 | contig 11550 bp, 10 predicted proteins | sample 8641941 | NCBI WGS metagenome assembly JADDYB01 (sample SAMN16275377, study PRJNA637457) | freshwater sediment metagenome | isolation source: Lake Kineret sediment | place: Israel: Lake Kineret | collected 2013 | reverse complement strand
GACGTTCAACAATCGTGTGCAAACCAGTGCGCGCAAACAAATCAAGCAGGAGATCGTGAGCGCCCCCGCGCAGCAGCGTCTGTGAGTGTCTCTCAAGCCACCGAAGACGCGAACACTCATCCGCATGCCTCAGTACGATGCCACCCGCCCTGCGAAAGTCCCCATCCGCCCCCATCAACTCCCAAAGTCTCGGCGGCGCCTTCAAGGATTGCGGTTCGAACTGCGTGAGCAGCCAATGCTCCGCCAAGTCATGGACTACGAACTCCTGAGACCCATCGACCGCTGATGCGGACAGCCACATCAACGGTACTCGTGCCCGCGCTTTTCTCAAGAGCGCCCCAGGTTCCGGAACGCCCAATTCGGCGAGCTGCTCGACCGTGCCGCGCTTTAGAAGCGCCGCCAACCACAGGTACCGAAGATCCTCATCGCTGAAATGATCGCCCACCGCACGAATGATCCAGCGCGATGCCATCGAGCTCTTTGAGTCTGCGCGTCCTAGCGGAGCGCTGTCTGCCACTTTGGCCATTAGGCCCGTCATCGCCGGATGTCCCGACGAGGCCGCGTTCATCCGCTCGGCCGCCCTGGGTGAAGTCACCCCGAGACGTGCGACAACTGCAATCGCTTCCTCGTCCGTGAGAGCCAGCTCATCTCGGCCAACGACCACGCAGTCGTCACGAATCCCCGCTTCGTCAAGCGCATCGGTTCTGGTCGTCACAACCAGATGGACACCCATTCTTCCGAAGACGCGGTTCGCGCGGCGCAGGTTCACGAGAACCTCACCCGAATCGATTCCGACGTCGTCGGCGACCACGAGCGTTTCTGCGGATCTGCCGAGCATCAGTGAGACCGCTTCGCATGCATGAAGGAGGTCGCCGAGTGACGTGGTATCGGTGAAGCGCATTCGCTTCACTCCTGCAACCTCAGTCAGGTACTCGAGAACCTCCGCCACCAATTGCTCTGGCGACAAAGGCGTTCCGTCCGCCTCGATCCAGATGACCTGGCCCGAGAACGAAGAAGCGTATTGCAGAGCTGCGAGCGTCTTGCCCCATCCCGAAGGGGCAACGAGAAGCCTCAAGCGACTGCCGCCGCTGTCAAGCAGCCCCACAAGCCGCTCACGCAGCACATGGTCCCCGAAGTCAGGCACCCCCAAGTACGTCGCGCTTCCACGCATCGCGAACCTCCGACTCATCGCGCGCGGGGTGAGGGGCACCTGTTACGCACGGCGACGATACGACAACAGCCGAGACCCTTCAAGCAGCCCAAGACTAGACGTGATCAAGCGCGGGCGTTCAGCAGTCGCTCCGAACTCGGCCTCTCCATCGGGCGCAACGGGCTCGCGTGTGAAACCACAAACACCACAAGCCCAACAAGTAGTAGCAGGTCCCCGACACTGAAGAGGAATCCTCCCGGGAACGGGAGGACGTCGCCAAGAACCCAGACCCGTGTGGAGGCACCAACCGCATGATAGAAGGCGCCGTCCGACTCCGGCGCCGGCACGCCGTCGATGCGGTAGGGCATCCCGTCGTTGGCCAATACAACCAGCATGTTGGCCACCAAACCGGAAATCACTACCGGAACGCCTGGTCGACGACGAATCGTCCACAAGAGAGCGACGAGAGCAACGCAAGTGAACCCCCACACAGTCACTGCAATCTCCATCGCCTCTGCCGGTGATGAGAATCGCCCCCTGGCCAGACCCTGGCAGACGAATAGCGCAAGCAGCAAACCCTCGTGGGGAAGCCGCAGCTCTCCGAGTCGCGATATCTTGCCACCAGTCAGGATGACGAGAATCACACTGAGTGCTATGCCGGCGGCGGCAATCATACGAGCGCGGGAACGCCGTAGCCCAACCGAACGGCAGCGCCCACCGCCTTGGCCCGCAGAGTGGACGGAACAAGTTCCGCGAGCTTCACAGCAGTGCGCCCCCGCTCGGCTGTGTCTCCTGTCACCGCGACATCGATGTCGCTTGCAAGAGCGACGACATAGGCGGCCAGCTTGTCCCTTTCGGAAGCTGCCTGCCCTTCGGAATGCAGGCCGTCGACTATTCGCAGGATCCCGATGATGTCCACGAAACTTTCAACACCGTCAATCACCGAGGATGACGGACACTGATCGTGCACCGAGTCACCAATGCGACCGATGTCGTGGAGCAGCGCTGCATAGCTCACCTTTTCAATCTCGATTGGCCCGAGACCGCAGCGACTGGCTATTTCACGCGCGATCTTGGCCGTCCGATGAGCATGGCCGTCTTCGCCTGCCCGACATCCTTCCGCGACCTCCGCCAGAACCTCGACCGTGGCCCGGTATGCTTCTCGGATATCCAAGAGCATTGCATGCGACTGTCGAATCAGAAGCAGCAAGGCGAGAAGCACGAGCAAGGACCAGTCGCCCATCCGGTCGTATGTCAGAACCGTGAGCGTCACAGCCGACATCTGCGCCAGCATGAACGGCATCTGGACGGAGATGTTGCCGCGAATCAGCCTCCAGAATGATCGATCCGTTCTGGCCGAAGAGAACACAAGCACAATCAGCAATTCGGCAGATAGAAAGACCGTACCTGTCACAAGCCCAAGCATGATCGCGCGCAGCTCCTGATTGGATACGGAGAGGTCGAGAGTGTTCAGCGTCATGGCGGCCGTCAGCAAGCCCCCCATTCTTGCCGAAAGCGTGACGCCCAGACGGACCGGACGGTCGGCTCCTCGGCGTACGAGGAATGCGCCGCCAATCCCAACGAGACAACTCAACACCGCAGCCGCGGGTCCAAGCAAAGCGAGCGCGGCTGCGTCAATCGCCCCGCTCACACCTATGACGTCGCCACGTGGCAGCGACACATCGAACAGACCCACTCCCGCGGCAGCCAACCCAAAGACGATCACGGAAACCCACGGGAGATGCTGCAGCGACAACCCCACCGCCTGCGCATCAACCATTCTGCGTCACCTCTGCAAGAATCAGGCCCCCGGTGACTACGGAGAACCCCTCGTTACTGCTGAGCGCTTCGATCTTGAGGAAGGCGCCGACGACTTCCTCATCGAACTGTGACCCCGCACAGCGCGTCAACTCACTGACCGCGCCGTCACGGCCCATCGCCTTGCGATAGGCACGATTGCTCGTCATCGCATCGTATGCATCCGCCACCGCAAGTATGCGGGCAAACGGAGGAATCTCCTCCCCGACAAGGCCACTTGGGTAGCCGGTTGCATCCAGCCTCTCGTGGTGTGCACGGATAGACGCCTCAAGGTCCTTGAGTGGAGGGATGCGCGTTACCATGGCAGCCCCGCGTGCTGGATGACTTCTGACCTCGCTACACTCCTCCGGAGTCAGACCCGCGGGCTTGGTGAGGATTGCCGAAGACAGGGCCAATTTCCCAATATCATGAAGTAGTGCCGCCTGCTCAAGCGCTTCGATGCTCTTGCCGTCGAGATTCATCTGCTTTGCGATAGCGACCGCATATCGGGCGACCCTCTCAGAATGTCCCCGCGTGTACGGATCCTTCGCTTCAAGCGCCCGAACGAGGCTGCGCACGGTGTCCAGATACGCCTCACGCATCGTCGCGAAGCGTTGGTATGTCTGTCTTGCCAGAAGAAGCGGAAATAGAAACAGCGGCAATGCCCAAGCGCTTACATCAATCACCTGCGCAACCAGGAACCCAACAAAGGTCAGTGCAAGCTGTGTGGGCAGATACTTGACCATCGTCCGCAGGATGTCAGCGCGTGGAGCCCCAACCAGAAGAGTCGCACCTGTTCCGACGATCAGGATATTCACGCTGGAGGTCACCGCGGCCGCAACGACGATTGCGGTCAGTGCGTGAGGAACGGAGGCCGTTCCACTTTGAAGCCCATCGCGAACCGGGCCGCCCAAGAACGCGTAAACCAGACCTCCAGAGCAGTATGAAACAAGCAGCTGCCCTGCATTACCGCTGACGAGTGAAACGGGGCGTCTCTCACGGACATCTTGCAGGTTCGTGAAGCTCGCCAACGCTGCCAACCCCGCACCAACCGGACCCGCGATAGTCATCGCGGCTATGGCCATTGGAAAGGACAGCGAAACCGAGTAGTTGGTATCGCGTAGCGCGAAGTTCTCCATGACAGTCGCTGCTGCCACAACCAGGAGCAGCCGTGGCGAGAGCTCAACAGGATAGAACCGAGCCGAGACAAGTAGCATTCCCGCTCCGGAGATGACCATGAGGAGCGCAAACAAGACGAAGGGACGGGGGGGATGTATGGACTCTTCAGCCATCACTCCTCCCGTCCCTTCCAAACACCGGCCGACACCCCTCATCACGCTCTACCAACGAAAGTGGGCTCCGCCGGACAGCACGATGGCCGCCAGCGAAGCGAGGACCACAAGAATTCGCTTCATGGTGGGAAGACCTCCTTCTCGAAAGAAGTTCTATGGTCTCCTCCCATCCCGCTAGTGAGGGAAGAACGCTGTCCGCTCCGCTCGAATAGTGGCTGACAGTGTCCGGTTCACGAAGCATGGTGCCGGTCCGATTGAATCGGTTATTCGGTTGTCAGCAGCCCGATGCGGCGATTGATCGCATCGAGCGTGGCCCGGACGATGGAGTCCCATTCGTTCTGGCGCAACACCGCCGAACCCGTGAACGCCTGCTCGCCGGACATGCCCACGACGCTCACACACGCCACCGCGACCCTCTCGCGGCCAAGCGTCACGACGGCCACGTCCTCAAGCGCGAAGACGACGTCCAGCCCCAGTGCCTGATCGACCGCGTCGAGAGTGGCCGTGGCTACCTGGCGAGCCCGGCTTGTGGCACTCGCGGGGCCGCTCGCCATCCCCACGAACTCCGTGTCGCCGACCTCGAGCGTGACCGAGGCCGTGGACTGCCGTCCGGACACCGCGGCGTTGATGCTCACGATGCGCGGTCGCAGGTCGGTGGTGCGCTGCGGAACGTCGACCTCGTCGATGAGGTTGTCCCGTCCAAGGAGGGCGATCGAGATCTTGCGGTGGTCGATGGGAATCCCGAACCGGGCCATGATCGTCGACTCGATGTCGCGGACCAGCTGCTTAGGGGATTTCGAGGGGAGCGCGAGGATGTGGACCTCGGAGATCGAGCCATCGGGCTCGGTCACGACGCGCGCCGCCTTTATCTCGCCGACTTGGGCGAGTGCCGCTTCGATGTCTTCGACGCGTACGCGAGTCATGCTCTGGTCCATGTGGGACCTCCTGCTGCGACTGTGCTACGTCTTGAGTGCGTCTGATTCGACCGCCTGCTTCGCGTGGCTTCGCATGAGAGTAAGTGTGATATCCGTCACCTGTCAATAGTGACCCGTATCACACTCCCGCCAGCGCATAACACGGAAGGCGCCCCTTTCGGGACGCCCTCCGGCGGCATTTCTCGATGGTCGACCGCTATGCGTTCGGCTGGATCAGGCCGTAGTCCCCATCGTTGCGGCGATACAGGACGTTGACCGTCCCCTGCTCCACGTGCTTGAAGACGAAGAAGTCGTGACCGAGCAGTTCCAGCTGCAGGATGGCTTCGTCCTCGGACATCGGCTTCGCATCGACGACCTTCTTGCGCACGACCTGGCCCGCCTCGGGCTCTTCGGCTGACGGCAACTCCTGGTCGCCCGGGGCCGTCCTCACGGCCACGCGGCTGGGCCGGCGGTCCAGCAGCTTGGTCTTGTACTTGCGCATCTGGTTCTCGAGCTTCTCCGAGATCAGGTCGATGGCCGCGTACATGTCCGGGGCGGCTTCCTCCGCTCGAACGACGATGCCCTTCATGCGGGCGGTGACCTCGGCGACGTCGCGGTTCTTGTTCGCTGGGTTCTTCTCGACATGCAGTACGACGTCCACGGTCATGTCATCGCTGTCGTGGATCTTGGCGGCCTTGGAGATCTTCTCCTCCGCATAGCTGCGAAGCGCGTCTCCGACGGGCATCTTACGTCCGGTGACCGTAATACGCATGGTGTCTACCTCCTGAGTCGGAGTAGGTCCTTACGGGGAGAACATACCCGTTGACGAGAGGGTGTGGCTCAGGCGATGTGGCCGAGAAAATCCTGTGTGCGCTCCGACTGCGGGTTGTCGAAGACCTCGGCGGGAGTGCCCTGCTCGACGATGACTCCGCCGTCCATGAAGACGACCCGGTCAGCCACGTCCCTGGCGAATCCCATCTCGTGCGTGACGACCATCATCGTCATCCCGCCCTTGGCGAGCTGCTTCATGACGTCGAGCACGCCGCGGACGAGTTCGGGGTCGAGCGCGGAGGTCACCTCGTCGAAGAGCATCACGTGCGGGTCCATGGCCAGTGCGCGGGCGATGGCCACACGCTGCTGCTGGCCGCCGGAGAGCTGCGCCGGGTAGTACTCGATCCGGTCCGCCAGCCCGACCTTCGTGAGTTGTTCGACCGCGGTCTTCTCGGCAGTCGCCTTGTCCCGCTTCAGCACGCGTTGTTGGGCGAGCATCACGTTGCCCTTGGCGGTGAGGTGCGGGAACAGGTTGAACGACTGGAAGACCATTCCGATGCGCTCTCGGACCTCGTTGATGTTCGTCTTCTTGTCATTGACGATGATGTCCTCGAACCACACCTCGCCGCCGGTGGGCTCCTCGAGACGGTTCACGCACCGCAGCAACGTGGACTTGCCGGAGCCGGACGGACCGAGGATGACGACGACCTCGCCCTTCTGGACGTCGAGGTCGACGCCCTTCAGGACCTCGTTGTCGCCGAACGCCTTCTGCAGGTTCTTGATCCTGACGATTGGAGCGGCGTTGATACCTGATGTCGTGGTGTCCATGGTCGCTCCTCTCCTACTGTCCGATGTCGAGCACGCGCTCGTGGTGCGGGATCACATGCTCGGAGTCGATAGCGGGCGCATCCAGGGTGGGCGGCCGCTTGCCGCCTCCGCCACCCTCGGTCTCGGCGAGCTTGTCCTCAAGGCGTCCGACCAGACGACCCAGCGGGATGGTCAACAGCAGGTAGAAGGCGGCCGCGACCATATAGGCGGACTGGTTGAACGTGCTCGCGACGAACTCGCGAGAGCGAAGCGTCATCTCCGCGACGCCGACCGCCGCAAGCAGTGCGGTGTCCTTGAACAGCAGGATGAACTCCGACATGAGCGTCGGCAGGATACGGCGCACGGTCTGCGGGATGATCACGAACGTCATCGCCTGAGGCGTCGTCATGCCCAGTGAGCGCGCCGCCTCCATCTGGCCCTTCGGAATCGACTGGATGCCGGCCCGGAAGATCTCGGCCATGTAGGCCGCCGAGTTCAACGACAGAACGAAGAACGCCCGGAAGTAGACGGTGTAGTCGATACCCAGCACGAAGGGCTGCTTGACCCAGGCGACTTCCTTGATGAGGGTCTGATAGAACGGCAGCAGTGTCAGACCGAAGTACACGATGAGTATCTGCAAGAAGAGCGGCGTGCCACGGATGATGTCGACGTACAGCGTCGCAGGCCACCGGAACCACCGGGTCTTCGCCATCTTCATGAATGCGAGAAGCAGCCCGCCGGGAATGGCCACGAAGAACGAACCGACGCCGATGAAGACGGAGACCGGGAAGGCCGCAAGGATGATGGGGAACGAGTCTCCCATCTTCTCGGCGTTGAAGAAGATGTTCCGGATCGTCTGCAGTGACTCGATCAACGCGTCCAAGCCAGGCACTCCTCATCGTGACGTTCAGGTGGTGCAGAAGGGGCCGACGACCGAGATCGCCGGCCCCTCTCCATTACTGCGAGACGCGTCAGCCCTACGGAATCGAAAGCGGCTCGGCGCCGAACCACTTCTTGTAGATCTCGACGTAGGTGCCGTCGGCCTTGAGCTCCGCGAGCGCACCGTTGACGGCGTCACGCAGGGCGGTGTTGGACTTGTTGAACGCGAAGCCGTACTGCTCGCCGGTCGGGATCTCGGCGACGACCTTGGCCTTGCGCGCCTCGTCCTTGACGACGTCCTGCGAGATCGGGGCGTCGTTGATGACACCGACGATGTCGCCGGCCGACAGTGCGTTGAACGCGGCGAGGATGTCGTCGTACGGGGTGACCGTCACGCCCTTGGGCGCCAGGTTCTCCTTGGCCCACATCTCACCGGTGGTGCCGGACTGCACGCCGACCTTGTCGCCGTCCTTCAGGTCGTCGACGCTGGCGATGGCCGAGTCAGCGGCGACCGCGAGCGACTGGTTCGAGTTGATGTAGGGATCGGAGAAGTCGATCGCTTCCTTGCGCTCGTCGGTGATGGTCATCGCCGACGCGATCATGTCGAACTCCGTGCCGGCCTGCATACCGGCGATGAGAGCGTCGAACTTGTAGGTCTTGAACTCGACCTCGACACCGAGCTTCTCGCCGATGGCCGTGACCATGTCGACGTCGAAGCCCTCGGTCACGCCGTTGACGACGTTCTCGAAGGGCGGGTACGCGGTGTCGGAACCCACCACGATCTTGCCGTCGGTGATCGTCTCGAAGGCGGGGGCCTCCGCGGCGGGCTCTTCGGTGGCTGCGGGCTCGGTGACCGGCTCCTCGGCCTTGCCGCAACCGGACATGCCGACCAGTCCGAAGACGAGCGACAGCGCCAACAGCAGCGAAAGCAGCTTGCGACTCTTCAGCATCGTTCCTCCTTGCTCGGATGACAGTCCCTCGCGCCGGCGGACCGGCGCCCACTCACGATGCATAATCATACACTTGTTCTGCAAAGTCGGAAGCACCGCACAGGTTATACAAAACATCGTACTCTGTATGCAATGCGACCCGCGATTCATGGTCGCGGGTCGCGAAAGCATATGCGTTCTACGAGAGTCCTGTCAGGGAGTCTCGGTCTCCTCTTCGGCTCCCTGGAGTTCAGGCAGCCCACCGACCCACTTGCCCCGAAGTGCCTCGAAGACTCCATCGGCCGCCAGCTGATCCATCGCCGCACGGATGCTGTCGCCCAACTCGGCGTTGTCCGCCGTCACGGCCGCGGTCAGCGGCATCGCAGGCGCGAGCTGGCCTGCGAGGTGCACGTTCGGGAAGTCGCGGATGATGTAGCCGCCCACGAGCGCGTCTCCCGCCATCGCGTCGATCTCGCCCTTCTCCAGTGCTTCGATGCCCTCCTTGAGCGATGCGTACGGCTTGATCCACTCGACGCCGAACTCCGACTTCAGCGCCCAGAACGACTCGGACCCCTCCTGCGCGCCCACCTTGAGCGGGAGCAGGGTGTCGATGGTCAGGGACGGCTCAACCGAGGCGGTGCTGTCTGTGGCGATGAAGAGCGCCGGCCCATCGAGCACGTAGCTGCCCGCGAGCGACATCGCGGTGAGTCCCGCATCGTTCAGCGGCACCGAGAGCACCACGTCGACGCTGCCGTCCGCAAGCGCCGTCGCGGCCTCGGACGGCTTCACGTCAACGTACTGGACGCGCAGCCCCAGCTGCTCGGCGATCGCTGCCGCGACGTCGATGTCGAGCCCCGCCTGCTGCCCGGCGTCCTCGCCCGCGAACGGCGGCGTGTCGAGGTCGACACCGGCCTTCAGCACGCCCGCGGTCCCGATGGCCGGCGGCGCGACCTTGGGCTCGAGCTTCGGCTCCTCCGGCTCACCGGAGCAGCCCGCCGGCACCACCATCGCGATGGCGAGAAGAACGGCACCTGCGAATCGCGCATATCGTCTCATCGAGCCCCCTCCGGTCGTTCTGTAGTGCTCCCACCCGGCTGACCTGGTCTTTGGCCCCACACTCGCATACCGGGGCTTTCGCTTGATGCGATCTCACTAGCGGCCCTCTCGCCCGCCAGCCAGGATGGCTGGACCGGACGGTACGACTTACCCCTAAGACGCGCCATGCTCGCGCGACGGTCGAAACCGCCGGCTTACGTGGGTCCTTTCGGCCGCGTCTACCTTGGACTAGGACGCTTTCGCGTCCGCAACCACAGACCCGGGTGGAAGCAGCTGCGATTCTATCACGCACGCCGGACAAGCCGGGTACGCGTCACCACGCACGGGCCACGACCGCGACCCGAACGCTGTCGGCGCCGTTCGACAGGAGCGTGTTCGCGGCTGAATCGAGCGTCGCGCCGGTGGTGAGTACGTCGTCGACAAGCAGCACGTGGCCGGGCGCACGCCCGCTCATCGTGAAGGTGCCCGCGGCGTTCGCCGCCCTCGCCTCGCGCCCCAGCGCACGCTGGTCGCGCCCCGCCGCCCGGTCGAGCAGGGCCACAGCGGGACACCCGACAGTCGCGGCGACCGGCTCTGCAAGTGCGCGCCCGTGATCGAACCCCCGCCTTGTGAGTGCCGCGCGGGTGGGCGGCACCCACGCCACCGTGTCCGGCCACTCTCCCCATTCGGCGGTCACGACTGCCCCAAGCATCGTGCCGAGCACAGCGCCAAGCCGCTGCTCACCCGCGTCCTTGTGCAGTACCACTGCCCGCGACAGCGGCCCGTCGAGCACGCCCAACGCCAGCGCGGCCTCGAACGCGAACTCGCTGGACCAGCACTCGGTGCAGACCAGTCCGCCGAAGGGCGCCGCACATGCGGGACAGGCCTTGTCGGCCTCGATGCGCGGCAGGGTCGCGTCGCACGCGCCGCAGAGCAGCGTGCCGGGAAGGTCGCAGCCCGCGCACCGCGTGGGCGCGATGAGCTCGGCGAATGCCTCGAGAAGCCGCACCGCGCACCCTCCCCGGGCGCCGGCGTGCTAGAACGCGACCGACTGCACCAGCGGGATGGTCACCGCCGACAGCACCGTGGTCACGAATATCGCCGACGCGATGAAGTCCGTGTCCAGCCCGAAACGCTCCCCCACCACGAGGCTGAGCATCATCGCAGGCATGCCCGCCTGCAGCGCGGCGACTCGCAGTGCGTCCCCTTCGAGAAACGCTGCACCCACGAGCAGCGCGAGAACAGGTGCGACCGCAAGCCTCAGCACGGTCACCACCGCGATGTCCGCGGCGCCACGGACCAGCGACCGTGGCTGCAACGAGATGCCCACCGACAACATGATGAGCGGCGCCACCAGGTTAGCGAGCATGTCCAACCCGGAACTTACCGGCGTCGGAATCGGCACCGGCCGCGCGAGCAGTCCGGCCACAAGCGCCACCACGGCGGGGAAGGTGACGATCTCGCGCACGAGGTTCACGCGCGACTCCTTCGACGAGCCCAGTTTCGCCGCTATCGGCAGTCCGACCAGCACGAGAGCGAACACCGTCCCGAACACGTCCGAAAAGACCGCGAGCGGCACGCCGTCCTTCCCGAGAAGCGCCTGGGTGACCGGGTAGCCGATGTAGCCGGTGTTGCCGAGGGCCGCCACGATCAGAATGGCGCCGCGCCTGGACCGGTCGCTGCCCCGCACTCCCGTGACCAGCCACGCGAGCCCGAGCACGACGAGGAAGACGATCCACGAGATCGCGATGACGCGCCACAGGTCCGGACCCAGTTCAGCGCCTCGGACCGCGCGGAAGACGAATGCGGGCAGCCCCGCGTAGATGATGACGGCGTTCAGCGGTTTCGCATCCGAGGGCTTGAGCAGCCTCGTGGCGCGCAACAGCACTCCCACCGCCACGATGGCCGCGAAGGTGAGGATCGTCGACGCGAGCGCGCCGGTCGTCATCAGCTGACCGAGCCCTCGCCGCCGGCTA
>JADDYB010000587.1_pt1 | contig 11550 bp, 17 predicted proteins | sample 8641941 | NCBI WGS metagenome assembly JADDYB01 (sample SAMN16275377, study PRJNA637457) | freshwater sediment metagenome | isolation source: Lake Kineret sediment | place: Israel: Lake Kineret | collected 2013 | reverse complement strand
ATCCTCAACGCCTCCTAGGGCAATGTGTATCCCTGCGGCAAGGGTGTCAATCTTTGACGCGCCGTTGACAACAACAGGGTCGTTGACAGCAACACCGTGATCAATGAGTATTTGCGCCTCGGTGCGGATGGCGTTGGTGTTATTCCCGATGCGGCTAATTGACGAGCAGCCAGCCGGACAAAGTGCTAGTAGCCATCGCCATGTCAAGCAAACACCCGGTAAGGGATGGACGGCTCAGGGGTAAAGGTTGGCAGCGCGGTGATCTGCTCATCGGTCAACTCGATCATGGCGCGAATGTTCGTGTGCCAGCGGGTGTCACCGGGACTCAGGATGTTGCCATCAATGTCAGTCTTGGGTGGGATGGCTCCTATGTGGTCAATGGAGATTCCTTGGGTTGGGATGACCATGACCTCCCCTTCGATATCCGTGGCCTCTTGAGCAACCCCTGCGGCTATGAGGATGTCTTCCATTTCAGACTCTGTGGTGGTGCGGAGTAGGTAGTCCATGATTAGGTAGTCGTGAGCGTTTGAATAGCAGCATCAGACAACGCAGTTGGATAGAACTTCACTTGACGAATGCAAGCGTTCAGCCAATCGCGAGTGGCTTCCGTACCCGTTGCGCTGTTTGCACCAAAGGAAAGCATTGCAGGAGTAACGGTTCCCGTACCTGCCCCTGTTGTTCCGACCACTCCATTGGAATAGTTCGTTACATCGTTTCCACCAAACCACTTTGCGGCTTGTTTGGTTACCGAAGGGATCGCCGTCGTGATGCCGCCACCAAAGACGGCTGCAACTGTGGTCCAGAGAATAACCGTTGGGTAGTAGTTCAAATTGCTGGCGTAAACGATGAATCCAGCACCACTGGTATATCGAGAACCGACCGCACTAAAGTCGTGCGTCGCGTTCCCGGATTGGCTTCGTGGTTTTTCATATTGAGCAAACAAGACGCCTTCAGTTGCTCCTGCAAACCATGATGAGAAATTCGTCCCGGTCATTACGCATGAGTCGCCATTCCGCGTGACCTGACTCGCGCCCGTAGGGATGTACGAGGATGCGCCGGAGCCCGCTTCCAGTTGTGCGCCCCAAATGTAGATACCGCTGCCCGTTGTGCCTGCGTATGAAGTTGTGGTTCCGTTGGTAGACAATCGGAATTGACAGTTTGCACTTGTCTGCCCAACGGCGGTGGTCAACCGCATCGCAATTCGATACCAACCAGTCGTACCCAATGCGGTGACGGTTGTTATGCCTGCGGTTGATTCGCTGACGATGGCTCCTGTTGACAGGTTCACCATGCTGTTTGCACCAGATCCGCCGTTCTCAACGAGTTGAACAAATGTTCGCTCGGCGGCCTTGGCCCAAACGCTCAAGGTATAGGTAGTGCTGGCAGTTGCAGACGGGACAGAGAGTGTTGCGTGAATCCCGTTGTCTGTGGTTTCCTCAACCTTTATAACTGTTGCGCTGGATCCGGTTGGGTTCGTGGTTGTTACTGTTCCTCGCGTGACATTCAACGAACTCCAGTTCCAGTTGACCGCACCGCCGCTGTCCGCGAAAGACTCGCTCCAGTTCAAAAGATTTGTCGCACTACCTTCAATCAGCAGCCCACGCGGCGCAAGCGTCACCGGGTCGTAGTCGAAGCGCGGCGTGTTCGCTGCTGCTGTCGTGACGTACCCACTGCTGTTGATGTAGGTCGCTGTGCCTGCGGCGCGCGTGAAGGTCAGCCGCGAGTCGAGCACACCAGTGGTGAAATCGAGATTTAGCGTAGCCGTGTCGCCCAGCATCGCCTTACGGAACATGGATGTGTACATCAGGGAATGCTTTCTGCTGTGATGCGTGCGAAGATGGTTGCGATGTGTCGATTCTCGCTGCCGGATGTCGGGTCGGCGTAGAGCACGATGGTTCCCCATGCATTGGCGTCAAGTGTCAGCGTTTGCACAGAAGTCCAAGACACCGTGGCAGTGCCGCCGCCAGCGTTGACTATTGCGCCAGTGCCCTCGACCTTGACCGTGCCGACAGTGATATAGCCCTTGGGCGTGAAGCCTGCGGTCGTCCAATGGAAGTTGGCGCCGTCATCGTGCACGTGCATGGCGATAGAGAACACCTCACCTTTGCAAATGACCTGGGGCGGGATCGGAGTTACGAGCGTGAGGTTGGCCATTAGGTGCACCTGATTGGGTTGGGGCGATCGAAGTACGCAAACACCGCGCCGCTACTGTCATAGCACACGTGTAGTTCCACCTTCGCGGATAGTTGTCCGGTGGGCCATGAAGCCGTACCGGAGTCATAGATGGAACCGACCGGGCCCACGGTCGCAGCCGGCGCGATCGATATGTTCATGCCGTCAACGAGCGTGGAAGTGTTATGCCACTCGCGGAGGTTGATTGCCGCTGCGTACGTGCCGCTCTTGTCACCAGTCGGAAGCGTGATGCCGCCGCCGGCTACGGGAGTCGGGAACCATATCTTGACGGCGTACGTCCACCGGTTGGCAGCGCCTGCAATCGCCGTAGCAGTCTCCAACGTGACCAGGACAGACTTGGTGGGCGCACGCTCGAACACCTGCGCCTGGCTGAACGTCACGCCTTCCGAATTGGCGTTCACTTGCCGTACTGCCTGCGCGAAACTATTCATGGCGTGCCTGCTGAGGCCGCCATAAAGGTTCGAGGTGAATACGGGGTTATGGATTGCCATTAGGCGATAGCGAGCGGTTCGGGGTTAGTCAAGGCAAGCAACTGTGATGCGGTAATGATTGAAGAGAAGCTTCCGAAATCGGTGTACTTCTGTAGGTACACAACCTTGTCCACTTGCAGGATCGGGAAACCGCCGATGGTCACGCCGGCAACCAAGATCGGTTCGCCAGTGGGATTCGGTGCCGGGATCTGCTCAAGGTGGTACCAGGCGTCATACAAGAAGGTGTGGGACATCCGGTAGTAGTTGGAGTCCACCGGCGCGGTTTGAAAGCCTTGGTACAGCAGCGTCCCTTTCGGCGCACCTAAGAAAGTCGCATCGTTTCGCTTGCCAACGTACGAAGTGAAGTTGGCCCACGGTGGTTCCGCCGCTGGCGCTGACTGTGGAAGGGTTCGATCGTACTGAATCTCAATGGTTACGATCTGCTGCGGTACGTCGTAGCTCTTCGCCTTGCCGTTGGCGTCCACACTGTCGCCGCCGATATCGCCTGCTCCGGAGAAAGTCACGGTGCCGTCGGCAGCAAGCGCAGCACCCTTGCGGTAAAGCGCGGTGGAGCGGACAACGGTAGCGCGGGTGCACTGGCAGAAGTCCGTTCGATCGGTTAGACCAAAGCGCCGAGTGCTGGCGCGGACGGTCACGCGGTAGTGATACGCCTGCTCGCGGATCGGTTGGATGTCGACCGTGCGAACCACCATGGTTTTCAGATAGAAATCGCTGCCGTAGATGGTCGAATCTATGCGGGTGTTTGGTTGCGGACAGAATGCAATCAGCGCCGCTTCGGTTGGAACGTCAGTACCGGCAGAAGTCCACTTCACTAGGTAAACGATCTGCATCGATGATTCCGCTGGAACCGTTGCCAGTTCGTAGGAGCGACTGCCCGCAAGTTCGATGGCGCTGAAACTACCCATTAGGAACCACCCTTTAGAGTTCGATTGATTTCGAGCAGTACTTGTTCATCCCGGCGCGGAGTGTCGCTCATGCCGGCGGTCTTCTGCTGGCCTGATGTTCCGAAGCCGAATTCGTTGTTTAGGTTGCGCAGGTTCTGCATTGAGAACTTCTTGCCTGGATCGGTAAAGCCCATGATGATTTGATCGATGGATTCATTAAAGAACCGGATACCAGATTGTTTCATGGATTCGCTGAACGCCAACTGCCCACCGCCGGCGGCGCTGAGGTCTGATGCTGTTTGCGCCTGCATTGCACCGCGTTTCGCACGCTCCGCACCGGCTACATCGGGCCCGAATGCCTTGGCGTATTTGATCTCATCATTGATCTTCGCCATGGTCGTTTCCATGATTCCGCGCTGGGCTTCAGGCGAGAACCGCGAACTAAGCGCGGTAATCTCCTGCATCCGGCGGTCGATCATTTGGAAGGCGTGCATCAGGATTTGGAAGCCCTGCTGTGCCATGTTGAACGATGCACCAATGGCAATAGCGCTCGTCTTGCTGTTCAACTTCTGCAGCTCGCGATTAGTGGCCGCAACGCCCTTGATGACGCCCGACGGGTCTACTTCTGCGCGGATGACCGCCTTCATGGATTTATCTGCCATAGTGTTCCGCCTTTAGCCAGGGAATGCACCGCTGCGGCGGTTGGTTGGTGGCATTGACTACCAGGGCAGTGAGCAACCATTCGCACCGTTCAAGGGTGGTCAGTTCGGTTGCGGCGATTCCTGCCGGCATCATCATCCTTCGTTCCCCATCTGCAATGCGCCAGAGCCTGCGCTCGGCGCTTGAGTAGGGCGCGGGCGGTTGATCTCCTCCAGCAGTGCCGAGCAGATTTCTGCCCGGATGTTTCCTAGTTCGGCGTGATTGAGGACGAACGGACTGCCATCGGTGCAACTGATGCAAGCACCCCACCAGTACGGGTCAGACGGTGCGCGAGCGTAGTCCGCCATTGTCGGCTCACGCACCATGACAACGCCAACGCCAGGCACATTGACTGTGCGCGGCTTGGCGATCAGTTGGGAAAGATCGAAAGGCATCAAGCCTCCTCAAGAGTGAGAGACCACATTCCCGGGCCGGTGCCGTCATCCGTGCGCGTGGCGCTGGTGAGGTGTCCGGTCATGGTGTAGGCAATCGAACCTTGGTCGGTGAACGACAGAGCGACACTGACAATCGTTGCCGCGCCGAGGGTTGTCGGGTTCATGTGAGTCCGAATCACGTTGTCCTTTGTCGAATCGCTCGCCATGATGTCAAACGTGGCAGTGCGGGAGAATCGACCAGGTGCGCGCATTTCACGGAAGTCAGCGATGGTGGTTACGTCAAGACTACTTCGCGCGATTGAAATAGTGATGTTCTTAGCTGGGAACGATGTCGCGGATGCACCTTGAAATGCAAGGGTAAATGTTCCGCCGTAACCTGAGATGATTGCCATGATTAGTCCTCCTGGACAAGTAGGGTGAGTGAGATTTTTCCGATACGCGCTGCGTCTTCGCGGCCGTCATCAAGCGGCTCGACAGAGAACACAACGCTAAATTCTGAAGTAATGATGCTGCACAGATTGGTTACGTCGTTGCGCGGTATGCCAAATGTGCCGGCAAGATCGTCTACAAGCGTCAACACGTCTTGAATAGCGTCCCCAATCACTTGCACTTCTACGCCGATTGTCCAGTGGTTCTTTGCCAACGCTCCGGCCATTGAAAGATCAACAGAAGCCGAGGTAATCTCGTACACCAGGCATGGTGTCGGCGTGCCGGCAACACGGATGCCAACCGATGTATCGCCACTTGCGGCTAGTAGCGCGTAGATGGCTTTATGGATGGCTTCAAGCGACATTTGCGGCTCCTAGGATCTTGCGAGCCTCAACAAGAATTTCGGTAGCAATGGACTGCATAAACGCGCTTACGTTCGACCGGCTCCACGCCAGGCTCCGATGGGAACCGGCGATGAACTTGCCTGATGCCTTGTGCTTGAATCCGTTCTCTAGCCAGGGGTAGACGTACTGCATGCCCTTTGCCCTGGCGCCGCCCTTCTTGCCGAGCACTACGCCGAGCTCCACGCGGATCGGTGCACCTTCGCCGCCCATGCGTTTCGGGGAGTTCAGTTTGGTTGCCGCGGCGATCGCCTTACGGTGTGGGTTCTTGCCCTTGTACGGTGCACTGACCCACAGCGCCTTGAGCGATGCGGTAAACGGCTTCGCGGCCTTGCGGATTGCCTTCTTTCGCACTGACTCATTCAGGCGCGGGGACAGCCGGCGCAGGGTGTCGCGCACTACCTTGGTATCAACTGTGACCTTGACTACGGTCATGGCGTCACTTCCGAGGCTTCGATCTCTAGCCGGCGGCGACGTTGGTCGCGATCCCAACAAGCGCGAACGGTAAACGTGCGCTCGGTGCCATTGTCATCCCACAGCAGCCGGCTACGGTTGTTCATGCTCGGATGCCAGGGGGCGAGGATGCGCCAATCCGTGCGCGTCGCTGGGCCGCCGTCATCCATAGTGTCTGAGGTGTTCGCGAGCTCCACGTGCACCGGCAAGGTGGCGAAGGACAACCAGGACTCAGACGCCTGACCAAACGCATCGACGGTGCGTACTGGATTCTGCGCCGTCATGACGAGGCGCATCATTCCGGATGGAACATGCCCCATGGACATTATCCAATCCCCTTACCCATCATTGAGGTGATTCGATCCCAGTAGGTGGAGTCGAGCGCCTTCGTATCGTCGCCGCGCTCCGCAACCTTCTGCGCAACGCGGTTCAGCAGTGCCATTTCAAGGAGCGGGTTCAACGCGGCATTACTGGCGGTCACCGTCAAGGTAACCGGGTAGGTAATGGCGTCAATCTCCATGTCCACATAGATCAGACCGTTAATCATGATCTTGGCGCATGTGCCGGTGAGCGGCACCGTAGCGCTGTCGCTGTAGGTGGCCGTAGTGCCTGCTAGATCGCCTTGGCGCTGCAGGAGGAGGTACAGACCGCCGTAGATCGTGACGGGCGACTGAGGCACCCACTGCGTCCTGGTGACGCTCTCCACACACCATCCGGTCCGCTCTTCAAGTTCGCGTACTGCCGCTGCCCATGAAAAGCCAATAGCCGGGTCATCCTCGGTGTGAGGAATGCGCGCCCAACTACGGAACTTTGCGATATCTAGGGCCATGGTTCCTCGCTGCAGGTAGGTGGGGCCGAAGCCCCACCCACCTGAACGATGAGAGGATCAGAATCAGGCGTTCGTAACTTGCAACTGAACCAGCGCGTTGACGCGGGTGAAGTCGGAGTTTGCGAACTGCATGCCTTGGTAACGGATACGTGCAGTACCGGACAGCGAGAACTCGTCGCGGGTGATGGACATTCCGCCCCATTCGCGGATTGCGAACGACTCGGAGATATTGCCCAATACTGCGATGCAGTTCTTTCCGGTGCTGGCGGTTGCAACGTGCGCTGGCAGATACTCGGTGATGTACACCGGGAGACCCATCAGCGTGAACGGAGCAGCACCAACGAGCGCGGCGTCTGCGCTTGGCACAAAGATCGGAACACTGTTTACCAAGAGACCGGCGATTGCTGCGTAAGTGTCCTGCGGCAAGATCCACGAAGCAGATCCCCAATACGCCGCAGGCAACTTCGTGTAGCGCATTTCGGACAACTTGGCAACCGTTGCACCGGCAGTGATTGCCAGGGCGCGGGTAGTACCAGTGCTCGTTGCAGTGGTGATGTTGATATCAGTGGTGACTCCGGTCGATGCCTTGACGGTAAAGATGCCCGTCGGTGCATTCGTGCCGGTGCCGCCGATATAGCCCCACTCCAAATTCTTGAGCAACTGCCGCTGCAGGTGGTCGATGACTTCCATTTCGACGTTGAATCCCGCGTCCGATTGGAGAATCAGTTGCTGACTCACTTCGGTCTTTGGCAAACATGGGATCGGTGCCAGGGGAACTTCCTTGAACAGCGGATCCGCAGCGGTTGCGGCAACCGTTCCGGTGTCTGCTTGTGTCCAGGCAGAGGTGTAATCCGCAGTCTTCAGCGTGCTGAAGCGCAGGGTTTGATAGCCCTGAACACCAGTGCGGAGGTCTGCGATATTACGCATGATGCTATTTGCATCGAGGTACTTCAGAACAGCGTCTTGATACACCTTTGGAATCAGGATTGAACTCGACGCGGTCGAGATCAGTTCGCGCTGCTCGGGCATCTGGCCGGTGCGGAGGTAATTGACAAACTGATCCTCGTACTTCTTGGAGGCGCGGATGTCCATCGACCGATCTTCGGTCTTCTTGATGGTGTTCTCGATAGCAGACGATGAAGCGAAACGCTCGCGCACTTGCGCGGCGCGGATCTCTGCATCGAGCTTGCCGAGTTCGTTGGCAACTTCATGGCCACGCGCCTCGACTTCAACGGACATGGTGTCCTGGGCGAGAATGGAATCGCGCTCTGCAACGAGCGCCTTACGGGTCTCAAACATTTCGGACAGTTTCATAGCGGCATCCTTAGACGCAGACGTAGACGGGCAAGGCCCGACTGGAGGGTTCTTGCTTCGGCACTTGTCTGCGGATAAGCGCCGTTTTCAACGATGGAAACTTCACGCAGCGCAACCTGCGAGAGTGTGCGAGTGTTGCCGACCCAACTGTCCGCGATGACTTGGAAACCGAACGACATCTCAGACAACACGCCAGCGTCCACCAACTGGCGCACGTCCTTAGCGCGTTGGGTGTCGGGCAGCGTTACTTCAAACGCAAGGCCGTGCTGATCGCTGCGCAGTTGAAGCAATCCGCTCTTGGTGTTGGCGAGAAGGTCGCGCGAATCGTGACCAACGAGTAGCGAAATGTTGTTGCCGAGTGACGAATCAAACGCACCGCGTGCCACACGTTCGGTGAATGGCTTGCCGCCGTTGATGCCGCGAATGGTCAGCGGGTGGCTTGGTGCGTCATAGACCGAGGCGTAGCCGCCGATCTTGTCGCCCGTCATGGCTAGTTTGGCTGTGCGAATCTCAAGCATTGTCGTCCCCCATGTTGCCTTCGCCGGCGTTGTCGCCCTGGACTGCGCTCATGCCGCCAGGCATGGAGACGGCGGCAGTATCAAGCCCCTCTTGAGGAGGCAAGCCGAGCCGATGCCGTGCGTCGTTGCCGGACATAATCCCGGCGAGCACCAGTTTGGACAGAGCCATTCCGGCGTCCCGCATGTTTCCGCGAAGCAGGACGTCCACGTCAAGACGTGCATGCTCACCGGGCCTGCAGAGTTTGCGCGTGATCTCCGACTCCCACGCGCTTACCCACTGGGCGAGTGCGCCATCAACGTAGGCGCGAGCGGTTTCCGATTGCGATGCGAGAGCGCCGCCACCCTGCTGGTACAGCATTTCGGGCGGGATGCCAAAGGCGCGAGCGACTTCCTGAATGGAGAATCGGCGCGACTCCAAGACATTGCTAGTGCTTTCGCTGATCTTCTCAGCCTTCATGCCTTCACGGAGGATGAGCGGGCGCGACGCACCTTCGGGCGTTGAGTGCATGGTCTGCCAAGCGTCGCGGATGGCTTGCACCGTCTGATCGGACATTGCGCCAGGGTGAGAAATCGAAATCTTGCCACCACTCTTGATGAGCGCCGAGTGTGCCGCGTCCTGGTCTGCAGCGAGATTGAACGCAGCGCGAGCGGCGTCCATCGGCCCGATGAACCAATCCGGGCGCAGCGGGTCGGGGTAGCAACCAAGGTGAAGCACCTGGTCGGAAGACAACGTAGTCCCGGCGAGCTTGTAGATCACACCGTCTTCAGTCATCTCTGAACTGATGGCGTTTGTGGGCATCGGTTGCAATTCAGCAACAGCGCCCGTGGTATCGCGGCGAATCAGCGCGACACCGTTGCCGGATTCGAGCGCACACGCAGTGATGTAGCGGCGGAACTCGTAACCTGACTGCCAGCGCGAAGCATCGCGGGTCATCAGTTGTGTAATCGGCGAGTCGACCAACTGACCATCGCTATCAACGACGTGGAACGGTAGCCGTGCAAGGTCTGCCGATATCAGTTGAGTCGCTCGAACGACCGCAGGCAGGGACGTTATAGCCGGTGCGGCTAGCGGCTCCGGCCGTGCATAGACGACCGTGGCGCTTCTGAATCCCATGAACCTGGCGAAGATGCTCACGCAGAGCATGGAACAAGTCCGCCTAGGACTGTCAATAGCGATTTATAGACTTGCCAACTAAACGCAAAATATCTTCACGGTGAAGTACTTACTTCACCCGATCGGGCAACTGCTCGTACTCAGTCCGGTCGACTCGCGCACCTGGTGATGCTCCATCAGAAGCGCCGCCATGTTGCCGGAAACGATGACGTCCATGTTGCCGGCGCTGCGTCCCTTCACCGGTCGGGTGTTGCCTACGTTGTCGCGAATCAAGCGCACGTTGTTGAGTCCGGTCGCTAGAACCGGGTCAACTTGGTAGCACAACTGCTTGGATTTGAGCAAATCGCCCCACAATTTCCACGCCGGAGCCATCGTGCGGATGCTCTGATCGACCGCAACGATGGGCCATCCGCGGTCTTGCCACCTCCGAATATCTCTGGCTTGCGCTGGATGTGGGTCAACGCCGATCTTTCGGACGTCATAAAGCGCCATTAAATGCTCGATTTCAGCCTCAACAATCGACATATCTTGCCATTCACCAGGCATGCGGCGTAGGTGTCCCGCCTCAATCCACACTTGCAGCGGGTTCTTGCAGCGCTTCTCGTCAAGTGCAATGTCTGTACCGGCCCACCAGCACACGTTCCGCGCACGGATGATGCCGCCATCCACCACCATGATCGTGAGCGCTGTCAAGTCGAGTTGACTTCCGTAACCACCGCGGCTCAGGTCGATCGCAATCACCGCCGGCGATCCGCGCAACCGATCCCAGTCGCAGTCAACCATCTGCCGCTCCAACACCGCAAGATCGATGTCGGTCGTTGCAATCTCGTGATATCTGCACGCCAACTGCGTCTCAAACTCGGCAATCTGCACCGGATCGCCCGTATTTAGCATCGTTTGCGCGGCTAATTGCAGCTGCGTGGGGTCAACAATGACGCCTAAACCGGGGTGCGCCTTTGCCCACACGGTCGGATCGGAGGCCTGATCGTCGGGATCTAGCCCGTAAATCATGGGCCACCACCCCGCCGGATAGGGGGTTCCGTCAGTGATTGCCGCCTCGCAAGCCTGCCAATAGCCCCAAATCGGGGTGGTCTTCTGCTCGGGGTCGGGCGTGGTGATCGCGAGCAACTGCGACGTAGCGAACTTGGCAAGTCCGGTGAGCAAACGACCGACGGCTTTCGGCATGCGCGAGATTTCATCCGCCACCACCAGGCGCGTGGTCAATCCGTCCAATGCATTGTCACTTCAGGGCAGGGATATGTACCGGTTGCCGCCGTGGCGCACTCGCCCTGGATGCGCCGGCGTCGATCCGCCGGAAGCCTTCCACCCTTGCTCGTCTTTGTCCACGTCATCCATCGCCAGCGTCCGGCACATGGTCGCCATGCGCTCAAACGTCTTCTGCGCCAAGCGTCCATCAGGCGCAACCGATGAGAACTCCAAACTAGTCGAGGTATCGCGCATCGCCGCCATAATCATTGACGCCGCGAATTCGGTCTTCCCGTTGCCGCGTGCCACAACCAGCAGTAGCGCCTTGGTGGCGGGGGTATCTGTCTTTACCTTACCGATGACCCGGCGCCTGGCGAGCAACACCATCGCCACCATGCATTGCCATGGCATCCATTCGAGCGGCTTGCCGGCGTCCTCCTCAACGCCCTGGCCGCACCGGCGTGCGAACGACCGCGCCTCCTCAGCCCGCACCACGTCCCACCACACATCGTGTGCCGCCGGAGCTCGGCGTTCCTCCAAGTAACGCCTGCACGAATCCAAGATGCGCAGGTTCGCCACCGCGCTCCCGCTGGCGATCGACTCGGCGTAGGCGTCCGCTAAGAG
>JADDYB010000591.1_pt1 | contig 11557 bp, 12 predicted proteins | sample 8641941 | NCBI WGS metagenome assembly JADDYB01 (sample SAMN16275377, study PRJNA637457) | freshwater sediment metagenome | isolation source: Lake Kineret sediment | place: Israel: Lake Kineret | collected 2013 | reverse complement strand
GGCCGGGCTCACCCCCTCGTACTTGTAGTAGATGCGCACGCCCGCGGGCAGCCCGAGGTCCCTCTCGAGCTGGCGCGCACGGAGCAGCGGCGACGGGCGGTACGTCTTGTAGACGTCGATGACCGCTCCGGGGATGTCAATCCAACGGTCGGGCGAGGACTCCTGCTTGAGGCACTCCATCGGGAAGAGCTTCATCATGACCTCGCCGATCTGCTCCGGTCCGAGCTCGGTGCCGTCCGGCGTGACTACCTTGGGCGGCGCCGGCGGGTTCTTGAGGTCGGGGATGACGTTGTACCAGGCCTCCGGGATCCTGGTCTCGTCGAGTCCAAACCTCGTCTTCTCTGTCACCATCTCGTGCTCCCTCCTGCGGCCGTCTCCGACCGCATTCACCGGCGGGCATTCCCGCCAAATCCGTCGCCACGGGCGCTTCGCCCGGGCATGGTTCCTATGTCCGCGGGCGCTTCTCCACGCCCGTCAGGTCCTCCAGCGCCTCTTCCGGAAACTCAGCACGCATCAACGTTTCGCCGACCAGCACCGCGTCGGCACCAGCTTGAGCAGCCGCGGTGACGTCATCGCGACGGCGCACGCCGCTCGCTGCCACGACCACGGCTCCGGCGCGGCTCGCGCGCCCGATCAACGGGGCCACACGTTCGGGCACCACGTCGAGCGTGCGCAGGTCGCGGCTGTTGACGCCTATGAGCGGCGCCTTCACCGACAAGGCGAGGTCGAGTTCCGCGTCGCTGTGCACCTCGACGAGCGCCGCCATCCCGAGCGTGGTCGCGAGGTCGAGGAAGTCCGCGACAGCTTCTCCAAGCACGTTCGCCATCAGCAGGACCGCGTCCGCACCGTGACCCCGCGCGGCGAACAGCTGCACCGGGTCGACGACGAAGTCCTTGCAGAGCACCGGCACGTCGACCGCGTCGGCGACGTCGGAGAGGTCGGCGAACGAGCCGCCGAAGACGCGCGGTTCGGTCAGCACGCTGATGCACGCCGCCCCGCCCCGCTGGTAATGGAGCGCCTGCTTCGACGCCTCGCACTCCGGAGCGATGGGCCCGGCCGATGGCGAGGCCTTCTTCACCTCGGCGATCACCGCGACGTCGTCGCGGTCACGCAACGCGGCCACGAAGTCGCGCGGTGCACGCGCGGCACAGGCCAGCCGCTCGCGGTCCGCGGGCCTCAGGTCGCCGAACGCGACCGAGAGCGCCTCGCGCCTCGCCTCGACGACGCCTTTGAGGAAGTCGCCGCTCACGCCGGCTCGCTCCCGTCTGCGGCCCGTGCCGCCTCGCCCAGCTTCTGCGACAGCGCCACCAGCGCCTCGAGTGCGGCTGCAGCGCGGCCGGAATCGATCGACTCGCGGGCCTTCGCGACACCTTCAGCGAGGTCGGCCACGGCACCGGCGGCGAGCAGTGCGGCTGCCGAGTTCATGAGCACTACGTCGCGGCGGGGGCCATGCTCGCCGTCGAGTACGCGTCGCAAGATGACCGCGTTCTCGGCGCCATCACCGCCCGCCACGTCGGCCAGAGTGCCGCGTGCGATGCCGAGCTGCTCGGGCACGATCTCGTACACGCGCACCTGCTCGCCCGACTCGGCGTCGTACTCGGCGATCGTGGTGGGACCGCTCGCGGAGACCTCGTCCATGCCGGGGTGCCCGTGGACCGCGAGCACTCGCTCGGCGCCGAGCCTCCCTGCTACCTCGGCAAGCACCGGCGCGAGCCGTGCGTCGTAGACGCCGAGAAGCTCGCGCTTGGCGCCCGCAGGATTGGTGAGCGGCCCGAGGATGTTGAAGACTGTGCGGATGCCGATCTCGCGACGCGTGGGGCCGGCGTGCCGCATGCTCGCGTGAAGCGACTGCGCGAACATGAACCCCACGCCGATCTCGTCGATGCAGCGCGCGATGTCTGACGGGGCGAGTGAGATGTCGATGCCCAGGGCCTCGAGCACGTCGGCGGCACCGGCCGATGACGAGACGGCCCGGTTGCCGTGTTTCGCGACCGGCACGCCCGCGCCCGCCACCACGAACGTCGTCGTGGTCGAGATGTTGAAGGTGTGCAGCCCGTCTCCACCGGTGCCGACGATGTCGATGTAGCCTTTGACGCTCGGGCGCACCGGCGTGGCGTGCTCGCGCATCGCCCTCGCGAAACCGACGATCTCATCGACCGTCTCGCCTTTCATGCGCATGCCGACGATCAGCGCGGATATCTGCGACGGTGTCGCATCCCCGCTCATGATGGCGTCCATCATCCTGTACGCCGTGTCCTCGGTAAGAGAGTCGCCGCTCGCTACGCGGTTGATCGCCTGCGAGACGGTCTCGACATCGGCGAACTCGCCGGCGGCCCGCGTCGACCCGCCCGCGGCCGAGACGACCTGGGGGGTGCCGCTCGCCTCGCCCGACAGCGGCACTTCTCCCGCGACGTCCAGGAAGTTCGCGAGCAGCTTCGTGCCCTCGGGAGTCAACACGCTCTCGGGATGGAACTGCACGCCGAAGACGGGCTTCTCGCGGTGCGTGAGCGCCATGATGACGCCGTCACCGGTCCGCGCGACCACCTCGAGCGTCTCCGGTACGGTCGCGCCGTCGACGCAGAGCGAGTGGTAGCGGGTCGCCGTGAACGGGTTCGGCACGCCTTCGAAGATGCCCGTTGAGTCGTGGTGCACCTCGTCGGTCTTGCCGTGAACGGGCTTGGGCGCCCGGCAGATGCTCCCGCCGAACACCTCGGCGATGCACTGATGGCCGAGACACACGCCGAGCACCGGCACGCCGGCATCCGAGGCTACGCGCACGACGTCGCGCGAGATGCCCGCGTCATCCGGCGTCCCCGGCCCCGGCGAGATGACGATGCCCTTCGGGGAGAGCGCAAGCGCCTCCTGCGCGGTGAGCGCGTCGTTGCGCCGGACCTCGACCTCTGCGCCCAGCGCCGCGAGCAGCTGGACGAGGTTGTAGGTGAACGAATCGTAGTTGTCGATGACGAGGATCATGGCGCCTACCCCTCCTCTCCCGAACGCATACCGACCGCGAGTTCGAGCGCCTGGTGCAGGGCACCGGCCTTGTGTAGGCACTCCTCGTACTCGCGTTCGGGATCGGAGTCAGCCACGATGCCAGCCCCGGACTGCAGGTACGCGCGCCCGTTCGCCAGCACGAAGGTGCGGATGGTGATGCACATGTCCATGGCGCCATCGAGGCCGAAGTAGCCCACCGTTCCCGCGTAGGGGCCTCGCGCTCCGGGCTCGAGGTCGCGGATGATCTCCATCGCGCGCACCTTCGGAGCGCCGCTCACGGTTCCCGCCGGGAAGGTCGCCTCGAGTGCGTCGACGGCGTCTTTGCCCGGGGCCAGCGTGCCCGTCACGTTGCTCACGATGTGCATGACGTGGCTGTAGTACTCCACCTCCATGAGCTCGTCGACGGTGACGCTGCCCGGCACGCTCACGCGGCCCAAGTCGTTGCGGCCGAGGTCGACGAGCATCACGTGCTCGGCGCGCTCCTTCTCGTCCGCGAGCAGGTCTGCGCGCAACCGCCCGTCCTCGCTCGTGTCGGCGCCGCGGGGGCGGGTCCCGGCGAGCGGGCGCGTCAGCACGGAGTCGCCCTCGACCCGCACCAGCGGCTCGGGACTCGATCCGACGAGCGTGACCGCCCGCGTGCGCAGGTAGAACATGTACGGGCTCGGGTTCACGGCGCGCAGGACGCGGTAGAGGTCGAGACCGTCGCCTTCGTACTCGGCGCTGAAGCGCTGGGAGAGCACCACCTGGAAGATGTCGCCCGCCACGATGTGCTCCTTCGCCGCGCGCACGCTGTCGAGGAACTCCTCGCGCGACGAGTGCGCCTTGAGCGGCACTTCGCGGCGCACGCCCACCGCGCCCAGCTCCGCGCCGCGCGGACCGGCGTCGATACGCTTGAGGTAGCCGTCGATGCGCTTGAGCGCCGCATCGTAGGCGAGGTCAGGAGCGCCGCCGGGGCGCACCGGCGCGATGACCTGGAGGACGCGCCGCGCGTGGTCGAAGGCGACGACGACGTCGGCCATCATGAAGCAGAGGTCCGGCACGCCCATCTCGTCTTCGTCATGGCGCGGGACGCGCTCGAAGCCGGTCGCGGCCTCGTAGCCCACGTATCCGACTGCTCCGCCGACGAACAGCGGCAGCCCCGGGACGCGCGCGACGCGGCCGGCCTTCAGGCGCCGCGGCACGACCCGCAGCGGGTCCTCGGCGGATTCGCCGGACACGCCGCCGTTCTCGACGACGACCTCGTGGCCACGCGCGGTGATGACCTCGCGGTCGCCCACGCCGAGGAAGCTGTAGCGCCCTAGGCGCTCGCCCGCGACCACGCTCTCGAGCAGGAACGCGTGCTCCGCGCCCTCGGCGAGCGCCATGAACGCGCTGATCGGCGTGGCGAGGTCGGCGTAGACCTCGCGCGCCACCGGGACCACGTCGTGGTCCGCGGCCAGCGCGACGAACTCGTCTCTCTTCGGCAGTATCACTCTCATATCCTTCCCGGGCACCACTTGCTCCATGGGTCCGGGAAACACAAAAGTCCCCCGTCCCCAAGGGACGAGAGACCTCTCTCGCGGTGCCACCCTTGTTGGCCGGACCACGTCGGATCCGACCCACTCAGCCTGCAGTACTCCGGCCTCTCGGCCGTCCATACCCGGTCCCTGCTATCGGTGGGAGTCCGCCGGGGCTAGTAGGTGTCTCCACCGTTGTCCCGGAGCCTCAGGGGCCCATTCCGCCGGTCTGCTCGCGCCGGGTTTCCACCGTCCCCGGCTCTCTATCGCGTCAGCTCCCGCGTACTCTTCCCCGTCACAGGCGATGCTGTTCGGTTGAGCGGCAGTATACACCCCGGGACGGACGACGCAACCCGTCCTCGGCCGGAAATGCTCCGTGATCGACGATCATCGGTGACGAAGATCACAGTGATCGCGAGCGAATGCTACGCGCCCGGCCACCGGCATCCGAAACCCCAAGCAGAGGCCGGGTTTGGCTCAAGATTCGCTACTGAATGACCGACAATTAAGGTGTCTGAACGTCCGCTGAGGAGAGCACCGATGGTTCGCAAAGAGACCTGCAGCCACTGCAAGGGCAACCGCCACGTCCGCGTCGTCAGGACCGACGGCAAGGATGTCTGGGTGAAGTGCCCTTCCTGCGGCGGCCAAGGGTACAAGGTTCGCCTCGAGCGCTAGTCGCTTTCCGCTGCGGTCCCTTGCGGGCACGCGCGTCTCACCCGACCCCCGGGGTCACTCACCTGAAGCGTGAATGCAGCTCCGCCGCGAGGTCGCTTGGCGTGACTCCCCACCGGTGCATGACCACCAGCAGGTGATAGACGAGGTCGGCCGACTCGTAGCGAAGTTGGTCGGCGTCATTCGACTTCGCTGCCATGACCACCTCGGTGGCCTCCTCGCCGATCTTCTTGAGAAGCTGGTCCTCGTGCCCGCTCAGGAGCTTGGCCGTGTAGCTGCCCTCAGGCTGGCTTTCGCCCCGGTCGTGGATGGTGTCGTACAGAGTCTCGAGGATGTCGCCGATGACCGGCGTCTTGCCGTAGGCGAGCACGTCTTCGGGAGTGTCGTGCGCCGGCTCGAGGATGTCGCTCATGGGTGGCCTTTCGGTGGGGACGCGGTGTCGCGCCGCATGTGGTTCCTCAGTCTAGCGAACGCGGAGGGCACCTACTCGGAACACAGGCTCCGGTAGAAGCACGAGCGTTCGCCGGTGTGGCAGGCCTTGCCCTCGCCCGCCTGGGTCACGATGACCAGCAAGCAGTCCGCGTCGCAGTCGTAACGGACGTCGTGCACGACCTGGACGTTGCCCGACTCCTCGCCCTTCATCCAGTACTTCTTGCGGCTGCGGCTCCAGAACCAGGTGCGCTTCGTCTCGCACGTCTTGGCGAGAGAGTCCGCGTTCATCCACGCAAGCATCAGCACGTCGCCGGTCTCACGATCCTGCACGATCGCCGGGATGAGCCCATCCTCGTTGTAGGTGAGGGACTCGATGTCGAGTGGGTCGCGTTCGCGGTCGCTCATGGTCGATCCTTTCCCGTCATGTCAGATACGGTGGCGCGCTCACTACGATCGCGCGGTGGTCACAGCCGCACGGGGATGCCCGCCGCGGCCATGTGCTCCTTGACCTCGCGCACGGTGAACGTCCCGAAGTGGAACACGCTCGCGGCAAGTACGGCGTCCGCGTCGGCCTCGATCACGACTTCGGCGAAGTGGTCGAGCTCGCCGGCGCCGCCGCTCGCGATGACCGGCACGTTGACCGCGCGGGTGACCGCGCGGGTGAGGTCGATGTCGTAGCCATGCTTCACACCGTCGGTGTCCATGCTGGTGAGCAGGATCTCGCCCGATCCCAGCCGCTCGGCTTCGGCGGCCCACTTCACCGCGTCCAGCTCCGTGTTGACGCGTCCGCCGTTGATGAAGACCTCCCACCGCGCGGGGCTCGAGCCGGGCACGCGCCGCGCGTCAATCGCGGTGACCATGCACTGCGCGCCGTAGATGCGGCTGGTGAGCGTGATGAGGCCGGGGTCGCGCACCGCCGCCGAGTTCAGCGATATCTTGTCGGCACCGGCTTTGAGCATCGCGCGCACGTCGTCGGCGGAGCGCATGCCTCCACCCACCGTGTAGGGGATGAAGCACTCCTCGGCGGTGCGCGTGGCGACGTCGAGCATGCTCGGACGCTCCTCGTGGCTCGCCGTGATGTCGAGGAAGACGACTTCATCGGCGCCGGCCTTGTCGTAGACGGCCGCCATCTCGACGGGGTCACCCGCGTCGACCAGGTTGACGAAGTTGACGCCCTTGACGACGCGGCCCTCGTGGACGTCGAGGCAGGGTATGACGCGCTTCATGAGCATGTGCTAACCCCTCTCGTGCACGTCATCGCCCTAGCAGTCGCGTCAGCTTGATGGCCGCTTCGTCTACGCATTCCGAAGGCGCGGCGCAACCGAACTCCGCTCTGCGAAGACGCCAGTCCACACTCCGCGCCTGATCCGAGAGCACAACACCTGAAACCGGGAGCCCATCGGGAATGGAGACTTCGAACGGGTAGCCCTTGACCCGGCTGGTTATGGGGCATACCACCGCGAGTCCCGCCCTGGCGTTGTAGCGAGCCGGAGAAAGGACGAGTGCGGGACGCCTGCCGGACTGCTCGTGACCGACCTGCGGATCCATGTCCACCCACACGACATCGCCACGTTCAGGCACCCACGTCGTGCTCACCAGACCTCCCTGCCTTGCGCCGGACCCCAGTCAACCTCGCCGTGGCGGTTCTCATCGGTCACCCCGTCCAGGAGTTCGTCCAGGCTGACTCCCCACACCGGAGCAGGCTCGATGACAAGCCCGCCCTTGACCAGGCGCATCTCGACGGCGGAGTCATCCGCGAGCCCCACCTCCTCGGCGAATGTCTTCGGAATACGGACAGCGAGGCTGTTGCCCCATCTCTGCACTCTGGTTCTCACGAATCCCTCCCTCCTATGTATCTACAATGAGTATACGCATCGGGTTCGACATCGCAACCATGCCCGGCGTCAGTACTCCCCTCGCGCGGCGCGGATCGCGTGCTTGAGCTTGAACGCGCCCTCGTAGAGCGCGCGACCGGTGATGGCGCCCTCGACGACGTCCGGGCCGAGTGCGGCGAGCTCGCGGAAGTCATCCAGCGTGGACACGCCGCCGCTCGCGATGACCGGGAATCCGGCCGTCTCCGCCACCGCCTCGTACGCGTCGACGTTCACGCCGGTCTGCATCCCGTCGCGCGAGATGTCGGTGTAGACGAGGTGGCGGATCCCCAGGTCCCGCAGCTCGGCGACAAGCTCGTCGGCCGGTGTCGCGGTGCCCTCCCGCCAGCCCTCGACCGCGACCATGCCGTCGCGTGCGTCGATGCCGGCGGTGACCTTCTCGCCGAAGCGCGCTACGGCCTCGCGCACGAACGCGGGATCGGTGGCGAGCTTGGTGCCGAGCACCATGCGGCTCGCGCCTGCGGCGTCGAGGCGCTCGAGCGTCTCGATCGTGCGGATGCCACCGCCGGTCTGGACCGGCACCCCGACCTCGGCCACGATGCGCTCGATGACGGCGGTGTTGCCGGGAACGCCGTCGCGCGCACCATCGAGATCGACGACGTGGATCCACTCGGCACCCGCCTGCGCGAATTCACGTGCCTGGGCGACGGGGTCCTCGTTGTAGACGGTGACACGGTCGTAGTCGCCCTGCGCGAGGCGCACCGCGCGCCCGCCGAGCAGGTCGATCGCAGGCAGTACGATCACGCCTTCGCTCCTTCCACGATGGATCCGAAGTTGGCGAGCAACTTCAGCCCCATCGACGACGACTTCTCCGGGTGGAACTGCACGGCGAACGCCTTCGGCCCGACCTGCACCGCAGCCGCGAACCGCACGCCGTACTCGGTCGAGCCCACGATGACGCTCTCGTCGCGCGGCACGAGCCGGTAGCTGTGCACGAAGTAGAAGGCCGTCGACTCGGGGATGCCGTCGAACAACGCGCACTCGCGCGGGTACTCGACCGTGTTCCAGCCGATGTGCGGCACCTTCACGCCACCCGGGAGCCGCTCGCACGTTCCCGGCACGAGGCCGAGCCCCTCCCACTCGCCGTCCTCAAGACCGACGTCGGCGAGCAGCTGCAGCCCCAGGCAGATGCCGAGAAACGGCGTCCCCGCCCGCACGCGGCGCAACAGCGCCTCTTCGCAACCGCTCTCGCGCAGGTTCGCCGCGGCGTCGCGAAACGCGCCCACGCCGGGCAGCACGACGCCGTCCGCGCGCTCGATCACGGCCGGGTCGTCGGTCACGACGACGTCGGCGACGCCCGCGTGCTCGAAGCCTTTCTGGACGCTGCGCAGGTTACCCATGCGGTAGTCGACGACCGCGATCACAGCGCGCCCTTCGTACTCGGCACGCCGCTCACGCGCGGGTCGATCGCGACCGCCTCGCGCACCGCGCGTGCGACCGCCTTGAAGGCCGCCTCGATGATGTGGTGGCTGTTCTCGCCGGCGAACGAGCGAACGTGCAGCGTGATGCCGGCGTTGGACGCGAACGCGATGAGGAACTCCTTGGCGAGTGTGGTGTCGAACGTCCCGATGATCTCGATCGGCAGGTCGACGGCGTAGTGCAGCTGCCCGCGCCCCGACACGTCCACGGCCGCGACGACGAGCGCTTCGTCCATCGGCACCACCGCGTCACCGAAGCGGGTGATTCCGGCCTTGTCGCCGAGCGCCTCGGCGAGCGCCTGCCCCAGCACGATGCCCACGTCCTCCACGCAGTGGTGCGCGTCGACGTCGAGATCGCCCGTGGCCGCCACCGTCAGGTCGAACGTCGCGTGGCGCCCGAAGGCATCGAGCATGTGGTCGAAGAACGGCACACCCGTCTCGACCGACGTCGTGCCTGCCCCGTCGAGGTCGAGCTCGACCGTGATGTTCGTCTCCGCGGTCTCCCGCGTCACTCTCGCCGCACGGCCCATGGCCGCCCCTTTCGCCGTCGCGCCGTCAGTCGTGGCGCTTCGCTTTTGCCTTCTCGCCGAAGTGATCCGACGCCCTCCTGCTTGCGAGCTGCTCGTCGAGCGCGTCCAGGAACCGCTGGTTCTCCTCGGCGGTGCCCACGGTGACCCGCAGGCAGTTCTCGAGTCCGGGTGTCCGCGAGAAGTCGCGGATCAGGACCGAGTGGTTGTGCAGCAGGTCGCGCCAGAGCGCACTCGCGTGCTCGACGCGGAACAGGACGAAGTTCGACTCGCTGTCGAACGCCTCGACGCCGTGCAGGATGCGCAGCCCGTGGACGATCTGGTCGCGCCCGCGGATGAGGTCGCTGATGCACTGCTCGAAGGCCACGCGCTCGCGGAAGACCGTCGCCGCGACCCACTGCGAGACCGCATCGACCGAGTAGGGCTGGCGGACCTTCATGAGCTCGCGGATGACGTCAGCGTGTCCCAGGAGGTAGCCCACCCGCAGGCCCGCGAGCGAGAACGCCTTCGAGAATGTGCGCAGGATGACCAGGTTGGGGTGGCGGGCCATGTGCGGGCGCATGGTGTGGCGGCTGAACTCGAAGTACGCCTCGTCGACGAGCACGATGGCATCTGTGGCGTTGAGCAGGTCGATGAGAAAGCCCTCATCGGTGAGGTTGCCGGTGGGGTTGTTCGGATTCGAGACGATGACGACGTCGACGTCGCCCTCGGCTACCCGTGCGAGCACCGCCTCGGTGTCCACGCTGAAGTCGGCGCGGCGCGGCACCCGAGCCACGTTCGTGCTGGTCGAAGCGGCGTCGATGGCGTACATCGAGAACGTCGGCGGCATGTCGAGGAGCGTGCGCCCCGGCCCGCCCCACGCGAGCAGGATGTCGAAGATCAGCTCGTCTCCGCCGTTTCCGAACAGCACGTTCTCGGGCTCGAGGCCGTTCGCCTCGGCGACCAGCCGGCGCAGCTCGTTCGCTGTGGGGTCCGGGTAGCGGTTGAACCGGAACTCGCCCAGCCGCGACGCGATCTTGGCGACGATCTCGCCGGGCAGGTTCTGCGGGTTCTCGTTGCTCGCGAGCATGACCTCGGCGCGGACGTCCTTCGCGTCGTAGGGCACCAGGCCCTCCAGCTCGGGGCGGGGTTCGCGGAAGTTGTTCACAGGGCTACTCCCCGTTCATGTCGTCGGAATCGGTCGCGAATGACGCCTCCGCGTCGGCGAGGATGCGCCCGGCCTCGATCGCCTCGATGCGCAGCGAGACCGCGCGGGCGTGGGCCCACAGGCCTTCCTTCTCGGCGATCTCGATCACGGTCGGCCCGTCGAGCTCGAGCGCGTCGTAGGAGTACGACAGCACGCTCGACTTCTTGACGAAGTCGTCGACCGACAACGGGCTCGAGAAGCGCGCGGTCCCCCCGGTGGGCAGCACGTGGTTCGGCCCCGCCACGTAGTCACCGATGCTTTCGCACGTCCAATGTCCGAGAAAGATCGCTCCCGCGTTGCGGATCGAGCCGAGCAGGTCGAACGCGTCGGCGCACTGCACCTCGAGGTGCTCGGGCGCGATGAGATCCACGGTGTCGAGGGCCGCGACGATGTCCGGGCACAGGATCGCGACGCCGTTGTCGACGAGCGAGCGCTTCGTGATGTCTCCGCGAGGCGAGTCGGCGAGCAGGAGTTCCAGTGCGCTCTCAACGAGGTCCGGGAGCTCGGGATCGGTGGTCACGAGGTAGGTCGCGGCGCGGGGGTCGTGCTCGGCCTGCGCCATGAGGTCGATCGCGACGAAGGCCGGCTCGGCCGTCTCGTCAGCCAGCACGAGGACTTCGCTGGGGCCCGCGAGCATGTCGATGCCGACGTCGCCCATGACGAGCTTCTTGGCGGCTGTGACGTAGGCGTTGCCGGGACCGGTGACCTTGTCGACCCGCGGTATCGTGGCGGTTCCGTACGCGAGCGCGGCGATGGCCTGCGCGCCTCCGACCTTGTAGATCTCGGTCACGCCGGCCTCGGCCGCCGCCGCGAGCGTGTACGGGTTCACGCTGCCGTCGGCTGCGGGCGGGACCACCATCGCAATCTCGCCCACACCGGCGACGCGCGCGGGAATCGCGTTCATGAGCACGCTGGACGGGTACTTCGCGCGCGTCGCCGG
>JADDYB010000590.1_pt1 | contig 11567 bp, 11 predicted proteins | sample 8641941 | NCBI WGS metagenome assembly JADDYB01 (sample SAMN16275377, study PRJNA637457) | freshwater sediment metagenome | isolation source: Lake Kineret sediment | place: Israel: Lake Kineret | collected 2013 | reverse complement strand
AGGAAGAAAGATGCAAAGCGAAGGGTGCTCGTGATTGGGGACAGCACGGGTGTCGGTACGGGGGCTTCTGATCCGGCGGATTCCATAGCGGGGCGGATCGCCCGGGATTTTCCAGGGACGGAAATCGTGAACCGTGCGCGAAACGGTGCAAGGGTTGAAGATGTCCTGGCGCAGCTGGCGGATTCAGGAGGCGGCGTCTACGATGTGATCCTCCTCCAGATCGGCGGAAACGACATCCTGCGGTTTACGCCGCTTGAGGAACTGCGGGCACCCATAGCCGAAGTACTCCGTACGGCTTCCGGGAAGGCCGGGAGGGTTATCTTCATCAGCACGGGAAATGTCGGCCTTGCGCCGGCCTTTTTTCCGCCCCTCAGCTGGGTCTACACTTGGAGAACCCGATCGGTACGGGCGCTCTTCATGGAAATGGCCCGGGATCAGGGCGTCCAGTACATCGATCTTTTCCGCGAGAGGGGTCAGGATCTTTTTCTGGAGAACCCCGCGATGTTCTACGCTCCCGATTTGCTGCACCCCTCCGGCGAAGGCTATGGTATCTGGTACCGGGAGCTTACCCGGCAGTCCGATATCGGGTCCGTGCTCGGGTCCGGGCGGGCGGAGAAGTGAAAAAATTTTTGCTTTTCCCGTTTTGATGGCTAAATTTATTCGCAGGCACGATCGGCTGGCCTAACCGGGTTTACGGGTCTTCATGCCGGGGTATGCTTGTAGGGGGTAAAACATCGTGTCGATGCAGTCCAATCAGAGGATCGCTGTTATCGGCGCCGGCATCTCCGGCATCATGTCGGCCTATCTGCTTCAGCGCCGCCACCGGGTTACGCTGTTCGAAAAAAACGATTATGTCGGCGGTCACACGAACACGGTCGTGATCAAGGACGGTCCCGACGCGGGGCTGCCCGTGGATACGGGTTTCATTGTCCACAACGAGCGGACCTATCCGTTCTTCCGGGCTTTTCTCAAACAGCTAAAGGTGTCCGCGGCGCCCACAGACATGTCCTTCAGCTGCCAGGACGACGCCACGGGATTTCACTACAGCAGCATCGGATTCAACGGGTTCTTCGCCCAGCGGGCAAACTTCTTCAGGCCGTCTTACTGGGCCTTTCTGTGGGGCATCCAGCGTTTCTGCCGTCGCACACAGGGTCTCTTCGACGAGGGCAAGCTGGCAGGCCTCACCCTCGGCGAGTTCGCCCGGCGTGAGGGATTCCGGCAGGACGTCATCGACCAGTTCGTCGTTCCCATGGCGTCGGCCATCTGGTCTGTCTCGGAGGCCAAGACGATGGAATTCCCCATGGAGTCCTTTGCCCGTTTCTATTCCAACCACGGCCTGCTGTCCCTCTGGAACCATCCGCCATGGTTCTATATCCCCGGGGGAAGCCACACCTATGTCAAGGCCTTTCTCAAGTCTTTCAAGGGGAAGGTCCGGTCGAAATGCCCCGTCGCGGTCATCAGGAGGCTGGAGAAAGGCGTAGCCCTGAAGCTCGCCGACGGTACTGAAGAGACCTTCGATGCCGTCGTCGTCGCGGCCCACGCCGACGAGGCCCTCCGCATGCTCGCCGACCCGTCGGCGGAGGAGAGGCGCCTCCTGGGCCCCTGGGGCTATTCAACGAATCACACCGTGCTCCACCGGGATACGTCCTACCTCCCGACAAATCGCAGGGCCTGGGCCGCGTGGAACTACCGCCATGATCCGGCCGTCCCGAAAACGTACCCGGCCACGGTCACCTACTACATGAACCATCTGCAGCGCCTCGACGCGCGGGATCACTACTGCGTTACCCTGAACCCCTGGAAGTCGGTGGCGGCCTCCAAGGTCATCGGAGAGATGATCTATCATCATCCGATGTACACCTTCGAATCCATGGCGACACAAAGGGAGCTCCCCTCCCTCAACGGGAAACGCAACACGTACTTCTGCGGCGCCTATTTCGGCTACGGGTTCCACGAGGACGGCACTCGATCCGCCGTGGAGATGGCCCGTGGCTTCGGGATCGAGTTATGAACGCCTTTCTCTACAATGGGTTGATCGAGCATCACCGCCACAAGCCACGGGATCATCAGTTCCGCTACCCCCTGTATGTCTACGGCTTCGACCTGGGGGATTTGCCCGAACTGGACCGCAGGCTCCCGCTATTCGGCTACAACCGGTTCCGGCCGGCCTCCATTTACGACAGGGACTACATGGACAGAGGCCCCGGGACGATTCGGGAAAAGCTCGACCGCTTTCTCGCCCAGGAGGGTTTTGAAGAGTCCGTCGCGCGGGCCTTCCTCATCACCTCACCCCGCTACTTCAATTACGTGTTCAACCCCGTGAGCTTCTACTACCTGTTCGCGGCCGACGGGACGCTTGTCGGCAATGTGGCCGAGGTGAACAACACCTTCGGGGAAAAGCACCTCTACATTCTTCGCTCGCCCGCACCTGCCGGGGGTCAAACGGTCACATACCGGGCCGAGAAGGCTTTCCACGTCTCCCCCTTCAACCGCATCGAGGGGACCTATGAGTTTTTCTTCGCCGACATCTCGAAAGAACTCGACGTCCGGATCAACATCCAGAAGGGCGACGAAGTCGTCTTCGAGGCCGGACTCCGGGGGATGCCCGAGCCGCTCACGGCCGCAAGCCAGCTCAAGATGTTCCTGCGCCACCCCGTCGTGCCGCACCTCTCCGTGCCGCGCATCCTCTACGAGGCGGCGAGGCTTTACTTCGGCAAGAAACTGGCTTACAACGACAAACCGGTGCCGCTGAGCCCGATGACGATACGCATCAACCCGCCAACTTTCGTGCAGACGCACTGCGCGGAGAGGGTTTTCGATGTCTTCGGCCGCGCCCGACGCGGCATGCTTCGCATGACGCTCCCCGACGGCACGGTCAGGACCTTCGGCGACGATTCCTCAGCCGAACGCGCGGAGATGACCGTAAAGGATTGGCGATTTTTCACTCGAGCCCTCATCGGGGGCGACATCGGCTTCGGGGAATCCTACATGGCCGACGAATGGGACGCCCCCGATCTCGCAGGGACCCTGCGGTGGTTTGTCCGCAACCGGGACACCTTCTTCGGCCGCTACCAGCGTCTGGAGCCGATCTTCGACCGGCTGAACCGGATTTTCCACCCCATCACGGAGAACACCCTCCCGGGGAGCAAAAAAAACATCGTCACGCACTACGACCTGGGAAACGATTTCTTCGAGATCTTCCTCGATCCGACCATGACATACTCCGGCGGGCTTTACCTCAGCGCCGAGGATTCCCTCGATCAGGCGCAGAAAAACAAGCTGCAGGCGATGATCCGGAAGGCCGCCATCGGACCGGACGACCACGTCCTTGAAATCGGCTGTGGTTGGGGGAGCTTTGCCGTCGAGGCCGTCAAGACGACAGGCTGCCGCATGACGGGTATTACCATCTCCGATGCCCAGTACGAATACGCCAGGGAGCGCATCCGGAAGGAGGGCCTCGAAGACCGCATAGAGATTTTCCTTCGGGACTATCGCGACGTCCGGGGTCTCTTTGACCGCATCGTCTCCATCGAGATGCTCGAGGCGGTGGGCCACGGCTATTTTGAGTCATTCTTCGAGTGCTGCGACCGGCTCCTCAAACCGGGCGGCATCATGGCCCTGCAGTTCATTTCCATACCCGACCGCCGCTACGATCAATACCGCCGGGGCCATGACTGGGTCCGCAAGCACATCTTCCCCGGTGGGCAGCTTCCGTCGCTGGCCATGGTCATGCAGTCCGTGGCCAGGCGGACCTGCTTCAACGTGCAGAGCGTCGCCAACATCGGCCAGGACTACGCCCGGACGCTGCGTGAGTGGCGCAGCCGCTTCGTTGACGGAATCGACCGGGTGGCAAAAATGGGCTTCGACCGCTCCTTCCAGCGTAAATGGGTCTATTATCTGTCGAGCTGCGAGGCCGCATTCGACACCGGCTACCTGGGCGATCTTCAAATGGTGATGGTCAAGTCGGAAATTGGATTTTAACGCAGGGGGGTCCGGTTATAGGGGCCAGGGGCTTCGCACGCAAGAAGCCGAGAAATTGAGAAGTTGAGAATGTAAGACAGACTTCATTTACTCTTCATACATTCTGATTTTCTTAACGTCCTGTCTTCTCAACTTCTATCCTTACCCCGTACCCGGTACCCTGAACCCTAGACCCTCACGGAAGGAGAAAGAGTCATGAAATGCATGTATTGCCTCGGATTATTCCTGTTGGTGCCGATCCTGGCCCTGGCAGGATGCGCAGGGGGGAAACCGATGACCCTCGAAAGTTACTACAAGGAACTGGCTGTCACGGACCCGGCAAAGACGGCCCTCGTCAAGCCCGGATCAGCCGAGGAGAAGGCGGGTATTGAAGCCTTCAAGGAATACTACAAGGTCTTTGCCGAGGATGTCATCCGGCGGGACACGAAGAGGCTATACTCGAAGGATGCCTTCTTTAAGGACGGCTACAAAGAGGTGAAGGGCGTAGACGCCATCGAGAGCTATTTCGTCGCCACGACAAAGGCCATCCACGAATGCACCTTCGACATCCAGGACTGGTCTTCCCACGAGGGCAATTACTACTTTCGCTGGATCATGAAGCTGAGGCTGAAACGGGACAAGGACAACCCCATGGAGCAGATCGGCATGACGCATGCCCGCTTCGGTCCGGACGGCAAAATTATCTTTCATGCCGATTACTGGGACACGAGCGTCGTCTTTGAGCGCGTGCCCGTGATGGGATCTGTCATACGGTGGGTCAAAGAGAGCTTCTGAACCGAGACATGCCTCGGAGTCGATGCCGGTCTCCAATCATGTCTTTATTTTCGGAAACCAGGGGATGAAGGCACTCGTGCGCTGGATATAGTCGCGATACTGGGGGCGCGTCTCCACGATCGTCTTTTCGAGCAGGGTGACCCCTGAAACCTTGAGGAGAAGAAAGGTGATGATGGCGGGACTGATGACCGCCCAGGCGCTGCCGGGTGTTGACAGGGCGATCCCATAGATCCCCCACCACATGAGGGACTCGCCGAAATAATTCGGATGGCGCGAAAAGGCCCAGAGCCCGCGGTCCATGACCTTCCCTTTGTTGGCCGGGTCGGCCTTGAAGCGGGCAAGCTGCCAGTCGCCGACAGACTCGAAGAAAAATCCCGTCACCCAGACCAGGGTCCCCAGGGCATCCAGACCGGTGAGCCTTGCCGGGAGTGGAGAAACCTGGCCCACCTGGACGACGAGCGAGATCGCCCAGCACAGAAGAGCCTGGAGGGCGAAGATCTTGTAGAGACTCACCAGCCGGAAACTCTCCCCATGCTTGGCCCGCATCGCCGTGTAGCGCGGGTCTTCACCTTTGCCGCGGCCCCTTAAGAAGATATATGCGGCGAGCCGGATACCCCACAGGGTCACCAGGAGCGTGATGAGGATCTTCCGGCCGGTATATCCATCCGCGCGCAGGAAAGTGAGCCAGGCAATGAGGACGAAGCCGAGCCCCCAGAAGATGTCGATGATGCTCACGTCCTTTTTCGGGAGGCTGATCAGCCACGCGAATAACATCAGTGCGGAAACCGCGCCCAGATTGGGCAGGTAGATCTGTGTCAAAGGATCCATAAAGACAGCTGGGTCTATTTTTTCCCTCTTTTCGTCGGCTCTTCGGTCGGGGGGGAGAAGATGTCGAAAACCGATTTGTAAGGCTGGAGGTCTGACATTGCCTTTTTGGCTGTCCCGGTAATATTCATCCCCACATCCAGCCACTTGCTGAATTGGCTGTCCACGGAGGTTTTATAGGAAAGATAGTTCCGGATGATCTGTTGCAGGTACTTTTCAAAAAACTCGTTGAGAACGGTATCCCCGTACTGTATGATCAGATGAAGAAGGGGTACGGGTAAAAGAATATTCTTGCTCTTTGCCTCTTCGAGAACGACCTGTGTCAGGATGAACGCTGTCACGTCCTCCTTCGACTTCGCATCCTCCACCTTCACCTGGCGACCGTCCCTGATCAGATCGGCGACCTGGCCGAGCGTAATGTAAGTATTCTTTTCCGTGTCGTAAAGACGCCTGTTTGCGTATTTCTTGAGAAGAATTTTTTCTGCCATGGCTTCACTCCCCCCGGTCGAATGGTTGGGTCCATTGACACAACGCAAAATATAAAGAAAATATTTTTAGCTAAAAATATTTTATATAAATAGAATAATTATAACTTACTTAGTTATATTAAGCATTTATATAATCAAAGATACAAACAAAGTATAACGCACTCATATATTGCATTGCAACATTTTTCTTGACAAGAGGTTAAAAAGCGTTATAATACCTCCCATAAACGCACCACAACACTAAATGACCAGGAGGTAAGATAACATGGAAGTAGCAAAGATTGCAAAGCAAACGATGGATTTTTACAAGACAACCTTTGACAACACCTACGGCACGCTGATGGCGCTTCAGGCGCAGACGCAGCAGTTGATCGCCACGCAGATGGAGCAGACAACCGGTCTGCCTGCCGAAGGGAAACAGCTCGTTAACGAGTGGATGAAATCCTACCGGAGGGGCTGCGAGGATTTCAAGAAGGTCGTGGATGACGGGTTCGCGAAGTTCGAGTCCTATATCAGCACGGCCGGGAAAAACGCGTAAGCGAGTCTTTTGAAACCCTTTCGAAGGGATGTTTTTCGGAAGGAGGTGAGAGGAGATGCTTCAGAAGGAAATACTCACACAGATGATCACATTCAACAAGACAGCCTTTGATAACGCCTTCAACGTCATGATGGCGCTCCAGGAACAGATGGAAAAAACCTTCAGGATGTACATGCAGCAGGTCCCGGGATTTCCCGCGGAAGGCAGGAAGGTGCTGGAGGAGTGGATCACCGTCTATAAAAAAGGCTGTGAAGATTTCAAGAAAAGTGTTGACGAAAGCTTCAAAAAAGTAGAAACATTCATTCAGTAGGTAATGGTCTTCACAGGGTAGCTCTCCGGAGAGTGTCTTTCAGAAACCTGATAGGTCTCCAGCGAGAGCCGCCTGTGAAGTACTGTTTTTCGACAAATCATCGAGAGACCCGCTAAAGTACCGCAAACCACATGGAAGGTGCGTGACTGAAAAAGGCTTGCGCACCTTCATTCCCCCCAACGAGAAAACCTTATTCCAAGGAGTTCGCCATGATCGGAAAGACCATCAGCGAAATCAAGGTTGGAGATGCGGCCGAGTTCACGAAGACGATATCCGAAGCGGATGTCTATCTCTACGCCGGTGTCACGGGTGATCTCAACCCCGCCCACGTCAACGAGGATTACGCGAAAAAAACCTTCTTCAAGACGAGAATCGCCCATGGCATGCTGACGGCGGGTTTCATTTCGGCTATTCTCGGGACCCAACTCCCGGGCCCGGGAACCATCTACATCCGGCAGGAGCTGAGTTTCATGGCCCCGGTGTTTTTTGGTGACACGATCACCGCGCGGGCGGAAGTGGTCGAGGTGAACACGGAAAAGAACCGGCTTCGCTTCAAGACAACCTGCCGGAACCAGGAGGGAAAGATCATCCTGGACGGCGAAGCCCTGGTGAGCCCCCCGAAAGCGGCGAAAGCGTAGCTTTAAATTATTGAGGTCTGGCGACGTTTCCAGGCGGTGAGGCGGGGAGATAGACGTGAACCGTTGTCCCCTTTTGGACTTCGGATTCTATCGTGATCAAGCCGTTGTGATTTTTGATGATGGAGTAACAGACGGCAAGGCCGAGGCCCAGGCCCTTGTGGGTCCTGATCTTTTTGGTTGTGAAATAGGGGTCGAAGATTTTCGAGAGATTTTCCTTCGGAATGCCGACCCCGTAATCCTGTATGGAAATCCTGATATAGTATCCCACCCTTAACGGAATCTCGTCGTCCTTTCCTACCGTGATGTTTTCCGCCCGAACATCCATGGAACCCACATCGGTCATGGCCTCACGGGCATTTTGAATGACGCTTCGAAACACCTGCCTGATCTGTCCCTCGTCAATATCGGCGGGCCAGAGATCATCGGGGATGAAGAAATTGCACCGCACGGCCGAATCCCCGGGGGAGATGGCCGCTGCGTCCAGGATAATGGGCGCCAGAGAGGAGACCTTCCGGACCGGGTAGCCTCCCTTCGCGAAGGTGATGAGCTGATGCATAAGCTCCTTGGCCTGAAGACCGGCCTTCTCTGCGATGGCCAGGCCTTCCTCCAGGATCTTGTCTTCTTCATCGATCGAAATCTTTGCGAGAAAGATGTTCCGGAGCATGGCGGAAAGCAGCAGATCGAAGTCCTGGGCAATGCCGCTCGCCAGGGTTCCCAGGGATTCGAGCCTCCGGATCTTGTTCAGTTCCTCCTCGGCCCGCATCCGTTCCGTGATGTCCTCCAGGGTCTCCAGGGCACCCACCAGCTTTCCGGAAGTGTTCCTGATCGTTGCGGCCGTGAATCGGAGCCACTTTCCTCCGTCACCCAGATCGGGGAAGAAATCCATCGCTTCGAAGGCCTCGTCGAGAAGACTCGATTTGCTGTACTTTTCGACGTACCACTGCGGGATCTTGTCAAGCTTCCCGTCGATGAGAAGATCGGCCATACAGGGCCGTTCCCTGCGGTAGAAGGCCCGCCAGTGTTCGTTAGTACCGATGATCTCCCGGGCCCCGATTTTACTCAGTTCCTCCAGGGCTCTGTTCCAGAAGATGACCCGATGGTCTTTGCCGATGACGAAGGCCGGGATCGGTGAGTTTTGAAGGATGCTGTAGAGCCGCTGTTCGCTCTCCTTAAGATCCTCCTCGGCCCGCATCCGCTGGGTGATGTCCTCCAGGGTCTCCAGGACCCCGACGATGTTCTTTTCGGAATCCCGGATGATCGCCGCGGTGAATCGAAGCCACTTTCCTCCGTCGCCCAGGTCGGGAAAGAAATCCGTGGCCTCAAAGGCCTCGTCGATGAGGCTCGATTTGCTGTATTTACCGGCATACCACTGCGGGATCTTGTCAAGCTTTCCCTCGATGAGAAGATCGGCCATGCAGGGCCTTTTTTTCTTGTAGAAGGCCCGCCAGTGTTCCCGGGTGCCGACGATCTTTTTGGACGCAATCCCGCTCAGCTCCTCCAGCGCCCGATTCCAGTAAATGACTCGCCGGTCTTTTCCGATGACGAACGCGGGAATGGGGGATTGCCGGATGGTCCTGTAGAGCCTCTCCTCGCTCTCCTTGAGATGCACCTCGGCCTCCCTGTGCCTGGCTTCCGATTGTTCCAGCCTGCTGACACGACGGCGAAGAGCCTTGATCTCCTCAATGAGTTTCTTCTTGGTTTTTCCCTCGTCCTTCATAGCTATAAAAATTACACCATCTCCGTGAGCTTTTCAATTTTTAAATCGAAGAACCATTCATCCCTGTTTTTTCAAAACCCCGGGGTTGACGAGGTGGGGCGGAGTCCTGCCTGTTACCCCCGCAACCAGGTTTTCCGCTGCCATGACGGACATTTTAGTCCGCGTCGCGACACTGGCGCTCCCGGTATGAGGGACGACGAGGCAGTTCGGAAGCGTGAGCAGGGGGTGATGCTTCGGCAGGGGTTCCGGGTCCGTCACGTCGAGCCCCGCGTAAGCGATCCGGCCTTTCTTCAGGGCTTCGTAGAGGGCGTCGGAATCGACGACGGGCCCCCGTGCCGCATTGATCAGGATCGCCGTTTTCTTCATTTTTCTCAAGGCTTCCGCGCTGATCAGGTGACGCGTTTGAGGTGTCAGCGGGGTGTGGAGGGTGATGAAATCGGATTCAGCGAGAAGCTCGTCGAGGCTCTTGCACATCCTGGCACCGAGGTCAGCTCCTAAATCGGGTCGCATCTTGGGATCGTAGTACAGGACCTTCATGCCGAAGCCCTGGGCACGCCTGGCCACGGCCGTCCCGATGCGCCCCATCCCAATGATGCCCAGGGTGGCTCCGAAAACATCCAGGCCGAGAAGTTCCATCGGTTTGAAGGTGTCCCATTTGCCGGCACGGACGAAATCGTAGCCCTCGCCGATCCGCCGGGCCGCCGCCATGAGCAGGGCAAAAGCGAGATCCGCTGTCGTCTCCGTCAGCACTCCGGGGGTGTTCCCAACGAGGATGCCACGGCGGCTCGCCTCCGGGACGTCGACATTGTCGTAGCCCACGGCGTAGTTGCTGATGATCCTGAGCTGTGGTCCTGCGGCTTCCATCAGTTCCCCGTCCATGCGGTCCGTAAGGAGGCTCAGGACACCAGTAACACCCTTGACTTTCTGTAGAAGTTTCTCGCGGGTCGGCGGGTATTCACCGGGCCAGATGTCCGCGTCACAGCCGGGCCGGATGATTTCTATGCCCTCTTCGGGGATGCGCCTCGCAACGAAGACCTTTGGCTTTGACATGGCAGGCTCCTTACAAACGGGTATTCCGGAATACTTTTGACAGGCGACTCAGACGGCAAGGATTTTCAGGAGCCAGCGGTAGACAGGACCGAAATCCTTCCCGACCTCTTTCATTTTCGGGATGGCGAAAATAAATCCCTTTTTCTCCCGGGGGATCAGGGCGATGTGTCTCAGGATGCCGGGGTCGGGGAGATCCTTCATCAGGTTCGAAAGATGGTCACGGATTTTCAGGTTTTCATAGTAGAGGATGAAATCAAGATCCCCCCACCGGGTCTCTTCCCTGTTGAGATTGGGGGCGTTGACGATCTTCGGCCCGCGGAAAGCGGCATATTTTTTTTCGATGAGGTGTCCCTCTCCCGAGGGCGTCCTCGTGAGGTAAAGCGTCACGAAGAGCCGGTCATGCCTCATGATGAGCTTCGAGATGGGCATGTAGAGAAGGGACTGCCGGGGGAGCGTGGTGATCGTCGCATCCACCTGAGAGACGGGCCCCTTCTTCTTGACGAGGAGGTTGGCGTGGTAGCCGATGGTCCCGCCGATGTTCGTGAACTTCTGCTCGTCGGGCTTCACGATCTCGACGAGGTCGTTGAAGGCCGAAAGAAAGATGTTCTTGTTCCGGCGTCTCCCCCAGTAATACCCTAGCGAGAGAAAGAGGCTGAAGGCGATGAAAAGGTAGAACAGGGGCTGTGCCAGAAGATATTCGTGCTCAAACATATTCGGCTCGTTTCTTACAGGGCGGAAACAAGATCCTCGGGGATGTCATAGAGGCATCGGCCGAGCTGGCAGGCAATGGTTGCCGCCAGTTCAACCCTTTTGACCGGGATGTCCTTCCCAAAATACCGTACCAGCGATTTCTCCACCTCCCCGGCGGTATCGAGGTTTTCCTCCGTGACCTTGTTGTTGATGAGAAGACGCAGCGGCAGGTTGAGGTCGCGAAGCCCCTCGATGAGCCGCTCGGACTCCCGCAGGGCGAGGAGATCGGGGTTGAAGACGAGGATGACGGAGCAGTCCTCGCCCTGGAGGACCCGGTTCAAGGACTGGTAGTTTTCATCGAGGGCCTTGAGGCGGTTCAAAACGTCATCGTCTTTCTCGTCGTATTTGAGCTTGATCTCCGGGTTATTTTCCCCTTCCTTCGGCACACCCCTTATTTTCTGGATCGTGTAGCGCTTCTCGAGGATCTGCCGCCGGATCTGCATGAGGCGCTCGATCCAGGTGATCGTAACGCGGGGGAGGGCGAGGAACCGAAGCG
>JADDYB010000589.1_pt1 | contig 11570 bp, 9 predicted proteins | sample 8641941 | NCBI WGS metagenome assembly JADDYB01 (sample SAMN16275377, study PRJNA637457) | freshwater sediment metagenome | isolation source: Lake Kineret sediment | place: Israel: Lake Kineret | collected 2013 | reverse complement strand
CTGCGGGCCGAGTATGGCCACAAGAAAATCGCCATAATTGACACTGATGTCCATCATGGAGATGGAACTCAGGATATCTTTTGGCACGATCCGGATGTGCTCTACATATCCTTCCATCAGGACGGTGGGACACTATATCCCGGCTCAGGCTTTGTCAATGAGATAGGCGGACCCAAAGCTCTGGGAGAGACCCTCAATATACCGCTTCCTCCAGGAACTACCGATGAAGGAATACATTACGTCCTCGACAATTTCATTTTGCCGGTGCTAAAGGATTTCCAGCCCGAACTGGTGCTCAACTCTGCCGGCCAGGACAATCACTACACTGATCCTCTGGCCAATATGCGGTTCTCAGCCCAGGGATATGCTCGGCTCAATGAAAAGTTGGCTCCCGATATCTGTGTCTTAGAAGGCGGCTATGCCATAGAGAGCGCTCTACCCTACATCAACACAGGAATAATCCAGGCTATGGCCGGCCTTGATTACTCGCATGTCAGAGAGCCGGATTACGTACCGGGGAGGTTTGTTCAGTCCTCAGAGATGAAGAAGGAGATAGAGGCCACTGTGTGGCAGCTTCAGAACATGTGGGCTTTGCGTGATCAAATGGTGCAGGATGCCCTGGCAAGTTTAGGCCAATTCTATAGAAGACGAAAACGCATCTTTTATGATACAGATATGATCAAGGAGATCCAAGAGGAATCGGTCAGGATGTGTGACAAGTGCCAGGGGTACATGACTATAGCTTCAACTGCACAGCGGGGCTATGGCATCCTGAACAGCGTATTTTGCATATCTTTGCCTCGTAGCGCTTGCTCTTCCTGCCGGGAGGACGCTTTGGAGGAGTTCGAGGAGCATAAGGAAGACCGCAAGTTCAACTATGTCTACCTCCAGGACAAGCAGAAAGACACTTACCATAGCTATGATACCAAGACTAGGAGCCAGAAAGCTCTCTAAACAGGCATAGGCTCTTGAGCTCATCAATATTTTAGCTTTGTCTGACGATAATCGTTTAAGAGAATAAAATATGCCCAAGAGGATAAAATAGTAAGCATTCATCTGGCATCATGATCCAATATAGTCTACGGGATCTCAAGGAAGCTACCTTTGCTCTCACTTCCGATTCTTTAAGCGCCGCCAAGAAGGCAATTATCATAGAGTGTCGCGAATATCTAAGCTGGGTGGGAATTATGTCCCCAAAGATCGAAGGGATTGCCTGGGCTCCAGATCAAAAGACCTTGGCCAAAGCCCTGATGCTTACTATGTTGGGCCATCTCCCAACTAAGCCCATCACATGCCCGTTTTGCATACAGTACTCTGGCGATAAAACCTGCATGGGATGTGGGTATGCCATGACCCACGGAGGAAGATGCGATGAGGATACTTCCGCTTTCAGCCGGTTTATCGAAGCGTTTCATGAATTGGGAAAGGCGATTTACCAGGATCAAGATGATAGCGAGCGTATCCCAAATATTGAAGAGGGAAAGCAGATGCTCCTCGAGTTTGTTGACTGCTCAGCTGCAAAAACAAGACAAATGCTGGACGATTTGCCGGATGCCTCGGCAGATCGGTTCATGGAGATCAAAGCCCTTTATTTGGATCAAATGATCTGTCTGATTCCATCGCGTTTCTTCTCAAATGTAGTTAAAAATGAACACCAAAAGGTCGTAAAGGCATTGAAGGATTATTGGTGAGACGGGCAGACTGATGGCCAGAATAAGAATACTTGAATGAGAAAGCTCAAATCCGATAGAGAGCAACTCCCTCCCCGATGCCCGAAGTTTGTGTACAAGGAGATGCGCCTACTGATCCAATAACTAGAAGATGCGCGCTGGTTATTGCTGCCCTAAGCTCCTTTTTGCCTCCCTTCATGGCGGCATCTATTAACATTGCCCTTCCAGCCATCGGAGCAGAGTTTTCTATGGATGCGGTTCTCCTCGGATGGGTCCCCACATCATATCTGTTATCAGCAGCAGTTTTCCTAGTGCCCTTTGGCAGGCTGGCAGACATCTATGGAATGAAAAAGATCTTCATATCGGGCCTGGCCCTTTATACTATTTCATCACTACTTTCGGCAGTGGCGCCATCCACATTTATTTTAATATCAGTAAGAGTGCTGCAAGGCTTTGGTAGCGCCATGCTCTTTGGCACGGGAACCGCCATATTGATCTGTCTGTTTCCTCCACACGAACGGGGCAAAGTGCTGGGGATAAATGTGGCCTCGGTTTATCTGGGCCTATCTTTAGGCCCTGTATTGGGAGGATTTTTGACCCAGAGCTTTGGATGGAGAGGCATATTCCTTGTTAATGTGCCGCTGGGACTGATGGTGCTAGCCCTGGTTTTGTGGAAGCTGAAAGGAGAGTGGGCAGCGGCTAGAGGCGAGAAGTTCGACCTGATAGGATCGATAATCTATAGCATAATGCTGATTTGCATAATTTGCGGATTCTCGCTGCTTCCGGAAGCGGCTGGCTGGGCTTTAGTCTTCCTGGGACTGCTGGGGCTAGTAGCCCTAATCAAATGGGAATCCATGACCGATAGCCCTGTTTTGGATATTAATCTCTTCAGGACCAACCGAGTTTTTGCCTTTTCTAATTTAGCGGCTCTGATAAATTACAGCGCCACCTTTGCAGTTGGATTTCTGCTGAGCCTCTATCTCCAATATATCAAGGGCCTCAGCCCGGAGGATGCCGGCGCAGTGCTTATCGCCCAGCCTTTGGTAATGGCCATCTTTTCGCCTCTTGCCGGCCGACTTTCAGATAGAATTGAGCCGCGAATAATCGCCTCTGCTGGAATGGCCTTGACGCTTTTGGGATTAATTCCGTTTGCATTTCTCGATGACCGCACATCTATCTCATATATCTTGGCCGTCCTGATTATTTTGGGGCTGGGTCTAGCCCTATTTTCTTCGCCAAACACCAATGCAATTATGTCCTCCATAGAAAGGCGCAGCTACGGCGTTGGATCGGCAACGCTGGCCAGCATGCGGCTAGTGGGCCAGGCCTTATCCATGGGAGTGGCCATGTTAGTCTTCGCTTTATTTATCGGAAGAGTGGAAATATTGCCCGAAAGTTATCCGCTCTTTCTAGTCAGCACCAGAATAGCGTTCCTTATTTTTGGCGTACTTTGCTTCCTGGGCATATTCGCTTCGCTGGCCAGAGGAGAGGTGAGAGCTCATAAAGAAGCTTGAAATCCTTTGAGCTGCGCAAATATATGTTCTAGAGCCAATGGCGAAATACTGCTGCAAGCTAATTGGCTCATATTCTAAACCAGATTTTTGGCCTTTTTATGGTCTTGACCTTTCCCGGCGCTGCCTGTGAAGCATGCATGGCAATTATGTATAGCAATTTCTCTTCTGGTATTTGTCAAATGGCATTGCTTCAAGGAAATGTGAAAAAGTATTATAGTAAAATTCTCTATTCGTGGCATTCTATCTTAAATTAACGAAAAGGTTTATCTAATGGCGAGTACTAATTTTACTAAACTGTGACAAGAATCTTTGATAGGAGGGATGAGCTTGTATGAAGAGGAATTTTCCAGAACTTTAATTATAAAACTATTGATGTTCAAGATAAATAATAATAGTATTCATGCCGATAACATCTCTCGAAATCCAGTCCGCTATAATCCTTATGCCTATTTTCCAGAGGTTGCTATTGATTTCTGCAGCCATGCCAATTCGCCTCTTCTATTCAATGGTATTCCCATTTCGGTGGAAGGATAGCCATGAGGGAAAATGTCAGCAGCACATCCCAGCCCGCGGCCAATAAAGGAGTTGTCCTGATATCGTTGCTTTTATGCCTAAGCCTTTTCATGCTCACACCGTCTGCAATGGCCGCCTCCGGCATAAGCATCGCCAAGATCGTGTCTACATCGGGCTACGCAACCGGTTCTCCAGGCGTCATCACCAGTTTCAATATCACTATCAAAAATAGCGGTGACGAATCTTTAAGTTCGGTTATTCTTACTGATCTGATGCCCCGCGGGATGACCTACACTGGAGCCTCGCTAGGACCCACCAGCTGGTCTCTAAACTCCAACGGGACCACTACTATTATCTGGAATCTGGGATCTATGAATCCTGGCGCATCCAAAACCATCTTTCCTCGAGGCACCAGGAACGGACTTGTCTTTGGATCGCTGGCAAATATTGCCATGGTATCAGGCATTGACGTGTCGAACAAGGCTATAGCCAGCCAGAGCACCTGCGCTGTTACAGCACTCAAACCAGACATAAAGATTGTTGAATCTGTATCCCCTTTCTCCGGCCCGCCATGCGCTGAGATAGCCTTTGCTATCAACATCTATAACACGGGCAATGACACTTTCAGCTCAGCAAGAGCGATTGACCTTCTGCCCAATGACCTCAGCTTCATGGCCGATGGGGCGTCTCCTAAACCGGACCGGATCACCAATTACGCTAACGGGACTACCAATCTCACATGGACCGATATAGGATCCTTGGGTTTCGGCGGCATAAGGACCATCAGCTTTAAAGCCCGCTTTAGCGGTCAAAGCTCTGGCCGGATCAGAGATAATATCAGGATCTTTGCTAAACCGCCCAAAAATGCATACACAGTCTATAATAGCTCATCCACGGAGATTAGTGCCCTCAGGTCAAGCATTGATGTTTCAGAGGCAGAACCGGCATCCCAACTGAGAGGCGCCCCTGGGACAAATATAGAATTCTCCATCAATATTGCCAATACAGGAGAAGTGCCCCTTTACCTGGCCAACCTTACAGATATCCTTCCTCAAGGCCTCACTTACGTGTCCAGCAGCCCCCTAGCGTCACAGATAGGCAGCATGGTTCAATGGACTAACCTTGGAAGCATTTCTCCAGGAAGCTCTCTTCCAGTGCGCTTGACGGCCAGGATAGATGGAAGCACTTTTGGGATTTTGGAAAATAAGATTGCAGCAACGGGAAAGCCAATATCCGGCTGTAATGTCACCGATGAGGAATCTATAGAAATGACAGCTTACCGGGCAAGCATTCAAGTCATTCATACGCCTTATCCTGCGTCAGGGGGTGTTGGGAGCAATATCGATTTTAAAATAGATATTATCAATACCGGTGAAGTCGGTCTCAATACCATTAGATTGATAGATCTCCTGCCCAAAGGATTGAGCTATTCGTCTTCATCTATCGATCCAATTGAAAAGAAGATCCATCCCGATGGAACCTCTGAAGTCACCTGGAACAATATCTTGACCTCACCCCTCTCACCTGGCGCTTCTACTTCGCTTTATCTCACTGCCAAGATGGATGGGACGAAAACCGGCGCCCTAAAGAACAATATAACTGTTATCGGCTGCCCTCCATCAGGATATAATATTACCATAGAAGACTGGAAAGTAGTGACCGCCCTTAAATCAGGCGTTCGAGTGGCTGAGGTTCCGGTTCCTAGTTCCGGCGGTCCTGATACTTTTGTGGACTTCAGTATAAACCTAACCAATGTGGGAGATTTAGATCTCGATTCCATTGAGCTTGTAGACCTCTTGCCCAACGGCCTAAACTATTCATCGGCATCTATCAATCCAGATAGCCAACAGGTCAATTCCAATGGATCCAAAATCATCTCTTGGAATAACATCTTGAGTGCTCCGCTGAGTCCAGGATCGTCAACGTCCATTTATCTAAGAGCAAAAATAGATGGAACAGTATTTGGCCATCTGCAAAATGCGGTTGCGGTCATTGGCAAGTCTCTGACGGTAGATGTCGTTGAAGACGCAGCAATCGCATCGGTATATTCTCTAGAGCCGGCAATCTCGATGATTTCTTTACCTAGCAGGGGCTCCCTTGGAACAAACATCATCTTCGACATCAATATAACCAATGCCAATAATCCTTACATTAGCCTAATCAATATTGTCGATTTATTGCCCACCGGACTTAGTTACATCTCCAGCCAGCCGCAAGGATCACGGCGTGGAAATGCAATTAGCTGGTCAAGCCCGAAAGATCTGCAATTTGAAAAAGAAACTCATATCAAGCTAGTAGCCAGGATTGATGGGAGGGCTTTTGGAGGGCTGGATAATCATGTTACTATGTCTGGTATATTTGACGGTAGCAGAATCTTAAAAGCAAATTCTTCAGCGGTAAATGCTGTGGCTCCAGTGCTATCAGTCAATAAGACTGCATCAAAGAAAATCGTAAATCGCGGTGATGTGGTGGACTACATCATTGAGATCAGCAATCCGGGAGATTTCCCGGTTGAGGACGTCACTGTTAGAGACATCTTCGATTCTAGGGTGGAATTCATCTCATCCTCGCCCCTGCCAGATAAGAGCGGAGCATGGCACTTTGACGTCATAAATCCGCATTCATCCCTAGTTATTGCCCTTTCCGTCAGAGTGCCCATAACTGAGATTATTTTTAGCGCTGATCAAAAGATCTCTGGAGAGGGCTTCGTAAGAGCGGCCCAAGACTACTCTACAACGCTCCAGCAATACTCTTTGAATAACCAGGTCATTGTCAATGCCAAGGGTTTCCAATTATCAGCCCAGGAGAGCGTTATCGTATCCAGCGAACCGGGAACTGAGCTGAAATCCAGAGAGCACGGAAGCGGCAGCTACTTGCATAATGAGATAGCGCGTCTTTGCACCAAGAACAGGTCGGTGGAGGTCTCAAAAATCCTAGCTGCTAAAGCATACCCTACCACATTTGTACTGCCCGGCAAAAGGCTTACAAATTTCTCATCTCGGTGGTCCGAACTCACTTTATCAAAGAATCAAGTTACTAACACTTCCACAGCAGAATTGTGCTCCCATGCATCCAGAATTAGCAAAGATAGCATTCTAAAGCTGGATGAAAACGGCACGGATATGGATATAAACGTCAACATCGAAGGAATGGCTCATTTGGGATTTCTAAAGAGATCAACGGACAGCGCATCTGATTATCAATCTTCCATATCCGACCATCAATATCCCGCATTTGAGTCTTCAGAAGATTATGCAGGAAGCGTTAGCATTGTAGAGCATCTAGATGAATACGGAGAAGAGGTTCAGTTCAATAGATCGGTTGCAGGTTCAGGAACAGTAGATGCGGACAAGCATATTCGCCACAGCCAAAGGACTCATGAATCGGGATCAGGAGACTACCAGATTGAGGAGCTGATAGATACTACTACCAGTTTCATGGCCAAGAATATAAAGCTAGTAAACCACCCGATAAAATACAGATACCTCCCAGGCTTGAGCATAAACTCTTCTCGATTATGGAAAGAAGGGATGTGGTCAAAGGCGGAAGGCTCCAGTTACATCGGAGAAGGGTTCGAAGACCTATATCGTCTGCAAAAGAAAACCACAATGGCAGGCTTGAATCAGATGGAGACTACAGCCAGCTTCTCGGGCAGAACCAGGTTTGAGGCAATGTCTGCAAATACAGTTAAGCTGGTGAGTGAGCAAGCTGGCAACTTCTCTTTGGTGAGAAAATTGCTTCTCAAAGGCGTCTCTAGATATGACCGGCCTCATATTACGCTTGCTAATGATGGACAGACCAGATTGCAGCGGATCAACGGCCGAAATGTCACTATGGCAAAGTACCGGATTGGCGTGCTAAACGATGGAAATGTCGCTATCGGGCCTCTCTACATAAAAGACCTTTTGCCGCCTGATGCGCAGTTCATCAACTCTTCAATGAAGCCTAGAGCTATGGATGCCAAATACATCAACTGGACGATTATGAACTTGGGCATAGGCGACGCCATTGAGATTGATCTTTGGCTAGAAGTCGACGAACGATCTGCAGACCTTGTTAATCGGGTAGAGGCCTGCGGAGCGTGGGATGACCACTCCATCTGCGCCAGCAATATATCCTCTCTGCAGTTCAACTGGCTGCCCTGCTGCCCACCTGAAATTTATATAACCAAGACGGCCAGCATAGATCCATCCCGGCCTAAAATAGTCAGATATGCTATTGTCCTTGAGAATCATGCTAACTATACCATGATAGCTGAAGTCAGCGACCATCTGCCAGATGGATTGAGATTCTTGAATTCATCCGTGGCGCCATCCGAGCAAAGCCAAAATGCAGTGCGATGGACGGTTATGAATCTGTCAGCTGGAAAATCAAAATCCTTCTCGGTTGTCTATTGGGCGGAAGCCTCCAGAAACGGCAAATTCATCAACCTAGCTCGTGTTGATGCCTGGTCTGTCGGCGGAGAAGGATCCGCATCTGCAGAGGCTAGCGCTGAGGTGGTGATAGACAGCGTATATGAAAAAGGAGAAAAAAGCAAAACGGATTCGTCTTGCATGCAGATAAATTGTACAAATGAGCCTATTTCCGTTAATGATTGGAACCAGGAGCCTTTAGCAGACTGTTCCGGTCCATGTCCGGTATTTAGCGGTTTTTTTGAGGAGGAAATTCCATAAATGGACAAAGAATATCTGCAGCCTCCCGATTGGATCTGCTCCGGCTAGAAGTCGAATAAGGACTTTTGCTTTCGGCTCTGGAGCTGCTCTGGCAGGGAAACTTCCCCATACTTCCCGCCGCCTCCCGGCTTGACTATGACCCTTCCAGTCCGGAAAGCTTCGATGGCCTCGATGACTTGAGGCTCTGCCTCAAGCTCGGAGAGGTCGGCATCCATCAGCACCTCAATCTCCGTTCTTCGCTGAACCATGTCATTGTAGCGTTTTTGTACGCCGACAGCCAGTGCACTCTTGTTTCCAATGGCCATGGCTATTATCTCGGCCAGCGGAATTAGGTGAAGGTAAGGAGGCCGATGGTCTGGGTGGACGGGCTCTGAATAGTCGGCCATAGAATTTACCCTATCCTTTACTCCTAGCTTTATCAAGCCCATGCAAGCGGGACAACGGCCCTGCAGCTCCTCCAACTTCCTAGCCGTATACTGCCGGAAGCATCTTGTACAGGCGGTTTGGTTGTACTTGCCTTCTTCCGGGTAGAATCCCACATTCAGCGTAGTCTGCCGCCCGTTCTCCCGGGCAATGGCCATCTTCAGATCGTTAAAGCTCAAGTTATAGAGCTCTAGCTGGTTGAACTCCCGAGCTAGCTTGTTAGTCCGAGGGGAGTGAGCATCAGAGTTGGAGAGAAACGTTCTGGTGGAGAGCTCAGCAATCCGATCGGCATAACCAGTATCTGCAGAGAGCCCCAGCTCGATGAATCTAATATGATCAGCATGATCCTGATAGCATTCTGAGAGAGACCGATAAGCAGCATACATTCCAGTCCAGGGAGTAAATGCGTGACTTGGGCCAATAAGGCCGCCTGCCTCTAGTACAGCATCGGCAATCTCAGCTCCGTTCATATGGACCTTGGGCCGCCCGTCGGAGTCCAGAGTTGAAGACTTGCTGGCAAACCTCTCTCTCAGCTCCATGGCTTTAGCCACATCGGGAAGGAACATCAGGTGGTGGATCCGATGGCTGTCTTCGACTTCTCCAGTCAAAGCAAAGCGCATATTGTCCAACGCAAATAGTCCATCACTTTCTTTCAAGGATTTTATCTTCTGTAGCCATTTGAGATGCAGGCAATCTCCTGTGCCTACCATTCCCACGCCTTTCTTCTGGGCTTCCTGTGCAATTTGGGGCAGGTCCATATCTCTGGAGACTGCCGCAGAATACATTGAATGGATATGGAGATCGGCATTGATCTTCATTAGCTGCTTTATGAATCATTCCGTATAAATATTCGATCGGCCTGCAAGATAAAACATCTCTCCGCTCCGGCGCACAAATAATTGCGGCCAATCCAAAAATTAGCCAATTATCAATATCTTCTCAGGAGTTTGCATATGCTTTTATGCAGAGTGTGTATATTGAAATCCTGGCTGAGATCTATCATAGGACATCTGCCAGTAATACAATGTATCTTGGATTTCATACATTTCTTTTTTATTTCCGGGGTTTCCGTTCTCCAGTGTATCCAGAATTTCACAATTCCATTCTCTTCGAGGTCATTCATAAATGGCATCTTCCTAGAAGAAATTTAAATACTTTGCCCAATAATTTATGATCAAAGGCGATGAGGTTTGCCCAAGTATCTATAAGGATGGGAAAAAGAGGTTTCGAAGATGAAGATAGGATTATCGCTATTGATCATAGTGATTTTTGGCTTCGCCTATCTCGGTGCGGCTGAAGATGTTAAGGTTGTAGGAACAGCTATTGAGGATTTCCAAAGGATTGGAGCATGGGGCTGGAAGGTAAATGTAGATAATGTTACTAGCGGTCCAAGTGATCTACAGGGAAGAGAGGTCTCTATTTATCTCACATCTGCAAATCCGACAGAATATCCGCCCGGATTTTTGGATTCCAATATTAAGGGCGGCGACAGAGTTGAAGCCTTTGGCCAATTGGATTTCTGCGAAGCTAGCGGTGCTTGTGACATCCTGCTAACAGGCTCGGCTGAGTATTATCTCAAAAGGACTGCTGGCAGTTAGGAAGAAAATCAGGGCCTCATAAGATACCTGGGCCCTGCCCCAACTTCAGATCAATGCCGTCAAATCTAGTCATTTTCCTCTCTGAATGCATTACAGATGCGATGTGTGCATTTTGCCTCAAGCAGTGCTCAGGAAAAAGTGCACAGTTTCGCACAATCTTGCAGATTCTTATGTCCTTTGGGAAAAGGAGACCGATTATATAATCAATTCCGATAACTTGGTTTGCATTTTTCCCTTTCGGCTTCAGAACTCTTTTATTTTATCGATCTTCTCGTAAAAGATCAATCCGCAATTTCCACAGGATGCAATGCTTACAGGTTGCTCCCTCGTTTTTCCAATTTTGAGAAGAGTCTCTCCAATCTCTATGCTGGTATCTTTTTTGCACCTAGGGCATGCGCCTACCATTTCAAACACCTCCTTCTTGAGCTTATTATATCTTGCTTTAGCTTATTATGTCTTGATTATATTTAAGTCAATTGACTATCGCGGGTGCATTTTTTCTGCTGGGATTATTTTAGTGGTCTTATCTAGGCATCAAGCCACATCTTGCCCAATCAGCAGGAGGTCGCTGGAGCAAAATCAGGACTCAGATCTACTTTGACACTCATAGCTTCACATAAACTAATGGCTTCTTGTGCATTCACGGCCTTACCGGCAGCAATATATTTTTTCGAGCAACTCCAAATAATATCGATATCCTTGGGCAGTTTATTGCATCTTGGCAAATAATGTTGCGATTTGTTCATGGCCATCCGGCATCCTCCGCCTGTTTCCATCCTATGAGCACATCTTAAATTGCAGAAAGCCACCATTCTGAGAAGCTCTTTTCCAATATCGATAGAGTATGGCGGGTCGGATATGCTTCGAGCATACACAGCAGCTGCCATCACAAAAAAGAAAAAGTTCTCCAATGCCCTATTAGGCCACCTCTTTGATAGATAATTCTTTATTCTTGGATTAATCTCAATTTTAGCCTGCTCAATTAGCGCTCGATAACCAGAAGCATTTGGCATTAATAGTATCTGATCAAATTCAAACTCTTTCATGGTGGCGCGACGATCTATCAGCTTAACAAAGTGAACACCATATCTGTCCGCATAATCTTCCATTAGAATCCCTTTAAATCAAAATTATTAGGATTGAACTATTGTCACCACATGCAGCTAATTCTAACCACTT
>JADDYB010000588.1_pt1 | contig 11601 bp, 14 predicted proteins | sample 8641941 | NCBI WGS metagenome assembly JADDYB01 (sample SAMN16275377, study PRJNA637457) | freshwater sediment metagenome | isolation source: Lake Kineret sediment | place: Israel: Lake Kineret | collected 2013 | reverse complement strand
GTATTCTTATAGTGACTACACCAATAAGGATGGTAACACCACCTTGAAGGAAGACGTGATTTTCAAGTGGATTTGGAACTTTGCCAAAGAAATCGGCGTTGCTGATGTTCTTAAGGAGAAAGACATTCAAGGTGCCACCATCGAAGAGTATCTGAACAATGCCAAACCATACCTTGTAAGCAAGGATAGATGGTTCCATTTCTGTGTTGCAGGTTCAGAGTATGAGAATAAGAGTGGATACACTCAGTACAGACTTTTCCTTCCCAAGAATGAAGGAAGCAAGAAGGGTTTTCAGTTGTATGTTGAAGGACAACAGCCTTCTAAGTTGATTCAATTCAGTGAGTCAGACCATATCAAGAAAAAGAAGCCAGTTGATTCCTTTGCAGGAAGAGACAGCGGCAGCGATCTTGACTTGAACTAATTGTTTTAGTGTTGCTTTGTGAAGGGGAGGAGAGCCATTGTCCTCCCCTCACTAATTTATTTGCCCATGTTTTCAAGCAGAAACGCGGTGACTGGGATAGATGATATTCCTGTCACTTGGATATATGAATATTATTTGAAATTGAGCCAAAAGCTGGTGGGGCAGACTATAAAGATCAACAGTGTATTCAACTCATTGGACAGAACCCCCAGTATGTGTGTATATGTTCCCAGTGATGTCAAGAGTTATAGGTTTTGTTGTTTTTCCACAGGCATAAAAGGCAACGCCACTGATCTGGTTGGCCATATGTTTTCACTCTCTTTCAGGGATGCTGTACTGAAAATAATGGATGACTATAGGGAGTATCTCAAAAACAATGGTATATATGAGATTCAACCATCAAAACCCCAGAAAAAGTGGGAAGTGGAGAATTATACAGTACGCCCTTGGAGCAAGAGTGATGTGGATTTTTGGAGTCCATACAATATTGGCAGCAAAATACTAGACAAATACAATGTCAAAGCATTGTCCAAATTGGTGTTAGTCAAAGGTGAGGAGAGGATGGAAATGGTCATGAAAGGCTTTACCTACGCATACCTTACAGGTACTGGAGAGCTTTACAAGGTATATCAGCCTTATAAGCAGGACCAGAAGTTCATGACTTTCAAGAACTATATCCAAGGCTGGGACCAGATCAAAGGCAAACCCAGATTATTTATATGCAGTTCCCTCAAGGATATCATGTCCATGAGTTCACTAGGCATAGACGGGGACTATATTGCTCCCCAAAGCGAGAATTCAGGATTGGAGCGTATCATTGATTGGATACTTGAATATCCTGAAAAGTATATTATATTTGACAACGACCAAGCTGGCATCAGGATGATGGAAAAGTACCGCCAAACTCATGGAATACCTTTTCTGCATTTGAAGATGGCCAAAGATGTGAGCGACTCTATCAAAGAGTTTGGAGCATCTAAGGTAAAAGAGCAGTTGAAATCGTTGTTAGGATGAAATCAAAACCATTATTCATACCAGGAGCCGTGCCTTCCAGCAAGAACAGCAGGATTATGACACGCTCAGGATTATTCATAGCGAGCAAGCAAACTCAGAAGTATCGCAAACTATCTGCAGCATATTGGATGATGCACAAGCCAGCCTTCAAGGCAGCGCTATCAGGCATGTCCAAACCTATAATCATAGGAATGCATTTTGTAAGGGCTAGTCGTCATAAGTGGGATTTTATCAATCCTGCTCAGACGATCCAAGACGAGATGACAAAAGCTGGATGGATTGATGATGACAATGTGGAAGAGATACTACCAGTACCTCTTTACATTGATGGGTTGCCATGGAGCTATGACAAGACAAATCCTGGCGTATATATTGCTGTTCTGGACTCCTTCTGTGAAGCAGTGGACTTAAAAACAGAAGATCCAGATGAAACCCTTCCTTAACCCTTATGAATTAGACCTCGTAGAGAAGTTAAAACTCGAAGACGAGTTCTTTGCGCAAGGATTCCTGATGTCTTATTCAGGATTGAACAGACTATTGTTCAGCCCAGGCGCATTTTACCAACATTATGTCCTTAGACAAAGAGATGACATTACAGACAAAGCCATGGCTGAGGGTAAAGTCATCCATTGCATGCTGCTTAATCCTGAAAACTTCCAGGATGAGTTCGTAGTGTTACCCAATGCTTTCCCAAGTGACAATCCCAAGCGTGTGATGGAGCGATTGCATAGTCATATTGCAGAAGCTTATCCTCAAATCAGAGATGTCAAAGAAAGCATCCTTCCCTATCTAGAGAATGTACAGAATGCCATGCTTGATATCCTCAAGGATGAGAATCTGCATCAGACCCTCAAGACAGACCAGCAGCGCTTAGATCGCATGCTCACTGACAAGAACATGGAGTACTTAGACTTTCTTCTCAAGAAGAATGGTCGCACTGTTGTTGACAGGGACATGGTTGTATTTGCTGAAAGGGTGCGAGAGACATTCACCAACAACATAGCCATGCGTAAGCTAATGGGCATGGATAGCTTGGAATCAACTGTTCACAATGAGACTGAGCTGGTGATGTTTGCTGATTATGAGTTTGGCATACGCGGTATCATTGACAATCTAGTCATAGACCATGATGAAAAAGTGATCCGCGTGAATGACTTGAAGAAAACATCCAAGCCCTTGTCACAGTTCCCAGATACAGTGGAGTATTACAAGTATTGGTTACAGGCAGCCATCTACAAGATGATTGTAGATAATGTCAAGATGACTACATATGGTGTGGATTACCCAGTGGAGTTCAGGTTTCTTGTAGTAGATCCCTATATGCAGATTGCACCTTTTAGGATATCTGAGAAAAGCATGGAGGAGTATACCCAAAAGACTTTGGAAGCATTACAGATGGCTGACAAGCATTTTGTAAATAAGGACTTCAATCTCCCCTATCACACACTTACCATAGCACACGATAAGTCTGACTACCAAGAATTCCTTCTATGACCTATCAACTGAAAAAGTTGTATTCAAGGTATTTCCAGAAGTCAAGGAGTTTTCTGGCACCTGTGCTTGGTCTGAAAAAGATAGCCAAGTTTCCATTCAAGCAATCCTATCTACAATTGGAAGGATTGTATACAGTGGATGACCAGCGGATAATACTGACTTTTGACAACCCGCACGATGATCCTGCTTGGGATAAGTACCAGCTGGATTCATTAGTGCAAAGTCCCATGTTTGATGAAATCCATAATATTGGAGATAGTCAAGTAGCTATGTCATTTGACTTGCATTGTATCAGGGAGGATTACAGTCTTGTCCTTCAGGGCAAGTACAGTAAGTTATCCAAGCTGGTCAAAAACAAGATCAGAGAGTTTTATGGGCATGACAGCCCTGAATGGATCTATATGGAAAGTTTCCTCTTTCCTGAGAGGTATGTAAAATTGTACAGTGAAATCCTTGCAGTTGATGAGGAACATATTAGATTTACAGGCGAATTGTGCGACCTGCCAAATCTGGAAAAGGAAACCTTAAAACCAAAACTATATGCAAAAATCAATGATGCTTATTCATTCCTCTTGGAACAGAGGGAAGACCTTCAGAATGATCCCAGTTGAGATGGAGTGTCCATACAATGAGGTGATTTATGACAAAGACCAAGGTGTCCTTGCTGTGATCAGTAAAGAGTGCAAAGAAGCATTCCAACTTGTCCCAAAAATGACTGAGAAAGGAGACGTAAGTTACCTTAGAGCAGCCAGGGAAAATGGCAAAAACTACTCTGAAGAACGCAGGGTATTGGATACCTGGTATGAGTACTATGTAGAATCAAGAGAAGATATCGAAGCACTGATTGCCCGCTTTGCAGTGAATGATGAGTCATTTGATTACAAACAATACCTGGATGAAAAGCCAGCTATAGAACCACCTATTGTACGATGACCACAAAACATTGGGTATATGACTTAGAGACCCTGGTGAATTGCTTCATCGGGGTCTTCGAGTCTTATGTGAGTACTGAGCGCAGGGTATTTGTAGTAAGTCCCCTTAGGAATGACATTGAACACCTTGTTGAGTTTCTTAAGGAGTGCAGGATAAATCAAACCTGGATGTTCGGATTCAATAATCTGGCATTTGACGCCCAGATTATAGAGTTCATACTCAAAAAAGCTGACAGACTCTCTGTCATCTCAGGTGAACATGCTTCATCTGCGATATATGCATATGCCCAAAGTGTTATTGAAAAATCCAACAAAGGTGAGTTTGCAGATTATCCTGAATGGAAGCTAAGTATGCCACAAGTAGACATATTTAAGCTCAACCACTGGGATAGCGAAGCCAAAAGATGCGGACTCAAGTGGATTCAATACAGCATGGATTGGGATAATGTAGAAGAAATGCCACATCCTCACTACAAACCTGTAGAGGATGAAGCGCAATTACAAGCTGTAATCAGCTATTGCATGAATGACGTATCCAGCACCAAAGGGATATTCTTGCTTGGAGATATGAAAAAGCAGATCAACCTGAGGGCTAAACTGAGCAAAGAATATGGCTTAAAGCTTCATTCAGCCAGCGAGCCGCGCATAAGCAAGGAGATGTTCATCCACTTTCTGAGCCAAAAGCTTGATATGGATAAGAAAACCATCAAGGCCCTACGCACAGAGAGAAAGAATGTGCCTATCAAGGATCTTATCTTGCCTTATGTACGATTCAAAACACCTGAATTCTGTAACATGCTTGCATGGTTTAGAAAGCTGGATGTGCAAATCACAGATGGTAAGATCAAGGGACCTCAGCATATGATGAGAGCCTTTGGAGTGGATACCGTGTATGCACTGGGTGGCGTGCATGGTTGTATCAGTTCAGGAGTGTATGACTCCGATGATCAGCATGTCATAGTCACAGCAGATGTCACCAGTTTCTATCCCAATCTAGCTATCCGCAATCAGTGGTCTCCCGCCCATATTCCCAAAGATGACTTCTGTGAGCTGTATGAGTGGTTCTTCGAGGAGCGTAAGAAGTATGACAAGAAGAATCCCCTGAACTATCTGTTCAAGATTATTCTCAATAGTACATACGGTCTAAGCAAGAACAAACACAGCTTCCTGTATGATCCAGAGTTGACCTTCCGCATTACTGTCAATGGTCAACTGCTGCTGAGTATACTCTATGAGAATGTGATGCTGGCCATACCTGATGCACAACCCCTCATGCAAAATACTGATGGCCTTGAGTTTCGTATACCTAGAGACCAGATGCCTGCATTTGAGAAAGTATGCAAGGAGTGGGAAGAGATGACCAGCCTACAGCTTGAGGTAGATACCTACCAGAAGATGATTATTGCAGATGTAAACAACTACATCGCTGTCTATGGTAAAGGTAAAGAGCCTAAGTGCAAGGGCAGGTTCGAGTGGAAGGATATTGCCCTACACAAAAACAAAAGCTTTCTTGTGGTATCCAAAGCACTGTATGAGTATTTTGTCAATGGTGTAAAGCCTGAGGATTATCTGGCGTCCAATACAAACATCTTTGACTACTGTGGAGGTGTTAAAATCCGCGGCGAATGGTGCTTTGTACAGCGCTATGTCAAGGATGGAATATATACCCAAGACAAGCTTCAGAAGCTAGTGCGGTACTATATCGCAGAATCTGGTGTCAAGCTATTCAAATGCCATCCTGATGGCAGAGAGATACAACTAGAAGCAGGCCACTGGATACAACGGGTATTCAACAAATTCGAGGATAAACCCTTTGAAGAATATGGCATCAATACCAAGTATTACTTGGAACAGATTTACCAGGAAATTGCTAATATTGAGGGTGCTAGAAAAGGTTATATACAAACAACATTGTTCTAATGAGTAAAACAATCATTGATCGCGTAGTCGAACAGATTATAGACGATATTTGCAATTACAACGACACTGCAGCGCTGGAGGAGTTTCTCCAGTTGCTGCATAATGAAAAAACACACAAGTTCTTCCAAGGCTATCTTCCTGAGGAAGAATGGAAAGACTATCCAGATTATGACAAAGATGAATGATCTTAGGGATGTGATCTATCTCAATGCCAAAAAAAAAGGATTTTGGGATAATGAACGCAACATTGCTGAAGCTTTGATGCTAGTAGTAACAGAACTTGCAGAGGCTGTAGAAGTGCACAGGCGAGAAGGCTATGTGCATACTCTCAGTCCTGAAATCAAGGAACAGTTCAATGATATGAATGATGCTGAATTTGCAGAACACTTTACCCTTTTGGTAAAAGACCAGTTTGCAGATGAGATGGCTGATTCCATCATTAGAATACTGGATCTTTGCGGTGGACTCAATATTGACATAGACTGGCACATCCATGCCAAAATCAGGTATAATGCAACAAGAGAACGGTTACATGGAAAAAAGTACTGAGTATCTGATAGAAGAAGTCTGTGACCAAATTAAAGTCCTATTACTCTCCAAGAGCAAGGCTTATGGGGATGCTGTACATCAGCAGGGCCCGCTTTTCAATATTGATCCTGAGATAGGTATACAAGCTAGGATCAATGACAAGTTAAGACGTATACAAAATATGGGGATTACCCCAGATACTGAAGATAGCATTGATGATCTAATAGGTTATCTGGTGCATCTCAAGATTGCAAGGTTGCGCAAGAGTCCTATGATATTCTAAAAGGAAAACCCCTACAGAGAGCATCTGTAGGGGCAACCAACCAATAATCAAACAACCCAAACAAATCAGGGTATTCTTACTGCTCCAATGGAGTTAGTGGTCTGGTCATGATATAAGTATGTACCAGTTGTAGCACCAGGAGCTATGATCACAGCAGACGCAGCTGCATAATTCAAATATGAAGGAAGACAGTCATTGGAGATGATGGTGGAGTTAGGAATTGCATTGTTAGCTCCAGCACCATTACCAAGGGCAAGTACATAGTTCACAGTGTTGATTACGGCAGCACCTGAACCAAGTGCGACAACAAAGTCTCCAGTATTACCTGCACCTGCAAGTACACCCATTGCATGAAGTTTGTCTCCAGTATTGGCATTACCTGCGCTCTTACCTATCGCCACCACTTCGATTCCAATGTTGTTGAATCCAGCACCTTGACCAATGAGGATGGCATCAGCACCTGTCTGGTTCTGACCTGCGTTCTCACCAATTGCAATAGCATCACTACCTGTATTACCTGAGAGTGCATTGTTACCTATGGCTACTACATCACTTCCTGTGTTGGTCAACGCTGCACTGTTACCAAGTGCAACTACATCAATTCCACTGTTTCCACTAGCTGCATCAGAACCAAGTCCGATCACATCACTGGCACCTGTGTTGGATACACCAGCATCGGTTCCAATAAACAAAAGACCATCTGCAATATCCTGACCTGCGGCAAGCGTATCTTGTATGTTACAGCATGCAGAAAGAGGATTATTGTAAATTAAATCAGATATTGAAGGAATAGTGGCAGGTGCAATCGTTACCCATAAATTATTTGTAGGATCTACAATTGCTGCGGCATTCACTGAAGGATCACCGCCAAAGTCTACAGTTTGAAAATCCCAAATTGTGCTTCCTACATTTCTGAACATTGTAGGCCATAGTCCAGTAGTAGTATTTACAGGCAATGTAGGAGCTGTAGGATAAGTCGAGTAAACAGGAATATTCGTAAGCTCGATTATTGGATTTCTTCCAGGAACAGACGCCGTTTCTTCAATGTTTATAATTGAAGTTGGAGAAAGATTGTATGGGAAAATAGTATATAATATGTATACAGTATCAAGGAGGTATCGATTATTCGATGTGGCTTTTACTGTGACAAGTGCATTGTTCCATCCCTGGGTAACCTGTGGATTTGTATTGCTTTGTATGTAGTTTACATCATAAACTTTTGATGCTTTCAAGTTAAAACCCTGAAGTGTTGGAGACCCTGAGTCAAGGTAGATACCATGATCGAATTTGCTCGTACCTGTCAGTACAATATGTTCTATTTCTACACCAGCACCGTCAATTACTTTGATACATTCAGATTGACTTATTGTATCAAGGACATTTACCTGATTTATTTTTAGATTAGTGCATCCTACTGAAGGAGTTGCACCAGGCCAAGAACCACTTGAAGTACGTATGCTATTGGTAGCAATGCCTGTAGTGTTTATTTTTTGAATCATTGCTGAATCACACCACTCCATTCTAACACCAATATCAAAATTCTGAATGGTTAGATTCTCAACCAAAGCATTATTTGAAGCAGTCAATGTCAGAAATGAATATCCACTTCCTTGCCATACTCCTCCCAAACCGTCAGCATTGAAATTCTTAAAGGTCACACTTGCCTTTTTCATTTCAATGGCATCATTGGGATTGGATGGATTTGAAGGATAACGATTGAAGAAATCAAACTGGTTATTGTTTGCTTTCTTAATCGTGGCTCCATTGCCATCAATGATAATTGATATGTCGTTTGTTACAAAAGGAGGAAGAATGGTATTGGATCCTCTTGGAAGAGTTACCATTCTTGTAAGATAGTATGTCTTAGGTTCAAATGTCAATGAGTTTGCATTTACGGGAAGACTTGCCCCAGAACTTGGAGTAGCATTCAATGCAATCATGTCGTCCATGAACTTCATTGCATACCTGATAGCTGTAGTATCATAGTTATCAGTGGTGGTTGCAAAGCCAGGTCCATAATAAGAATCCAAAGTGAGCTGATTTACACCAAGCTGAGCATAGGTGTTAGGAATGCTTACACTGTTTTGACATCCAAACCAGCTTACTGAGATTGGACCATCAAATGAGCGCAGCCAGTATCCTGTAACAGCATTCACAGGTTTGATTCTGACACCAGGAATATTAGTGATGGTGCTGTTGTTAACTCCACCTACCCAGCGGAAGATACCTCCACCTGTAGTTGTATTGCGATCAAACGCCCCAATCACATGTGAGGAGTAAGTTGTGGAATTCGCGAGATCCCAGAAATGTCTATAAAATGCCATGGTTGTTTAGATATATTTGTTGTTTACAAAGATTGAATCTGCAAGTATGATCTTCGACTCATCGAAGAACTCAGCATACCTATGATAAGGTATGAGACTATTATACCATCTTCCAGGACCAAAGATATTACGCCCGTCGTATATTTCCTTGAATTCCCAAGTCACTACATTATCAGGAGGAGCTACAGGACAATTTACAGGAGAAGGTATGCCCCCTGCAGTTTTGAACTTAGCATTTGGTGGAAGATATGGTACATTCTCCACATATAAGTGTGGGTTGAATGTAGAAGTAAGCACATAAGCATTGGCTTCTACGATGATCATGCCACCTGTCACAGGAACACCTGTGGAGGTTATATAAAGACCATCTATCTTGACAAAGCCATCAGTCAAGTGTAAGTATATCATCGCTGTATCCGCAGATGGAGCTTTGAAATTCCTGATCTGTACATTGTTTACTACATTGGGAGGAGTAGCTCCTGTGCCACCTGCGCTGTCAAAGTTGATACAATAACCAACTCTTCCTAAAGTGGCACATTGATAATATGCTAAACCAGCTGTAGCATAAGATGAGAACCCTATGATATTGCTAGGATTGGTATCTAGACTAATAACCTTACAATTGGTGTAGGTTATGTCATTACACAAAGTATTAAGTGGATGTACAAAGGCAGGATCTACCCCGTCTCTGAATCCTACTGACTTTACATTATATGCCCTGCAATTATTGATGGCAGCCCTGTCTACATTAGCTAAGGACATGCCTACCTTGCAATTGTCAAACTTACAGTTCTCAATGATCACATTGGATGCGCTGAACAATTCCAAAGCATACATGGGATAATTTCTACAGTCAAAGTAGACATCCCTGATTACAATTGAACAGGTCTTGATGTCAGTACCAATTCCATTGTTTCTCCTGATCAATGAGGTATCAGTGCCAAAGTTACTTGCAGGCTGTAAAGTGATACCATTGCCTTCGATGATCAAAGTCCTGGAAGCATTACCTACAAAGTCAGCAGGAATGTTCAGTGTAGATGTCAGTTGTATGATATCTGTATTGGACTCTATGGAAATGCAGGTAGTGTCATTGGTAGCAGCAGCCGCTATGGCTGCGCTCAATGTAGCTGCATTTGTTACTACTATCTTGTTTGCTGACATTTCAGAATGGTTTTATTGTTTTCATATATATTCTCAATCCTACAGCTACAAGAATCGCCCCCAAAACTACACCTAAAGACCATTTGAATCTATTAAGGCTCTTGGTCAGTTTATTGATCTGTTCGTTATATACAACAAGCATACCCTGCTGTTGGCTTATCTTGCTCTCCCTGTCAAGGATGTCCTTTTTAAGGATGTCTTCATGCTTGGTATCCCTGATGTAATTATCTACTGTCTTGATCACTTCCCTAGTACGCTCTTTGACAACCTCACTGACCATAAGATAACCCTCTTCTAAGCGTATCCAGGTACCTGATGCCAGGACTGTATCCAATTCACACTGAGTACCTACAAATATAGTGTCTGAATTGATTGTAGTGTACACATATACAGTATCTTTTACAGTAGTTACCTTGGTGGTGTCATTTACACAATACCCACGCCTAACCACTTCTTGGGCCACCTGCTCAAACTTCTCATTGTCTTTGAGAACCTTCTTCACAGGGTTGCAAGAGAACATCAATATGGCCACTATGTATATTAGATACTTCAAATGGTGTGTTCTTTTGGTTTAGGGACCTCAAGCTCATCTTCTTTCTTGGCAATCATTTTATACCAAGGTAATGAAATTGGAGTATTATATCCTAGAGGTTTAGTATCATTGCAAACCTGCTGTCTGACACGATCAATCTCCTTCTCCAGCATATCAATCTTCATTGTAGAGGCTGCATCGCGTGCTAATAGGGTCTTTACATCATTCTTGAGTTCGGACAGCTCTGCCCACAACATGACTCCTAGTATGGTAATCAACCCTGGGGTGATGTATTCTTTGACCCTGGATACAACAGGGTCCTTACCTGAACTGCTCATTTTCTTTTAGATACATATATAGTCTATAGTAAGAATTTAATAAAAAAACAGTTAAAAACCAAATATCATGAGTGATTTATGCGTACCAAATTCAGCCCTGGAATCCCCCGAGGAGTTCTACAGCTGGTATATGAGGATGTCCCTTAGGTTATTCCCTGATATCCAAAAAGTCTATGTGCCTCAGTTAGAGGAGAAATTTATTATAGGGGAACTCAAGAAGACATTTGAAAGAGTCCTATCTTGGGCAAACTTTATATACAACAACGATTGGTCAATAGTTCCCTACAAGAATAAAGAGGGGCAAAATGTATCCAAGAAGTGTAAAGTAAAAGGTGCCACCAGCAGCATCACGGATATTATATCCGTAACAGTCAATATTATAATAAGTAATTACAACATCATTCAACAGAAACTTGCTACTGTTATTGGTGTAGATCGCTCATCTATAACGTATTACATAAAGAGACACCATGCCAATTGCATGTATAAGGATTATCTAAAGAAGTATTACAAATTACTAACATCCCTACGAGATGAAGGAATTATTTCAACTGTTGAAGAAGTATAATCTGACCCCCAATGGTCACTATTTGCTCTATTGCCTAGAACATAACTGCGCTCTGAACCTACCTATTGCGCATAGTACTGAAATAC
>JADDYB010000586.1_pt1 | contig 11626 bp, 17 predicted proteins | sample 8641941 | NCBI WGS metagenome assembly JADDYB01 (sample SAMN16275377, study PRJNA637457) | freshwater sediment metagenome | isolation source: Lake Kineret sediment | place: Israel: Lake Kineret | collected 2013 | reverse complement strand
CTATTGGATGTCACCAGCAGAGCTGACCTAACCAGATTCGCGTTAGAGATAATACTATCAGTAATCCTTTACATCCTGTAAACCCGGAAAAAATAGTCAAGTGGCTTCAGGAAACAGGGCTGATAAAAAAACTTGGCAACAGCGAAAAACAATAAAGATGCAGAATAATTTTATCTGTGTGTGTGGTTAAAATTATAATGTAAATCTCCATTTTTTCCGTATAATTTAGATTTTTTATTATTGTAGTATGGAGGATCTAAATATATTAATACATGCGCGCGCGCCCTCAGCGTTGACCTCTTTCAGAATTTTATCGATCAAGATGTTGTCAATCATTCGCCCTGAATCTAACCGACTTGATATTTTGTACCGTACGCTACGCGGAATAATGTCTACCTTCTTTGACTCTATTAACCACCTTATGTCAAAATTAACTGCGTCAAGTAACTCGTTGATAGTCTCCTCGACATCCTGAGAAAATGTTTCACTTATCTTTTTTAACTGGTAGTAGATATCTTCCGGTATATTGAGAGAAATTTTTACCATGTTATTCTTTGATCCCTGAAAATATTTATCATTTTTCTAAATCGGGTGCGCATTTGAAAATTTTGTACGTCGCGCTCGTGAGATGTTCTCGCACATCTTCCTTAACAAATCAATAACATTTTCCAGAATATCCAATGTTCTTGAAGACTCATGCATAAACGTCTTGGAGCACAGGTATAACTGTAGCTAGGGCCCCAGCCTGACCAGCGACCCGTCCCTGTAGAGCCACGTGTCTCCGCGTTGCCGTGCCTTCCCTACGATGACATCGACCTTTTTCGTGGACAGCTCAAGCTCGTAGTACATGTATGGAGCCCCGCCTCCCTGGGCGTGCTGAGGGAAAACGACGCGAGGCCTCAGAGCCTTAAGCGTGTAGATGTCCAACGGGTTCGTGTGGTTCTCGCCCCAACTGCCAGCTTTACTGATGAACGCGACATCGACCTGGCCAGCCACCCCCGAAATGTAATCGATAAGGAGCCTGAACGAGTCTTTAAGTTTGGGATACGACGAAACAACGTCCCCCGAGTGGTACAAGGTCAGGCCGTCAACCTCCACGAGAAACGCGGCCTCTGAGACGGTGGACTGGGGGTGGTTCACTATGTGCACACTCATCCCAGGCTCGGTGTAGTTCTCCCTGTGCCGGAAGAGACACGTCGTATCCTCTGCCGCCGTGTAGTTCCAGCCGAGGAAATAGTGTATGTCAGCGCCATAGCCCCTCCACAGCCATATCTTAGGATCGTAGTGGTCGCCGTGTATGTGAGACACGAAAACCTTCACGGTTTTACCCCTCAGATACTCTGCGGTGATGAATCCGTGCTCCATGCTACGCGTCTGGCCGCCCATGGGGGGCATGAGCTCCACATAGTCGAAGATGAGGACGTGGTGACTCGTCTCCACCACCCAGCCGGACCAGTCCGCGTACCGTATTATCGCCTCGCCGGAGCCCGGCGTTTTATCGGACGTGTGCAGGTACAAGCCCAATATCGTCGCGCCCACAAGCATCAATGCGGCTGCGTAGTACGCAGTCTTTGCTAGGTTCATCTGTGCATGCTTGGAGGCGGAGCCTTAAAACTGTTTTAAAGCAACGATGCTGAGAAAGTTGCATCCATCATCTTGAAGAGGTTGGACTAACCTTTTCCATAATTCCTCGTCTTCGCTATGAGATATAACAAACATTTTTCATAATTCTTGATGTGCTTGAAGACATCATATAACATCATCCAAACATTTTTCATAATTCCTCGTCTTCCCGCATATTAGTTGATAACATTATTCAATATTTCATGTGTGCGCGATTACCATTAGTAACCCTGTATAAACTCTTTTCAATCAATGCAATCTTTACGAACGGTTTTAAAAACAATTTTCAGGATTTAAATTAATAACTGAGTTTTTTTATCAAAAACAAAACAGAGTATAGATGATCTTCGCATGAGCTTAGTATTTAAGATTGAGTGCTCCTAGGAAAAAACGCGAAAAAATGTCTTTAGAATCCCGCTTTTCAAAATGTTACTTTCCAACTTTCTCGAAGATCTGTCTCACCCTGTCAAGATACAATCAAGTACCAGTAAATATAATGTTGAACCAGTATATTTACGTTACACGCTGGCGCGCCTCACCGTATAACCTTCGGATTACCTTCGGTTAAGATCTCCACGATCTTCCTAGCCGACTCAATGACAAACTTGGCGCACCTCTCATGCTCATAGGGGGTAGCCTTGATGTCGAAGCAGTCATATGATCCAAACTTCTCGTATTTGAACCACCTTAGCCAGTCACCCGACTTGTTCCAGGCTTTGGTGAGTGTAGCCGTGTCGCCCATATCCGAGGTGCCGAATTTTAGGCCGATGGCTACGGAGCCAGCTGTCGCAGCTCCGCATGGACCCTCCCATGTGCCGAACCCTGCTGGCAGCGGGCTCGTCGCCTTGAGAACCGTGGGGGCCGCGTAGTCTATCTCGTCTACTTCTTTGAGGGCGTCGTTTACCGCCAGGAGAGTTGATGGTAGACACCAGAAGTGTTTGTCTCCGAAGTATTCTTTGGCCTTTGCCTCGGCTTTGTCTTGTAGGTCTTTTAGTTTGAGTGACAAAGATGGTCAATTTAGTATCGATTTTTTGATTTAAATATTTTATGCGGGTAATGAATGTTCCTTAGTCTCATCGTCTCATTCACATAAGATTTCAAAACCCTATTGCATCTTACCGGTTACTTTAGTCTAACTGGTAAAAACACTTATAGTCACTTCTCGATAAGTCTTAATTAGTGATTGAAAACCGAGGATCCTTTGATGCCTAGGGTCAAAATCAGGGACATAGAGGTTTACTACGAGGTACAGGGCAGAGGACCGAAACTACTCTACATAGGAGGAACAGGCGATGATCTCCGAGACAAGCCTAACATCTTCAACAGCTCCCTTCCTGAGCACTTCACAGTGCTAGCCCACGACCAGAGAGGGCTAGGACAAACAAGCAAACCCGATAAACTATACACTATGGCGGACTACGCTGACGACGCATACGAGCTTGTAAAAAACATCGGCTGGTCGAGTTCGCATGTAATGGGTGTCTCGTTTGGTGGTATGGTAGCACAGGAATACGCGCTGAGGCACCCAGATGCGGTTGATAGACTCGTTCTAGCATGTACAAGCAGTGGAGGGGCAGGAGGGGCGTCCTATCCTATTCATACTATGCCGACAGATCCGGAAGAGCGGGCGAAGATGTGGTTGAGCCTGCTAGATAATAGAATGGATGAGAACTGGAGTAAGTCTAATCCTGAGAAGTATCAAGCTGCTCTTAGGCAGATGATGGCGCCGTCTCGATTCGTCGATGAGCCGGGGCATGTTGTGGGGGCGCAGCGGCAGCTTGAGGCGAGGAGATATCACGATACCTATAGTCGTCTGCCGATGCTGAGGATGCCCGTATTCATTTGTGGGGGTAGATATGATGGTTTGTCTCCTCCGAGTAACTTGGAGGCTTTGCATTGTCGGGTTCCTGGTTCTGTGCTTGAGTTCTTTGAGGGTGGTCACATGTTTTTAGGCCAGGACCCGGAGGCATATAAGAGGATTATTTCATTCCTTACTGATTTAAAATAACTAGATCACCTCATTCATGCGCGCGACTCATTCAAACTAACAAAAAAAAAACAGTAAATTAAGTCAGCGCGCGCGCAAGCTGAGCCCGGGCATCCACAACGGCCGAGGCGTAGGCTTCAAGCTAGTGGAGGGAACCTATGAGCAGCTCCTGAACCTAGTAGCCATCTGGGCGCCGGTGCGCGCGCGCCGAGTCTGGGAAGATGAGCGCCTACAGTATAGAGGATTACTCTAAAACCTTATCCTCGCATCCAACTCACGCATAAATAGGTGAAAGTTGATGGTTGAGTTAGGTACTGTCCTGAACTTCATCCAGGCTTTTGGAATCATCGTAGGTGTAGCCTACTACGCGCGCGCAGCACCTGCAACGCTAGGAAGGGGGACATGAGGCTTTACGAGTTCTTTGGGCTAGAGAGCCGCAACGCGGTGCCCCGCATAGCAGAGGGTAAGTACCTGAAGCTCCTTTACCAAGAGCTGGAGAGGAGAGGCCTGCTGGAGATGAGTAGAGAAAGGCTCACCGAGCTCTGCGACTTATGCGAGCTTGGTAAAAAGTGCCCGGTGGCTGAGGACCTCACAGTATACTGCCTTGAGGGAGTATTTAGAAAACAGTGACGACTTGGGGTCATCATCCTAAGACAAATGCTATTCGTTTGTTTCTTCCTCGAGCATCTTCTCGAACCTGTAGAGGTCCTGGTTGTCTCGTCTAAGCCTGCCCAGGGCCTCGGTGGCCTCACCCGGTTTACCCCAGAACGCGTCCAGGGTCTCCCTGACCTGGGCCTCATCCCTGGCCGCCCGGCAGATCTTCTGGACGGTGGCCTCCTTGGAGCACCCCTTCTCCCTGAGTATCTTGTTAAAGTCAGCAGCCGTGATGAGCTGCAGATTCCGGCGGGCCGCGTACTGCGCTAGGCTTATCTTGGCGCCGTCTTTAAGCTGAACACTCTCACTGGGCTTGAAGGCGCCGGCCGCGAAGACACCCACGACGCCCTGCTTAACCTGTCTGCCGTCGGGTGTCTCCACGCCGAAATCCTTACTCCACCTAAGCACCTCGAGAAAATCGTCCACGTGACCCTTAGTGACCAGACCCCACTTACAGCTCAGAACATACGAGATAGAGGGAGCGAAGACCCCCGGAGTCACATCCCACACCCGATCCACCTCGGCGGAGCGGCGGCGGCCCCCAACCCCCTTAATGAGGTGCAGAGTGATCCGCCTAGAATCCATATCCCCCTCCCTGTGGCTCTGCGTCCAGAAACGCGCCCCCGTAGTAGTACGATCGATAAACCACTCCGCCACGGCCTCCCAGTTATGCCCAATCCTATTATCAGCACCCTTAGCGATCCGTATATAGTTCTTCTTCATCTCCACCGCCGCCGCCTGGTCCTCGGCGCCGAGGCTCGAGTGATAAAAGTACCTGTAGACGCCGAAGAGCTTAGTTACTTTGATGTCCGGGTACAGCTGAAGGGTCCTATCTAGGGCTTGGTCAAGCTTTCTCTTACCGCAGCCCAGCCGGTTCTCAAGGTAACTCGACCCTACAATCTTCCTGAGCAGCGTGTGCTCGATCACCATGTCCCTAACCCTGTGTATCCTCTCCATGGCGGGGCTGCTGGACGCGATACCCGCCAAGGCGTCCTCCGTCCGACCCACAGCCTCAGCCAAGGCCTCAACCCTGGGCTTACCCTGATCCAGCAACGTGATCAGGTATCCTCTGAGAAACGGAGTCTCCCTCTCCTCCGACTTATAACCCCTAACGTAGACAAGCCTCTGCCTCTCAAAACGCCGCACATTGGACATGATGTCCTCAACCCTGACACCGTGCTCATCCAGGGCTTCTACCAAGTCTTTAGAGAAGAAAGCATGGTCGCTGTTCTCCTTAAGGAAGTCGATTATCCTCTGGGCCTTACTCGTGGCGCCGCCTCCCCGAGGATCAAGAAACTCATCCGAGAAGGCCACGAAACGCCTCCCATTAATTACATGCTCATCGGACCCCTCAGGCCTCAAACAGTAGAGATGATAGGGCCTGTTATGAAAAGAGACTCCGCCCCTGCCTTTATTGACACGCTCCACCTCGTGAACAGCTTCAGCTGTACGCAGGACGAGGCTGGCTCTCCAACATCTATCCAGAGCGGCGTATACTCGGCCACTGGATAGACCCGTCTTACGTATTAGATCCCGACTACAAGCAACACCCATCGACGACAAGGCTGAGAGTATAACAGACCTCGTGGACATTCAGACCAAAATAAAACTTCTAAAACGAGAAATATAAACGTTGTCACTAAAGGAAAAAATGCTGGAAAATACAAGAACTGATTAAACACCTTATTTCCCCAAAAAAGCCTTAAAAAAGCCTCATTTCAGGGTTTTTGAGTGGCGAGCCCGGGGGGATTTGAACCCTCGATCTCCGGCTTAGAAGGCCGGTGCCTTATCCTGACTTGGCCACGGGCTCCCGCATCCTAAAAACAGTGACCCGGATTTAAGAGTATCCGGGTGGAAAGAAACCTAGTCTTCCTTCTTCTTGAAGACGGTGAACCCGCAGTTACCGCACGTGTACCTGTCACCGTGGTCGGCCATGAAGTAGCCGCGGCCGCACCTATTACAGAAAGGCCGCTTCCTCTCCAGTTTACCGTCCTTGATCTCGTAGTGTCTGCTAACGCTGTCCGACATCAGGCGGCCTCCTCCTTCTTGGCTTCGGGGTTGTTGCGCCTGATGACGTGCTTAGGCTCCACCTTGAGGGCGGTAGCCGGGTCATCGTACACATGTGCCACGCCCAGAGTGACGTGGGTCCCTGACTTGGTCTCGATCTCCTGGATGTAGACCTGATCCAGGTTAACCCTCAACGCGGTAGCCAGCTCCACCTTGATGCCGCTCCTGTTGGGGGTGCTCTTCTCCTCGATCTTGAACGCCACCTCGCGTCTACCTATGAGGGGGTTGGTCTTCGTCGAGGTCAGCTCCAGCTTCATCTTTTCTCCTCCATGGTGTTCATGAACTCCTTGGCCCATCTTCTCCGCTCCTCTGTCAAGGTCACCACGACCATGCCTTCACGGGGTTGTCCGTAGACAACAACGGAGCCGACCGGCATCATCGCCATGAGAGGAAGGACCAGTAGATCCTCTTCACCTTCGACAACTACCCCCAGCCTCTTATTAAAAGATATAGCCTTAGATAGCGCCCTCTGAGCCTCCGCAGAAAGGGTCCCGGGTGGGTTAGCCACTTCAACGCTGTCTCCCAACTCAATGGGTTCAACGTCCTCCCTCATCACGCGGTGGTCTACGACGGCGATGTTGGGGTGCAGCCCAGCTTTAATTATGTTGACTGTTACGTAGTCGCCCACCGTGGCCCACATGGGGGGCTCCTCGACCTCAAGAAGCTTACCTAGAGCAACAACGTTCTCAGACACGTGGGCCCTCAGAAGCACCCCTAGAGGAGATTTAAGGTCTGAGCGCCTCTCGATGGGTAATACAAGGTCACGGAACTCGGTCAGATCATGCGCCGCCCCTTACCTTATCTTCAAGGCGTATGTGCCGGGCTCCTTGGCCTCCAGCTTCTCGGCTAGGATGCTGTTCTCAGGATCGAGCACAACCAGGATACCCGAGTAGTCGTCGCTGAACTCGGTGCCCTTACAGACGGGGCAGACGTTCTCCTCCGTTATGTTCTTGCAGTTCCTGCAGGCTCTCGGCACTACTCTTCCTCCTTCTGGCCCTGCCTAGTCTCCTCGGCAATCCACTCCATCTTCCCGAGCATAGGCTGCCTCGCCGTCACACCGATCTTGCCGCCGCTACGGCCTCTTGGGAAGCTTACAGCAACTATGCGGACCCTGAAGACGTCGCCGCGGCTGATGGTGCGGCCGCTCTCCTTGCCGAGCAGCACGCCCTGCCTCTCGTCGTAGCTGATGAAGTCGTCCATTAGCTGGCTGACGTGGAGCAGGGCGTCTACGGGCCCGATCCTGAGGAAGGTGCCGAAGTCGGCTACCTCAACCACCTCTCCCTCGATTATCTCTTGCAGCTGCGGCCAGAACGTGAGGATGTCGAAGATCACCGGGTGGTGGGTGCCGCCGTCGCCTGATATTATTCGGCCGTTGGGGTTGACCTCCAGCTTTATCACGCTTATGATGTAACCGAGTTCCTCGTCCACAAGGCCTTCATACTTGCTACGAAGCTCCTTGTAGGCGGCCTCCACCAGGGGCTCTCCGAACATGCTGGGGCTGATCCTGATGGTGTCCTTAAGCGTGATTAGGTTGAACATGCTCTCACTTAGACACGTAAGGATTGATAAAAACCTTGTCCAGCCTCAAATCTCTATGAGCACCTCGAAGGAGTACTTGTTAATGATGCTGCCCAGGTACTCCTTCCAGTCGTTGCCCACAGTCACCAGGATGTAGATACCGGCGATGTCCGCCCTCTGGTTCCGCACAAGATCCACGAGGGCCAGCACGGTCTCCCCACTTCTAACGACGTCGTCTATGATGAGAATGCTGTCCTTCTTCTTTATCGCGGTCTTGGGGACGTAGAGGCTCTTCCTGATGGCGCTCCCCTTTGGAATGTAGGTCTCCTCAACGAACTCCTGGATCCCCACCTCCTTGGTCTCCTTCGCCACCAGAAGATCTGTGTCGAGGAGGTTGGCCACAAGGGTTGCACATGGAATCCCGTCAACGGCCGCCGTAAGGACCTTTGTGACGCGCCGACCAGCAAACTTCTCCATGGCGTAGTTGCTCATGATCTTAAGCCATGTGATCTCGCTCACGAGGGGTGTGTTGTCGAAGTAGCCTTCATCATCGAACATTATGCGTTTCTTGAGCGCAGCCTTAATGTCCGTGATCTCGGTCAGCTTCACGTAGAGCCCCTGAGCCCGCTGGTAGCTTGGGAGCACGTGCCCGCGCATGTACCTGCTCAGTATCGGCGGGCTGAGGCCAAGGACCTCGCTCAGTTCCTGGTAGGTGTGCGTCTCGCTCGCCACCTTCAACAAGTCAGTGATCATCATACGGTACTTGAGTTCCCGTACACGCGTCTCGGCCATGCTTCCCCTTCCATTGATCCATTCGGCGGGCCTGAGGGGATTCGAACCCCTGACCAACGGCTCTCCTCGACCCTTGAGGGTCTTAAAAGGCCGATGCTCTACCTTGCTGAGCTACAGGCCCAATGCTCTAAGGCGTTAACCAGTTTACATCAACTGACTATATAACTGTTTTTCGATTTGCAATATTAATACAATATATAGGCCAAATGGATCGAAACGAAGATGGACAAGGCTTATTAAACTCTCATAAAAGGAATGTGGTGCAACTGCGGCTGTGGTCCAGTGGTAAGATCCCAGCCCCCCAAGCTGGTGACCCGGGTCCGATCCCCGGCAGCCGCACCAATGCTCAAGTTCATCTTATGTAGCAGCCGAAAAATACCAACATATGTTTCAGCAGCGGTAAATCCGTTAAGACGCGTAAGAGACTCTCAGGGCTCCAGCCTGCCTACTTCTAGCACCCGCTGGATAAGGTGGCGACGAATAACCTAGCAAAAGTCAAAGGACTCGCCCTCTTCACGAAGAAGTTAATGGAGCTTGGACAGGAGAAGATCTTCCTGATCCAGAACATCGGCAGCTGGACCATAATCAGGGCTAAGGAGATCAACAAGCGGATAGACGAGGGGGACTACGACAAAGTTTTCAACATAGACCCCTTCGCGCTGCAGGAGATCGTCATCAAGACGGAGCGACTGTCGCCCAACAAGACGCTGTGCCCCGGCTGCGGACACGAGCTGGTCTGGATCGAGCAGTATCAGCGGTGGTACTGCTACGGGTGCAACAAGCACCCTTAACGCTCACCGACATTGAATACAGGTTTCTTCGAGCAAGACCTATCTAATCTCATAAGATTATTATACCGCACTCTCGCTGTGGTTTCGTGATTATTACTTAAAATCCTTAAAATTCTCCCGAAAACCTCATCCTGTTAACCTAATATACGTTTACTCAAACCAGTGTCCTAAAAGTGTCAACATGTTTCTACATTCACTATTCTACATCAACCTTTTTATATCAAGCCCCGATTCAATGTAGGCGAACGGTGCGTATATGCCATCCTGGAAATACTCGGTGCAAGGGCTAGACCCAGACAAGACCGCGATAGCCAGCGGCAGGGATATAAGGATAAAGCCAAAGGTCGCTAGAGAGATCTGTCATCAGCTTAAAGGCATGAAGCTAGAGGAGGCTAAGACCTACCTAGAAGCAGTTGTGGACATGAAGATCGCTGTACCCTACTACAGGTATCGCAGCAGAATACCTCATAGGAAGCAGCTTCAGGGGCACGACGCAGGCCGGTTCCCCCAGAAGACCGCCGGCGAGATCCTGAAGATACTTGACTCAGTGGAGGCTAACGCCGAGTTCAAGGGGCTATACGCAGACAGGTTGAGAATTGTTCACGTGGCCGCTCACAGGGGCAGAGCCATAAGGAAGTACATCCCCAGGGCCTTCGGGAGGGCTTCACCCTACTATAAGCACCTCACACACATCGAGGTAGCAGTCGAGGAATACTAATGTCGGTCGTCAAACGCATCATAAAGGATAGCATCGAGCGTGTCAAGGTGGACGAGTTGCTGTACGACGAGTACGAGCAGGCCGGCTACGGAGGCATCACACTCACCAAGACGCCCCTCGGCACCCAGATCAACCTTTACGCCATGAGGCCTGGCAGAGTAATAGGTAAGCGAGGTAAGGCCATCAAGGAGGCGTCGGAGCGCCTGGAGAAGGAGCTCGGGCTACCCAACCCGCAGATAACGGTGGTGGAGGTGGAGCTACCCGAGATGAATCCCCTCATTATGGCCTCCAGAGTCGCCAACGCACTGGAACGTGGAGTCCACTTCAGGCGCGCCATCTTCTGGAGCCTCCGTCGCATCATGGACAGCGGAGCTCTCGGCTGCGAGATCATACTAAAGGGCCCCCTCAGGAGCGCCAGGGCACGCTTCGAGAGAGTCGTGGAGGGGTACGTGCCCAAGGCCGGTGAGCCGGCTCTCAGATACGTTAAGAAAGCTACTATACACGTCAAGATGAAGAGAGGCATCCTGGGAGTCACAGTCCACATAGTTCCACCGGACGCCAAGTTCCCGGACAAGGTGTCCCTGGATCAGCTACCTGAGATCGAGTACCAGCAACCCATCCCTGGAGTCGAACCCGACGAAGCTGAAGCCACCGAGACGGTGGAGGCTGCAAGCGAGACGGCGAAGCCTGTGGAGACTACACACATTGAGACCGAGAACTTGAAACCCTCCGCCGAGGCGCCTCTTGAGGAGTCACCGGAGGAGTCTACGGAGGAGCCCAAAGAGGAGGCCGCTGCGGAGCCTGAGGGCATTGAGAAACCCGTCGAGCCTGAGCAAGAGAACGAGGACCTGGGCCCCGAGGACGAGGAGGATGAAGAGTAGCCTTGCCGATACTCAGGATGCAGGAAATACGGGACATGAGCCCTGAGGAGAGGGAGAATAAAATCGTTGAACTCACAACGGAGCTCACAAAAATGAAGACTATGATCAAGGCCGGGGGGGCCGTGGAAAATCCAGGTAGAGCCAGGGCGATCCGGCGGACAATAGCCCGAATAATGACAGTCGCCAACGAGGGGGACCAGTAGATGAGCGTCCCCAGAGCCCACGAGATTCTACACCATGAATTAATCGGACTTGAAGTGGAGGTTCTGGAGGACAGTAACTCCTGCAACGTCAAAATCAAGGGCACCGTTCTGGACGAGACGATGAAAACCATCACTATAGACCACGACGGCGCCAAGCGTATCCCAAAGAAAAACGCGGTGTTTAAATTCAAGCTCAACGGTGAAGCCGTGAAAGTGGAGGGCGCGGCCCTCAACGGCAGACCCGAGGATAGAGTGAAGAAGACGATCAAGCGGAGATGGTAGGGCGAGAGTAGATTTGATGACCCTTAAAAGACCTGAATTGGAGTGCAAGGAGCCCGACTGCCCATTCCATGGTAGCCTCAAGGTCCGTGGAAGAGTGTTCCAGGGCACCG
>JADDYB010000585.1_pt1 | contig 11646 bp, 14 predicted proteins | sample 8641941 | NCBI WGS metagenome assembly JADDYB01 (sample SAMN16275377, study PRJNA637457) | freshwater sediment metagenome | isolation source: Lake Kineret sediment | place: Israel: Lake Kineret | collected 2013 | reverse complement strand
GCAGGGTTGCGATAGCCATACCAGTACTTGGTACCGGTGCTCTTCGTGCCCGCAAAGAGTACCGCAGACTTACCTGACGGCGTGCTGAGCCACGCGCCGCCTTCCCACTCGTCCGGGTGCTGATAACCGGCCATGCACCGGGTGATCTCCTCGGTGTTGAACGCGTTCTCGTATCGCAGCAGGGTCGTCTCGGCCAGATGCGTGCCATTCGCCGGTGCCGCGCCGCCGGGCAGCCACGGCCGGTAAGCGAACAATGCGGGGCCCATGCCACCCAACCCACCGCCGTGGACACGCCCGGTCGCCAGGTAGCGGCCTTGCGCGTGCGCATCAGCCCACACTGCGGGGATATCGAAGATATAGCCGTTGACGCTGTTCGGGTTCTGGTTGCCGATGTACCAGACACCGTTCAGGTCTGGCGTTGCCAGCGTGGCATTGACCCAGGCGTGAGACGGTATATCGTCCTCCAGCTGCTGCAGGTGCCGACCCCAGCAGAGGTGGATCTTTGGGCCTGTCTCCGGGTGGTTGAGATACTGCATCCCCACTTTCGGCACCTCGTCCAGCTCGTGGAAGTACCCGGCGGCCACCTCGTGAAAGCCCTGGATGAAGCTCGCAGAGGGCAGGTCATCCAGATTGCGCGAGTTGACCGGTACAGGAATGCTGAGTTCAGCCACCTGGTTGCCGTTCGGCAGCGTCCCCCATGCTTGCCGGTCATGGCCCATCACGAACAACGAGCCGGGGTACTGGTCGGCGTTGGCAATGTCTCCATCAGGATTGAAGCTCATCGCGTTGCCGCCGTAGGCAAAGGTCTGCGGTGGCTCGTCACCACCCGGCAGCCTGAACGCGCCCACATACGTCAGGTCACCGGGTTGGACGAGCCCCGCGGGCGGCTCGTTGGCTGCCGAGCCGATCAGCTGGATTGCAGGTACCCAGGGATCGTGCATCCTGCCATCGATGTCGGTAAAGGTCGTGCAATTGAGCCATCCTGCATCGGTCAGTACCGCGGCTCGGTGGTGCAGCTGCGGATACGAGCTCGTTGTGATGACGTAGCGGTAGACATGGTCTTTTTCGAGCGTCACCTGCGGCGTGATCGTGACGTTATGCCAGTCCCCTACGTACCCGTTCCACGTGCCCGTTGCTAGCAGGGCACCATCATCGTAGAGCACAAGGGATTCCGTATGACCGCCCGTGCCTGGGCAGGGGTAAGTGTACAGCTGGCTCACGGTGAGGTTATGGGATGGCGTGATTGTGCCCGTGTGCGTGCCCGCGATGCTCGGATACGTGCCCGGCACGTAAATCGTGTTCGCGGTAACTTGTGCGGTATTTCGGATACTCCCAGCAGTACCAAGCGTTGCACACAACCCCGCGACAACCACCACAACGATAAGAACACCCCAACTCTTCCATCCGCTTCTCATCTGTAGTCCACCTCCCCTGAGTGAAGATGTTTTCACAGGAGGGCGAATATAAGCCTTCGGCTTTTGTTCGGCTATCCCTATTTTCTTGTACGCACCTACACCACCCAGGCACCATTACAATTCAGTGGTGGCGTATCGGTTCTGAAACCTACCCCAGTGTTTCAGGCACAGGTCATGGCACAATCACGCCAACTGCGATAATCTCAAACTCCCGGAAAGGGTTGGCAACAGTCACAGAGAAAAGGTAAAAGTTGAAGAACGGGATGCGTGAAACCTATGAGTGAGTAAAGTGCGATGCTGAAAGAGGGCGATAAAGTGGCCTTGAGGAGGAGCGATACGGGCAACGTGGTCTATATCACTATACCGGGTACGCGGCATATCTTACTTGCGCGTGAAGCGGATTTCCGGAAGATCTGCACGCACGAGCAGACCTGCATCACCTTTGTGGTCGTCGATCGCGATGCTATCTTCCGGGCGCTGAATCTCCGCATTGGCGGTTAATGAGCTACTCGCTCAACACCACAGCTTCCTTCCCCGCATCGAAGTAGCCGCGGGCAAAATAATTCGTGAGCACGTAGACCGCTTCCTGCAGCGTCAACGCGGCATACGGCACTTCGATCGCGTCCTCAGTCTTTAACTTACGCATGGGTACCACCTTCGTTCGCTTAGCGACGCACCAGTAGGTTGGCCGGACGGGGCATATAAGCCTTTGGGGTACATTTCCACTGGAAAGGGGCTGCCTAAGGGCGAACACGGGTAACGGTGAATGTGATGGTATGTGAAGATTGTGCGCTGCCTCAACCAGAATTACCTCAGCTTCATTAACATTTTTTCGCTATGAGCAAAAGGTAGTAATGCTTTCTGATATCCGCTCTGATAGGGGAATACAGGGGACCGAGAGGCGGGATGGTGGTTAATCCTTTCCTATGGCTCCGTCTCCGAAGGTCTCTGCAAGCCACGTGCTGATCTCATCGCGGACGCGTCGAAACCGTGTGAGGGTCTCCGCTTCCGTGCCTTGCATGTGTGCAGGGTCCTCAAAACCACGATGCATCCGCTGCTTCGCGCCCGGGAAGAATGGACATGCTTCCTTCGCTCGATCACAGATCGTGATGAGATAGTCCAACGACATTCCAAGGAATTCGCGCACGCTCTTGGCACGCTGCGCGGCGATATCGATCCCGAGCTCCTTCATCACGGCCACCGCATAGGGGCTCACTTCAGTCGGCTCGGTACCTGCACTGTATGCTTCATAGCGATCGCCGTACAGTGCATTCATCAGCCCCTCCGCCATGTGCGACCGTGCGGAGTTATGCGTGCAAAGAAACAGCACCTTCTTCTTGGCCTCTTGCTGCTCCATATCTGCGCACCTTCTCGTTTGATGCTCTCTCTTCTCTATACGTAAGGAATGGCCAGCGATCTGAGGTACTTTTAGGTATGCACGTGCGATAACCTACCTAACACCGAACAACGCTGGCGGGGTGGAGTAGCGGAGGAAGCGCATTTATGTACCGTCTGTGCATCGTCTGCAAAGGCTCGCGGCTGCTCTGTGGCCGAATGAGCTGCCCCGTGCTTGCAGCCTTACGGAAACGCACGAGCTATGCCGATCTGGCCGCGACCACGGAGTACTTCGGGCCCTCCACCTCCATCTTCGTCGGCCGAATCGGCTATCCACGCGTGCGTGTGGGCCCTCTGTCGGTGCTGGAAGCGACAACCGCGGAGCTGGAGGTCAGCAGGTATGAGGAGCCAAGCCAGTGGTTCGCACAGGGGCTCAGCATGGCTGAGATTGTGGAACTGCGAAGCGCCATGTTGCGATCGAAGCACGGCGAGCATATCAAATCGCGCTCGAAGTTCGCCGCGGACCTCACCGAGCTAGCACTTGCAGAACGGCCCGTGGATGTCGAGCTCACCTTCAAGACCAAACCGTCCTTTAACCTCTCCTTCTCCGATGTGCTGCGGCCCATTGGCGCCAGCGTAACCGTCGAAGCTATGCGCGTTGCGGAAAATCCGAAGATCCCTCGGCAAGTTGATCGCATTGTCTCCGATGAGCTCAAAGCTGCGGAAGCCGCGCACGGGCTCTACGAGCTCGGGCTCGATGTCTACAAAGTTGCCACCATACTCTCCTCCGGCAAGCTCGGCCGGCGTGAAGCGCAGAAGATGGTGCCCACCCGCTGGAGCATTACTGCCACGGATGATATCATCTTCAAGAAACTCGCACCCGAGATCAAAGAATTCCCGGTCGTCGATACCTACTACGTCTACGAGTCGTTATATATGGACAACCATTTTGTGGTGTTGCTGATCCCCTCGCTCTTTGAGTACGAGAACTTCGAGGCATGGTTCCCTGGCGCGATCTGGAGCGACACGCAGAGCCCGAGTCCGGCGATCGTTGCGGAATACGAGGGCTTTGGCGGCCGGAAACGGTACGCGACGAACGAGGGTGGGGGGTATTACGCGGCACGATTGGCCGTTGCGGAGGCGCTGCACCGGATGCGGCGGCAGGCCGGCGTGGTGGTCTTCCGGGAGATCCTCCCCCAGTATGCCGTCCCGCTCGGCGTCTGGGTCGTCCGTGAGACCGCGCGGGACGCGATGCGGCAGCGTGGTGAGACATTCGCGACCCAGCAAGAGGCATTAGCCTATATCGATTCGCGGCTGCGTGCACGAGACGGGAGATCACTGCAGCTACAGGAGTATGAGGCGCACAGCCGGATACTGCGGCAGAAGCGGCTGAGTGAGTTCTGAGCTGCACCATGCAGCGCGGTACGCAAGAACTTAAGGGGCAACGTACTACTGGATAGAGAGACATGGCTGAGGTCTACCGGCTCGCGGCACTGCACAACCCCGCCCGCATGCGGAAGTTGCTCCAGGCCGTCGCGGACATAGAGCGTGACTCCCTGGTGGCTGTAAAGCTCCATATGGGTGAACTGATCAATTACCGCTTCATCCGCCCGCCATTCGTGCGCGAGCTCGTCACGGCGATTAAAGAAGCAGGCGGCAAACCGTTCCTCACCGATACCACTACACTGTATCCCCGAGCGCGGCACAATGCGGTCGATTATCTGGAAACTGCGCGACGGAACGGGTTCAATTTCGCCACAGTTGGCGCGCCCGTGCTCATCGCTGATGGCTTGAAGGGCGAGAGCGGCGTGATGGTCGAGACCGGCGGTACCCTTCTCACGGAGATCGAGCTGGGACAGGCGATCTACGAAGCCGACTACCTGATTGTGGTCTCACACTGCACGGGGCATATCAACGTCGGCTATGCAGGCGCACTGAAGAATCTCGGCATGGGCTGCTGCTCGAAGAATGGCAAGCGAGCGGTCCACCGCTTCTCGATTCCACTGGTTGACCACGATACGTGCGAGCGCTGCGAGAGTTGCATAGCAGCCTGTCCGTACGCGGCCATCCAGCTGGAAGACGTTCCGGTCATTGACGCTCAAACATGCGTCGGTTGTGCGCGCTGTATCTCAGCCTGCCCGACCGGGGCGATGCACCACCCTGAGGGTTGGTTTGAGCAGTATATCACAGCGCTGGTCGAAGCTGCAAACGCGGTACTCCGGAAGTTCGACACTCAGCGCTGCTTCATCAATTTCCTGACCGACGTTACCGCGATGTGCGACTGCACCTTCCAGCAAGAACCCCTGCTGCCTGATCTCGGCGCGCTCGCCTCACGTGATCTCCTGAGTGTCGAGCAGGCCTCCTATGATCTCATACGAGCAGCTGCAGGCCGGGATCTCTTCCAGGAACTCTTCGGCATTGCGGTCGAGCGCCAGTTCAGCCTCGCTGAACTGCTCGGCCTAGGCGAACGGACCTACGCAGTGACTGCGTTGAGCTGACCCTGCCACAGCTAGTACGCGAGGTGGACGCGAATGGCGTGCTGAGCCGCGCGCAGCCGAGCCGGGTCGCGAAAGATTTATCTTGCACGCGCCTTTTAGATGTAGCTTGAGCACTTGAGGCGTGGCCACATGGAACCGGTAGAGAAGGTGAAATGGATGCAGTTGCCCCGGGATGTCCTCATCGGGCACGATGCCGTACTGGAGATCGGCACGGTCTGCAAGCACCTGGAGGTGGGCAAACGGGCGGTGATCGTTGCAGATGGCCGCACCCGTAGGATCGCAGGTGAGACCGTTCTTGAGATCCTCGCTGATACCGGCTACGAGGTCAACCTGATCGAGGTGAGTGGCATCGACGGCGAGATCATCGAGAGCGTGAAGAACAGAGCAACAACCGAAAAAGCCGAGTTCATGCTCGGTGTGGGTGGCGGCACCATCATCGATATTGGTAAGATCGCCTCCTTTGAGCTGCGTCTTCCCTTTATATCCGTGCCCACGATTGCCTCACACGACGGCATCGTCTCGCCACGTGCGTCGCTCAAAGATAAGGAGCGCCGAAACACCGTCTCCATTCCGACCCATGCTCCACTCGCGATTGTGGCTGATACTAAGATCATTGCTGCCGCGCCCTTCCGCTTCACTGCCGCGGGCTGCGGCGATCTTATTGCTAATTATACCGCGGTCAAGGACTGGCAACTCGCCCATCGGTTACGCAACGCGGAATTCAGCAGTTATGCCGCGGCGCTCGCCGAGATGACCGCGAACATGGTAATGGAGAATGTCAAAGTGATCCAGAAAAAGGATGAGCACTCCGCTTGGACCGTGGTCAAGGGGCTGGTCTCGAGTGGGGTTGCGATCAGCATCGCCGGGTCCTCCGCTCCCGCATCCGGGTCCGAGCATAAGTTCAGCCACGCGCTGGACATGATCGCTGCGCGGCCTGCATTACACGGTGAGCAATGCGGCCTCGGCACCATGATGATGACCCATCTCCATGGCGAGAACTGGCAGCGTATCCGCGACGTGCTCAAGGCTATCGGCGCGCCCACTACCGCCAGGGAGCTGGGGATAACGAACGCGGAGCTCATCGAAGCGCTGACCTACGCCCATAAGATCAATCCTGGCCGCTATACTATCCTGGGCGAGTCGGGCCTCACCTACGAAGCCGCGGAACGGCTCGCCGTGCTTACCGGGGTGATTGAGGGATAAATAAGACCGCGAAGAGCGGTGCAGGGTTGTGGGAATGGGTACTGAGGAGGCAGATTGAAGATGGAGGAAGGATGGATCGTCACGTTAATCGGTGCTCACTTGGCGAAGGTGGGCGAGGAGTTCATCTTTTTCGGCATTTCGAAGAAGTGCGAGGAGTGTCGGCTGAAGAACGCTTGCGCGAACCTGGAAGTGGGCCGGGTGTACACCATCGAGCACGTTCGAAACGAGATGAAGCATGAATGCCTCATGCACGAAGACGGTGCCTGCGTGGTCGAGGTGCGGGAATCGAACATCAGAGCGGCAATAGAAGCTTCATACGCATTCAAGAACTCGAAGGTCGCGCTCGACCCCCCGAATTGTAACGAATTCGAGTGCGCGCTCTTTGAGGTATGTCATCCTCCGGGCCTCAAACGGGGCGATCGATGCACCATCCTGGAGGTGATCGGCGAAGCGCCGATTGACTGCAAGCAGGGGCGGACGATCAAGCTGGTAACGCTCCGGCGAGAACCCACGTAACGGATTCTGCGCGCTCTCCCCACTGACGCGCTACAGGAAATCGAATCAAAGAGATCAGTTGGGTGAGCAGCCACCCCTGTTGCGCGAGCTCGGGTTAACTCCGCGCTTTGCCACCGCGCCGCTTCACGATCGGGCGGATCGCACCGCATGCATCGCATTTCAGCACGACGACCCGATCAAGCTTCTCAAAGTGCGTATCGGGCTTCTCACACTCCCAGCACAGCACATACTCATCCAGGTAACGCTGGATCTGCGCCTCAACTTCCTCACGCGGAAATCTGCCCTGGAAGATGACCCGATCGCCGACGATCTTGCCCGCGGTGCCCAGCTCGTTCAGCAGAAATTTTATCACGTGGTCCCGCTCCCGGCGGATGTAATCACAGACCACTTCGAAGTTATCAAAGATCGTCGTCTTGCCCTCGATGAAGATCTTTGGTGCCGGGAGAACGAACCGGGTATCGAGTGTCCGAACACTCGGCAGCTGCTTCAATGCTCGATCCAAAAGCGTAAGATATTCCTTCTCCGTCATCAGTACCTACCTTACCAAGACCGCGAATAACCCGCAGGTGTGCCCACGAGAACGCCGAGGAAGGGATTTGAACCCTTGTGTCCCGTGAGGGACACCGGCTCTCAAGGCCGGCGCTTTAGTCCGCTAAGCTACCTCGGCCGCTGGCACTCCACTCCCTCAGTCCCTTACGGCTTCCGCTCCTTCCAGTGATACTCCTTACGCTGCTTACTCGAACGACCGAATCCGCATGCCACGCAACACTTCGCATGCACGCTGAACGAAAGACTGCCACAGCGCCGACAGGTGACGTGCGACCGTTTCTGTCGCTTCCCCTGCGAATGCGTCCCCTTTACCACGGCTCTTTCTCACCTGATTCCTTCCCTTTGCTCGTCTCCTCGTCCTTCTCTGACTCGCGCTGTACCGTTGGCGAGATGTACACCACGTTGTCTCCCCGCATCAAGATCTCACCTGCAAAGGCCTTGACCGACGAGTCGCTGCCCAATTCCTCAGCCTCGCTCAGCACGAGATTCATGTGCAGATCATACCCCTCCAGGGTGCCCCGGAACTCCCGGCCGCCCCGGATTCGCACGATCACCGGTGATTTGAGCGATTTGTTCAAGACGTCCAACGGCTTCGGCTTATTCACCATGTCTATCACGTTCTCCTCATTCTTTACCTTTACTGGGCTCTTCGCTACCTCTCTTGGTACTTCACTAATAAGAGCATAGCTTATATCTTTATTTCCCCTCCATCTTATTTATCTTACTTGTACATTTGCTCGGGGACACAGGACAAATGGCGAAGTCAGCGTATAAGTATATAGGCGAGGCATGGAAGAGGCCGAAAGCCTCCTACGTGGGGGAGCTCCGTCAGGCACGACTGGTCGAATGGCGCCAGCAGCCCGCGGTTATTCGGGTGGACCGACCGACGCGTTTGGATCGCGCTCGTTCCCTGGGGTACAAAGCGAAACACGGCATCATCGTGGTGCGAGCAAAGGTGCGGCGCGGTGGCCGGAGGATCTCGAGGCCGAACCGTGGCAGAAAAACGACCGGGATGGGCGTGCATAAACTGACGCCCGCAAAGAGCTTGCAGCGGATCGCCGAGGAACGCGCGGCACGGAAATACCCCAACATGGAGGTGCTTAATTCTTACTGGGTGGGTGAAGACGGGAAGCGGAAATGGTACGAACTCATCCTCGTAGAGCCTGCCAATCCTGAAATAAAGGCTGATAAAGATCTCAATTGGATCTGTCGCCCGTCACAGCGGCGGCGGGTATATCGTGGGAAGACCTCAGCAGGTCAGAAGGGACGAGCTTAGGCCTTGAGGAAGCTGGGCGCGGTAGAGCTGCCACTTCATGGCGGGAAAGCACCGTACTGGCTGCTAGCGCGAATGAAGCGGTTAGCGTACGCGATCTTCGAGGAGATCGTGGACGAGTTCGGGGTGAATGGCGCGATCGAGCGACTGGCTGACCCGCTCTGGTTCCAATCGCTCTCCTGCGCCCTCGCGTTCGATTGGCACAGCAGCGGGACGACGACCGTTCTCTGCGGCGTGCTCAAATCGGTGATCGAGCCTGAAGAGTTCGGCTTCGGGATCGCCGGTGGTAAGGGTAAAGCCTCGCGGGCGACGCTAGCTGATATCGACGCCGTGGGCGAGAAGCTCAGGCTCACTGATGCCAAAGTAGAAGAACTGAAGTATGCAAGCAGGATCTCCGCGAAGGTGGATAACGCCTGCATTCAGGACGGCTATCAGCTTTACCACCATACCATGATCATCTCTGAAAAAGGCGTCTGGGCCGTGATCCAGCAGGGGATGAACCCGGAGGAGCGGTATGCGCGGCGGTACCACTGGCTCTCCGCGTCGGTGAAGCAGTACGTGGAGGAGCCGCATCAGGGCATCGTGGGCGTGCAGCATGAGACTGTGCTGGATTTAACGGCGAAGGCAAGCAGAGGCTGCAGAAGCGTCTCGGTTGAGCTCGCGCGGACCACGCCGGCCGAATTAGAGCGCGCTCTGAAGACGCTCCAGGATCACCGTCATGAACGGCTTCCAGGTGCCCAGACTACGCTCCTCGAGTTCGAGCGAGGGATTGCAGAAGCGCACCCGGGCAGACGCACTGAGATAGACGCGGACGCGGTGCGACGCTACCGGCTGCCGCGACGCGTGAACTGGGATGCGCTCGTTGAAGCGTACGATACGCAGCCGGCAAATTACGAGCAGTTGATCGCCATTCGGGGCATCGGGCCGGCGACCGTACGCGCCCTGGCGCTCGTGGCGGAATTGATCTACGGTGAGCCGGCAAGCTGGCGCGATCCGGTCAAGTACTCGTTCGCCTTCGGCGGGAAGGACGGGGTTCCGTATCCGGTGGATAAGCGGACGATGGACGAGACGACCGAGCTCTTACGTGCCGCGATGCAGCAGGTGAAGGAGCGGGTACCGAGCTATTCCTGAGCCGGCTGGCGTGCGGTGCGTGGACCGCACGGCGTGGCAAGGCAAGAGCTGCGATGCACCGGCCGAAGAGGTTCAAAGCTATTAATAACGAGGCGACTTCATGGGTCCTATGGAACCGGTAGAATTTGCGCGCGCCTCCGAGAGCCTGATTACCCGTGCGATCGTGAGTGAATTTGAGAAGGACTTCGAGCTCTACGTGGAGAGCGAGGTGATCATCGTCGGCGGTGGCCCTGCGGGCTTGATGGCGAGCAGGGAGCTCGCAGCCGCAGGCGTGAAGGTCCTCCTCATCGAACGGAACAACTATTTCGGCGGCGGGTTCTGGCTCGGCGGCTTCCTCATGAATAAGCTCACCGTGCGGTCTCCGGCTGAGTCTGTGCTCGATGAGCTTGGTATCCCGTACAAAGAATATGCGACCGGCATCTACGTCGCGGATGCCCCGCACGCCTGCTCGAAATTGATCGCCGCGGCCTGCGACGCGGGTGCGAATCTCCTCAATATGGTCGCGTTAGATGATATCGTGCTCCATAACGAGCGCGTGCGTGGCGTGGTGGTGAACTGGACTCCGGTCTCGTCACTACCGCGCCAGATCGCGGCGATCGATCCAGTATCACTGGAATCGAAGCTCGTGATCGATGCCACCGGGCATGATGCCTCGGTCGTTAAGAAGCTGGAGGAGCGGGGGCTGCTGAAGACGAAAGGGCAGGGCGCGATGTGGGTTGAGCAATCCGAGGACCTCGTGGTCGCGCAGACCTCCGAGGTTTACCCCGGCTTGATCGTCACCGGTATGGCGGTTTCGACGGTCTACGGACTCCCACGAATGGGCCCAACCTTCGGTGCGATGTTACTCTCGGGCAAGAAAGCGGCTGAACTCGCCCGTGAACTGCTGGGGCTATAAGGGTGCCTCGAAGGGGTTGCTGACCGTTAACCACGGGATCAGCGCGAACGCGCGGTCTTCTGTATAGATACTGAAGATGCCGTGGGCCTTCATGGTCGCGGCGAGTAATGCGTCCCCGTAATGCACTATGAACTCCTTGCTGAGGTCAATTGCTGCGAGAATGGTGTGCGCATCATACTCAAGAATCTTCCAGTTCTGAAACTCGATGATATCCTGCACGATCTCCTTTGCAAGCTCTTCGGGGACAGGCTTCTCGACCTTTGCCGTCATGATGACGTAAAATTCAGAGAGATTCTGGAGCGAGATACTGTACTTCCGGGTCGAACGCCAGCATTCATCGACCATCTGCTTACAGATCTCATGCTTCGCGCCTTCACTTTCGTCGTAGGCATAGACCAACAGATTGGTATCAAGGAGCGGCGGTTCACCGTTCATGTAACTCTGCTCGCGACTCATACCGCTTCGTTCCCAGGTTAAACCCTTCCTCTAACCGCTTACGCGCCCGCTCGGCGATTGCCGCCTGCTTCTTTTCGGCTATCCAGGTTTCCATCGCTTCCGTGAGTGCTTTCCCCAACGAGCCTTTTCGGCTGCCGTGAACGATTCGGGCAACCACCCGGAACTCCTCCTCAACCTCGTCCTTCACATTCACCGTGATCGTCCCCATGTGGTATACGTAGATGGAACCAATATTTAAATATTTATAGCATTTAAATACTCCCGCTCCGCGAGAATCGCGCGGACAACCCCACGAAGAACACGCCCTCGCGCATCCAGGTCCTCGATCAGGGCGATGCGATCGTCGTGGGTGAAGAAGATGGTAAGTGGCTCAAG
>JADDYB010000584.1_pt1 | contig 11647 bp, 12 predicted proteins | sample 8641941 | NCBI WGS metagenome assembly JADDYB01 (sample SAMN16275377, study PRJNA637457) | freshwater sediment metagenome | isolation source: Lake Kineret sediment | place: Israel: Lake Kineret | collected 2013 | reverse complement strand
CCAGTTTTCATCAAGAATGCCTTCAACAGGATGAAACAGCGCTTAGCAATGGTTAAAACACCTTCAGACTTTGAAAACACAAAAAGAGACATAGGTGAAATCGTCCGCGACTGCTACATGAAGCTGAAAAGAAGAGAGTGGGAAAACATGGATGCGTTGGCGTTTCACGTTGTACTAGGTGAAGACTTGGACAACTACAGAAAGACAACGCCTCAACACGTCAAAGCTGCAAGAATGATGAAAGACGTGAGAGCTGGCGACCTGATAAGCTTCGTTAAAGTCCTTAAGGAGCCACATGTTAAACCTGTCGCGTTAGCAACGAAAAACGAGGTTGACGTTGACAAGTACATAGCTTATCTGCATGCAACATTCGACCAAGTTCTAGACGCTTTAGGATTGGATTTTGACGAAATAATAGGGTTAACAAAACTGGAAAGATTCATGTAAGCATGCACTAGCTTTCGTTTGCAAACACTTTCAACCCATGTGACTTTAGAGGCTCTATTATCGTGCGCTGACTGAGCAACACAAGCAAGAGGTAGCCGATTCCTGCGACTGCTATTAGACTGCTGAGGGTTATGCTGATTACCATGCCAAGCCACGCTGGAAAAACGCTTAGAACCTCTGGCGGCGTAAACTGGAAGACTATTGAAAGATAGCTGCCCACGATTAAGCCGATTGGCAACGCTCCTGAAACGCACGCCATCAAACGATGCCTTCTCAGCATGAAAATAATGGCTGCCGCAATCAAGTTGGCAATAGGCCCAAACAGCACATCTTGGACTCCGAGGAAATAGTAAGCATTCGACAAAAAGCAACCGAGAGTCACGCCTCCAACAACAGGCCAACCCAACAAAGCAGCCAAGGCAATCAAACAGTCAGCCACACGCAATTGGATAGGCCCATATATTGTTGGATTCCCAACAGAAAACATCTGAAGCATATTGATTATCACGTATAAAGCCGCGAAAACAGCGGTCAATGCCAAATCTCTACTGTCAAATCTCACTCTTTCACCTCCTAACTCCGGGGTTTTTTAACGGCGGAACGGGTGGAGGCCCACTCACCCGCCGACATTTTCAATGCTAAGAAGACTCTAAACTATTAAAGATTACTGAGAAATCTACGCGTTTGGAGCAGTGGCTTCGGCTTCTTTTTCTCCAGTGTCCGCTTGAACGGTTACAACCTCTTTTATGTTGGCTGCTTCTTCCCCTACTTCTACACTTATGCCCTCAACTGGCAATTGTTGCTTGTTTGGATAGAGCAAATCTTGTGGCGGCGGAGGAACATTCAAGATCGTTGACATGACGTACATTGCTGTAAACGCGTGCTGGTAGATTCTTTGGAGAACTTGAGGCACTTTTGTTTCAGGGTCAGCCTCTAACATCTTGCGCACTTGCTCGTCTTTGCCTGTTAGAGTTGCCGTGCCTTCAACCTCAAACTTAACTATGCCCGGCTTGGTTGTTAAAAGTAGGTTAAATCCCAGAACAGTCATCTGACTTTTTCTTTCCTTTTCTTCCAATTTAACCTTGGCATCAAAACTGATTGTTTCAGTCTCACTTCTGCCACCCAGTCTAACACCTGCCAAAGTCGTAATTCTTATTTCAACTGAAACGTTCGGAATATTCAACACTGGGCAAATGATTGATTCCCCACATCAAATAAGCAGATGATGAACGCTAGTTGCACATCCTCCGCTATTAGCCTCGCCCTAAACCGATTTTTGCCTTTTGTGTGTAGCACAGCGTTACACACACTGCAAGAAAAGAGACCGTTACGAAGGCAACGTTTGGATAAGCAAAGCCAAAGATGTTGAAACTGCCACCATAAACGAGATAATGATGACCACCTGATGCTCAGTCAGAGGACGATGATAAGTGATGAGAGTGATTAAACTTCTTCGATGGTCGGAAGACAACTTCTCTCCGTCGAAAGAAACGCTTGCCTTGGCTCTATAGAAGAAATATGTCAGCAGAATCAACGAAGAGTTGAAAACATATGGCAAGATGGAGATTGCAAGGTCAGTTTTCAAATCTGAAATAATTGCAAACGCAGCCAATGTTGTTCCTATAGCGAATGAACCTGTGTTGCCAACGAAGATTTTGCCCCGAAAGTTTAGATACGCAAGCACAAGCCACACGGCAAGAGGACCATACAGGAGAACGGAGTTTTCTCCAGCAATGACCATGAGCCCAATGAGAATTATTGCGGGGCAGATTGTTTCCAAACCGTTTAATCCGCCAAGCTGATTCACGGTGTTAGTGACAACCGTAAAGAGTAAGGGAATTATCAGGAAATAGTACAGATTGCCGAAAGAGATTGTTCCAAAAAGTGGAATTGCGATTGAGGAGCGCAGTTCAAGTCTGTAGGCTAAGGAAATCAGGGGGATTGCCGCTATTAACGGTAGAAAAGCCTTGTAACGCCATTTAACATCCATCCAGTCATCCAGCAACCCTAAGAAACCTCCAAACAACACGCACACAGCTAACGTCAAAGGCGGAGAGACGCCGTTTGAAGTTTTTATTACGTCAAAAAAGTATATTAAAAAAAAGTATACGACACTACTTAAGACGTAAATAACGCCTAAACCATTTGGAACCGAAGGCTTGTCTTGCTTGTGTTGGTCTGGAGCTTTCGGAAACAATATGCATCTTCCTTTATTAGGTTGGGTATTCGATTTCGTAGAGGCACACGAGCGGAACAATTGCACCATATTTTGACGCGGCGTCCTGTGCCGTCAGACTCAAACCTGAAAAGAATGCTTCCTTGAAATACACCGGCTCAACATAGTCATCAGTGTTCACTACACTGTTTGCAGTGCACCAACGATTCTTAGCCCAGCGCATCAACTTGTAGATTGTTGAATTCTTTCCAATGTCATTCCATTCCCAAGCATTTGACTCATTATTGTACTTGCCAAAGAGGCTCTCGTCGGTCCATGAAGAGGTTGCTTCAATTAACTTTTCATCTAGGAAGCGCTGCTGCGCTTTGCCTGAAATCTTCGCCATCCATATCCATTTGCCCTCATCTCCGTAATTAGCGAAATTCGCTTCAGTACCGCTATCTCCGCTGCTAAGAAGCAAAGTAGTAAAGACAAGAATGTATTTCGCGTTGTAACGCTTGAGCATCTTCACTGATTGGGTCTCGTTAGCCATGAAAGTAAACCCTATGTTTTCTATCTGAGTGCTGTTTATCGTGGCGTTATCAGCGAGTGACGTTACGTTTCCAAGTAGAGTTAGCCAATATCCATAATCCCACCAGCTACTTACAACGGTCGTTGAGTCAAGATTGTTCTTAGTCCAGTCCAGCATGTCCAGCCATTCACGCACTGGTTCCGGCATTGCGTACGGAATGCTGCCTGCAGTGATAGTTATCGGGGCGTAAGCTTGCCTGTACACTTTGGGCACACCGCCAGACTGAGGTGAGAAAGCAAGGTTCGTCATCAATATAATGAAGATCATGAAAACAGCGACGCCGCTGAATTCTTTTCCCACGTGACCTAAACCAAACTTCTTCTTGGCTATGATTTTCGCTGGTTCCTTTAATAGCGTGTTAAATGGTTTCAATACTCCAAGTATTCCAACGGCTGCCATGAGACTGAGCGCTGGTGATAATAGTACAAGCAGCCGCACCATGGAACAAGCGAAATAAAGTGAAGTCAAGCCAAAAAGCATCAGGAACAGGTTTCTGTTGTTGAGGTTTCTGAAAATGAAGTAGAAACCAACTGCGAAGAACACTATCAAAACTCCAAAATCGTAGTATATGGAGCCCCATGAGGATATTCTGTGTTCAGCAACAGATTCTACGAGCGGGTTCTCTGACCGCGAAAACGGGTTTATGACTGAGAAGAACTTTCCAGCTACGCTTTGCATGTAGCCAAGTTGCCAGAATACGACGAAGCCTCCGACTATTACCGCTAGGAGCAGTGCGGCAAACAGGGTCTTTGATCTTGCTGAAGTCAATTTGGGAAGAATCTCGCAGAGGCACAGCAGGACAAACATAGCGGCAACTGGCAAAACAGCAAAAGTTGTAACATACGTTGGAGATATGGAAGGAACATTCATGGCTATGAGCAGCCCCAGTCCGAACGTTACGCTGTAAGAAAGTAAGAGATGCCGCGAATACCTTTTCAACAAAACCAACACAAAAACAAAGAGGACGGTCAATCCTATTGGATAGTAAGCAGCACCCCATCCAGAAATGAAATATGCCAAAGCAGCAGCAGACCCAAGTGAATACTTCAAAGTCGAGTTGACAGATCTTTCTTCTTCAATGGCTCTCAGAAACAACAAACTGAACAATAACAAGGCAACTATCCCTATCGTTTCATCGTCGAAAAATCCCAACGAGGTCCTCTGAATGTAAGACGGGCTTAATGCCAGAAAAAGAGCTGAGAACAAACCCACCGCTCTTCCTCCAATGTCCTTGCCTAGGAAGAACATGATTAAACACGCCAGAGTTCCCATCAACACGGGGAAAAGCGCACAGAAAGTCATCAGATCTATGTTTATCCCTAGAGCTGAAACCACGTAATACATAGAAGTTGCAGTCATCGGCAACGCTGGATAGGACATGCCCATGTTGATACCATCAGGATACCAACGTTGCGTGTCAACCCACTGAGTTGGCCAATAAGGCGACAGAAGACCGTTATTCACCATGTATTTTGCGAGGCTGAATTGATAGTAGGGATCGAATTCGGAAAGATGCATCGAACCTGCTTGTATTTCCCACCGTATGGGGAATATTCGAATAGCGAAGGCGATGAATAGTATGAGCGCCAAGGCGGAGAAAGTGATCACTGAATCATGAGTCATTTTTACTCTGAGTTTTCCTACACTTTTCAGACCGTTGACAACGCGTTCTTTGGACAAGATGCTGCCGAGATCCATCTTAAATACATCTCTCCTACACAGATTATTGAAGTGTTTTATTTCCCTTGCGGTTGATTGGGAAACATTGATGACTCACATGACAGGGGACATTCCTATATACTTTTTCCAAAACCTTCAGAAACATCAAATGCTTCGCCAGCTTTACACTGTTATTTTCCGCTTGTAACCGTATATCTCAGTGTCGTAAAACGGGAACGCCGATATTTTTGCTCCTGCCATCCTGCCGCGTATTTTCACGTTCACAGTCTTCCCCTCTTGAGCACTTGACAATTGAACGTAACCCATTCCAATTCCAAGCTTAAGCAAGGGCGAGAAAGTACCGCTAGTCAAGTATCCTATTTTCCCACCAGCATCGTCGCAGATTTCAAAGTTCTGCCTAGGTACTCCTTCGGCTACCATTCTTATTCCAACACGTTTTCGCTTTACTCCTTCAGTTTTCTGTTTGAGCAATATGTCTTTACCTATGAAGCTGTCTTTTTGAAGTTTCACTACGAATCCTAGTCCTGCTTCCAATGGAGTGGTGTTTTCATCAATATCGTTCCCGTACAAGCAGACCCCAGCCTCAAGTCTCAGAGTGTCTCTTGCACCTAACCCACATGCTTCTATTCCAAATGTTCCGCCTGCTTCGAGAACAGCATTCCACAGTTTTACTGCATTATCAGGCTTCGTCAGTGATGCTTCCCAAACGAAGACTTCAAAACCGTCTTCACCAGTGTAGCCTGTCCGTGACAGAAGAACCTTAATGCCTGCTAAACTGGAAGACCCACATTTAAATCGTCCAATTTTACTCAAATCCTCTGTGGAGATTTTTTGCAGAGTTTTTTGAGTGTTCGGACCTTGAACCGCGAACATCGCCACATTTTCTGAAATATCTTCGATTTCTGTATTGAATCCTTGAGCATTTTTGACTAGCCAATTGTAGCCCTTTTCTCGGTTACCAGCGTTGAAAACCACTAGAAACCTTGCGTTTTCCAAACGGTACACGACGAAATCGTCCATGATTCCTCCTCGTTCATTGCACATGACTGAATACTGGGCACTGTTAGGCAAGGTCGTAGAAACATCATTTGTTATCACATAGTTTAGGAAGCGTTCAGAATCAGCACCTGTAATCATTATACGCCCCATGTGAGAAACATCGAAGATTCCAACGCTGTTTCTGACTGCCAGATGCTCTATGGCAATACCCTTATACCACAAAGGCATTTCAAACCCAGCAAATCCTGCCAGTTTCGCGGTTTCTCTGTACACCTCGTAAACCTGAGTCCTACGAAGTTTATCCATCAATCCCTTCTCACCTAAGGTTTACCTTGCAGGTTTCACATCTACATCGATAGGTACGAGCGCAAGTTTTCTGCCGCATTTTGGGCATTTTCCATCATGTTGGTGCAAGATCTCGTCAGGAGGTCTTAATTCAGCACCTTCATACAAAACGTGACGACATTCTTGACATACAACACGTTGAGGCACAGCATTACACTCCACTTGGCAATACTGAAAATAAACATTCAAGGCATATTTATTGATTGCTAATAAGAAAAGCCCATCGTCTTCTTATGCTTACAACCAGATGAAGAATTGACTTTCCCAAGCTTCAAGGAATAGGCAACTTTAAATCTGATTTCTAAATATAGATTGGAAAGGTGCTGAAAACGAAAACAATGACGCCTCTGCAAACCATTTACTGGCTTAGAGTAGCCTTGGGCACAATTGCTGCTTTCGTATGTGCTGGCTTCGGCTTGGTCACTGACAGAATACCTCACAATCCACCGCAAGGCACTTTTCCAATGGACTGGAGCCTTTTCTTGAACAGCCTGACTTTGGCGATACTGATTTACCTGATATCCTACTACGCGCTCAAAAATCGTTACATAACCAAGGTGCAGAAACCACAAAAACTCTTAACAACGGGAATCGGCATCTACTTTATCGCGTGGCTAGTTTTCTGGAGTCTATTGTACACAATAATAGCTGGACCGCCGCTGCCACCCTAATCTTCTTCTTTAAGGAAACTCTGCATTGTTGCTTGGCTCTTGTCACTCTTCAAAGTTTCAATCTTATCATCTACAGTTTCACTGTTCGCTTTTGAAACATTGGAGATTTCCATTCGGCTAAGAACACGCATGCAATCTGCCCAAGCTGAAAAGTATCCGCGGTCAAAGTCTCCGTGAAGTCCATTGCTGGTGTGGCTCAGGAATTCTCGCCTGTAAACATGTAACGTCGCCTTGTCGCTCAGATCCAATTTGGGGAAAAAGGCGTACGCATCACCATTTGTTCTGCGAGACAGAAACATGCCATATAAAGCTCTGAAATAGCCTCTGTTCCATTCTGTCTTGTGCATTTTCTGTTTGAGTCTTTCCAATTCACGTTCCGCTTCTGTAAACTGTCTGCTAACCAAGAGCTGAAGGAAGCGTGTTACCAAGGCGGATGGAACAGGCATAATCAGCGACCACGGGCTTTCTTGTCTTGTTTCTCCTCTTCGGAAAGATCTTCTATTCCGTTCTCTGTTACTTTAAATATTTCCTCTCCCTCAGGCAAATACGGACTTGAAACTAACCGAGCAATTCGTACAGGACCATGCGCTGCCCTTCGAAGGTAAAGACGCGTATGACTCGTGTGACCGACGATGTGGCCGCCAATAGGGTGAACAGCGTCCCCGAAAAACACGTCAGGCTTAGCCATAACCTGATTGGTGACGACGGCTACAGCGTTAAACGCTCTGGCTAAACCAATAAGTTTGTGCATGTGTTTGTTCAGCTTCTGTTGCCGAGGAGCCAGCATTTCACGTCCAATGTATTCGCTTCTGAAATGCGCCGTCAAAGAATCAACAATGATCAATTTCACGTTGTTTGCCTTAATCACTTCGTCAGCTTTGTCCAAGAGAAACATTTGATGATCCGACGTGTATGCTTCTGCGTAAATGATGTTTTTGACAACTTGCTGAGGATCAAGACCAAGAAATCTTGACATCTGCAATATTCGCTCAGTTCTAAAAGTGTTTTCAGTATCTACGTACAGCGCTGCACCGTTAAGACCACCACGCTCAGGAGGCAACTGCACATTTACGCATAGCTGGTGGCAAATCTGGCTCTTTCCAGTGCCATACTCGCCGTAAAACTCTGTGATTGTCTGCGTTTCCAAACCGCCGTCAAGAAGCCTGTCCACAACTTTGCTTCCGCTTGTCAATCGCAAAACATTCTTATGCAAATTAAGCAGTTCGTCAGCTCGAATAAACGAGACACTGATGGATGAACGTGCCTCTTCTATGATGGCAAAGGCCTTTTTCTCACTTATGCCAGCCGGCTCCAGCTCGCGGGCGGTAGCCATAGCCAAAGACTCAATAGTGTGGAACCCCATCTCCTGCAGTTTCTGCGCCGTAGCTGGACCAATGCCGGGAAGATCCTCCAGAAACTCGTACTTCTTCTTAGCGGGAATGCTCTCCTTTCCCTCTTCTTCAGCCATCAACATTTCTCTCCATGGTTCACTGAAACAATTGAGGAAGGCGTATTTAAAACACGCGAATAACAAGCGTGTTTGATCCGTGGAGAGATGAGTTAAAGTAATCGACAACAAGTTTGTTTGTTGCGCAAGATAAGGTATAAGTACACGGTTTTTTCATAAGGCTTGGCATCTAGGAGAGGGAAAAAATCTTGGAGAAAGCGAAGATTGCGGAAACTGTTGCTTTTAATGTTCTGAAGCAGGCTGTAATCTACCTGCCCGAAGACGTCAAACAAGCGCTAAAGAAGGCTTATGCTGAAGAGACAAGCGAAACAGGCAAAACACAGTTAAGAGCAATCTTGGACAACATTGAACTAGCAGAAAAACATCAAGCCCCAGTATGTCAGGACACAGGCACAATAATCTTCTACGTCAAGGCTGGAGCCAAAGCTAAAGATCTTGACAAAATTGAGGAAGCGATAGTGAATGCAACACGCAGAGCCACAAAAGAAGTTCCACTTCGTCCGAACGCGGTAGATCCATTTACTGGTAAGAACAGTGGTGACAACACGGGAAGGAATATTCCACACGTGAACTGGGAGATCGTGGCTGGAGAAGACGTGGAGTTGACTGTCATGACGAAAGGTGGAGGCTCTGAAAACGTCTGTCTCGGCGGAATGCTTGTTCCAGGCGAAGGGATGAAAGGATTGAAGAAATTCGTTGTTGACGCCGTGATAAGAGCTGGTGCTCAACCGTGTCCACCGAACATTTTAGGCATTGCAATTGGCGGCGGAGCAGACATTTCAATGAAATTAGCCAAGAAAGCTTTGATGAAACCTCTGAACGAGCCTAACTCTGACCCTGAAATTGCGAAGCTTGAGAAGGAAATATTTGAAGCTGTAAACATGACAGGGATAGGTCCCATGGGGTTAGGTGGGAAAACCACTGTTTTAGGCGTGCACATAGACTATGCTTACAGACATCCTGCGTCATTCCCTGCGGCGGTGGCTTTCAACTGCTGGGCTGCTAGGAGAGCTTCTGCAAGAATTCACGCGGATGGAACAGTTGACTATCTAACGCACAAACTGAAATGGTAAGGTGAGAAACTATGGCTGTATACAAATTTAAGACTCCAATCTCTGAGGAAGATGTTCGCAAACTCAAAATGAACGATGTAGTCTACATAACGGGAACTATTGTAACTGCAAGAGACCAGGCTCACAGAAGAGCATTGGAATTTTTCAAACAGGGAAAACCTCTACCAATAGACCTTGCAGGTTTGGCTGTTTTCCACTGCGGTCCAGTGGTGAGTAAGGAAGGAGACAAATGGACTGCTGTTGCTGCTGGCCCGACAACGAGCACGAGGATGGACATTTTTGAGGATGAATTCATCAAGAACTTCAAAGTCCGAGTGATCATCGGCAAAGGTGGAATGGGTAAGAAGACAACGGATGCAATGGCGAAGCATGGTGCTGTTTACGGTGCTTTCACGGGTGGCGCTGCGATATTGGCTGCGAGAGCAATCAAAAATGTCAGAGGAGTTGAATGGCTTGATTTGGGAACGCCTGAAGCGTTGTGGATTTTCGAAGTTGAGGACTTCGGTCCCTTGGCCGTTGCCATCGATTCACATGGAAACAACATTTTCATGGATGTTCAAAAGAGCGTTGAACAGAATAAACAGAAGATATATCAGAAACTCGGCTTGACGCCATAGTCTACCCCTATTTTTATGTTTGATTTTTGATAACGAGTCCAGATATTGTTTAATGTGTCGGAAGATTTAATATATCTTTTACTTATTCAGTTAAAACAGTGATCAACAAGATGTTAAAGAATTTCAGAGACAAGATCGCCCTTTCCGGAGTTGCAGTACTGATGATAGGCGTAAGCTTACTGATATTCACTTTCCTGAGTGCTTACGGCTTCCTGGCTGAAAGTCTGTCAATTATTGCCTCTGAGGATCTGGTTCGGACTTTTGGCGAAGCGTTGGCTCCTTTGATTGGCACATGCATTCGAATAATGTACCTTGGAGTGATGGGATGGATAGGCTCACTAATAACCATAAGAGGAGTCACGATAATTGCTCACACACCGCAGGCTCCGACGACAATTCCGCAGAAGGAAGCAGCAGCTGAACCAAAGCCGCAGGCGCAACCACAGCCTCAAAAGAAAGTTGAGAAGCCAAAGATTGAGCAACCCAAGGAAGAGAAGCCTAAGGAGGAACCAAAGAAACCAGAAGCGAAGCCGCCAGAACCGCAATTTGTGGTCATACCACCTGAAGAAGTTGCACAGCCGCAGCAGAATCAGCCAGAACAGACAAAGTCTTCTCCACCTCAACAACCAAGTTCCTAAAATCTTCGTGAAACGCTGCAAAAAGGGGCTACTATGAGAATATCAATTCGAATGATAGGCATAGCCACGACATTTTTCTGGGTCTTCCTAATTGCCTTTGCTGTTTCCGCAGTGTACTCTGTTAAAGATATTCAATTTGACTTTGGAGAGCCTCAATCGTTTCTTGATCCGGAGAACAACATGGTTTTTTCTTTGCCTATAGTGATTTTCAATAGGGGTTATTACAACATCGGCTTTTTCAACGTGACAACTGAAATTTCGGACGAGACTGGAGACGTGATCAGCCGAGGAGCAACGTTCATACCAGTAATAAGGAAAGGTGAAGAGACGACCATTCTTAATAACATTACAGTAGACATTGCCGATCTAATCGGAAAGAATCAGAACTTTTTGTTCAATGACACAGATTTGAGAATGTACGGCGCTGTAGGTATGCGACTTGCGGAGATGATTCCAGTTCAAGCATCAATGAATTTCTCCATGCCGTGGGGCGCTCCGCTCTATGGTTTCACGTTAGGCGAACCTCAATACTCGCCTTTCAACGCGACTCACTCCAGAGTTGCTGTTCCAGTGAACTTTGAAAATCATGCGTTTTTCGATTTAGCTGGAGATATTCAATTGGACATGTTCAATAGTTCAGACCAACTTATTGGTGACGGACAAACTGCAGTCGTTGCATACCAAGACTCACCTTACAGCGGAATTATGGACATCTACATCTTGACAGCAGGTGTGACAGCTAGCGGACACTTTGACGTTTCCTTCTCCTCTGCGTTCTTCAACTGCGGACCATGGGTGATTTGCTATGGCTGACACAAACAGCAATTCCCACCAAAATCTTCGAAGACTTGCATTCAAAATCACGAAAGCAACCATAAAAGGAGCAATCTTCTACGGAATCTACTTCTTCCTGTCAGGCTTCTTGACTCCAATCTCAGAGCTTCTCCCAGGCTTCAATCATC
>JADDYB010000583.1_pt1 | contig 11666 bp, 8 predicted proteins | sample 8641941 | NCBI WGS metagenome assembly JADDYB01 (sample SAMN16275377, study PRJNA637457) | freshwater sediment metagenome | isolation source: Lake Kineret sediment | place: Israel: Lake Kineret | collected 2013 | reverse complement strand
TTACTCCGCTCGACAGGGGCCGTCTGCAAACCCTGCCCCTGGCCTATGATGTGAAGAAGAAGGAGTGGTTTGACACTGCGGTAAGCGGGGTTCGTCACTTTTCAGACCAGCCGGTCCATTGGAAGGAATCTGTATATACCTTCAACACCGCTTGCTATAGCTGCCATGTAAGCCAGCTCTCTACCAACTACGATCTGAAATCAGACACCTACCACACGGTATGGGCTGAGCCAGGAATCAACTGTGAGACTTGTCACGGTCCTTCTGAGGAGCACAACCGGGTCTGTCGGGAGGCACCCAAAGGAACTGTCCCTAAAGACTTAAAAATTATCAGTGCAAAGAAGTTTACTGCGGACCAACACAATGCCACATGTTCGGTCTGCCATGCCAAAATGATTCCCTTGACAACCACGTTTATGCCGGGTGAAAAATTCTTCGACCACTATGACCTGATCACACTTGAGAACCCTGACTTTTATCCCGACGGCCGCGACCTCGGAGAAAATTACACCTACACCTCGTGGCTCATGAGCCCATGCCTCCAATCGGGCAAGCTTCACTGTGTTACCTGTCACACAAGCAGTGGAAGGTACCGATTCAAAGCCGAGGAAAAGGCGAACGACGCCTGCATGCCCTGTCATTCAGAAAAAGTTAAGAATGCTTCTGCCCATACCCATCATAGGGTAGGAAGTAAGGGAAACCAGTGTGTCTCTTGCCACATGCCAATGACATCGTTTGCACGTATGAACCGGACCGACCATTCCATGCTTCCACCTACGCCCTCGGTGACTATTAAATATAAGTTCCCCAACGCCTGCAATCTTTGTCACACTGATAAGGATGCGGCGTGGGCTGACTCCTATGTGCGAAAATGGCGTAAACGGGATTACCAAGCTGCCGTCCTCTTCCGGACCGGCCTCATTGATGCTGTCCGAAAGGCCAACTGGTCAAGGCTTTCAGATATCCTCTCTTATATCAAGAACACGAAGAATAACGAGATTTACCGCACCTCGCTCGTGAGACTCTTGAGGGGTTGCGATGACGAGAGAAAGTGGCCTGTATTGCGACAGCTTTTGAAAGACCCTTCTCCCCTGGTGCGTTCAAGCGCTGCCTTAGCCATCTCCGACAATTTAACCCGTGAGAGCATCGATGCTCTCTTGCCGCTAGTGGCCGATCCTTTGCGGCTCGTCAGGATCAGGGCAGCGGAAGCGCTGTCGCCTATTCCGCAGGACAGGGTGCCCGAAGAGGCAAGAGAACATCTCAAGACAGCACAGGCTGAATTTCTTTCAGCGCTGAATGCGCGGCCTGATGACTGGACATCCCACTATAACCTGGGCAATTTTTATGCGAGCCGAAATGAGATTGAAAAGGCGATCGCCTCATACGAAACTGCCCTTCGGCTTGAGCCGCGTGCTGTTCTCGCCCTCACGAATATCGCCATCGTGTATGGTCAAAGAAAGGAGTATGACAAAGCGGAGACGAGCCTGAGAAAAGCGATCGAGATAGACTCGAAGAGTGCGCCAGTCCACTTCAACCTTGGACTTCTCCTGGCTGAGCGGGGAAAGACTGAGGAGGCTGAGAAAGAGCTTCGTACCGCCCTTCAACTCGATCCCCGACTTGCTCCTGCGGCATACAACTTGGGCTTGCTAATCATCAAGGAGCGTCCTGATGAGGGACTCTCGTATTGCAGGAAGGCCTATGAACTGTCTCCCAATGATCCCAAATACAGTTATACTTTTGCCTTCTACCAGGCTCAGAGAGGTGATCGGAAAGGGGCGGTGAAGACCCTTCGTGACACAGTGAAACGCCATCCAGCCTATGTCGACGCGGTGCTCCTTTTAGGCGAAATCTATGAGAAGGAAGGGAAAAAGGAGAGCGCAAAAGAGGTGTATAGGAAGACCCTGTCAGCGGGGGAACTCTCTGAGCGGGACTCCCTTCGCCTCAGGGTACAACTCCAGTCACTGGAGGAAAAAGAAAAGGGAAAGAAGATGTGAGGAAAGTGAGTGTGAAATTTGGAAGGGGGGTGATGTGGCAATCATAAAGTTCAATTTGGTTTAAAAATTGAAATTCAACCAGAGCAAGGAGGAAAAGTCATGCAATTTAAAAAGAACTACTTAATCGTAACGTTGTTACTTCTGAGTGCCTTTGTTTTCGCTGTGGGGTCTGCCCACGCGCAGGCAAAGCTCCCAAACATCCTCGTGATATTCGGGGATGATATCGGCTGGTTCAATATCAGCGCCTACAATCGCGGGATGATGGGATACCGCACCCCGAACATCGACCGCATTGCCAATGAAGGCGCGATGTTCACCGACTATTACGGCCAGCAGAGCTGCACGGCTGGCAGGGCGGCCTTCATCACCGGCCAGACACCATTTAGGACCGGGCTCACTAAGGTCGGCCTCCCCGGCGCTGACATCGGCATCCGTCCCCAGGATCCGACTATTGCGGAACTGATCAAGCCTTTAGGCTATATGACAGGCCAGTTTGGCAAGAACCACCTGGGCGACAAGGATGAATTCCTGCCGACGAACCATGGCTTCGATGAGTTTTTCGGGAACCTGTACCACATGAATGCGGAGGAGGAGCCCGAATACGATGATTATCCAAAAGACCCGGCGTTCAGGCAGCGGTACGGCCCGAGGGGGGTGCTAAAGTCGACTGCGGACGGGAAGGTGGAGAACACCGGTCCCCTCACCATGAAGCGGATGGAGACAGTGGATGAGGAGTTTCTGAGGGCCACGCTCGACTTCATCGACCGCGCTCACAAGGCGAACAAGCCGTTCTTCGTCTGGTTCAACACCACCCGTATGCACGTCTGGACGCATCTCAAGCCGGCGTCGAAAGGAAAGACCGGATTGGGGGTCTATGCAGACGGCATGGTGGAGACTGACGGGCACGTCGGGCAGCTCCTGAAGAAGCTCGATGACTTAAAGATCGCCAACAATACCATCGTCGTTTATACCACCGATAATGGCGCCGAGGTCATGACTTGGCCTGACGGCGGAATGACCCCATTCAAGGGCGAGAAGGACACGAACTGGGAGGGCGGCTTCCGGGTGCCCTGCGTGATCCGCTGGCCGGACGTCATCAAGCCGAGAACGGTCATCAACGAAGTCACCTCGGCAGAGGACTGGCTCCCTACATTCTTGGCCGCAGCCGGGGTACCGGACGTAAAAGAAAAGCTCCTCAAGGGCTACAAGGCCGGCACGAAGAACTTCAAGGTGCACCTGGACGGCTACAACCTTCTGCCTGCCTTCAAGGGCGAGGTCAAGGAGTGGCCCCGGAAGGAATTCGTCTACTTCAGCGATGATGGGGTCCTCATGGCCATTCGGTACAACCGCTGGAAATTCGTTTTTGCAGAGCAGCGGGCTAAAGGCATGCAGGTGTGGGCTGAACCGCTCGTCATGCTGCGTGTACCTAAACTTTTCGACCTTCGTGCCGATCCATTTGAGCGTGCGCCGGAGGAGTCCAATTATTACGCAGACTGGGGAATCCGGAAAATGTTCATCATCTTGCCCGCCCAGGAGGGTATGGCAAAATATCTGCAAACCTTCAAAGAGTTCCCGCCGCGACAGAGACCGGCCAGTTACACCATCGACCAGGTGATGGAGATGATGATGAAGGGAATGGGCGGCAGTAAATAATTTAGTGATTTTGGGGGTGCCCACAGGGTGTGGGTACCCCCCGAATCCCTGCGTTGTGGGAAAAATCTCCCCTCGCCCCTCTTTACGAAAGAGGGGTAATTCCTCCCTTTGGTAAAGGGAGGTTAGGAGGGATTTTCCAAATGAATGTCGCTATTATTATGATGAGTTGTCAATAATTCCAAACTCAAAGGTGTAAAGTCAATGACGAATAAAAACAACTCAGCACGAGAGGCGATCAAGATTCTTGGCGAGGAGGTGAAGCGCTCGATCATCGGACAGGATTACGTGATCGAACGTCTAATCATTGCCCTCCTGGCCAACGGCAATGTCCTGGTTGAAGGATTGCCTGGACTCGCCAAGACGCGTTCTATCAAGAGCCTGGCCAGGGTTCTCGAAGCAGGTCTGTCCCGGATCCAGTTCACTCCTGACCTTTTGCCTTCCGACATCACGGGGACCGAAGTCTATTACAGTGTGGACGGAAAGGGAGAGTTTCGCTTTCAACAAGGACCCATCTTTAACAACCTGATCCTGGCCGACGAGATCAACCGGGCCCCAGCTAAGGTGCAGGCTGCCTTGCTGGAGGCGATGGAGGAACGGCAGGTCACGGTAGCGGGAAAAACATACAAACTCCCGGACCTCTTCATGGTCATGGCTACTCAGAACCCCATTGAGCAGGAAGGCACTTATCCTCTTCCCGAGGCCCAGATGGACCGGTTCCTAATGCACATCTATATTAATTATCCAAACGAAGCATCTGAAATTGAGGTGATCCGCCTGGTTCGGGATGAAGAAAGTCAAAAGGTAGCTCCAAAGAAGGAGCAGGAGAAAATCACCATCGCGCAGAAACACATCTTCGACGCGCGGTCTCAGATTTACGAAATCCATGTTTCCGAGGCGATCGAAAAGTACATCATGGACCTGATCACAGCTACACGCCAGCCAGAACGGTACAGCGAAGATCTGAAGAAGTGGATTCACATTGGTGCAAGCCCGCGCGGTGGCATCGGTCTCGACAAGTGCTCGCGTGTCCATGCGTGGTTGCAAGGTAGAGATTATGTGACTCCGGATGATGTCCGGGAGGTTGTCCACGATGTGCTACGTCACCGTGTTATGTTGAGCTATGAAGCCAGTGCAGAAGGAATTAGCAGCGACCAGGCGATCAGAGAGATCGTAAAAAGGGTGGCTGTCGCTTAATTCCAGAAGGAGTGAGACTCAATGAATAATAGGAATTGTCGAATACGTTTAGGCCGATTCAACAGATACTTTCAAATCTGTGCTTTTCTTCTGATCGGACTTGGAGCCATGGCAGTCTCTGTGGCACTCGCAGATCCACTGCCCTCTTGGAATGAGGGTAAGACAAAGCAGGCCATTATTAAATTTGTAAAAACGGTGACTGACAAATCGAGTCCGAGTTATGTGCCGCCCGACCAGCGGATTGCTACCTTCGACAACGATGGCACACTCTGGGCTGAACAGCCAATCTACTTTCAGGGCTTTTTTACATTTGACCGAGTGAAAGCGCTCGCCCCAAAACACCCGGAGTGGAAAGAGAGACAACCTTTTAAGGCGGTGCTGGAGAATGACATGAAGGCTCTTGCGGCCTCGGGCGAGAAGGGAATGGCAGAGATTATGATGACCACGCACGCAGGCATGACCACAGGGGAGTTTGAAAAGATTGTCAAGGATTGGCTCGCCACAGCAAAGCACCCCCGGTTCAACAGGCCTTTTACCGACCTGGTCTACCAGCCGATGCTGGAGCTGCTCGCTTACCTTCGAAAGAACGGTTTTAAAACTTACATCGTTTCGGGTGGTGGTGTCGAGTTCATGAGGCCGTGGACTGAGAAGGTATATGGCATTCCCCCTGAACAGGTGGTAGGGAGCAGCATCAAGCTGAAGTTCGAGATGCGCGATGGCAAACCAGTCCTGATGCGACTGCCTGAAATTGATTTTGTCGATGATGGTCCTGGCAAGCCGGTGGGCATTCAAAAGTTCATCGGCCGGCGCCCCATTGCAGCCTTTGGCAATTCCGATGGTGACCTCCAGATGCTTCAGTGGACGGCCGCGGGTGAAGGATCGCGATTCATGCTCCTGCTTCACCACACTGATGCGGAGCGCGAGTGGGCCTATGATCGGCAGTCGCCTGTTGGACGGCTCGATAAAGCGCTCGACGAAGCCCTGAGGCGGGGCTGGACGGTTGTCGATATGAAAAAAGACTGGAAGAAGGTATTTCCCTTTTAATGATAAACATCACGACGATTCTACAGTTTGTCATTCCGGGCTTGACCCGGAATCAAGTGTTTCCTGGATTCCTGCTTTTACAATGACATTCTTTGCTTCAATTAGTGTTGGTGTATATAGACATGGACTGAAAGTAAACGATGCAATACCCGAAGGTTAAACCATGCGAATCAAAAGAATCGATGAGTCGAGGCGTTTACGCTGACCTGGACGAGCTGATCCGGCTGCAGTTCAAGGTTCACGGGTTCAGCTTTTTGCCCAAGCAGCCCGTGCAAAGTCTGCTCGCGGGCCGGCGTGCGTCGCGGCTCCGCGGTCGGGGTCTCGACTTCGAGGAGATCCGCCGTTACATTCCCGGGGACGATATTCGCACCATGGATTGGCGTATTACTGCCAGAACCCAGAAGCCTCACACCCGGGTTTATACTGAGGAGAAGGACCGTCCTGTTTTATTAGTGGTCGATCAGAGAATCAGCATGTTTTTTGGCAGTCAGGTTGCCATGAAGTCAGTGACTGCCGCCGAGGTCGCAGCCATGGGGGCTTGGCGGACGCTCAAGGTTGGTGACCGGGTCGGCGCTCTCGTCTTTAACGATTCCAAAATCCATGAAATCCCTCCTCATCGCAGCCGGCAAAGGGTCATGCAGATTCTCGAGACTGTGCTGGAGATGAACCATGCATTGCGAGTGGATGGCAATATCCAGCCTAATCCGGCCATGTTGAACCGGGTGCTCGGAAAAGTACTGCACCTTGCGAAGCATGATTATCTTGTTGGCATCATCAGCGATTTCAGCGGGGCCGATGAGGAAACGAGGAGAGCAGTGACCCGTTTGGCTGCCCATAATGATGTCATAGCTCTGTTTATCTACGATCCCCTGGAGGCACATTTGCCCTCTTTCGGAAAAGTCATCGTGAGCCAGGGAGATCTGCAACTCGAAGTTAATACCGGAGATGGCCAGCTTCGAAGAAGGTTTTCTGAGCAGTTCGAAAGTCGTCTCAAGACCGCCCGGGATCTCATGCTTAAGCGCGGCATTCCTGTATTGCCGATTCACACTGGCGCAGGAGTTAGAGAACAATTCAGAGAGCTTCTCGGGCATCGGCCGATGCGGTTAAGAGGATAAGAACTAGGTTAAGGCTAAAGCTATGAAACCGGTTATCCCGTCATGCCGGACTCGATCCGGCATCCAGACGCCCCGAGGAAACTGGATTCCGGCTTTCGCCGGAATGACGCTCTTTTCCATGGGCAATGTTGCAATGTACAACGCGGAATTACAGAATTTACATGAAATCATTCTGCCCGACCCTGTAAGCTGGATACCACAGACTATTGGGTGGTATGTGGTCTTTGGGCTGATTCTGCTTGTCGCAGGTTGGTGGATTTACGGAAGGATTCGACGTTTCCGGAAAAACCGATATCGCAGGTTAGCCCTTGCAGAGTTAGCGGTCATCGAACAAGAACTACAACGACCAGAGAAACGGGCTAAGGCATTGGCCGAAATTCCTGTGTTGCTGAAAGGGACTGCACTTTCGGCGTTTCCACGCAGCGAAGTAGCCGCTTTAAGTGACGAGAGGTGGCTTTCCTTCCTGGACAAGACCATGGGTGGGAGGGATTTCACAGAAGGTGAAGGGCTGTTGCTGCCTGAATTGGCTTATACTCCAGTGCAACGGATAACACAGCTTTCGGATGAGCGCATCGGCAATCTCCTACAACTCGTCCGTCGCTGGATCAAGAGACATGGTGCAACTCACAAATAAATGGTCGAGAGTGATGAGGGAAGAGTGAGGAGGAGGGATGAGGGACGAGAGAAACCACTCGACACCCGACACTCGGTACTCTAATTGAGTGAAACCATGCTTCAATTTGAAAATCCGTGGCTTTTTCTTCTAATCCTTGTTCAGCCCTTGGTCTGGTGGCTTTCTCCGCCATATAAGGAGCAGCGCGATTCATTACAGATTCCTTATCTGCAGCGGCTTGCCGACCTGACCCAGCAGACACCTTCCAAGGCCGCAGTCGTCCTCAGGCGATCCAAGGTGCTTCTATTCTTGCTTCCTCTTTGGTGGGGGCTGCTCGTGATTGCACTGGCCCGGCCGGTTTGGCTTGCCGATCCGATCGAGAAGACCGAGTCGACCCGTGATCTGATGCTTCTGGTCGATCTTTCCGGATCAATGGAGACCGAAGACTTCAAGGATCCACGTGGACAACGAATCAGCCGTCTCGATGCCGTAAAAGGAGTCCTTAGCGAATTCATTGAGAGGAGGAAAAGCGACCGCCTGGGCCTGATCGTTTTTGGCAACGAGCCCTTTCTCCAGGCTCCTTTTACCCGGGATCATGAAGTAGTTCGAACACTGCTCGACCAGACTAGAACCAGGATGGCAGGCCCGCAGACAGCGATTGGCGATGCGATTGGTCTAGCTCTGAAGCATTTCGAAAGTACCAAGTCTGAACATCGTGTCGTGGTTCTGCTTACGGACGGAAATGATACTGGCAGTAAAGTGCCGCCCAAAAAGGCAGCCGAGATTGCTTCTCAGCGGGGCATTACGGTCCATACTGTGGCCGTGGGGGATCCAAAGGCTGCGGGTGAAGAGAAGATGGATATCGAAGCTCTTCAGGCCATTTCGAGGACCACGAGAGGAAGCTTTTTCCGGGCCGATGACCGTGTGCAGCTTGATACCATTTACCGCAAACTTGACGAAATAGAGCAGGAAAAAATCAAAACCATTTCATACCGGCCAAAGTACCCATTGTTTCAATGGCCGGTGGGTGTTGTTCTGGTTACGTTCCTCGCTTATCATCTCTTAATGAGAGTCATCAGTCGTTTTCACAGGGTGAGCGATCGGCAACCATCAACGGTGGTGTCGTTATAGGGAGTAGAATGCCAGATTTATCAAACTTTCATTTTTTACGTCCCATGTGGTTTTGGGCGTTGATCCCTGGGTTGGGCCTGTGGATCCTGCTGCTCATCGAGCAAAGCAACATTCATCGATGGCGAAGCGTGATAGCACCTCACTTGCTTAAGAACTTGGTCCGCCATCCTAAGCAGCGGCCCTGGATAAGGCCTACGGCCATTGCCTTGCCCACCCTCATGATAAGCATTCTGGCCCTTGCCGGACCGGCGTGGGAAAGGCAGAAGACCCCGTTTGTCCAGGACGAGGCGCCGCTGGTTGTGGCCCTCGATCTCTCTCAATCGATGAATGCCGTTGATGTTCAACCGACACGCTTGCAGCGGTCTCAGCAAAAGATCCGGGATCTCCTCGTTCTAAGGCCCGGGGCGCGGACAGGATTGATCGCCTATGCCGGAAGTTCGCATATGGTTTTACCTCTCACCGATGACACAAAGGTGATTGAAATGTACCTGGTCTCTCTGGAAACAGGTCTGATGCCCATTGCCGGAAAAAATTCCGAGAAGGCCTTGAAGTTGGCAGAGGAGTCGCTAGCCAAGGAGACAGCGGCAGGGACGATCCTTTTTGTTACCGACGGGATCGGTGAACAATGCGCGACTGCCTTTGCTGAGCATAAAAAGACGAGTCAACATCAGGTGTTGGTCCTCGCAGTGGGGACTTCAAAGGGAGGGCCTATCCGTTCAGGCAAGGAGGGCTTTTTAAAGGATGCCAAGGGTCAGCGGGTGATCAGTACACTCGACCGAAAGGGTCTTGAGGCATTGGAGAGGCAGGCGGGGACGTATGTAGTGGGGGCGACACTTGACGATCGCGACATACAAAAACTTATTCGGAAAGTGAATACGCATCTCAAATCCGTTCAGGCTGTTGATGAACGGGTTCCATGGGAAGATTTTGGATATTATCTCGTTTTTCCTGTGCTGCCGATCTCGCTGCTCTGGTTCCGTAAAGGCTGGACGATTAGGTGGCAGTAGTTACAGTAATCAGTAAAAAGTGATCAGTAAGCAGAAAGCAGCGGGACGAAGGATGGGGGGCGAATGATGAGGGAAGGTCCCTCGACACCTGACACCCGACACTCGACACTTTGATTTGACACATGACGAGTCATAGAATAAATAGAAGGACATTGAAAATAGGGATTCCGATCGTGGTCATTGCCTGTGTGGCGGCAGGCTTGGTTTACTGTTCCTGGTTCGCGGATGGGTACTCAATAATAAATCTCTGGCTCACTCCGGATCAGCAGGGCCGCTACTATTTTGAGAAGAGAGATTATGCGGCTGCAGCGGAGCGCTTTCAGGATCCTTTATGGAAAGGCATTTCGTATTACAGGAGTAAGAACTTCGAGGCTGCTGTCGAACAGTTCTCCCGAGTGGATACGGCGGAAGGTTGTTTCAATCTCGGAGATGCGTACGCTCATTTAGGGCAGCTCGAACAAGCTGTGACGAGCTACGAGGAGGCCTTACGCCGCAAGCCCGATGACAGAGCGGCAAGGGAAAACCGTGACTTTGTCCAATCTCTGATACAAAAGAAGAAAGCGAAGGAAAAGGAAGAGGAACCGGCCGAGAGGCAGGAACCGACCTATAATCCCGATGAGATCAAATTCGATGAAAAGGGAAAAAAGGGGAAGAAGGGCGAGATCGATCAAGCGGAGCTTTCGGCGGAGCAGATCCAGCAGGTGTGGATGAGGCGTTTGCAGACGACTCCCTCAGACTTTTTACGGCTGAAATTCGCAGCTCAGGCAGAGGAGTCAAAAACGTCAAGACTGCAAGGCAAGCCCAAGGGGGGAAAGTAAGGATGCGCTTCAAACCGGCTTACGTTTCAGGGCTATTGCTGATTGCCCTCTCGGGCAATGCTTTTGGCCAGGCGAGTCTACCCTGGGCTAGGTCCGAGCAGACAAAAGGACCGGAAAAAGAGGAAGTCCTGGAATCGCAATTGCCGCTTGTGAGAGCCCGCATCGAAGGAAGTATTGAGGTTTGGGTGGGCCAGGCTGTACCCCTTAATATCGAGGTGATAGTCCCTTCGTGGTTCACGGGTGCTCCCAGATTTCCTGAGCTTGAGGTCCCGAATGCAGTGACCCTAAGCCCTGAAGCAGCAGTAAACTTTGTTGTGCAATCAGCTGGCGAAACCTTTTCGGCCCAGGGCCGAAGGTACCTCATCTTCCCCCAGGTCAAGGGAAAGTACACAGTCCCATCCGCAAAGGTGGAGGTAACCTACGCCATGCCAGATGGGAAGCCCTCTGGACCTAAGTATCTGGCCTCTCCTTCACTCATATTCGAGGCCCGGGTGCCTGCAGGAGCAGAGGGCGCGAAGTATTTTCTTACTACAAAAAATTTTCACATTGACCAGTTCCTTGATAGAAAGCTGGAGGGTCTGAAGGTCGGTGATTCGATCACACGAACGGTCAACATGACGGCCGAAGATACGGTAGGGATGACGTTGCCGCCCCTCAGCTTCGAGGCCCCTGAAGGCATGCGGCTTTACACGGGTGCGCCAAAGATTTCTGAGAAAGCGGAGCGAGGCAAGATTGAAGCAGCACGCATAGAAACGGCCACCTATATCCTGGGAAAAGAGGGTCGCTACAAGTTTCCTGAAATCGTAATCCTGTGGTGGAACCCCCAGAAAAAAAAGATGAATAAGGCACGGCTCCCCGCCATAGAGTTTCAAGTGGGAGGGAAGGCAGGCTACAGCACGGAGGTCTTTGCAAGCAGCGAGGAAATTGGGGGAAAATGTTCTGATGAACCAAGACGAACGGTCCTGGACCGTTTGAAGGCGTCGTTACATTGGGTGTTTGTGGCGTTGGGATTGCTCGTTTTTCTCCTCATTATCCGGCGCATTTTATCGACGAAAGGTATTTCCATTAGGTCTTGGCTCGCAGAAAGGCAAGTCAGA
>JADDYB010000582.1_pt1 | contig 11670 bp, 10 predicted proteins | sample 8641941 | NCBI WGS metagenome assembly JADDYB01 (sample SAMN16275377, study PRJNA637457) | freshwater sediment metagenome | isolation source: Lake Kineret sediment | place: Israel: Lake Kineret | collected 2013 | reverse complement strand
ATGGCTTGAGAGCAGCTACCATCCGTGAGCCGCAAAGCGGACACTCCGGCTGCTCCGGCACCCGCCCCACCTCCCGCAGCGACTTCCACTTCTTGCAGTTGACGCAAAACAAAATAATCCGATCGCTCATTATCCTGGACTTGAGCAGCTCGATGACTGCTGCATCAGCGTGCTCCGGCGATGTGACGTCCCAGCCGCTGCCCCGGCCGCTGGCCCCAATTGGGCTGGGGCCGCTGGTGACAATAGTCATCTCTCCCCGCCCCAGCTTCTCCAGAACCTGCTTGGCCCTCTTCAGATCCAGCCGGTCGTGATAGATCTCCCGCAGCGCCTCCCGGTACATGGGCGTCCCCTCGAAGACCCCCAGCAGCTTGGCCATGCTGATCTTCTGATAGTCTATATCTCTGGAGAGGGCTCCGAACTTCCTGGCCACATGAACCATCTTCCAGCGCAGCAAGGTGGTGTTCTTCAGGGTCATCTCCAGGATGGGCTCGATATGGTCGGATTCCATCTCCTCCAGCATCTGGGCAATTTCCTCGGCAAGCATATTTCTGGGCAGCGTCAATCCAATACGATAGGGATCTATGTCCATGGCCACGCTTGATCCGAACTTGGCGGACAGAAGAGCGGTCATAGCCCGGCCCAATGCATCGTTAGCCTTGTGGCCCAGGCAAGAGTTGATGACTGCGGAGGATCCATCAGCTTCAATCACTATTTGGTGGTCGTCCGGCACAGGCAGATGGTCTTTTGCCTGACTCTTGATCAATTTCACCAGCTCTTCTGCCGCTTCATGATCTACAGGATATTTGCCGGTGAGGAAGTCCACAGCCAGTCGTTCCCCGTACGGTTCTGGCTCGGCCTCCAGAATCTTCCTTATCTCATTCCTGATCTGCCCCACCTCCTGGGCCACCTCAAAGGGAACGGGTATCTCCTCGCCGCTCCAGCTGGGAATCTCTCCGCTGCGCTGGATGGGCACTACCTTGATCTCGTCCTCCTCGATCTCAGTTATCTCCCAGATCTCGCCTCTGGCAACAAATGTGGCTCCCTGCTTGGCGAAGTTTATCACAAAGGCCTCGTCCAGGGTCCCCACTGGCTTTCGCCCGACAATATCGTAGATCTTGAACCGCTTCTCATCCGGGATCATGGAGAGGTTTTCGTAGTAGTATTGCCGGGCTTTGCGGGTCCGCTGCAGCTGGCCTTCATAAAGCCGGGTCAGTCGGTGCTCTTCGATCTGGGATGCCACCTCCTCCAGTTCCAGTGGTTCCAGGTCCCTGAACGGATAGGCTCGTGAAATGATCTGGAGGATTCGCTCCAGATGAATATCATTAAAATCTAGCTCCAGTCCCACAAGTTGGTTGGCTAAAACGTCCATAGGCTTTTGATGGATCTCGATCTCCTCTAAAACGCCCTCTTCCGCTCGCCGGGAGATGGCACAGGCCTCGGCAATATCATCTGGTCCAGTGGCAATTATGGTCCCTGAGGCAATTCTGCCGATGCCGTGTCCAGAGCGTCCAACCCGCTGAAGAAGACGGGCAACCTGTCGGGGAGAGCTGTACTGGATGACGTGATCCACATCGCCTATGTCTATCCCCAGCTCCATTGAGGAGGTGCAGATCAGACCTTTGAGCTGTCCTCCCTTGAAAGCCTCTTCAGCCTCCACCCTAGCCTCTACAGAAAGGCTGCCGTGATGAATGCCAATAGGCTCTCCCAACTGGCGAAACCGAGAGCCCAAGACCTCTGCCGCCTGCCTGGTGTTGACGAAGATCAAACATTTCTTGGAGCACACAGCGTCTCTTATCCACCTGATCTGAGCGGCAAGCTTAGGTTCGCATTCCAGGTGCTCGGCCAGGGCATAATCGGCTTTTATCGGCTGGGGGCTGACTACCCGAAACCGTGTGAGCCTCTCCACATCAGCCCGAACTATCTGACACTGGCGGTTGGTGCCGCAAAGAAGCTTTGCTACCTCTTCTGGAGAGCCCACAGTGGCGGAAAGTCCGATTCGCTGAAACTCACCGGAAAGCTCTGCCAGCCGCTCCAGGAGAACTGAAAGCTGCGACCCTCTCTTCGAAGAGGCCAGCTCGTGGACTTCGTCCACTATCACTGATCTAACGGTGCGAAGGTTATGGCGCAGCCGCTTGCCGGTGAGCATTACCTGCAATGTTTCAGGTGTCGTTATGAGCAGATCCGGCGGGTGCAAAGACTGCTTTCGTCGCTCGCTCTGACCGGTATCACCGTGGCGAACCGCTATAGATATCTTGAGCCTGCGTCCCCATTCGTCGAAGCGTCTTAGCATGTCCCTGTTCAGCGCCCGAAGCGGAGTGATATAGATGGCCTGTATGCCTGGACTCTTTTCATTTTGCGCTTCCTTATTGGCCAAAATCTTATGCAAAATGGGCAAAGAAGCGGCTTCGGTCTTTCCGGTTCCGGTAGGAGCGATGAGCAGCACATGTTCGTTGTTTAAAATCATGGGTATAGCCAACTCCTGGGGCAGGGTAGGCTGCAAAATTGCCTGCATCTTTAGCATGGAGTTGATCGGGGGATCGAGCCGGTCGAAGGCATTCACAAGAAATAAGTCCCAAGCAGTATATGAAAAGCTTGCGGTAAAAGACGATACTAATTTACGCCAATTGTCGATTGCTTGTTGACTTGAGGGATTTAAGATGCAGGTGGCTGTGATAGGATGTGGCAAGTCCAGTGATGAAATCTGGAAAATGGCCCAAGACCTGGGCAGGAGGCTGGCCGAAGAAGGGCATACCATCATATGCGGAGGTCTTGGTGGAGTGATGGAAGCAGTATGTTGCGGAGCAAGGGAAGCAGGAGGGCTTGCCATTGGAATTTTGCCTGGCGAAAAGGAGGAAGCTAACCAGTTTGTAGGAGCGGCCATAGCTACGGGAATGGGCCATGCCAGAAATGTTTTGATCGTTAAGAGTGCTGATGTGATCATTGCGCTTCCAGGAGAATACGGTACCCTTTCCGAGGTTGCACTTGCACTGAAGATGGGAAAACGGGTAATAAGCTTAAAGAGCTGGTTTGTACCTGGAGCGATAGGCGCTGAAAGTGTAGAGGAGGCAATCAGCCTCTTGAGCAAGAAGGTCTAAAGGGATTGAGCCCCAGTGAGAGATCTCCTAGAGCAATTGAGCCCAATTGATACCGATCAGGTTCTTGACCATCTTGACGAATGTCGGCCAGTGCGGTAATAGGAGCCAAAAAAATCGCAAGATCTCTTCTTATCTTTTTGATCATCGGCCCGTCTTAAGACGATCTATCTCATAATCGATTCGCTTCTCATCCTCGGTCAATTCTGGTTCTCCCAATTCATCAACTGCCTTCCTGATGACTACTCTTATCATTATTCCCTTCAGAAAAGCAGGGCGCTCTTCCTTTTCGATTGTTTCAATTACTCTATTCCTATACCGCTTCAGAGTAGTCCCAGCGATTGATCTAACGGAGTTGAGCTCATCTGAGACATCCAAATTCTATAAAAATAACTAAATGGTCATCTTCGTCAATCTCATAGATTAGGAAAAGGGACCTACATGGCTTCTTCTCTTTCCTCTCAGAGTATTTCGAAGCGGCTTGCCCAATTGAGGATTTTCTGCGATCTGAAGTATCTTATTGACAACTGCTTCGTAATATTGGTGGTCCTTCCTGTGCAGCTTCCTTATCTTCTTCTGCAGACTGTCGCTGAGTTGGATGTCATAAGGCATTGCCATGTCAGACGCCGCTCAAATCCTATCGGCCAGAAATTTCCGTTTGAACTCCTCGTGGCTGTACCTTCGGCTCTTGCCCTCTTTGACTTCCGCTTCGGCTTCTTGAATGCTTCTTATGAAATCTTCCTGCAGCATATCCTCAGGAGGATAAGTCTGCTCTTCCAGAGCATCGATTATGCTCCGGATAATTTTGTATCTCAGGTTGTTTTCAAGAACCGGAGCAAGCTTCATCACAAGCATCTGCTCTTCTTCGCTTAGGTCTGTCATGCCTTTTCTATCCTTGTAATTGTTATCTGCTTCTCAAGTATAATAATCATAATCTCCTCTCATAATCTCCTCTCCCGGCGTCAGCAGCCTTACGGATTGCTGCCTATGGAGAGCAGCGGAGGAAGATGCCCATTTAGTGGATTCCTATCCGCAGATCGACGTGGCACTAGGGCGGTGCAAGCTCTCGGAAACACGAATCGCTGCCACGATCTTCCAAGAGCCCTGCAAGCAGTCATTTGATCGACTGGCATGTTGATCTGGATGAGGAAGCAGGTAAAGCAAATCTAGCCGAATGGAAAAGATTGACATTGGCCGCCACCTGCTCCCGCATCTTCTTGATGCGCAAATCTATTCTGTCAGTGCCATCTTTTAAAAAGCATTTGCGGGCGATTGCTACCACTCACTTTTCTCAACTTAAAAACTTGGTCAACGACATTTATAATGTTGCCATGCACGTTACATAATGTCAGTAGGTTGGTCAGAATGGCTGCTGTAATAAAAAAAGATGTGGCAAACCTCCCAGAAAAGGACCTTCTTAAGGGCGTTGATGAAGCTTGGGAGCAGTACAAACCGGGCAAAGGAAAGCGAATAGCCAGCGACGAAGAGCTAGATTCATTTATAGATAGCCTTTGAGTATCACATAGATTGAAGGCCAAATGAAGATATACAACATCTAACGCTTCCACTTGATTCTGTCTCCCTTGACTTTTATTATGTCGTTCTTTTCAAGCGACCTAGCCAACTCCTCAGCAGCTCTTCTGCCGTTTATCTCTAGTAGATCGCCGCTATTTTCCATCTGAAATTCGCATCTCTCAGAGAATTGCTCCATGTCTATCTTGCCTGTGGAGGGTTCTGTCAGCTCAGAGATGAGCTTGCCGAGGAGAACAAGGCGCGTGTATTCTTCATCGTATTCGTCTTTAAACTCCTCACTTAGATCCTCGGAGAAGATTGATGAAAACTCATCGACATAGACCTCGGCTCGCGGCTGGACGGTGAAGACCGTTGTCGTCCTTGCTAGCTCGCTTTCATCATCATCTTCATCATCGGCGAAGATGCGAATAATCGGATCATCCAGCCGGCTTCCCACTGGTTCAACGATCTCGATTTCATTTCGTTTCAGGGTCATGTCGACAAAAAACTCTGCATTAGACATATCCACAAGATCCGCCAATAATCCTGCAGACTCCTGTTTCTTTGCCTCCCGTTCTTCCGGAGAAAGAGTGCCTTCAAGGATCTCGATGAACAGCTTCCTTTTCTCATTTATCTGTGGATCTATTTCTAGTTGAAGCCTTTCACGAAAGTTCTCGGGAGTGTCTCCTTCAGCTAAAACTTTTCGCAATGCAATCAGGACCTGCGTGTACCTGTTGAATCTCTCCTCATCCAATTCTCCTTTAATCTCGCTCATCCTGCCTTCCAGATAATCAAAGACCTCTAGGCTGCTTGCGGTAAATGTCCTGATATCTACCTTCATGCCTACATCCTTAAGGTGGTCGGCAATATCCCTGGCCACTTCCTCATGGTATTCCCCGAGCTTGAACATGGAATCGACATGACTTCTATGCTTTAAGACGTTTATCTTGTGGTTTCTCAAACTATCTCCAATAAAATTATCGTAAGATCGATCTCTCTCTACTAAAAGCCAAGATTCTAAAATCGAAATCCTAATTTCTTCCCATCTGCTTTATGCGCCTCTCATAATATCCAAGCGGATGACTAATTCTCCTGCACAGCTCATCCTCCCCAGGGCAGTTTCCGTAGGTGGCCATAGTTGCACAGGATGGTGGCTTATATTTCGTCCCGCTGGCCCCGGCTATGTGCTCCACTTGGTAGCGGGTTTTTTCCTGGTCGAAATCGGGGCTGGTGTTGAACAGCCCCACTATCTGATCGACAGACATACTGATCTGGATTAGGAAGCTAACTAGGGCAAACCGGGCCGAATGGGCCAGGTTGACGTTGGATGCCACCTGATCGAGCATCTTCTTGATGCATGGCGGAAAGGCCGACTCAGTCACCTTCCCCAGGTCCACCCTGCTGGCGCTCTTGAGCTTTTCCAGCTCGGATTTTATGGGATTTATGTAAGAAGCCAGCTTCTGGCAGGTATCCTCTTTTATATCCAGAGGAAGGCCCTTTTGCACTCGGTCCCTCACCATCTCTTCCATGAGACGGGTCAGCTCTTCTTTGGTTACTGTGACATAACCGTCTTTCAGGTCCCGATTCACCAGCTTCCATTTTGGCGAGCGCATCCGGTGAGCAGCAGTTATGAACTCAGAAAAATGAATCTTCCAGGGCTCAACACCCTGAGGATGGAAGCCCAGATCACTGGCTAAGGCTGGGATGGTGGTATTGTTTTTATCCTGCTGCATCCTGCTGTGCGCCAGCTTGGCCTCCGCTACAGCGTACCTGCGGATCAAAAAGTCATCGCCGATGCAGGATAGTACGACCCTGGCCAGCGGATAGGATAGCAGCTCGGCCAACTGCTCAGATTCTGTGCTGGCCTTGCGGTCGACGATCTCCCCGCCAATCGCCCCTTGTACCCTCTCCACCGCTCGGTTTCTGACCGGCTGAAAATATGGCTTTTCCAGCAGGCTGTCCAGTGAGTAGCCAGCTCTTCTGACGTGCTCCGTCGCCTCCTGGATGAATGGGTATTCCGAGATCGTCATGTTACAGGATATAGAATAGGAAAAAAGAAGTTGAAAGAGATTTTTATGACTCTTTCGACAAGACTACCAAGGCTATGCTACCAAGGCGATCATATCACAGGACTTGTAGCGCAAATCACTCCTGTTCGATTCTGGGAGCCAGCAGGTAATTGACCTCAATGGCCTGCCCTATTTTGAAGTTAATCCGGAGCGGATAGTCCATGCCCAGCTCCAGAGTGACCTCGGAGGCTTTGCCTATTGACTTGCCCATGTCCTCCAAATAATCCAGGGAGAACAGAGATCTGGCCTCGCCCGGCTTTAGCCCCAAAAGCTCAGTGCTGGGAATATTTAGCTTGAGAGAATCTATATCGCCTTTGGCCTCCATGAAAAAGACATCATCAGAAACGCCCAGGATCACATGATCGGATACTTTCTCCGCGGCTTTAACCGCCCGCCGAAGCTCCGCTCCATGAAGGGTAACGTGAGCAGGCAGATCTAGCTCGGGAATTCTTGGCTCCTTTCGGATGGCAGTGGGATCGATCAGGCTCAATGTGTAAGACAGCGAGCCTACTCCGATCTTCAGCTTATGGTTCTCCTCATCCAAATCCAGCTGAACATTCTCCCCTTTGTCCGCCATGCTCAGGACATCGGTCAAGCGAACCAGGTCCACTCCGATCTCTCCTGGCGTGGTCTTGAAGAACTCGAAGGCCTCAGCTCCGATCTTGAGCGATACCATGGCCACATTGGCCGGATCTACTGCTTTTAGCTCCACACCTTTCTCTGAGATTGAGAACTTCACCTCATCAACCAGAGACGAAACCGCTTCAATTGCGTCGCGCAAAGTTTCTGCATTGATTACCGCTTTGAACATCCTAGCGCCTCCTGGAGAGAGCGATTTTGCCTTAATATCATAGGCATTTATCACAGGGATTCTTCACAGGCATTCTTTATTATCGCTGCCCTTTATTCGTATCTTCTCCATCTATATCTGCATTTTGTGCAAGTGAGAAAGCGAGTGGGACTCTCATCAGCAGCTCTGGTTTGTTTCATTTCTACATAAGCGACGTTGTTGCCGCACTCAGGACACCTGGCATTAGCTGTAGGTAAGAGCTGAATGTCCCCTTCTAGTACGGGAACAACACGGTCCAACTGGCTGGTCTTGCTGACGAACTTATCACCAGCCGACATCTCTATCTTGCAGCCGCACTTCCTGCAGATCATCAATCCGGATTTGGGATTGGGCATCATCATGCTCTTACAATCAGGACAAAATTCCATCTCTCTGGAGTACTCACTCGTCATATTAAAGTTTGCCAGTGGCAAAGGATTATCCGAAGATAGATCCAAAAAAACCTAAAGAAAATCCAAAGAAGAATCCAGAAAGAATCTAGAGAAAAATCTGGAGGAATCCTGGAAATATCTAACCGCGAATTACGAGGATTTATGAGCACTGCGATAAATATTATCTGCGCCGACCGCCCCGGAATGCTTCGCGACATAGCAGGTGTTGTCGCCTCTCATGGGGGCAATATCATCTACACCCAACAGTTTGTTCTAGACAGGGGTGTCAATAGGGGCAAAGCTTCGGTTTATATGGAAATTGAGGAGGGTCGAGCAGAGGAGATGGTGGAGGAGTTGAACTCCATGGATGCTATCGTTGAAGTGACAGTATATCCTCCCTTCGAGAAGATCTATGGCTCCAGGGTGATAATAATAGGTGGAGGTGCTCAGGTAGCTCAGGTAGCCGTTGGAGCTGTCAATGAGGCCGACCGGCATAATCTACGGGGAGAGCGCATAAGCGTCGACACTATACCGTTGGTTGGCGAAGAAGCTCTTGCCGATGCTGTGGGCGCTGTGGGACGGCTTCATAGAGCCTCTATCCTGGTATTGGCAGGGGCTATTATGGGCGGCCGGATAACCGAAGAAGTAAGGAAACTGCAAGGGGAGGGGATACCCGTCATCGCTCTCAAGATGGCCGGGTCGGTGCCCCAGCAAGCCGACTTGGTAGTGACCGATCCCATACAGGCCGGCACATTTGCAGTGATGCATGTGGCCAGCACGGCAGTCTTCGATATAAACCGGGTCAGAGGAAAAGAGTTTTAAGAAGGCCCAAGCCCCATAGCCTGCAAATCTTTGAGAGTCTCTCCATTGAAGAGATCGTCTACAGTGTAGAATTTGTCTCCTATCTGCAGCACCGGAGCCGCTAATGTGAAGACTCCGTTGACCCGAAGTTCAGTCAAAGCCTCCGGCGTGCCCATATCTATGGCCTCAAAATCTGCACCCCACCCTTTCAATGTTTTCTTTAGCTGCTCGCATTTGGGACAGGTCTTCGTAGAGTAGATTACATATTTCACCTTAGGATACTCCTGGTCATCTTAAATTCAAACTCTTTAAAAAATAGAAGGATATCGATTGGTTGCATCTCTTTGGCTATCTCAAGGTCATCGGATAATCATTTTTAGTCCAGACGGCATAGCCGAATGCAACAGCCCGCTCAGCGCACTCTCTGCAGCAGGAAAAGTTAGCCATGAAGCATTCTCCATCCATGTCATGTTCCAGAATCTGGTTGCAGCTCATGCCGGATACTCTCCTAAAATCAAAGCCGGTGCCAAAGGCATGCTCGTTTACGTCTTGAGGATTCTCCTCCATTAGCCAAGAGCTGGGCAGAAGAACAGGCAGTATGGCCATGTCCATACCGCAGCCGCATGGTCCATAAACATCCTCAGGACCATTATATATGATTGCTTTGCATTTATGCTGCGTCATCATCGATCCTCTCCAGGGCATTTGTTACTGCAACCTAATAACTTTTCCTCAATCAATACATGCAATTCTCCGAAGCTAAGGCAGTTGTCCATTTCAGAGTTTCAATAGGCAGAGATTTCTAAAAATACGGCAATAGCAAGTCTTTATAGAGCTGTAAGGCTAAATTATATAGCTTTAAGTCAATTCTCAATATAATTTCGATTTCTGCGCTGCAAAAGGTATATATATTGAATTATAGGACAATAAAGCTGCAATCCGGGTTTGTAGATCAATAAAGGCCTTTTTTGCTTTTATTCTGGTTACAAAATCCGGATCTATGTGGTGATATAGTATGCCGATACTTCCGGTGGCTCCTGTGAGCAGGCTTATCCGCGAAGCTGGGGCTAAGCGGGTCAGCGAAGGCGCTAGAGATGCGCTGGCAGAAATTCTGGAGAGCTATGGTCTAGAAGTGGCCAGAGAGGCGGCTGGCTGGGCCGGTCACGCTAAGAGAAAGACGGTCAAGGCGGAGGACATTAGAGAGGCAGTCAAAAGAGTTAAACCTCCCAGCATCTGATGGATTACAGATGCCAATTGATCAATGTGAGACGTTTGATTACCGCTCTTTGGGCCTGGTGTGCGGCATAGAGATCCACCAGCAGCTAGATTCTGCTTCCAAGCTCTTCTGCGGGTGCCCCACTAAGCTGCGAGAAGTAGCAGACTCCAACTTCGAATTTTTCCGGTACCTCCGCCCCTCCAGGAGCGAGCTGGGCGAGATAGACAGAGCGGCCTTGGAAGAAGTTTTAGTTTCCAGGAAGTTCATCTACAAATCTTACGATACAACCTGCCTGGTGGAGGCTGACGAAGAGCCGCCCAGGGAAATCAATCAGGAAGCTTTGGATATCTCGCTGGTGATAGCCAAGCTCCTGAAGATGAGGATAGTGGACGAAGTCCAGACCATGAGGAAGACGGTCATAGACGGCTCCAACACCTCAGGATTTCAGCGGACTGCATATGTCGCCTCCGATGGCCATATAGATACCTCCTGCGGCAAGGTGGGAATTGGAATCCTCTGCTTGGAGGAGGAGGCAGCCAGGATAATTGAGGATCGAGGAGATGAGCTGGTTTATTCGCTGGACAGACTGGGCATTCCATTGGTAGAGATAGGCACAGCGCCCGACATTGTTTCTCCCTCTCACGCCAGAGAATCGGCTCAGATCCTGGGAATGATCCTTCGCTCAACCGGCCGGGTAAAGAGAGGGCTGGGCACCATCCGCCAGGATGTAAATGTTTCCATCACGGGCGGCGCTAGGGTGGAGATCAAAGGAGTCCAGGAACTAAACCTCATAGACCGGATCGTGCAGCTTGAAGTGCAAAGGCAGGTCAGGTTGCTGGAGATAAGGGACGAGCTGCAGCGCAGAGGAGCAAGTGCTGACGGTCAGATATTCGATGCAACCCCTATCTTTTCTGCCACTGGATCAAAGGTGATCAAGAGCTCATTGAAGAGCGGAGGAGTGGTCCTGGCATACGCGCTAAAGGGATTTAGCGGACTGGTGGGAAAAGAAGTTCAGCCCGGCAGGAGACTAGGCACTGAGCTGTCGGATCGGGCAAAGCGGGCGGGGGTAGGCGGAATCTTTCATACTGATGAGTTGCCAGCCTACGGCATAACATCAGATGAGGTAAGTGCCGTTTGCCGCCTGCTGGGTACTTCAGAACAAGACTGCGTGGTCATGGTCACTGCCCCGGCGGACAGAGCAGAATTGGCCCTACAAGGGGTGGCCGCTCGAGCTAATGAAGCGTTAGCTGGCGTTCCCGAGGAGACCCGGAGGGCACTGCAGGATGGTGCATCTGAGTATATGAGGCCTCTTCCAGGGTCGGCTAGGATGTATCCGGAGACTGATGTGCCCTCCGTGGTGATAGACGAAGAAATGCTTGAAAGTCTGGTCCTGCCCGAGCTATTTGCAGAGAGATCTGCACGCTTTGAGCGCGAATATGGGCTGAACCAAGAGCTTTCCAAGGTGATGGCGTCGTCTCCCAATTACCTGTTGTTCGAGGAGATCTTAAAGCGATATGATGTGGCCCCCTCTATTGTGGTTCGAGCATTGGAGACGATTCCCATTGAGCTTGCCAGAGAGGGCATATCTTTGGCCAGCTTGACCGACCAGCAATATCTGGACAGCTTTGCGCTAGTCAGTGATGGCAGATTGGCCAAAGAAGGAATCGCAGATCTTCTCCAGGCCATGGCGAAGAACCCTCAGATCAGTGCAGCAGATGCATCTTTGAGTGCCGGACTGTGTGGCGTCGATAAATCGGGA
>JADDYB010000581.1_pt1 | contig 11672 bp, 13 predicted proteins | sample 8641941 | NCBI WGS metagenome assembly JADDYB01 (sample SAMN16275377, study PRJNA637457) | freshwater sediment metagenome | isolation source: Lake Kineret sediment | place: Israel: Lake Kineret | collected 2013 | reverse complement strand
CCAGGGATTGGGCTTCTTCTCGCCGACCGGATGCGTCTTACCGCCTGAATTGTCAAGATACCACGCAAACTCGCCGAGTTCCGAGTCAGAATCGCCGAACGAATAGCGGGTGGTGGTCCCCGCGCGGCAAGCGTATTCCCATTCCGCTTCCGAGGGCAGCCGGTACGTATTCGTGCCCATCTTATCGTTGAGCTTCCTGATAAATTCCTGTACGTCGTCCCATGACACCTGCTCGACAGGCAGGTCGTCGCCCGTGAAATAAGACGGATTATAGCCCATAAGCGCACGCCACTGCTGCTGCGTGACCACATAGCTGCCCATGTAGAATGCATTTTTTATAGCTACATGATGGACTGGACCTTCATCACTGAATCTACCCGCTTCGTTGGTGGGCGAGCCCATCTCAAATTCGCCTGCCGGGATCAACTCGAATTCCATGCCGCTGGAAGTGGTGAACCCAGTTTCTCTCACCGTTCTCGCAAGGTCTGCACGGCGGAGCTGCGATTCCTTCCACTCTTCTCTCTCCTTTTTAAGCGGTACGAGCTTCTCCATAGCTCTCACAGCGCCCTTTTCGGTAGAGCGATGGGTAATACTTTTGCGCACATCCTTTATTAAAAAAAGTGTTTCAATTTAAGGGCGCATGCCCTAACTAATCATCCGTGAGGGTGTACCATGAAGCAAGTAACACGAAAAATCATCGATGATGAAGATTTGTGTGATGGCGGTGGCATGTGCATCCCCACGGGCCCCGAACAAGCTATCCAGATTGTTGCTACTGCCAAAGGTAAAAACGCAAGGTTGGTGAAAGAGTTTTACTGTGAGAGGCTTGGTTCCTGTCCAGCAGGAGCATTAACCGTTGAAGAAAGAGGAGCGGAACCTTACGATGAAGAGGCAACAATCGCTCGAATCAAAGAGCCAGCACCTGAGATGCTAGAAGAACATCTATTGTCTGGCAAGCACTGACAGAAGCTCAGGAGAAAATTCCGCTTGAAGTAAGAGGAATCGGCGAATGAAATGAATCAAAAAGAAAAAATACGCAATAAATTAAACTGGCAGATACTGGGTATTATTTCCGTTGCACTGTTAGCGTATATGTTATTTCCTTTCATTGACGTAATCATTTATGGAATGTTCATCTACTATGTTGCGAGACCTACTTACAGAGAATTCAAGAGGAGATTTGAACACGAGAGTCTAGGTGCATTCATATCTTTATCCATCGTCGTTCTGCCCATAGTCCTTATAAGCATTTATACAGTGAATATCGCATATACCGAATTGAATAAGATTCTTACTCAGGTAGATTTTGTGCACATAGAGTATGCTAGTGAAATTTTTAAAGATTTTGCGGGAATTGGAGAGTATTTAGAACTGGGTACTGCTTCGACTTTAATCAGTCAGGGAGATACGTGGGGTTTAATTCTTACGCTACTAACTCGATTTTCGGGCATTCTTGCCATGTTTTTCGATATCATCTTCAAAATGTTCCTTACGTTCACTATTGCATTTTACCTGCTGAAGGATGGCGCTAAACTAAAAGACTGGCTAACGGATACCTTTCTCGGGGGCAAAACAGAATTAACAAAGAAGTTCTTTGACGAGGTCGATTCAGAACTTCACACGGTATTCTTGGGCAATATTCTGACGGCTGTTTTAACCGCTTTGATCGGTGCAGTAATTTTCACCGTTTTAAATCTTGTTGCACCGCCTCAGTTGATGATACCCTACCCGATCTTGCTGGCGATACTCTGCGGACTTGGTATCTTCATTCCATTTATCGGTATGAAATTGATCTGGATTCCGCTGGCTATATTTTTGGTGATTCAAGCGTATCTCAATGGAATACTCTTCACGGACTGGTGGTTCCTTCTGTTATTCATTGTTGTGGTGAGTGTTGTAGTGGACTTTATACCTGATACCGTTCTGAGACCGTTCATAAGCAGAAAACAGATACATGGTGGTGCCATGCTTTTTGCATACCTCTTTGGCATAGCTGTCTTTGGTTTTGTCGGGTTGTTCTTAGGCCCAATTATACTGATAACTGCAACACAATTCCTGAAGATCGTTCGGCCTGAGTTGTTGGTCAGAGTGGAAGAACGCAAAGAAGAACCTTGTAAAGATTTGAAAGACCCTGGTGATACAATGAAGGAGAGATTGTGAAAGTTTAATCCTCCTATCTATCCCTCCCTTCACGTGCTCTTTGGATATCACGGGTACAAGCGGTTTCTGGGGCTAATTAATAAATATGAACAAACTTAAGACGTTATACGTAGCCGATAGAAAAGATTGGCGTGCATGGCTCGAGAAAAATTTTGATAAAGAAAAAGAGATCTGGTTGGTATACCCCAAAAAATCTTCAGGCAAGCCACGCATTTCATATAACGATGCTGTAGAAGAAGCATTGTGTTTCGGGTGGATTGACAGTACTGCAAAAAGTATTGATGAAGAGAATAATGCCCAACGCTTCTCGCCACGAAATCCAAAAAGCAACTTCTCTCAAGCCAACAAAGAAAGGTTAAAATGGCTTCTCAAAGAGAACATGCTACATCCATCAATGCAAGATATTGCTAAAGAAGTTCTGAAAGAGGAGTTTGTTTTCCCTCCTGATATTATAAAAGCTCTAAAAAGCGATAAGATAGTATGGGAAAATTATCAGAAATTCTCACCTTCATACAGAAGAATTCGCATTGCTTATATCGATGCAGCTCGAAAACGTCCAGTGGAATTTAAAAAGAGACTCGCAAATTTTATTGAGAAAACAAAAGAAGATAAGCAAATAGGGTTTGGAGGGATAGAAAAATATTATCAGTTTTGAAAAATGGAACAGAGCTGCCGCTATGGCGAGTGCGAGTGGATGGCTGCACGGCGATGCGGATGACGCGCGGTTGCGCTCGGATGATGGAGATTAATACTCATTGATAAGAGCGATCGCGCCGGCGAGCGCATCAGTAGCCAAAAGAGTTACCGCTAAGCCAGACTCAGCACGATCCAACGGGGCACGCAGAGCGAGGAGGAAGAAGCCAGTTACTCGAGGTTCAACTTCTCTTTCTTGCGATACACCATCCCCTGGAAGGTCGCGATCAGCTCGTGCTGCTCGTTGGTCACCTCGACGAGGTAACTCGCGATCTTCGGGTGGAATGAGATCTCCTTCGCCTCCGCGAAGAGCGTGCCGGTCGATACCGCTTTGAAGAACGAGATACTGGAGTTGATCGCTACAGCAACCGTGCCGTGCGAGTTCGAGGCCACAGCGAAGGCGAAATCAGCAAGCGTGAAGAGCACGCCACCGTGTACCGAACCACCGCTGTTGAGGTGATCCTTGGTGAGCTCCAGCTTTACCTTCGCTTTTCCCTCCGAGAACTCCAGCAGCTCAATGCCCGTCAACGCGGCATAGTTGTCCTTCCGGAAGTACTGCGCTAGCTCCTTCATCTTTCGTACTCAACCTTGGTGCTGGAGGAATAAAAAGAGCATCTCTTTGCTTTACCGTTTGGCGGCTTTGCGGCCTTCCTCTTGCTTGGTAAAGTAAACGGGCATCATCGCGGCGGAGAACGTTTCGCAGGCTGTTGAACGGCGCCGTTTGCTTCCTTCCAGCTCCACCACTTCAGCAGTTCTGGCTCGTGGTGCTCGTGCGATGCATAGTAGACCGCGCAGCGAAACACATACAGCACGCAGCGGTCAACACGCGCACCTTCCCGAGCACAGAGCATCCTGTAAAGCTCTTCTGGATCTTGGTTCTTCAGATCCCGTGGAGCGCGAACCCCGAGGTTCCACAGATCCTCCGCGATCTTCGGACCAACGCCCGGGATCAGTTGTAACCCCTTCAGAACCGATCGTTTCGTAGATTTGGACATGCGATTCACTTTTTCCCCTTGCTAAATAGCTGCTCTGCAGGACAGCCGATCTCGCGCTGTTTACAATATTTACAGGCGAATGAGCCCCGTATCAGAGCGTTGCCGCCGAATCCTAGCAGAACTAACAGCACCACCACTGCAACGAGAAGCCACGAAAAATCGGTAACGAGCAGGATAATGCCGCCAACGAGCGGAATGATGGCGACCAGGAGATCCGGTAGGAGATCGGCCCACGAAATTTGAAGCTCTATGAAGTTCGCTGGCTCGCCCTTCTTGAAGAAGAGTGCACAGAGCTTGCCTTTCCCCAAGCCGCAGGTTTTGCCGTAGTAGTAGCAGTGCACGCAGCTCTTTCGCAAGACGCTGAGCTCGATCCAGATACAGTAGAGCAGATAGAGGACGGCGAAGATGAAGCCAAATCCCGCGAGGATGTACGCGCCGATGCCGTAGATGGCGAGCGAAAGCAATACCGCCAGGAGGGGCATCCAGAGGGGGAAATTATCGTAACAGCTCTCTTCTGCCATGGCGTATCGTTCCCCTTTGGTTGATAAAGCTTTTCCGCGCCTGCCCGGGCTCCTCTAAGCCTCTTTGCCTGAGATGTACTGGCAGTAGCCGTAACTGATCGGCCCCAACTTCGTCGTCTCGCACGGGAACTCGGGACACTCGAAGCACCATCGCACACCCTTAGTAAAAGCGCAGCTCGCTATCTTGCAGAGCTCGTTTGCTCGCGGTCTGCAGCCCTCTTCACCGTTCGGGCACACACCCTGCATCATCCGTGGGCACGTTTCACAGGCAACCCCGCAGACGCCGATCTTCATGGCGCGGCGCTTACCTCCTTTGAAACTTCTTCCGCTTCCAGTGCGCGTTTGAAGAGCGAAGCGAAATGATTGAATCGCTCCTCCTTCTCTTCACGGTTCGTTTCACCCAGGTCGCATCGCGCCTTCTCCACGATCTCATGGAAGATCGCAGGATCGTGGATATCCATGCCGAGTGCGTCGTACAGCACTAAGAGCGTCTTCAAATGGATCTCCGGGAACTGACGGCTGCCAAGGTAATACGCCGTGTAGCGCACGGTTAATGAATGTGACGCCGGATCGATCGCGAGGAGTTCCAGGTGCTCATGCCCCAGCCGCTTCAGAAGAGTGTTGAGCTTCGCCTGATAGCGCTGCCTGAACTCGCTATCCGTTTTCAGCTGCTCCACGATCCCCGCGGGTAATTCCGAGGGGTGATACTTCAGTTTCCGGACCTCCTTGACGGCAGTGTACACCTCTTTGAAGATCACCGCGTCCAGGAGCTCATTCAGCGTCATGGTGCTCCTCCCACTCACCGCAAGTCATCCGTTACGCCGGCACGAACTTCGTTCCGTAGTAGATGATGCCCCGTTCACCCTCTTCTCCCAGTTTGCGGAAGACCGCGCGAACCCGCAGCCCCGTGCGCAGCGCGTCGGGCTCGCAGACCACCTCGGAAAGCAACCGAGACCCCTCATCCAGTTTGATGATTGCGAGATTGAACGGCACCTGCCGGTTGTTGTTTCGCGGGGCCTGATAGACCGTGGTATAGGTGACCACCTCACCCGTGCCTTTGAATTGGTGGGGCACAATCGACCCCTTTCGTCTGCAGTGCGGGCAGACTGACCGTGGAGGGAAGAAGTAACTGCCACAGTTCGTGCAGCGTGTCCCCTCCAGATTATACCGCGATTCCTGCTCACGCCAGAATTTCGCCGTTGACGTCATCTCGCTCTGCTCACCTCACGCTACCGCTCAGGCGCCGCGCCTGGGCCATCTTCAGCAGCATGGTTTCAAGCTGCACGATGCTATAAAAAGAGGTGCAGAGCTTTAAATCCGCTTCGCCTTCGTACGCCACGAGTTGCGCGAAGAGGCGCGCATCATCCTTTGCCTCTCGGGTCTGCATCTTCCGCCGCAATGCATCGTGGAGTTCGAGGAGCAGCTCCTTGCCACTGAGTCGCTCCTCACGCAGCAGAAACTCCAATCGCGACCGCATATCCTTATACCGCTCCTTGAAGGCGAGCTCAAGCAGCTCCGCCGCCTTCTGACGGTGGAAGAACGCGAGTTCCGCAACGGCTTCGATCTCCCCGGTGTCGATCGCGCGCAACGGCGCGGCTGCTGTGGCTGCTGCTTCCAGGATCGTTAATGCTGCGCGCGCGTCGCCACGTGCATAGTCGGCCAGCAGCTGGCGACCCTCGCGGGTGACCGTCAGGCCTTCCTCTTCCGCGATCGATCGTATCACGAGCTCAAGGGCACCGCTCAGCTCGAGCGAGCGAATAGGGAGATTCAGGCAGCGTGACCGGAGAGCAGGAATAATGCCCGCGGGTTTCGTGGTGGCGAAGATGAATCGCGCGGTTCTCGCACTTCGCTCCATGATCCGTCGCAAGGCTTGCTGCAGCGTGCGCGGCAGCAGGTCCGCATTGGTGAAGAAGAGCAATTTGAAAGGGGCGTTGATCGGCGATATCGCAGCGTATTCGCGGATCAGCTCCTTGAACAGCACGACTGCGGACTTCTGCTCATCGTAGAAGAGCTTGAACCGCTCATTCTCCTTCAACCACCGCTTGCCCTGCAGCATGAAATCCGCAGTCTCGATGTGCACGAGGTTCTCCACATACTCCTCGCCATAAAACTCACGCGCGAGCGCGTAGACCAGCGAGGTCTTACCAGCACCCCGGGGACCCCACAGGAGCAGGTTGGGGATGGTTCGCTCCTTGACGAAGCCCTGGAGCCGGGTCACCACCTCATCATGCCCTACCAGCTCGTCCAATCGCTTCGGCCTGTAATCTTCGATCCACATGCTCCTTCCTCTACGAGGCTGCTGCACCCGCACAGCCAGGAGGATCAAGTCGGTTTACGCCGCTCTTCAAACCGGGTTGCCCGATCGAGTGCGAGGGCAAGTGCTTTGAAGATCGCCTCGATCTTGTGGTGCTCGTTCTCACCTTCGGCGCTGACGTGAATGGTGAAGCATGCGTGCGTCGCGAAGGATTTGATGAAGTGGGGCACATTCTCCGTGCTGAGATCCTCCACCCGTTCCTGCGCGAACTCGGCCTCGAAGACCGTAATGCCCCGGCCGAGACCGCCAATACCGCCGATATCCACCGCCACGTGCGCAATCGACTCATCCATGGGCACCGTGGCCGCGCCGAACCGCACCGTCTGCGCTCGTGACGCGGATTCAGGCGCGCCAAGCGTTTTCCGAAACGCTTGACCCAGAACGATGCCGACATCCTCTATGATGTGGTGACCCAAATCACCCTCCGCCTTCACCACCAGGTCAAAGAAGCCATGCCGGGCGAAGGTGGCGAGCATATGATCAAAGAACTTGATTGTCGTGCTGATCTCCTGCGTGCCGACGCCATCGAGGTTCAGCTCTACCCCGATCGTCGTCTCTTTCGTCCGCCGTTTCAGCTTTGCGGTCCTCATGGGTTGCGCACCAGTCATTCCACCGAAGTGCATGCAGAGCAGCGCCGAACTCGCGGGTCGCCGCATCCGCATCACTAACTAACATAGAAAGAGTGGTGCTCGGGTGTATTTAAAAATAGGGGCCGCATTGGTAATCCTATGGATGAGGCAAGGTTTCTCAGGAGTGGCAAGGCGAAGGACCTGTACCAGCGGCCCAATGGTGATCTCCTCTTCCTCTTTACGAACCGAGTTACAGCCTTTGATGGTCTTAAGAAGGCTACCTATGAGGATAAAGGCGCGATCTGCTGTCAGCTCTCCTGCTTCTGGTTCGAGCAGCTCGAGGCCGCAGGGATCAGGACGCACTTCAAGGAGTACGTGCCGCCGAATATCATGGTGGCAGAAGAGGTGCAGATCCTGCCCGTGGAGGTCATCGCGCGCAATTTCCTCTACGGCTCGCTCTGGAAACGATATCAAAAAGGCGAGGTGCAGCTCAGCAGCAAGCTCATGGCTCAGGGCGAGCTGCGGGAAGGTGCACCGCTCACCCGGAGCTACGTGGAATTCACCACGAAATTCGAGCGCGTCGATCGCCCGGTAACCGAGCAGGAACTGCTTGAGCTGGGCTGGATGACCGCGAACGAGCTCGCACAGATCAAATCTGAGATCATTCAGGTGGGCGAGATCATGAGCGCCTATTTACTCCAGCGCGGGATTATTCTCGTTGATTATAAATTAGAGTTCGGGAAGAGTGCAGCAAGCGGCGAGATCCTCCTGGCGGACGAGGTGGGCACGCCGGACGTCTGTCGGTTCTGGGATCGTGAGGCGTACGAGCAGCGAGGCGAGATCCAGAGCCTGGATAAAGACGTCTTCCGGCAGGCGAAGGGCGAGCTCACCACGGTCTATCGTGAGATCTATCGCCGGATACTGGCGTAAAACTCCCGCAGCGGGTCAGCGCCCCGCGGCGGTCGGGCGAGGCGTATCCATGATCGGTACAATGGGCTCGACACCATGAATAATCGCATCTACATCCTCTACCACGGATCGCTCGGTGAGCTGGTCACGGAGCACCTGGCCTCGAGCGGCTTCGCGGATCGGATCGTCGGCATCTACGATCTGAAGGTCGCGGCCGTCTCGCTCGACGATCCCGCACGTGACCTGCCGCCAGATCTCCCACTCTGTGCCTGTGATCTCCTCCTCGTGCTGGGCATCCTCCCGAAGGCGGGCGATCTCGTGCCGCTCATCGCGGAGAAGACTGGTGCACGGGCCGTTCTCTGGGCTCTTGAGGATCCAAACCTCATCCCGGAAGGGCGCTATTCGATCGAGCAGGAGCTCGAGAAGCGCGGGATCGCGATTGCATTCCTCGAGCCGCTCTGCACGCTGGAGACGGGCGAGCACGAGGAGATCCAGCAATTCGCCGAATCGTTCGGCACGCCGCGCTTCGCGGTCCGGGTCAATCCGAAGCTGAAGGTGATTGAGCACATCAACGTGCTGCGCGATACGCCCTGTGGATCTGCCTCGAAGATCGCCGCGAAGCTGATCGGGACCTCGTATGAAGATCAGCAGGCATTTGAGGAGAAAGTGCTGCAGCTGCATGACAATGAGTGCGTCGCCTATATGGGCCCGGACCGTCCGCTGATGCAACAGGCTGGTCGATTGCTATTGGACGCGCTGAAAGCGGCGATCGAAACCGAGGAGCGTCGCTAACCGGCATCGCACGGTCCCTCACATTACAGATACCGCTGGAAATACAGCTCCCCGATGAACTTCTCAATGAAGTCGCGCTCTTCTTCCAGCTTGATATGCTCGATTCGCGCTGCCACTGCCTCACCGTCCTCACGTTTGCTCATCGATACCAACACCTGACGCGCGCCCTCAATCGCCGCATTGCCCACTTTCTCGATCTTGCTCCGCTTTATGGTCGGCAGAAGCCCGATCCGCATCGCGTTCCGGAGATTAACGTAGTTCCCGAACGCGCCAGCGAGGAAGATGAGGTCAATATCCTCGAGCGCGACCCCGTAACGGTCCAGCAGGAACTTGATACCCACAGAAACGGCGGACTTCGCCAGATTGAGCTGATCGAAATCCGCTTCTGAAATCGTAATGCCCCCATCGATCTCAAATTCTTTCTCGGTGCCGTAGAACTTGCCCCGGCCATCGATGAGCCGGTGTTCCAGCAGCTCAGCGAGGATGTCGATCAGTCCTGAGCCGCAGATGCCGATCGGCGGGGCATTGTAGATCGTCTTGTACCGCGCTTTGCCCTTCACGAGCCGCACTTCTTGGATCGCGCCAGTGATACCGCCGATGCCGAACCTCACGCTGCAGCCCTCGAACGCCGGGCCTGCAGCACACGATGTGGCGATCAACCGATCCTGGTTGCCGAGCACGATCTCGGTGTTGGTGCCGATATCGATCGCCAAGGCGAGCTTCTTGCTCCGGTACATGTTCGTTGCCAGTACCATCGCTACGGTATCCGCGCCGATAAAACTCCCGATCAGGGGGAGGCCGTAGACCGCGGCCTTCTGATGTGCCGTGAGCCCGAGCTCGTGTGCCGCTTTATAGACCGCTTTTGTGCTCAATGGCTCGTACGGACTTCTGCCGAGCGACTCGACCGAAAAGCCGAAGAAGAGGTCGCGCATGACCGTGTTGCCGACGACCACGAGCTCATAGACTTTCTCCGGGGCTGTAAGTGCCGTAATCATCTCGTTGATCACGATTCTGAGTTCCCGTTGCAGCTTCTCGCGCCAGGTTCGCGCGAACTCGATCCGCGAGATGATATTGCTGGCATATTTGGTCTGCGGGTTCTCCTGCGAGATGACCGAGAGCACATGCCCGGTTTCAAGATCCACCAGGTACATGGCGAGCGTCGTGGTGCCAATGTCGAGCGCAATTCCGTAGAGGTCACCGGTGTATGAGCCAATATCGTCTGCGCCGTACAGCACACGATCTCCCTCACGATGCACGAGCGGTTCGAGCGGGATCTCCCAGAACCGCCCGGATTCTAAGATGCAATACGATCTACGGGGAACACGAACAGAGATGGGCTCCGTCGTCCGGAGTACCCGCGCCTGACAGGCGAACCGATGAACCTCATCCTCTATTACGTTCCGCTCGACCTCGGTCATCGGTGAGAGTGCTCCGGGTGCGCTTTCCACCTCCACCAGGCATTGACCACACTTCCCTTCGCCATTGCAGGGCGCGTTGATCTCGACGCCCAGCTCGTGCGCATACTCGAGGATCGTCTTCCCCGCGACCAGGTCAGCAGAGAGGCCTGATTCTTTAAAGAAGATCTTCATGCACAAGTCCAGATAGAGCCGGAAGAGGTTTAAAGCTTTCGCGTTCTTACGGTATCCTATGGACGCGACGATGGTGGACGCGCTGCTCGATGTCACCAAAAGGAAGATCGAAACGTTATGCGAGAAGCGCTTGGTCGAGGGCGCGGATGCCTACGCGATACTCGATGAGCTGACCCGGGGACTCCGGGAGATCGGCCGCGGGTATAAGGAGCGGTACTTTGATGCGGAGCTCATGGTATCCGGGTGGAACGCGAAGAAAGCCGTGCAGCTCCTCAAGCCGCAGTTGCAAGCAGGCACGAAACGCAAGCGGAGTCTGGGCAGAGTGGTGATCGGCACGGTCAAAGGTGACGTGCACGATATCGGAAAAGATATCGTGACCATCATGCTCTCATCTGCGGGCTTCGACGTGATCGACCTGGGCATCGATGTGGCAAAAGAGCAGTTCGCAGCAGCCATCAAGGAGACCGGGGCGGGTATTCTCGCGCTCTCCGCACTCCTGACGACGACCCGGGATTACATGGCGGACGTCATCGAGCACTGCCGTGGCAATGGTCTGGCCGTGAAGATTCTGGTCGGTGGCGGTGCGGTCACGTCTACCTTCGCGCAGAAGATCGGCGCCGACGCGTACGGCAAGGACGCGGTAGAGGCAATTCGAAAAGCGAAGGAGCTTCTAAACGCCGCTTCAGCCTGATTGATAAATCTCGCAGTCGGGACAACTGCACAACGCATTCAGGTCTTACGCGAGCCAGTGTCTGTATCGCTCATCCTTCTGCAGGAGCTCGCGTGCCTTCTCGCGCTCCTCTTGATGCCGTTTCAGGAAGGAGTACATGAGCTCCGCGGCCTGTGCTTTGCACGCTTTGCAGAGCCGGTCGCCGCTTTTGCAGTCCTCGAAGATCTCCTTTACCTGCTCGTCATCCTCCACGAGGTGCGAGACGAGGAGCTCGTAAATCGTGCACTCCTCGGGCACGCCGCCTAGCTTCTTCTGCTCTTCTACGCTCACGCGTCCGCCCGTTTTTGCACGTTTCACCTTCTCAGCCGCGACCTCCGGCGGCTCGGTGAGCGCGATGTAGCTCTCCGGAATGCTGGAGGACATCTTCCCGCCCGTTAACCCCTGCATGAAGCGGTGATAC
>JADDYB010000580.1_pt1 | contig 11677 bp, 10 predicted proteins | sample 8641941 | NCBI WGS metagenome assembly JADDYB01 (sample SAMN16275377, study PRJNA637457) | freshwater sediment metagenome | isolation source: Lake Kineret sediment | place: Israel: Lake Kineret | collected 2013 | reverse complement strand
CAACCAATGAAAGCAGTATCTGGATTTTGGAAAGACCATAGGCTTGAAGTAATCCCTAATGGATTGCCTTTGGATATTTATAAGCAAATTGATTGTGAAATAGCACGAACGGCGCTAGGCATCAATGGAAATGGCCCGATAATTTTAGCCGCTGCTGAAAATTTAAATGACAGGCGCAAAGGGGGAGATCTCTTAGTCCCAGCACTTAAGAGAGTGACTACTAGACCGCTCACCTTAATTACATTCGGGAAAGGCTCTCTTCCGGCTAATATAGATGGGATAACGGTGCATCAATTGGGTTATGTCAATCCAGAGCGTGTAAAAGTTCTTGCCTACAGTGCTGCAGACCTCTTGGTCCATTCTGCACCGGTTGATAATCTCCCCAATATAGTAATGGAATCTATAGCTTGTGGCACACCTGTGGTAGGATTTCAAATTGGCGGCGTCCCTGAGTTGGTTAGGCCTGGAAAGACAGGATGGCTAGCAAAGGATTTGTCTTGTAGTGCTTTAGCTGAAACTATCGACCTAGCTCTAAAAGAGATCCTCAATGGTGCAAACTTGCGAAAATCATGCAGAGATGTAGCAACAGCGGAATACAGCTCTCAATTGCAGGCCAGAAGATATATAGATCTCTTTAGGTCTACATAATTATATAATGATTATAAAATATGGAACTTCTTAAAAGCAAAACTACGCTGATATAGCTCATGGAGCACTGCAATTGATGCTCACCATTTTCACCATCCCCAAGCCCTTTGAAGGCCACATCGAAGTAATCCAGCGCAATGCCATCCAAAGCTGGCTAAAGCTCCAGCCAAAGTGCGAAATAATGCTATTTGGAGACGACGCTGGTGTCTCCGAAGCGGCAGAAGAATTCGATCTGATTCATATACCTAGCATAAATAAAACAGAATTCGGCACTCCGTTGTTGGACTTCGTCTTCCAGCGCGCTCAGGAGCTGGATACAAACAACCTGTTATGCTATGTAAATTCAGATATAATTTTCCTCAGCGACTTTCTCCCAGCCCTGAAGAAGATCAGCTTTAGAAAATTTCTCCTGGCAGGGCAGCGCTGGAACCTGGATCTGCAGATGCCTCTGGATTTTCAAAGTAACGATTGGCAAGGAAAGCTGCAAAGCTTGTTGGTCCAAAACGGAAGGCTGCACGATCCTGCAGGCATCGATTACTTCATTTTCACCAAAGGCATCGTAGAGAAGATGCCGCCTTTTGCTGTTGGGCGGGAGGGCTGGGACAACTGGTTCATCTATAATGCTAGAGCTCTAGGAATCCCGGTGATAGATGCCACTAAAAGAATCACGGCCGTGCACCAGAACCATGACTACAATCATGTGCCAAAAAAGAGAGGTAGCATGTGGAGGGGCCCCGAGTCAGATCAAAACCTGAAGCTCTTGGGCAGGAGGATCTATGGATGGATACTGGATGATGCAAATTGGATTCTGACGGACAGTGGTCCTGTAAAAAGGCCTCTATGCTCAAGAGAGCTATTCAGGAGATTAACCCTGGCCTTGCCAGCATATACCCATCCCCTCCTTGAAGAGTTTTTCCTGTTGCAGCATCGCCTGAAGTGCGGAGAAAAGCTGCGCAGAGTATAGCCTTTGTTGAATCTTAGGGATGCTTCAAAAAAAATTAGTAATGAATCATGAAAATATGCTTTATCTCCAATCTCTATTCACCCTGGGTAATTGGGGGGGCTGAGATTTACGTTGAGAGTATTGCCAAAGCGCTATCCTCCAGGCACGAAGTCATCATTATAACTTCAAGATCCTTCAATGGCATTAAATCCATGAAGCCCGAGATATACATCCAGGATAAAATTAAGATGTATCGGTTCTATCCGGCAAATGTATATCACACTTATTATGCCAAACATCTAACTGATGTTATAAAACCTATTTGGCATATGATAGACATTTGGAATCCCCATTCCTATTTTGTAATAAGGAGCATACTAGAAAAAGAGAGGCCCGATATAGTACACACCCACAATCTTGGAGGCATATCTCCCTCAGCGTTAGATGCCGCCAAGAGATGCAAAATTCCTGTTGTGCACACAATTCACGATTATTCGTTTATCTGTCCGAGGGCGACTCTGATTCATGAAAGATCCAATGATATCTGCAGCGATCCAAAGCCCATTTGCATGCTATATCGAGAGCTAAAAAAGAAGACTACTGATAAGATGGATGCGGTAACCAGTCCATCAAAATTTGTTATTGATACATTTGAAGATGCCGGCTTCTTTGCCTCTTCGCCTCTAATGATCTCAATGCCCCTCGGAATTGACGTCATCCCAAAATCCAAAAGAAAACTGAAAAGTACAATAGACTTCCTGTACATCGGGCAAATAGTAAAACACAAAGGGGTAGATATATTAATAAAGGCATTTAAGGAAATGCCAACTGAGAACATCAATTTGCACATTGCAGGCACTGGACCGCATTTTGATGAAATAAAGAAAATTGCTGATGATCCAAGGATTATTCTGCATGGCTTCATATCAAGCGAAGAAAAAGAAGAACTGTTCTCCATAGCTGATCTTTGCATCGTTCCATCAACTTGGTTTGAAAACTCGCCAGTAGTCATATACGAAAGCATCTTTCGCGGAGTCCCGGTCGTGGGCAGCCGAATCGGAGGCATCCCGGAATTGATCAAAGAAGGATATAACGGCCAGCTTTTCGAGCCGGGAAATCCCGCGGAGTTAAGGGCGATACTCCAGCATTTGATAACTCACCCGGATGAACTGGAGAGGCTGGGGCAAGGAGCCTTAGAATCGGCCAAAGACTATTCAATGCAAAGGCACATAGATAGACTTGAAGATCTATACCAGTCATTGCTAAAATCCGCCTTCGAAAAGAAGGCATCCACTGCAGGAAAAGCTTAGAGGTATTCTGATTTCAGAGGTATTCCGAGATGGAGAAACCGAGGATTTTATTCCTGCATAACAAATGCATGAGATACACGAAACCTCTATTCAATATTCTTGCAGAAAGGCTGAACGTCTACTTCTTTTTCACAGACGAGAAAAAGATCGACGGTCTAAAGGCCGGCTATAGCCTCTCAAGCAAATGTGGATTTGGCCTATTCAAGCCCACTCGTGGTTTGATGCTTGCGTTATTTCGAGAGAAATGCGACTTAATTGTGCTCCCACCAGCGGACTCGCCCGGAGAACTATTTGACAATCTAATCTGCTTTCTTGCTGCAAAAATCAGGAACAAGCCCTATGTAATCTGGTCGGAAAGATGGGGGTGGAAGAAGGGCCGCAAATCTCCAATCAGAAGATTGTATCTAGCATTGGATCAAACAATAATAGGATATATTTACAGAAACGCTAATGCATGCATTTCTGACGGCATAAAACACAAAGAATACTTAATATCCCTGAATGTATCCGGGAATCGGATATTCATTGCCCCTCGGGCATCAGTAATAGGCCCGAACTCTGACGATGAGGAAACAAGTAGGATCAAAGATGGGCTTGGATTGGGAGACAAAAAAATTATATTATATGTTGGGAGATTAATAAAAAGAAAAGGCGTCAACTATCTCATAGAGGCTTTTGCGAAAATCAGAAAAGAGATTGACGGAGTAAGCCTCCTGATAATCGGAGGCGAGGGACTCTACGGAAAAACAACAGAAGATAGGTTTAGTATTGATCAGCTAAAGTGCTATTCGGAAGAGCTTGGACTTAAATTGAATCACGACATATTTTTTCTGGGAGATGTTGACGACAAAACTCTATTGCATTACTACACGATGAGCAATGTCTTCGTCCTGCCGGGTGTTACTTTTTTAACGGGCGAGCCTTGGGGCCTGGTACTGAACGAGGCGATGCAATTCGAAAAGCCTGTGATATCAACAGATGCTGTAGGTGCTGCCTATGACCTCATCGAGGTGGGCAAAAACGGATTCATGATTCCTGAGAGGGATTCCGGAGCTCTTTCTGGGGCTTTATTTAAAGTATTGTCCGATTCTGGGCTGCAAGAAAAGATGGGCATGGAATCAAAAAGAATTATTAGTAGATATAAATATGAGGATATGTTCAATGGCTTTGAAAAAGCAATAAACTATGCATTGCGATTTGATAATGAGGATTCCTAAAAACCTGATAAATTCCGCCGGAGTTTCAAATCTAACACTTTTGCAGATGGCACCACTGAGACTCCCCTAAGTCTTTCGACTTTAAAGATAGGATGGCTGGCAAAGCACATATATTATAGATAGAGGCAACAATTAAGGTGGAAATACTGCGAATATTATGGCTATTGATGCGCGAGATATGATTTGCCAGCGTTCCAGGCTCTTGCCTCCTTTTGTTGAAAAAATTGATCGTGAATGCCACAACCTTTGAGGGATATGTCTGGCTGTGCTCAATCTCATGTCTGGCGACCCGCCAACCATGTCGATTTGCGATAATTTCAAAGCATTGCCGATTCCATCTTCCAATGTGGTTTGGAGGCATATCCAATACAGCGCCGTTTTTCTCGTTAAATTCAATCGCTTTCGGATTAGGCACTGCAATGAAAATGGCGGCGTGCTTCCGAGTCAGACAAGTCAGGTTCGCAAAAAGGGCATCGGTATTATCCATGTGTTCGAGCACTTGAAACATACAAACGATGTCGAAGGGCCCATTGGAATTTGCAGATGTCAGCTTTAGGATATTTTCAGATGTACATTCTATCCCATACTTTTTCAAATCTCGAATACAATTTTCTGAATATTCAGTGCAAAATATGCTCTCTTTATTGATTATGGAGGGGTCTATCTTTTTTATAAAAGAGCCATTTCCAGCCCCTATTTCAAGCAATTTGCAGTTCCTGCCAGCAAGTTCCTTGATTGCATCTTGAGTGAGCGAATATTCCCATTTCCACGAGGGGTATCTTATTTTGTCATAGGCTAATTCATAAAACTTTTGATCGCCTGCTATGAATGGATAAGCATAGCAGAATCCGCAATTATCACAGCAAACAATATCACAGCTATTTTGTCCCCATAGATTTTCAATATGCGCCTTCAACTCCAGGTGCCGCTTTGCATTTGTTTGGGCCAACACGAAATGTTGGGCCGCTTGCTCGCTTGTCACCGAATATAATAGGTGCGCATCTTTGCAGCAGCAAATGGGGCAAGATGCTTGCATGGATGTCATCTTATATGAAATTCCCATAGTTTCTTATCCCTGCATCAGGCTTTTTTTTTGATTTCCAAAGTACCGTGCGAATAAACGCTTTATTATAAATGTGCTCATGCCAGCTCCTCGTATATCTCCAGCATCTCCCTTCCAATCTTCTTCCAGCCGTATTTTTCCTCCACCAGCCTGCGCCCTCTCTTGCCCATTTTTTCTGCAACCTCTTCATCCCTTAATGTATCTAATATAGCATTAGCTAGGGCATTTGCATCATTTGGCCTAACAATCTTTCCAGCATTGCATCTCCTGACATCCTCCGCCACCCCCACTATATCCGTGCCAATCACCGGCTTCTCGCATGCCATGGCCTCCAGGAGGACGATTCCAAATCCCTCCTGCTCAGAGGAGACAGATGGCAAAACGAACGCATCGCAGCGATTGTAGCACTCTACCAGCTTCTCTTCCGGAACGAATCCCAGAAACTCGACGCTGTCCGAAAGGCCCAGCATAGCGGCCATATCCCGATAGTAGCTGAGAAGCTCTCCTGCTCCCCCCACCAGCAGCTTTACATCAGGCACTTGCTTTTTTACGATGGCCAGGGCTTCGAGCAAATAGTCCAGCCCTTTGTATCTGTGAAATTGGTCCAATAGCCCCAGGAAGAAGAGCACTTTTTTTCCATTGGCCTCTTTTTTCTGGCTGTTTATCGGTCTAAATCTATCGATATCTACTCCGTTGGGCAATACTTTTAGCTTATTTTTATGACTCTTTAAATAAATTGATGATATTGAATAATTAGGCTGGGTGATTATTATTTTAGAGGCTACTTTTAGCAGCAGCCGGAGGCATGAAAGATTGTAAAGCTTTGCTATATCTCCCGCCCATCCCCTCCCCACAATATCATTATGATAGGTCAAAACCAGAGGCTTTTTTTTGGCAATGGCTATAAGGGCGCTCCAATCTGCGCTCCATGGGGTGGGAAGATGAGTATGAATAAGGTCGAAGTCCTGGCCAAGGAGGGCAAAAGGCAGAGCCGGGGTGATGTTCGTATTGGCAACTTTGCCCAAATAAGAAAGCCGCTTTACTCCAATGCCATCCAGGACCTCCGTGTTTGATGCATCAGGCTCTCTGGCACAGATGACCAAGACCTCCTGGCCCAGCTTCACCAGCTCTTTGCTCAAATTGTATACATAATTCTCCACCCCGCCAATAAAAGGAAAGAATCTGGCCGGAGTCTGTATTATCCTCATCGCTATCCTCTGGTCAATACGTAAATCTTTATTGGCAATCCAAAATGAAATTGGCCATGGCCTAGCTCTTTGAATAGATTCTCAACAGATTCTTTATGCCATCCAACAATTCGCATCTGGCCTTGAAACCTAGAACAGCTTCCGCCTTTGATGTATTGGACAGAGTATGGGCTACATAATTCTTGATGGGATTTTCTATATATTTTGGCTTAATTTTGGATCCTAAAGCATCGTTGACCAAGTCTATTACATCATTGAAGCTGTAGGCAGCGCCAGTCCCCACATTTGAAATGCCGTGATAGTCAGATCTCATGGCCAGCCTTAAAGCAACTACCACATCCTTTACATAAATGAAATCGCGGGTTTGATGGCCGTCTCCGTAAATCAAGGGGGACTTGCCCTCCATCATCTCCCATAAGAATTGAGAGACCATATTGGCGTACTGCTTCTTAGATTTCTCTTTGGGGCCAAAGACAGAGAAGAACCTCATCCCTACGGACGATACATCAAAGAGCCGCTTGTACAGCTCGGCTATGCGCTCTATAGCAAGTCTTGCTTCCGTATAATAGTCGGTAACCTGGATGGCCATGTCCTCCTGGTGAGGCGGAGCAATTCCATTGTAGAGAGATGAGGAGGAGGCATAAACTACTCTGCACTTTGCCTTTTTGGCCAGCTCAAAGACGGAAATGGTCCCATTGATGGCTTCTCCCACTAGAAACGGATTTTTCTTATACATGGGAGAGGAGGAAGGGATCCCCAAGTGATATATGGCATCGGGATGGAGGTCCAATTTAGATGCATCGGCGCAGCTGGCTTCAATTACTTTTAGGCTGCCATCCAAGTCCTTTAAATTCAGCGTGTTTCCCGTGTCCATATTATCCAAGACGGTTACTTTTTCTCCACTTGCCAGTAGATCCTCAACTAGATTGGATCCGATAAACCCTGCTCCACCGGTTACAAGTATGCTCAAACAACTCCTCCCATTATTGCCTTCCATCTTCTTATCCCCGTCATTTGAGAAGTCAATTGTAGAATGCAAGTGGAGTCTCCTTATTTAAGAGCATGCCGGAGGATCTAAAGCCCGATGATTCGCTGGATACGACTATCTGTGTTAGAGATGCAAATGAAATTATTGGAATTAAAGACTTAAATAGGATGACCCAATTAGCCTTCTCGCCGATAACAGATATAAGCAGATATCGCAATCGACATATCCATAATTCGAACCAGGCTGCTGTGACCTTATGGGATTGGAAACAGATATCGAAGAACAAGTCAGTGAGCTTGTGAAAAGCCTTCCGGAGAAGGAGGGCGCGCTAATCCCCCTTCTGCAGCGGGTGCAATCCGATCAGGGATTTATCTCTCCTGAAGCAGTGAAGGCGGTGGCCAAAGGGCTGGGAGTTTCAGAAAGCGTCGTCTACGGTGTGGCAACTTTTTATGCCGAGTTCAAGCTGGCCAAGCCTGGCAAGCATCATCTTAAGGTCTGCCTGGGCACATCTTGCTACCTGCGTGGCGGTCGGAATCTGCTGGAGCATGTATCGAGGAAGCTTGGCATCGGGTCCGGAAGGACAACTGAAGACGGAATGTTCAGCTTAGAGACTGTAGCCTGCTTGGGATGCTGTTCCCGCTCGCCGGCGATGACCATTGACAATGTTGTCTACGGAGGAGTCTCTTCGGATCAGATCGACTCTATCTTAGCAAGCCTGGATTGAAAGACCATGAAGAAAGCATCCGATACTCAGGCTCTGCAGGAGATTCTGAAAGGGGCGGAGGATTCTTGGCAAAGTCTGCTCCAAGGACAGGAGCCGTTGATCTTCACGGGCCTATCCACCTGCGGCATCTCTGCCAAGGCACTGGAATGCCAGTCCATCATCGAGTCCGAACTGAAGAATCGCGGGACGGCCTTTCGGAGCATGAAAGTGGGGTGCTTGGGGCTTTGTTATGCAGAGCCACTGATTTACATAAAGATGCCCACCCAGCCAGTGATCTGCTACGGTCATCTGCGACCGGATAATATTTCTTCTCTGGTCGATGCAGTATTTGATGATAATAATATAAACAATAACCTGACATTGGGTGCTATTGATCTTCCGGAGATCGATACGCCTTCTATACCCGGCTTGCCCTCTATTAATGAACACCCCATGATCAAGCCCCAGGTGAGAATTGCTCTACGCAATTGCGGCATCATCGATCCTGAGGACATCGGGCAATACATAGCTCGCGGCGGCTACAGACCGCTCTCTAAAGTCTTGGCCATGAAGCCCGAAGAAGTAATCGAGGAGGTTAAGATCTCAGGACTACGCGGGCGGGGAGGAGCCGGATTTCCAACCGGCACAAAATGGGAGTTTTGCCGCCGGGCCCCTGGCCTGGAGAAATATTTGATCTGCAATGCCGACGAAGGCGATCCGGGTGCCTTCATGGACCGTTCCATCTTGGAAGGCGACCCCCACGCTATCCTGGAGGGCATGCTGATTGCGGCTTACGCCATCGGCTGCCATCAAGGGTACATTTACTGCCGTGCAGAGTATCCCCTGGCCCTCAAGAGGTTGGATATTGCCCTGCATGAGGCTCGCGACCTGGGATTTCTCGGAGAGGACATTTTAGGCTCCGGCATGAACTTCGATATCTCCATCAAAGAGGGGGCTGGTGCCTTCGTTTGCGGCGAGGAGACAGCTCTTATGGCCTCCATCGAGGGCAAAAGAGGAATGCCCAGGACCAGGCCGCCATTTCCGGCCAACTCCGGACTTTGGGGCAAACCCACCAACATAAACAACGTTGAGACATTTGCCAACCTTCCACAGATAATTGATCGAGGCGGGAAGTGGTACTACTCCTTTGGCGTGGGCCGCAGCAGGGGCACTAAGACGCTTTCCTTAGCCGGAGCAGTCAAGAGGCCGGGCTTGATCGAAGTTCCTATGGGCATGACCTTGCAGCAGATCATCTTCGAGATCGGCGGCGGAGTGCCAGGCGAGCGGGCCTGCAAGGGCGTACTCACTGGTGGGCCCTCTGGAGGGTGTATTCCTGCATCCAGCCTGGATGTAGCCGTAGACTATGAGTCCCTAGCGGAGATGGGCTCCATTATGGGCTCAGGCTCTATGATTATAATCGACGAAGACACCTGTATTGTCGATCTGGCCAGGTTCTTCCTCACTTTTACGCAATCCGAGTCCTGCGGGAAGTGCACACCTTGTCGAATCGGAACCAGACAGATATTGGCCATCCTTGAGAAAATATCCAAGGGCAAAGCTGTGATTGAGGACTTGGCCAAGCTGGAAACGCTCGCGAGCGCCGTGAAGAATGGCTCTTTGTGCGGGCTGGGCTCAACTGCTCCCAATCCTGTTCTCACCACACTCAGATATTTCCGGGATGAGTTTGTAGATCATATTCAGAACAAAACCTGCCCATCCCTTGTTTGCAGGGATCTAATCATTTTCTCCATAGATGAAGAGAGATGCAGGGGGTGCGGGCTTTGCGCGGAAAATTGCCCCGCGGGAGCCATCTTTGGAGAGGCGAAAAAACCGTATGCAATTGACAATGCCATTTGCATAAAGTGCGGTGTCTGCCAGCAAACCTGCCCAGATAAGTTCAAAGCAGTGGTAAAGGAGAAAGCGATATGCGCTTGAATATCGACTCTCAAGACGTGGATGTCCAACCGGGATTGACGGTTAAGGAAGCGGCGGCATCTGCAGGAATAAAGATCCCCGGCCTTTGCGATCATCCCGATCTCAAGCCATATGGCGGCTGCAGGCTGTGTCTGGTGGAAATAGACGGCATCCGCGGCTTTCCCTCCTCTTGTTCTGTGCCCGCATCCGAGGGCATGGTGGTGAGGACACAGACGCCTGCTCTGCAAGGTTTGAGGAGATCTGTTCTTGAGATGTTGCTCACCACCCACCCCTGCAACTGTCTGACTTGCGAGAGGGCTGGAAAGTGCGACGATATTCGAGAGGCCATGAGGAAGGTTCCTCAAAGCATGGGCTGCAGATATTGCCCGCAGGACGGGAGGTGCGAGCTGCAAGAGGCAGTGGAGCAGATTGGCTTGCAGAAGGTGGAGCTACCACATCTTGGAAAAGTAGGATTTGTGGTGAGAAGTCCTTTCTTCGACCGCGATCCAAACTTGTGCATTCTGTGCGGACGGTGCATCCGGGCTTGCGAAGAGAGGGGCTTGGGAGTGATCTCATTTGTCTTCCGGGGGTTTGAGACTGAGATAGGCACAGCATTTGGCAAGCCCTTGGAGGATTCAGGCTGTAGATTTTGCGGAGCTTGCGTAGATGTTTGTCCAACTGGCGCCCTAACAGAGAGAGCCGGCAAGTGGGCAGGAGTGCCGGAGAAGATCGTGGCCACCACCTGCCCTTACTGCAGCGCTAACTGTCAGATCGGCCTGGAGGTCAAGAATGACAGAATTATCAGAGTCCGGCCGGAAAATGGCAAGCTATGTGTCCGGGGGAGGTTTGGGCTGGAGTTTGTGGGACATGGGCGGCTGCAAAGGACGATGGTGAAGAAGAATGGCAGACTGGTAGAGACCAGCTGGGAAGAGGCCCTGGACCGGGCAGCCCAAGGTCTATCAAATCATAGCGGAGAGCATTTTGTCCTCTTTGCTTCAGGAGTTCTGTCCAACGAAGCCCTCTACTTGGCTTGGAAGTTCGCTGGCCAGGTCATGAAGGGGGAGGCTGTGGCAGCTGATATTTCCTCTGTCGATTGCCGGCCGGAGGATTTGGTAGGGCCAATTGTTGTAGTAGGTGATCTTGCCGCCACAAATCCAGCTACTGAGCAAAAGCTTAGGCCAAGAAAGCCGGTAGTAGTAAGCGCCAATAACTCTCTTCTGGCCAGAAATGCTGCTTTTTGGCTGAAGCCTTCTCCCGGCGAAGAGGGCATTGTGCTTATGGCTCTGGCCCATGCGATGAATGGCCAGGTTGCTGCTGCTGGCTCGGTCCATCAGGAGGAAATAAACAAAGCCGCGCAAGGACTGCAAGGAGCCTCAGTAGTAGTTGGACCAGATATCAGTCCCAATGAAATATCTGCAGCCGGCATTTTAGCAAAAGCCACAGGGGGGAGGCTCTGCGCAGTAGGGCAAAACTGCAATTCCAGAGGAGCCGCAGCATTGGGCCTGAATCTGAAGTATAATGAATCGATGAATGCGCTATCTTCAGGAGCCCTGAGGGGAGCATACATCGTAGGGTGCAATCCTGCTAGAGAGGACACCAGTCTGGCAGATGCTTTATCAAAGCCGGGCCGTCTCGGTGAGGAATAAGTCCTGCACAATGAGAAGATCCAGCTTTGATAAAGCA